>ERZ791909.28-NODE-28-length-178030-cov-12.584560_pt1 | contig 178030 bp, 180 predicted proteins | sample MGYA00510143_ERZ791909 | MGnify/ENA primary metagenome ERZ791909 (study PRJEB30046, sample SAMN00792093) | human gut metagenome | study: EMG produced TPA metagenomics assembly of the A metagenome-wide association study of gut microbiota in type 2... | reverse complement strand
CGGCTACGCGTCCGGCAACCCCGGACTGATCTACGCCGGCGAGACTGTCTGCCGCGGCATCACGCAGCAGACCGCCACGGGCGGCCAGCTTTCGTCCGGCACGGGGTCGCTGCAGGTCACCGTGCAAAGCGGCGACACAATGAGCGGCATCGCCGCGCAATACGACGCGTGGCCGCTGTCCTCGTGGAGCGTGCCCAGCGGGGACCTGAACCTGATCTACCCCGGTCAGGTCGTGACCTACGCAGGTTCCTACCAGTACCAGTCCGCTGGTGGACGCGTCTACACCGTGCGCTCGGGCGACACTCTGTCCGGCATCGCGCAGCGGCTCGGGGTGAGCATGTCGCAGATCACCGGATACCGCAGCGGCAACCCGTCGCTCATCTATCCGGGCGAGGTCCTCTACTACTAGTCCATCATGGCCCGCATCCACCACGGGTGCGGGCCCCATTGTTTTAAGGAGATTCACCATGACCGATTCCACAGACCTGCCGGATCCCGTTCCTGCCAAGCCGCCGTTCCTGTCCGATAAGGTGTACGACGTACTCAAATGGGTCGCGATCTACGTGATCGCACCGTTGGTCGTGCTGCTGCTCGCCATCGGCACGATCTGGCACATCGACCTGATGACACCGATCGCGATGACGGTCGCCGCCGTCGGCACGTTCCTCGCCGGACTGCTCGGCTACAGCACCAAACGCTACAATCAGGCCGCCGGCTTCGAATGACAACAGCGCCCCGCTCTCTCCGCATGTACTGTGGGGGAGCGGGGCGCTTTTCGCGTGTTCAGACACGATGACCTTCGGTTTTTGCTCGTTTCTACTGTTTTGTACTGCTTCTATTTGTCAATCTAAAAACGTTGATATTTCAACGTTTCTAGTGGCGTTGAAGCCTAGTGTGGTTGGCTGTGATTTGTACTCGGCCCGTCAGAATGTCGCAGGTTCAAATCCTGTCAGCCCGACCAAAACCGTTGGAAACAAAGGTGTTTCAGACGGTTTGAAAAATCCTTTCCCCGGTTTCCGGTACAAACACGACGATCGCGGGAATTCCTCGTGGCATTTTGTGATATTCGCATAGTTCTGTCCGCCTGGGTTTTCAAACGGAAATGGTATGGATGGCATTTGATTGTCGAGTTCGAGCAAGATACGGGTGCTGTATGGCGAGATTGAAGCGTTGTTTTCCTCGGGTTTTGGATACGATAAGCCCTATGAACGCATCTCAAGAGAATCTTTGGCCGGCGCCGTTTGCCAGCAAGTCGCTTGACGCCACCGTTGTGGTGCCGGGCAGCAAATCCCTGTCGAACCGTTATCTCATTCTTGCGGCTCTCGGGCATCGTCCTGTGCGATTGGTCGGTCTGTTGCGCTCGCGTGATACCGAGCTGATGATGGACGCGCTGCGTTCGTTGGGAGTGCGCTGCGAAATCGATGAGCAGGTTGACACCACGGTTACGGTGGCGCCGCCGTCCGACGGCCGGTTCCACGGTGGTGCGAAGGTGTTCTGCGGTCTTGCGGGAACGGTGATGCGCTTTGTGCCCGGTCTTGCCATGTTCGCGGACGGTCCTGTGGATTTCGACGGTGACGAGCAGGCGTACGCACGTCCGATGAAGCCCGTGTTGGACGGTCTTGAACAGTTGGGGGCATGTATCGAATACCACGGCGAGGAAGGTCGCCTGCCATTTACAATCACTCCACCTCAAACGGTGAGCCAGCGCGTCAAGCCGAGCGTAGTCAGCATTGATTCTTCGGGATCCTCGCAGTTCATTTCGGGACTATTGCTCGTCGGCTCTCGAGTGCCAGGCGGTTTGGAACTGCATCACACGGGGGAGAAGACGCCGAGTTTGCCTCATATTCGCATGACCGTGGCCGATCTGCAAGGTTCCGGCGTGCGTGCCAACGCAGACGAACACGCCCGCGTATGGACCGTGCAGCCGGGAGCCGTGCAGTTGCCCGAAACCGTGACGGTCGAGCCTGACCTGTCGAATGCCGCCCCGTTCCTTGGCGCAGCGCTCATCGCCGGAGGAACCGTGCGCGTGCCTCATTGGCCGGAATCCACCACGCAACCCGGAGGCCTGCTTCCGGGATATTTGGAACATATGGGAGCCGAAATCAACTTCCCGGTGATTGACGGCGTCCGGTACTGCGAAGTGACCGGCGACGGTCGTGTCAGTGGCCTAGGTGATTTCGACCTGACGGCGGCAGGTGAGATCGCGCCATCATTGGCCGCAATCCTGGTCTTCGCCGATGCTCCTACGCGCATGCTGGGCATCGGTCATCTGCGTGGCCATGAGACGAACCGTTTGGAAGCATTGGTCAACGAGATCACCAGAGTCGGGGGTGATGCCCGTGAGCTTCCCGACGGGCTGGAGATCGCGCCAGTGCCGGCAATGAATCTCAAGCCGGCTGAAATGGAAACCTATGCGGACCATCGCATGGCGACGTTCGCTGCGATGCTGGGGCTGAAAATCAACGGCATTCTAATCAAGAACATCGCCACCACTGCGAAAACGCTTCCTGATTTCGCAAACATGTGGACCAACATGCTGGCCTAGCAATGATTGTCCAGGATAATCCGCAAATAATATTGAAAACGGTATGAAAATGTCCTTCCTCCGCAAAAACGGAGGAAGGACATTCTACGTTTGCACAGGATCGTAATCATTCTGCGGATGCCGCTATGTCAAGCCACGATGGTTCTTAGCTTTCCTGACACGGCTTGGCCTTGTCCGGCCCAACATGGCAAAGGTAGTGGCGCTCGCAAACGTCATAATGCCTACGAAAAACACGGAACCAATGGAAACCTGACACCGTACGTAAAGAGGTAAGCAGCGACGAGGCATCCGACACCTTGAGAGGTGTTATCTGGCTCGAGCCTAGAAGGCGGAAAGCATGATGAAGCCCCCGGAAGTTTCGCACTTTCGGGGGCTTCATCATATTGATTGCGATTTTGCGTTCAGTAACGAATCAGCTTGGAATCACTCCCACTCGATGGTTGCCGGCGGCTTGGAGGTGCAGTCGAGCACCACACGGTTGATCTGACGGCATTCATTGGTGATACGCGTCGAAATCGTGGCAAGCACATCGTACGGAATGCGAGACCAGTCTGCGGTCATGGCGTCTTCGGAGGAAACCGGACGCAACACGATTGGCGAACCATACGTGCGCTCGTCGCCCTGCACACCCACGGAATGCACATCGGCAAGGAGCACGACCGGGCACTGCCAGATATCGCGGTCAAGACCAGCCTTGGAAAGCTCCTCGCGAGCGATGGCGTCGGCCTCGCGAAGTAGATCCAGACGTTCCTTGGTGATCTCGCCGATGATGCGGATGCCGAGGCCCGGGCCAGGGAACGGCTGACGCCAGACGATTTCGTCCGGCAATCCAAGCTCGGTACCGATGGCACGAACCTCATCCTTGAACAAGGTACGCAGTGGCTCGACGAGCTGGAACTTGATGTCGTCCGGCAGGCCACCCACATTGTGGTGCGACTTGATGTTGGCTGCGCCGTCGCCACCGCCGGATTCCACAACATCCGGGTAGAGGGTGCCCTGAACGAGGAACTTGACTTCCTTGCCGGAAGCACCCGCCTCTTCGATGACCTGGCGCTGAGCCTTCTCGAACGTGCGAATGAACTTTTCGCCGATGATCTTACGCTTCTTCTCCGGCTCGCTCACACCCTTCAGGGCGGTGAGGAAGTCTTCGGAGGCGTCCACGGCGATGAGCTTGATGCCGGTCGCCTCGACGAAATCATGCTTGACCTGTTCTGCCTCGCCCTTGCGCAGCAGACCGTGGTCCACGAACACGCAGGTGAGCTGGTCGCCGATGGCCTTGTGCACGAGAGCCGCCGCGACCGCGGAATCAACGCCGCCGGACAGGCCGCAGATCACCTGTGCGTCGCCGACCTTCTCGCGGATCTTCGCGACCTGATCCTCGATGATGCTGGAGGCATCCCAGTTGTTGCCGAGCCCTGCGCACTTGTGCAGGAAGGTCTCGATGAGCTGCTGGCCCATCGGGGTGTGCTTGACTTCAGGATGCCACTGCACGCCGTACAGTTTGCGGGATTCGTCCTGCATGGCGGCAACGGGCGCGCCCTCGGTATGCGCCAGCACTTCAAAGCCCTCCGGCGCGGTCTTGACGGCCACGCCATGGCTCATCCACGTGTTCTGATCGGCGGGGGAGCCGTCGAGCAGGCCTTCCGACTTGTCGATGAAGGTCTCGGTCTTGCCATATTCGCCAAGGGCGGCCTTGTCGACATTCGCGCCCAAGGCATAGGCCATGGCCTGGAAGCCGTAGCAGATGCCCAGTACGGGAACGCCGGCCTCGAACAGTTTCTTGTCCACACGCGGCGCGCCCGGTTCGAACACCGAAGCCGGACCACCGGAAAGGATGATGGCCTGCGGATCCTTGGCCAGCATCTCGTCGACCGGCATGGAATGCGGCACAAGCTCCGAATAAACATTGGCTTCACGCACGCGACGTGCGATCAGCTGGGCGTACTGGGCTCCGAAATCAACAACGAGCACAGGACCTGCAGCCATAACACTCTCCCTTTTGATATGAGGTATGAAGAAGCAACAATACTAACTGTTCTATTGTGGCGACGCGAGCAGACATTGGAAACGCTGTGAACAGAAAGTGAACAAACCTCACAATTGCTTACTACGCATGGTTCAACACGCCGCATGCAAGTATTGCAAAACGAACGTGAAAAAGGTGCGAAGGTAGCTCAATATCGTTGATATTGAGCCGTTTATCAATCTTTTTGATACCATGTGAAGTATTCACAAATCTCCCGATAAAAGTTCTCATTTTCTAACAGAAACGACACACTTGCGCACACAGTCGCAAAAAAACAGCAAAAAGTCGCACCTCGCTCGTAATATGCTCAAGTGATTGGGAATGAATCGTTCCGCGGAACCGCAAGGTTTTGCGAGATTCAGGACCGAATGAAAATAAACAATCGCACAACACAGTGCAGGAGTACAGGAGTACACATGACGAGTCCTGTTATTGGCACCCCTTGGAAGAAGCTGAACGCTCCGGTTTCCGAGGAAGCTATCGAAGGCGTGGATAAGTACTGGCGTGCAGCCAACTACCTCTCCATCGGCCAGATCTATCTGCGTAGCAACCCGCTGATGAAGGAGCCTTTCACCCGCGAAGACGTCAAGCACCGTCTGGTCGGTCACTGGGGCACCACCCCGGGCCTGAACTTCCTCATCGGCCACATCAACCGTCTCATCGCTGATCACCAGCAGAACACTGTGATCATCATGGGCCCGGGCCACGGCGGCCCGGCTGGTACCGCTCAGTCCTACCTGGACGGCACCTACACTGAGACCTTCCCGAAGATCACCAAGGACGAAGCTGGTCTGCAGAAGTTCTTCCGCCAGTTCTCCTACCCGGGCGGCATCCCGTCCCACTACGCTCCGGAGACTCCGGGCTCCATCCACGAAGGTGGCGAGCTGGGTTACGCCCTGTCTCACGCCTACGGTGCTGTGATGAACAACCCGAGCCTGTTCGTTCCGGCCATCGTCGGCGACGGCGAAGCTGAGACCGGCCCGCTGGCCACCGGCTGGCAGTCCAACAAGCTCGTCAACCCGCGCACCGACGGTATCGTGCTGCCGATCCTGCACCTCAACGGCTACAAGATCGCCAACCCGACCATCCTGTCCCGCATCTCCGACGAAGAGCTCCACGAGTTCTTCCACGGCATGGGCTATGAGCCGTACGAGTTCGTCGCTGGCTTCGACAACGAGGATCACCTGTCGATCCACCGTCGTTTCGCCGAGCTGTTCGAGACCGTCTTCGACGAGATCTGCGACATCAAGGCCGCAGCCCAGACCGACGACATGACTCGTCCGTTCTACCCGATGATCATCTTCCGCACCCCGAAGGGCTGGACCTGCCCGAAGTTCATCGACGGCAAGAAGACCGAAGGCTCCTGGCGTTCCCACCAGGTCCCGCTGGCTTCCGCCCGCGATACCGAGGCTCACTTCGAAGTCCTCAAGAACTGGCTCGAGTCCTACAAGCCGGAAGAACTGTTCGACGAGAACGGTGCCGTGAAGCCGGAAGTCACCGCCTTCATGCCGACCGGCGAACTGCGCATCGGTGCCAACCCGAATGCCAACGGTGGTGTGATCCGCGAAGAGCTGAACCTGCCGGCCCTCGAAGACTACGAGGTCAAGGAAGTCGCCGAGTACGGCCACGGCTGGGGCCAGCTCGAAGCCACCCGTCGTCTGGGCGTCTACACTCGCGACATCATCAAGAACAACCCGGACTCCTTCCGCATCTTCGGACCGGACGAGACCGCTTCCAACCGTCTGCAGGCCGCTTACGACGTCACCAACAAGCAGTGGGACGCCGGCTACCTGTCCTCCCAGGTTGACGAGCACATGGCTGTCACCGGCCAGGTCACTGAGCAGCTCTCCGAGCACCAGATGGAAGGCTTCCTCGAGGCCTACCTGCTCACCGGTCGTCACGGCATCTGGAGCTCCTACGAGTCCTTCGTGCACGTGATCGACTCCATGCTGAACCAGCACGCCAAGTGGCTCGAGGCTACCGTCCGCGAGATCCCGTGGCGCAAGCCGATCTCCTCCATGAACCTGCTCGTCTCCTCCCACGTGTGGCGTCAGGATCACAACGGCTTCTCCCACCAGGATCCGGGTGTCACCTCCGTCCTGCTGAACAAGTGCTTCAACAACGATCACGTGATCGGCATCTACTTCCCGGTGGATTCCAACATGCTGCTCGCTGTGGCTGAGAAGTGCTACAAGTCCACCAACATGATCAACGCGATCATTGCTGGTAAGCAGCCGGCCGCTACCTGGCTGACCCTGGACGAAGCTCGCGCTGAGCTCGAGAAGGGCGCTGCCGAGTGGGAGTGGGCTTCCACCGCCAAGTCCAACGACGAAGCCCAGATCGTGCTCGCCTCCGCTGGCGACGTTCCGGCTCAGGAGATCATGGCTGCTGCCGACAAGCTCAACGAGCTCGGCATCAAGTTCAAGGTCGTCAACGTTGTGGATCTGGTCAAGCTGCAGTCCACCAAGGAGAACGATCAGGCTATCTCCGACGCTGACTTCGCTGACCTGTTCACCGAAGACAAGCCGGTCCTGTTCGCTTACCACTCCTACGCTCGCGACGTGCGTGGTCTGATCTACGATCGCCCGAACCACGACAACTTCAACGTCCACGGCTACGAGGAGCAGGGCTCCACCACCACCCCGTACGACATGGTTCGCGTGAACAACATCGACCGCTACGAGCTCGTTGCCGAAGCTCTGCGCATGATCGATGCTGACAAGTACGCCGACAAGATCAACGAGCTCGAAGCCTTCCGTCAGGAAGCCTTCCAGTTCGCAGTCGACAACGGCTACGATCACCCGGATTACACCGATTGGGTCTACTCCGGCGTCAACACCACCAAGCAGGGTGCTGTCTCCGCTACCGCCGCAACCGCTGGCGATAACGAGTGAGTCTAGCCTCTATAGGCTGATCGCTTGAAGAAAACCCCAGAGGATTCGTCCTCTGGGGTTTTCTGTTTACTCTTCACCGTCTGTTCGCAACACCGTTTCATGAGATGCGTGTCTGTTACCGTTCACGCATTACAATGGCACATGGTGCGAAACAGCGCAGTCACACACCTTAAAAACAACGAATAGGAGCAGACATCGTGAGTCTAACCAGCGTCACCATTATCAGCCCTGAAGCAGCAAACGGCCGCAACGTCGTGGCCCTTGGCGTCACCAAGGCATTCGCAGCTGCCAAGAAGACGGCCGTGTTCCGTCCGGCGGTTTGTCGCAAGGAAACCTTCACCGACGTTCTTCTTGAAGCAAGCAACTCGGGGCTGAGCCGTGAACAATCCATCGGTGTTTGCCCGAAGCGTGCACGTACCGACAAGGAAGGTTCCCGGGCCGATATCGTGGCCGCCTACACGGAAGCCATCGAAACCGCCCAGCCTGAAGCCGTGGTTGTTGTCGGAACGGACAAATCCGCCATCAACGACCCGTCCATCTTTGCGTTCAATGCTGACGTAGCCGCTGATCTTAAGTCTGTCGTGCTTCTTGCCGTATGCACCATCAACCGCACTCCGGAACAGGTCCTGGGCACTGTCGAGGCGTCGAAGACCATCATCGAGAATGCAGGCAGCAAGGTCGCCGGCGTGTTCATCACCGGATGCAAAGACGAACAGGTGGAACCTCTCAAGGAGGAGTTCGCAGCTTACGAGGTGCCGGTGTGGACGTTACCCGCCGTTGATTTTGACGAGGAAGACGCCGTGACCAAAGCCACGGAGGCATTCGAGGCGAATGTCAACGCCGAAGAGCTTATCTCCGCTGTTGAGGCTCCATTCGAGGCGCCGACCACGCCATACGCATTCCAGTACAGTCTGCTGGGCAAGGCCAAGGCGGACAAGAGAACCATCGTGCTTCCGGAAGGATCCGAAGACCGCATCATCAAGGCGGCCGACTATCTGCTTGAGCGTGATATCGTCGATCTGATCATCGTCGGAGACAGGGAAGGCATTCTCGCCCGCGGCGAGGAGCTTGGTCTCAAATTCCTTGAAAAGGCGCAGTTCCAGGCCAAGGACGACGAGGAAGTGCTCGCTCCGATGGTCGCCAAGCTGTGTGAGCTGCGCGCCAAGAAGGGCATGACCGAGGAACAGGCTCGCAAGCAGCTCGCCGACGACAGCTACTTCGGTACCATGCTTGTGGTGCTCGGCAAGGCTGACGGTCTGGTTTCCGGATCCATCAACTCCACGGCCAACACCGTACGCCCGGCCCTGCAGGTCATTAAGACCAAGCCGGGATCCTCCCTCGTGTCCGGTGCGTTTCTCATGTGCTTCAAGGACCATGTCGCAGTGTTCTCCGATTGCGCCATCAACCTGAACCCGTCCGCTGAGCAGCTTGCGGAAATCGCCATCCAGTCCGCCGAAACGGCAAAGGCGTTCGGCCTCGATCCGAAGGTCGGCATGCTGTCGTATTCCACGCTGGGATCCGGCAAGGGACCGGACGTCGATCTCGTGGAGGAAGCAACCGCACTCGTGAAGGAGAAGGCTCCGGACCTCGCGGTCGTCGGTTCCATCCAGTTCGACGCGGCTTGGTCGCCGACCGTTGCAGCCACCAAGGCCAAGGGCAACGATGTGGCTGGCCATGTCAATGTGTTCGTGTTCCCGGATCTGTGCGCGGGCAACATCGGGTACAAGGCCGTCCAGCGTTCCTCCGGCGCAGTGGCCGTCGGCCCGGTGCTGCAGGGCCTGAACCGACCGGTCAACGACCTGAGCCGAGGCGCAACCGTGCAGGACATCATCAACACGGTTGCCCTGACCGCCATCGAAGCCCAGTAAAACGCTATTTTGTAGCAAGCAAAGAGTAATCTAAAGTTTGAAAAGTCGCGCAAGCGGCACATCGATTAACACATGGAGGATGCCCACAATGGCGAAAACCGTCCTTGTCATCAATTCCGGTTCCAGCTCTATCAAGTATCAGCTGGTTGATCTTGAAACCGGTGAAGGTATTGCTTCCGGCCTGGTCGAGAAGATCGGCGAGCCGGTTGACGGCCACTACAAGCACGAGTTCAACGGCGAGAAGCATGAGCTGGAAGAGCCGATCCACGACCACGAGCAGGGTCTGAAGCGCGTGCTCGGCTTCTTCAACGAGTTCGGTCCGAAGCTGGACGAGGCCGGCATCGTGGCTGTTGGTCACCGCGTGGTGCAGGGTGGTTCCATCTTCCCGAACCCGGCTCTGGTCACCGACAAGACCATCAACCAGGTCAAGGACCTCGCCGTGCTCGCGCCGCTGCACAACGGTCCGGAAGCCAAGGGTGCTGAAGTCATGCGCGCGCTCCTGCCGGACGTCCCGCAGATCTTCGTGTTCGATTCCTCCTTCTTCTTCCAGCTGCCGAAGGCCGCAAGCACCTACGCGCTGAACAAGGAAATCGCCGACCAGTACCACATCCGCCGTTACGGCGCCCACGGCACCTCCCACGAGTTCATCTCCTCCGTGGTGCCGAGCGTCATCGGTAAGCCGGCTGAAGGCCTCAAGCAGATCGTGCTGCATATCGGCAATGGCGCTTCCGCCTCCGCCGAAGTTTCCGGCAAGCCGGTCGAGACCTCCATGGGCCTGACTCCGCTCGAAGGCCTCATGATGGGTGGCCGTACCGGCGATATCGATCCGGCCGTCGTCTTCCACCTGATCCGCAACGCCCACATGAACGTGGACGAGCTCGACGCTCTGTTCAACAAGCGTTCCGGCATGATGGGCATGACCGGCTTCGGCGACCTCCGTGAGGTTCACCGTCTGGTCGCCGAAGGCAACGAGGACGCCAAGCTGGCTCTCGACGTCTACGTACACCGCATCGTCGGCTACATCGGCAACTACACCGCTCAGATGGGCGGCGTAGACGTGATCACCTTCACCGCAGGCGTCGGCGAGAACGATGACGTGGTCCGCAAGATGGTGTGCGACAAGCTCGCCCCGTTCGGCGTCAAGCTGGACGAAGAGAAGAACGCCACCCGTTCCAAGGAACCGCGCATCATCTCCACCCCGGATTCCAAGATCACCATCTGCGTCATTCCGACCAACGAGGAGCTGGCAATCGCCCGCAAGTCCGCGGCAATCGCAGAAGCAGGCGAAGACACTTACGGCAACGTCTTCTCCAAGTGAGCGAGGAGATCCCGCAGTCAAATGATTGACGGGACCGTATGAAGAGGACCATACGTTCCATCGGCATCAAATCCAATGCCGATGGAACGTACGGTCCTTTTTCGAATAATCGTTATGTCTCCACCGCTTCCGAGGTTGCGTTCACCGAACGTTTCCAATCGTCCCAGACAACACCTTTCCATATCTGTTCATGATCCGCATAATGGGGGAGGGGCTGGTAGTACGATACGAAACGTTGTGCCTAACGCGCATACGTCGCATGTTGAGAGAAGCGGTTGATTGTTGTGGTAAGACGTCGTTTTGTCGGTCTGAATGGCCTCAAGGGCATCGCCTTGATCGCGATAGTGTTGTATCACTGCGACCAGGGCACTCTGCGGGGCGGATTCCTAGGTGTTGACATATTCTTCACCATTTCAGGTTTTCTGATTTTCTCGTCGTTGCTGAATCATATTGATTCCGGCAAGGGAATAGGTTTCAAGGAATACTACCTCAAGCGTCTGCGCAGAATATACCCGGCGTTGATTCTGATGATTCCCGTCACCGTATCGTTGGCATGGTTCATCAACCAAGACATGTTGGTGGACATTAACAACCAGATAGTGACGGCTATGCTGGGTTGTTACAACTGGTATGCCATCGGCAGTGGCGCCAGCTATTTCTCGCAGATGAATCCAGACATGTTCCGTCATCTGTGGTTCATGTCGGTGCTGATGCAGTTCTATCTGTTGGCTCCTTTGCTGATCTACCTGCTTCGAAAAATTCTGGTACGTTGGGTGCCGGTGGCGGTACTTGCCGGACTTGCCGTGTGCAGTGCGCTTTCCATGGGATTGCAGTATCACCCGGGAACCGATCCAACCAGAGTGTATTTCGGTTCGGACACACATGCCATGGGACTTTGGCTAGGTGCCATGCTGGCATGGCTGCTGATGATCATACGGCGTGGCAACGGTCGTCCGGAAGAAACGGCGATCATGGAACGCGCTCGTCTGGTCTGGAGCAAGATCGGCCCTGCGGCGGCTTTTGTGGCATTACTGATTCTGTTATGGATGATGCAGCACGTTGAGCAGGGTCCTGCTGCCTTCTATGGAGGGATTTTCGCGGCTTCGCTACTTTCAGTGGTTCTGGTCGCCGGTTCCATTCCTTTCGGATCTTGGATGCAGGATCTGCTGGTGTTCAAACCATTTGATGTGGCCGGCCGATATTCATACGGCATTTACCTGTGGCATTGGCCTTTATGGTTGTTCACCAAGGCGATGTTCCCCCAGTGGGGTGCTCGGCATCTGGGATGGATGCTGCTAATCACACTCGCTCTTACCGCATGTTGTACCGCCATGTCGTGGAAGTTGGTAGAACAGCCCGTCGCCCGTGGCGGATTTATCGCCATGATTCGCCCGCTGCCAGAAAACGGAATGTGGGATGTAACCAGATGCTGGATTACGATCGCCGTGGTATTGAGTACATGCTTGATGTCCGGATACGCGGTAGCCAACGCACCAAAGCAGACCAGTGTGGAACGCGCGTTGGAAGAGAATGCGAAAATGCTGAAAGAGCAGCAGGGCATGCACCTCGACTTCGATAGGAAGCATCCGCCAGCGCCCAAGAAACCCGCATACACCATGCCTGACGGACAGCAGATGGTCGCATTCGGTGACTCGGTGATGCTTGCCTCCAGTAAAGGTTTGCAATCCGTTTTTCCCGGAATCACTGTTGATGCGGAAACCTCACGTTCGATGACCAAGGCATTGGGACTTATAGACCAAGCCAAAAGCCAGCCGGAAGGATTGCGCCAATGGGTGCTGGTCGGCTTGGCTACGAATTCAGCGGTGACCGATGGCCAACTCAATGACATACTGAACGACATTGGACCGGATCATGTGCTTGTGCTGATTAATGCGCATGCCCCCGTGTCTTGGGTCCCCGGAACGAACGACGCGTTGAGCAACTTCGCGGCCGCCCATTCCGACAACGTTGTTCTCGTTGACTGGGACGCTACGATTTCGGCGCATCCTGATGAGCTTGCCGGAGATGGTATTCACCCTGGCATGTCCAATACGCTGTACGCCCAGGCTGTCAAGGATGCGATTGCGAACTGGATCAAGCAAGGGCACTGAAACATCCTTCTTGCGAATCGCGGCAAAGCAGTTTTGCGATGAATATGAGGAATCCCCCTGACTCGTTTGAGCAGGGGGATTCCTCATAACCTTTTAGGATCTGAACGGACTCAGTCTTCCTGATGCTGCGGAGCCGACAGAAAATGCTCTTCACTCGGCAGCAGAGCATTCAACAGCACGGCCACAACGAACGCCACGGCGATGCAATTGGATGCGAAGATGGACTGGAACAGCGGCGGGAAGTTGACGAAAATGTCGCCGACCTGCGTGAAACCGATACCGATGGTGAGGCTCAACGCCGCAATGGTGATGTTGCGCTGCGTATAGCCGGCCTCGGAAATCATCTGGAAGCCAGACAGGATGATGTTACCGAACATCATGATGGTGCAGCCACCAAGCACGGCCTGCGGCAGGGAATTGAACACTTCCGCCACGGCAGGCACGAAGCTGGCTATCACCAGAATCAGACCACCGGAAAGAATCACCTTACGGTTGACGACCTTGGTCATGGCGACCAAGCCGATATTCTGTGCGAACGACGTCAACGGCAAGCAGCCGAACAGGCCGGAGACGGAGGAGATGAGACCGTCGCCTGCAATGGCGCCCGCAGTCTCCTTATCGGTAGGCTGACGGTCGAGACCAACCTTGGTGAGCGCAGCGGTATCACCCAGCACCTCAACGGAAGACACGACATACAGCAGGGCGAAGGAGATGATCGCGCCCGGATCGAATTCAAGCTGGAACGGCATGAAATGCGGCACGGACACAACCTGCAGACTCGCGAAACCAGAGAAATCGACCTTGCCCATGAAAATCGCGACAACATAGCCGACAACCAAGCCGAACAGCACGGAAAGCTGCTTGGCAGTACCCTTCATCAGCAGCTGGAACGCCAAGCAGGCGACCAGCGAAATCAGACCGAGCGTGAGATTCTGCCAGCTTCCGAAATCCTCAGCGCCGGAACCGCCGCCGAAACTGGTGGCACCAACGGAAAGCAGTGAGAAACCAATCGACGTAACCACAATCGCGGATACGATCGGCGGCACGAAGCGACGCCAATACTTGGCCGTCAAACCAAGCACAACCTCCAACAGGCCACCAAGCACAACCGCGCCGGCGACCGCGCCGTAGCCTTGGTTCTGGGCGATCGACATGGCAGCAGCCACATAGGTGAAGGAAATGCCAGTGACCATCGGCAGGCGGGAGCCGATCAGCCACACGCCATACAGCTGAAGGCAGGTGCCCAGACCTGCCACCAGCAGACCGGCCTGAATAATCGTGGCAGACTGCTCGGCACTCATGTTGGCGGCGGAAGCCACCAAGAAAATCGGAGCCAGATTGGCCACGAACATCGCCATGACATGCTGCAGGCCGAACGGGATGCCCTTCCAGAACGAAACAGGCGCGTCCAAGCTGCTAAGCGCTTCAAAGGAAACGCCCTTCTTCTCGTTCGTGTTGTCTTTCTTCTTCTCTTCTCTCACAATGAATCCTCTCTCATTCATGCTGCGATGAGTAACAGGTTGTAATGGTTTCTGATGCGCGCCCGTGAGATGCGACGATCAGGAGCGGAATTCGATGGTACCGGTTTCCGGATCCATCGACTCCACGATTGCCAGGGAATCAACGTCGTATCCCGCTGCGCGCAGCTCATCGCCGCCGCCCTGGAAACCCTTCTCCACCGCGATGCCGATGCCCTCGACCGTCGCTCCGGCATCATGGCACAGATTGATCAGGCCCTTCAGAGCCTTGCCGTTGGCCAGGAAGTCATCAAGCAACAGCACATGGTCGCCCTCGTTGAGATACCTCTTGGACACGATGACGGGGAATTCCTTCTGCTTGGTGAAGGAGTAGACGGTGGTGGTGTACTGGTCGCCATCGAGATTGATGGACTGCGCCTTCTTGGCGAACACCACAGGCGCATTGCCGAAATGACGCGCGGCAACACAGGCGATACCAATGCCGGAAGCTTCAATGGTCAGGATCTTGTTGATGGTTTTACCGGCAAAATGTTCCGCCCAAGCGGCACCCATGTGGTCGAACAATTCGACATCGCACTGGTGGTTGAGGAAAGCATCCACTTTCAGCACATTACCTGGCTTGACGGTACCCTGCAGGCGAATGCGCTCTTCGAGCTCCTTCATGAATCCCCTTAGATTGTTGGCCGCATAAGGCGGCGTTGATGTTGACATACGGTGAACCGCATATAAACGTTCAGCATACGCGCGTCAATTGACCATGCGAGTGTTGCGCTGACCTGCATGTGTGATAGACATGAATTTCGCAGTAATCGACTTCGAATCTTCATGGAAAGAGGAACCGGTGGAGCAGAATATGGGACCAGTCCTGTGCGATCCGCAAAGTCTGATCAAGGACCTCAATCCGCAGCAAATGGAAGCGGTGAAGTACTACGGACAAGCCCTGCTCATCGGAGCTGGTGCCGGATCCGGTAAGACCCGCGTGCTCACCAGACGCATCGCATGGCTGCTGGCACACGGTTTTTGGGCGAGCAGCATTCTCGCCATCACCTTTACGAACAAGGCCGCGGCCGAAATGCGCGAACGCCTTGCGTCCCTCGTAGGGCCTGAAGCCGAACACATGTGGATCTCCACCTTCCATTCCGCGTGCGTGCGCATCCTCCGACGTGACGGCAAGGAAATCGGTCTTACCTCAGGATTTTCCATTTATGACACGGCTGATTGCGAACGCTTGGTCAAGCTCATCAGCGGCGATTTGAACATCGATACGAAGCGGTATACGCCGCGCATGCTATTGGGCAAGATCTCGGATTGCAAGAATTCGTTGACTTCATGGCAGGACCAGCTGAAAAGCGTGAACTGCGACTACAAGCCAGGCCAGCGCGGATATCAGGTTTCGGCCGGCGACGTCGACGAGCTGGTCGCCGTGATGTATGCGGAGTACCAGTACCGTCTGGCCATGGCGAATGCCGTGGATTTTGACGATCTGATCATGCGCACCGTCGAATTGTTCCAGCGTTGCCCACAGGTGAGCGAATATTACCGGCATAAGTTCCGTTATATTTTCGTGGACGAGTATCAGGACACCAACCATGCGCAATATGTGCTCGTACGTGAGCTTTCCGGCATTGATTCGGGAGAACAGCCCGATCCACATATGCGAGGGGCAGGCCGTGTCGGACCGTCTTGGATTACGGTGGTGGGCGATTCCGACCAGTCGATTTATGCGTTCCGAGGCGCGGATATTCGTAATATTCAGGATTTCGAGCAGGATTTCCCTAACGCGAAAACCATCATGCTCGAACAGAATTATCGTTCGACGCAGACCATTCTCGACGCAGCCAATGCGGTGATCGCAAGAAATGAAAATCGTAAGCCGAAAAAACTGTGGACGGCACTTGGCGAAGGCGACAAAATCGTCGGATACGCGGCCGACAACGCGCAACAGGAAGCCGGATGGATCGCCAACGAAATCGCACGAATCCACAACGAGGAAGGCGTGGCGTATCGCGACATCGCCATCATGTATCGAGCCAACGCACAATCACGCTCGCTCGAAGAGGCCATGATCAATGCCAACCTGCCGTATCAGCTCGTCGGCGGCACCAAATTCTACGAACGCAGGGAAATCAAGGATGCGCTCGCGTATTTGCAGGCCATCGTGAATCCTGCGGACAATGTGAACGTTCGACGTATCCTCAATGTGCCGAAGCGCGGACTGGGCGTTCGTGCGGAAGGACTCGTTGCCTCGTATGCTGATGCCCATGGCACCACTTTTTTCGAAGCGATCGAACATATGGAACAGATCGAAGGCATGTCCACGCGCACGACGAAACCGTTGAGTGCGTTCCGAAACATGATGCATGAGCTTGCGGCTTTTGCGAAGGACCATGACACGAAGCCATCCGAAGTGGTTGCCGAAGTGCTTGCCAAGAGTGGGATTTTGGAAGAGCTGCAGCGCTCCGAGGATCCGCAGGACGCTTCCCGCGTCGATAATCTTTCCCAGCTGCAATCAGTGGCGGCGGAATTCGAGCAGAACACGCCAGACGCCACATTGGCGGGATTTTTGGAAACCACCGCGTTGGTGGCCGATTCCGACCAATTGCCAGGGGAGAACGAAGATTCCGGCAAGGTGACGATGATGACCCTGCATACCGCAAAGGGTCTGGAATACCCGTATGTGTTCCTGACCGGCATGGAGCAAGGCACATTCCCACACCAGCGTGCCATGGAAGACACCAGCGAACTGGCAGAGGAGCGCCGTCTCGCCTACGTGGGCATCACTCGCGCGAAGCGACGCCTGTATGTGACACGCGCGGCCGTACGAGCGCAATGGGGGCAAGCCAGCGACATGATGCCCAGTCAGTTCCTCGATGAGATTCCAGACGAACTGATTGATTGGAAAAGACGCGAAGCCGGCGTCGAACGCATGCGTGCCAGCTGGCAGGATGACGACGACGAGTTCGGCGGCTGGGACGATGATGACGATTTCGGATCGATGTCATTCGGCGGTTCCTCGTATGGAAAGTCGGATTATGGTTCCTCATACGGTTCCGGCTCGCGGTGGTCTCGTTCCTCATACGGATCGTCTTCATATGGGGCAGGGCGCTCGCAGTACGGCGGCCCGGCTACGCAGGGCTCATCATCCTCGTATGGTTCCACATCCCGGCGCTCGTGCGGAGGATCGGGAACCGGTTCCTCATACGGTTCGTATGGTTCGTATGGCTCCGGCAAGTCAGGAGGGAAATCGGGCAAGGTCACCACGCGACGTGTCAAGCCGAAAAACAAGCCTGTGGATTTAACCAAATCCTCATCCGCAAGCCCGGCCGGTAGCCATAATGATCTGAACATTGCAGACGTGCATGTCGGCGACAAGCTTACGCATGATCATTTCGGGTTGGGTACGGTCATTGAAACGCAGGACAAGGGCATGAATTCGGTCATTACCGTTGATTTTGGCAATGGTGAGGTCAAGCGTCTGCTGTTGCGTATGGCACCCATTGAAATGCTATGACGGAGATGAAGAACGGATGAAATCTCCTCTGTAGCACGAAAAGGAGGAAAAAACAAGACTTTCTTTTTCAAAAAGACCCTGCAATAATCGGCGGTGTTTGTCTTTTTTGAGAGGAAGCTATGAATAAGAAACTGTACGCAGGCATTTCGCAGATCGTGCTCGGCATCTTGATCGCCATCGCGCCGCAGACCTTCGCTCACGTATGCGCGGTCAAAGAAACGCCGATGGCATGTCATTACACGGCTCAGGCCGCGCTCGGCATCGGCATCGTGATCGTGGCGCTTGGCATTGTCGGCCTGTTCGTATCCGATCAGACCCGCGCCGGTCTCGACCTCGCCAATGCGGTGCTCGGCGTGCTGACCATCGCCGTGCCGACCGTGCTCATCGGCGTGTGCAAGGGTGCCATGATGCGCTGCCATATGGTCACCTTGCCGACACTGATCGTGCTCGGCGTGCTGCTGGCTGTACTTGCGGCAATCGCAGCATATCTCGATCTCAAGCCGGCGAAGCGCGCCTGACCCAATATGACGCAACACATCACCCTTGGCGGGTTCCCCCTGGTCAATCTCAAACGCAAACCGTTTCGTACCGCGGCGCTCACCATCGTCGTCGTCATGCTTACCGTGGCCTTCTATGGTGGTTCACTGCTGTCCATGAACCTTGAAGCCGGCTTGAACAGCATGCAGGAACGTATGGGCGCCGATCTCATGGTCACGCCGCAAAACACCAAAAACGAAGCCGAAGCGTTGCTGACCAACGGATCGGCAAGCACGTTCTACTTCACCAACGAGATCACCGACGAAGTGGCAAAAGCCGACGGCATCGACGAAATCACGGAACAAACATATATCTCATCGTTGGCCGCCGCATGCTGCGACGAGAAAGTCCAGATCATCGGATTCAACCCCGATACCGACTTCGTGATCACCCCTTGGATCGCATCGCAGTTCGACGGCACGCTCCAGCGCGGCCAGATCGTTGCAGGAGCCAGCATCAGCGTGTCGGGCAACAACACGGTCAAACTCTATGGGCACGAATTCCCCGTGGCGGCGCAACTCGCCAATACCGGCACGTCGCTCGACAATTCCGTGTTCGTGAACATGCAGACCGTTCCCGACGTGGTCGGATATTCCGCCAAGGTGGGGCATGCCGCCATTCCGGAAGAATATGCCGACAAAGCCGTTTCCGCCGTGCTCATCAAGGTCAAGGACGGTTACTCCGCCCAGCAGGTCGCTTCGAACATCACCAAAACAACAGGAATCAAAAGCCTCGGATACGTGTATCCGGGGGGCATCACAGCCACAACGAAATCCAATCTGAACGTGATCATTCGCTACGTGACCCTTTTCGTCGCGGTGTTCTGGGTCATGGGGCTGATCGTGCTGCTTGCTGTGTTCTCGTCCGCCATGAACGAACGCAAACGTGAATTCGCCGCGTATCGCATTCTTGGTGCCAATCGTTCCACTTTGGTCGGCATCATCGTGAAGGAATCGGCCATGATCGGAGCTTTGGGCGGTGTGATAGGCATTGCGGTCGCGTCGCTGGCGATTTTCCCGTTCAGCACGCTTATCGGACGGCAGCTGCAGTTGCCGTATCTGCAAACCAACATGTGGAATGTGTTGGCATTGATCGCAGTGAGTTTCGTGTTCGCGGTGCTTACCGGACTGCTCGCCTCCGTGACGACGGCGGTGAAACTTTCCGCTCCCGAAACCTATCTGACTTTGAGAGAAGGTGAATGATGGCGGAAAACACGGTTCTCGAAGTACAAGAGCTCACTCGCGAGTTCACCCGTCGCGGCAAACCGTTCGCAGCCGTGGACCATGTGGATTTCAGGCTGGGCCAAGGCGAGTTCGTGGCGATCGTCGGCCGTTCGGGCAATGGCAAAAGCACATTGTTGAATCTCATCACCGGACTGCTGAAACCCACATCGGGCTCTATCGACTTGGACGGCAATGACGTGACGCGGTTGAACGACAAACAAATGTCAGTCGTACGCAATCGGATCGTCGGATTCGTCACGCAAAGCCAGACATTGCTGCCGAATCTCACGGCACTCGACAATGTGATTCTTCCTTCCGTGCTGTGCAACGGCAAAACGGCGCAGCGCGATGTTGAGATACCTGCGGATTCGTCTGATGCGAAATCAGTGGAAGAAACCGTATCCGACGCATCTTCCGAACAGACGGTTGACGACGGACTTCCGGACGTCATCGCGGCGGCTCCGGTATCGAAAACACACAACGATCCCGTTCAGGACCATGCCATGGAACGTGCGCACGCATTGCTGCGCCGACTGCAGGTCGACGATTTGGCGGAATGCTACCCGAAAGAGCTTTCCGGCGGCGAAATGAGACGCGTCAGCATAGCGCGAGCTCTGATGAATGGTCCGAAACTTCTGATAGCGGACGAACCCACCGGAGATCTGGATGCCGAAAGCACTGCCATCGTCATGCGGCTGCTGCAGGAAGTGGCGCACGACGGCACCGCAGTGTTGATGGTCACCCATGATCCGGATGCCTTGACGTATGTGGATCGAATCTATCGCATGGACAGGGGAGTGCTGGCTGAAGCATAGCGGCGCCATGATGGCATGACATGCCGAAGAGGGCGAAACGACGAGCTCGTCCCGCCCTCATGTGTATTATTAACGATTGGTGTGCGCCCGCAAGGGAGCATACCGTCTGGAGTCTTAGCCCATCAGTGGGTCGGCGACCGATACGAGCTGTTTACGGCACGTGTTCAAGTCGTTCGTGCGCATGCACGAAGAAGCACTGGAGAGGCTGGCTCAGCGCATATCGGAAACCGGTGTGCGCTCCGTTCAGACAACGACAGAACAAACAAAGGATTAAACCAATGACGAACGTTCAGCGTTCTCGCCGTCAGGTGCGCCTTTCCCGCGCCCTCGGCATCGCTCTGACCCCTAAGGCTCAGCGCATCTTCGAAAAGCGTCCGTACGCTCCGGGTGAGCACGGCCGCACCCGCCGTCGCACTGAGTCCGATTACGCAGTGCGTCTGCGCGAAAAGCAGCGTCTTCGCGCTCAGTATGGCATCTCTGAGAAGCAGCTTCGCGCCGCTTACGAGAAGGGCACCCACACCGCCGGCCAGACCGGTAACGCCATGCTGATCGATCTCGAGACCCGTCTCGACGCCCTGGTCCTGCGTGCAGGCTTCGCCCGCACCACCGCTCAGGCACGTCAGTTCGTGGTTCACCGCCACATCCTCGTTGACGGCAACATCGTCGACCGCCCGTCCTACCGCGTCAAGCCTGGCCAGACCATTCAGGTCAAGGCCAAGAGCCAGACCATGGTTCCGTTCCAGATTGCGGCCGAAGGCACTCACCGCGATGTGCTGCCGCCGGTTCCGGGCTATCTGGACGTCAACCTGCCTTCCCTGAAGGCCACCCTGACTCGCAAGCCTGAAGCCGAGGAAATCCCGGTGCAGGTCAACATCCAGTACGTGGTCGAATTCTACGCCCGCTGATCTGGATCTACATACTGTAAGAACATACAGTATAAGGACATACAGCAAGAGCCTCGCAATCGTCAGGATTGCGAGGCTCTTCGCTATCTCAAGCGCATGTGCGGCCTTTTTATAAGCAACGGGAAGCCTTCAGTCGCCGATGATGCCGCCTACTATGCCGCTCACAATCGTCATAACAAGTGAGCCAAGCACAGACCATGCGAATCCGTCAATAGTGACGCCCACAGAGAAAAACGACAGCGCCAACCATGACGCAAGCTGCATGAACAGCCAATTGATCACCAGTGCGACCAGTCCGAACGAAACAATCGAGAACGGCAACGCTATGACATGGATAATCGGCTTTATGGAAGCATTGATAAGCGCCATGAACAAGGCGAACGCCGCGATGCCAAGCACAGGGGGCTCGCCAATGGCGTGCATGCCGGGCAGAACCGCAACCATAACGCCCGCCGCGACGGTAAGAATTAGCCAACGTGAAATAAAATGACCCATAACAACATCGTATAGCACGGATTTGCTCAAACCGTGAGGGTAGCATGGAACCCATGTTGCTTCATCTTCATCTTGTCCGACACGGGCAGACGTTTTTCAACCGATATAACAGGTTGCAGGGCTGGTCTAATTCTCCATTGACGGAATCTGGCATCGCCGACGCAGACAAAGCCGCAAACAAACTGAAGGAGTTCGATTTTGCCGCGGCATATTGCTCCGACACCACGCGTGCGCAAATGACAGCCCAGCGCATCCTCGACGTGAATGAGGCCGCAGGACACATCCGCCCCCAACTGGTCAGTGACATGCATTTCCGTGAACAGTTCTACGGCTATTTCGAAGGCCAGGATATGGGCGTGGCGTGGACCGCCGCGGGAGGGCCGCACGGTGCGAAGAACTACAACGACATCGTCGCAAAGTTCGGTCTTGGTGCGACCCGCGACTTCCTTAAGGAAGCGGATCCATTCCACGATGCCGAGTCCGACGTGGAATATTGGTCGAGAGTCGAGGAGGGATTCGCGCTGATCGCTTCGAATCCCGCGCTGAGGGACAGTGATGACGTGTTGCAGATTTCCCACGGCAACACGCTGCTGAGCCTTATGCACCGTTTCGCGCCGGAAGGCTATGACCTCAGCGAACGCCCTGCGAACGGATCGGTCACCACGCTCGATTTCGACACCAGTAAGCCTATCGCTGAAGCGGTAACCGTCGTATCGTATAACCAGTGACCGGCGGACGAAACTTGCCTTAGGTCTGGGCTTTTTACTACTGTTATGCGCGTGTTGTGTTCGCGGGCAACCGTGGGACTGAAAAGAGGTACAAGATGGGTGTTGGAGAAATCGCCGGTCTGATTGCGGCAATCGCTTTCGCGATTCTTGCCGGTTTCATGATCTACCCGTTGATTCGTCTCGGCAAACTGTTCGACCAGCTCGCCGAGACAGTCAAAGAAACGGGAGATCATGCGATTCCTGCGCTTGATGAGAGTGTGACCACGGTGCAGCAGGTCAACAAGTCGCTGGAAGACGTCAACAAGATTTCCGCAGCGGCTTCCACAACCGCCAATAATGTCAGCGCCCTGACCGATCTGTATGGATCCTTCTTGGGCAAGCCGGTTATCAAGGTTGCTTCCGCTGCATATGCCCTGAAAACCACCGCGCAGTCCTTCATGAACAAGAAGAACGTCAACAGCAATAACAAGGGGGAGTGATGTTCAAGCGTCTCTTCTGGATCTCCATTGGTGTGGGCATCGGTGCGGTGGCAGTGACCAAAGCACAGGCGTACGTCAAGGCCAACACCCCTGATGCGGCTCGACAATTTCTGTTCGGGCCGGATCAAGATCATGTCGCCGTGCGCACCCTTGAAGGTTTGTTCAATGAGTTCAACGAAACGCGTCGAGCCCGCGAGGCTGAACTTAATACCAAATACGCGGATAAGATCAGCTGATCTTATTCCCGTAACGTACGTTCGGACAACAATCACGAATTCGTTTGAAAGGCACCAGGCCTTTCAGCAAAAAAGGAGCTTAATCTCATATGCGCACTTCTGAAATCGCGAAGCGCTATCTTGATTATTTCGAAAAGCACGGCCATCTTATCGTGCCTTCGGCATCGCTGATCTCTCCAAACCCGACCACCCTGTTCACCATCGCAGGCATGGTCCCGTTCATCCCGTACCTCATGGGCGAGCAGACTCCGCCGAAGAGCCGCATGGCATCCAATCAGAAGTGCGTGCGTACCTTGGATATCGACGAGGTCGGCAAAACCACCCGTCACGGCACGTTCTTCCAGATGCTGGGCAATTTCTCCTTTGGTGATTACTTCAAGGAAGAAGCCATCCACTATGCGTATGAGCTGCTGACCACCCCGCAAGACAAGGGCGGCTACGGCTTCGATCCGGAGAAGCTGTGGATGACCACCTTCACCGACGACGAGGAAGCCCGTTCAATGTGGAAGAACGAGGGCGTTGACCCCGAACACATCCAGATCATGGGCATGGAGGACAACTTCTGGACCACCGGCGGCCCTGGCCCTGGCGGTCCGTGCTCCGAGATCTACGTGGATCGCGGACCTGAATACGGTGTGGAAGGCGGCCCGATCGCCGACGAGAACCGTTACATCGAAATCTGGGATCTCGTGTTCGAAAACTACGAGGTCGACAACGTCAAGTCCAAGACCGACCTGCACATCGTTGGCGAGCTCGAGAACAAGAACATCGATACCGGTGCCGGCTTGGAGCGTCTTGCCTATCTGATGCAGGGTAAGCAGAACATCTATGAGACCGACGAGGTCTTCCCGGTCATCGAAGCCGCCCAGAAGCTGTCCGGCCGCACGTATGGCGATGACGAAGCCATGGATGTGCGTTTCCGCATCGTGGCTGACCATGTGCGTTCCGCATTGATGATCATGTCCGATGGCGTACGTCCGTCCAACAACGGTCGCGGTTACGTGCTGCGCCGACTGCTTCGCCGCACAGTCAAGGCCATGCGCGAGCTCGGCGTGACCGATCCGGTCATGCCGACCCTGCTGCCGACCTCCAAGGCAGCTATGGAGCCGAGCTATCCGGAACTCAACGACACCTTCCACGATGTGTCCGAAGCCGCATATGGTGAAGAGGACGCGTTCCGTCGCACGCTGGAATCCGGCACCGAGATTTTCGACCTCGCTGTGGCCAAGGCCAAGGAATCCGGATCCGACGCCGTTTCCGGCGAAGATGCGTTCAAGCTGCACGACACCTACGGCTTCCCGATTGAGATCACCCTCGAAATGGCCGCCGATCAGGGCGTCAAGGTCGATGAGGCGAAGTTCCGCGAGCTCATGGCCGAGCAGAAGAGCCGTGCCCGTGCAGATGCCCTGAAGAAGCGTCACAATGTGGATCTGTCGGTCTATGACGATTTCAAGAAGACGCTGGTCCAGCCCATCGACTTCCTTGGTTACACCGACATGTCCGCCCGCGCCAAGGTGCTGGGCATCATGCAGGAAGGCAAGGGCTCCGTCCCCGCAGTCACCGGTCCGGCCACCATCGAAGTCATTCTCGACCGCACTCCGTTCTATGCGCAGGCCGGTGGCCAGCTCGCCGATCAGGGCGAGATCCTTTCCGACGATGGTGCTGTGCTCGAAGTCGACGATGTGCAGAAGCCGATCAAGGACCTCATCGTGCACCAGTGCCGCCTGACCGAAGGCACGTTGGTTGTCGGCGCCGAAGTCAACGCCAACATCGACCTTGACCGACGCGGTGCCATCGCCCGCGCGCATACCGCGACCCACATGGTGCACAAGGCGCTGCGTGAGGAGCTTGGCCCGCAGGCCACCCAGCGCGGCTCTGAAGACGCGCCGAACCGTTTGCGTTTCGACTTCCAGTGGTCCAGCGCCCCGAGCAAGGATGCGATGAACTCCGTCGAGGCGCGTGTCAACGAGAAGCTGCGCGAAAATCTTGCCGTCACCACGCAGGAGATGAAGTTCGACGACGCCATCGCCTTGGGTGCCATGCACCTGTTCGGCGAGAAGTATGGCGACGTCGTGCGCGTGGTCTCCATCGGCGAAGATGGATGGAGCCGTGAGCTTTGTGGTGGTACCCATATCGACCATGTGGGCAAGATCGGTGCCATCAACATCATGTCCGAAGCCTCCATCGGCTCCGGCGTGCGTCGTGTCGATGCGGTTGTGGGCGAAAGCGCTTATGAGTTCAACGCTCGCGAGCATGCGCTGGTCTCACAGCTTTCCGACATGGTCAATGCCCGTCCGGACGAGCTTGCTGACCGTGTGAACGCACTGCTTGCCAGGCTCAAGGAATCCGACCGTCGTCTTGCGACCATGTACGAATCCCAGCTTGCGGCTTCCGTGCCTGCTTTGGTTTCCGAAACCAAGGCATCCCAGGCTCCGGTCAAGGTGGCAGCGAAGAACGTCGAGCACTTCGGCTCTTTCGACGCGCTGCGCAAGACCGTGCTGGATGTGCGCGGACAGCTTGGTGAGGAATTCCCGGTTGTGGTGGCTCTCGCCGGTGTGAACGAGGAAGGCAAGCCTATGGTTGCCGTGGCCACTAACGAGGCTGCACGCAAGCAGGGTATCAAGGCCGGCGATTTGGTTCGTGGCGCTTCCAAGATCCTTGGCGGTGGTGGCGGCGGCAAGCCGGACTTCGCCCAGGGTGGCGGCGCGGATGCCACCAAGATCAATGAGGCGCTTGAGGCTTTGGCCAATCAGGCCATGAAGGGCTGAACCACCAAGCATGGTTTGGCTTGGCATTGATTTAGGTGATGCCAGGGTTGGACTCGCACTGTCTGATCCTGGCATCACTCTTGCACACCCCGCAGGCAATATTCAGGTCTACGGGGATTCGTTCCGTGCATTGGACGAGGTCGTGGACGTCATCGAAGACGAATCGGTCGACCATGTGGTAGTCGGATTGCCGTTGCTACTAAGCGGAGAAGAAGGCAAAAGCGCGAAAAAAGCACGGCGATGGACTGTTAATCTTGAGAAGAGACTGCGTGTCGCAGTAGATGATGAGAACTATGCGCTAAAGGAAGTGCCGTCCATCGAATTGGTGGATGAGCGTCTAACTACGGTGACTGCACATCATCAGCTATTCGATGCGCAGGTCGGTGGACGAAAGCACCGTCCGATGGTCGACCAGCAGTCTGCAGTGGTGATATTGCAGACGGCCATCGACCGAAGAGAGAGACCAGAGGAGAGAGGCCTGTGACTGATAATCTCGACGATTTTTTCTCCGATAACGCGCAATGGGTGAATTCGTCGGATGATGCATCCTTCGTTTCGGCAATGCCGCCGCAACCACCGAAATCACGTAAGGACATGCGTCGTCACCGTGAGCAGAAGCGTCGTCGCCGCTATATCACCATTATCGCCGCTCTGGTGGTGATCGTGCTGATCGGTGTCGGCGGATTCTTCGGCGTGCGCGCGCTGAAACATTGGAAGGCCGTGAACGAAGCGAATTCTCAAAGCCAAATCGAGGATTACACGGGCCCAGGCGATAAAGGCGTGACGTTTGTCGTGGAATCCGGGCAGGGAGCCGCGGAAATCGCGGACAACCTTGTTAAAGCTAAAATCGTCAAATCCGCAGCCGCCTTCACTTCCGCAGTAAGCGGAGCTGGCGCCACGTTGTATCCGGGATCATACGCATTGAGGACGCATATGAGGGCGTCCGATGTGGTCAAGGTGCTTTCTGACCAAAGCCAGGCCGGCGGTTTTGCCGAAGTGCGTGCGGGTGAACGTGTGTCGGACGTCATCGAAAATGCGGCGAGTGTGTCCGGCTTGGATGTTTCACAGTTCCAAGCCGTGATGGACGGTGGCGGTGCTGGAATCCTTCCTGACGAGGCCGGCGGCAAATTCGAGGGATGGCTTGAACCAGGCAGCTACAATGTGCAAAACAAGTCAGCGGAAGACATCATCAGGGAAATGGTCGACGCGCGAGTGAGCAAACTCGATTCCTTGGGCGTACCTACAGGCAGCGAACGTGAGCGCATCCTGAATATCGCATCCATCGCGGAGGCGGAAGTCGGCAGCGAAAAATACTACGGCCAGGTGGCAAGAGTGATTCTCAACCGTCTTGACGCCGATATGGCTCTCGGCATGGATACCACGGTCGCCTACGGTCTTGGTATTTCCGCAAGCCAGTTGACCGATGACCAGTTGGGCGATGACAGCAACGCGTACAACACCAGAATCCACAAGGGACTGCCGCCCACGCCAATCAGCAACCCTGGAGATGGTGCGATCACAGCAGCCGTCAATCCTCCGGACGGCAAGTGGCTGTACTTTGTCACCACAAACCTGCAGACCGGCGAAACGAAATTCGTGGAAACCGAAGATGAGTTCTGGCAGATTCGCGACGAGTACAAGAACAACAACGAGAACGCGAACTGATCTCAGAATAAAACGCCAATCGCAATGCCTATCGCCCCAGCTGCCACAAGCGCTGGGGCGAACGGCGTTTTACCGGCATATGCGGTATGCTTCTGCGGATCGAAACGTGTCCACAAAACGAGCCATAACAAGCCGACCACGCCAATCGCAAGCCACCAAAACACCACGGCGAACAGACCGAACATGCCGACTGCCAATCCCATCAGCAAGGTGGCGGTGACATCGCCAAAACCCAATGAACCAGGTTTCACCAAAGCGAGCGCGCATTGCAGTACGGCCGACAGTACGGCGAAGAGTATTGCCTGCAATGCCAGGTACAGAGTGTTGATGGAAAGCGCGTATATGAGGTTTACGATGATTTGCGCTGTGCATCCGGTGGCGATCCAGGCGCGTGGAATGCGGCGTGAACGGATGTCTTCAACGCTGATGGCCAGTCCACAAAGCAGACTTGGCAGGCAAATCATATACCACATACCGTTAAGATAGTCCACTAGTTGCATTCGTGAGAAAAGGAGTTGGCATGTTGCGTTGGCAGACAGCAGGCGAGTCGCATGGTGAGGCGCTTGTCGCCATGATTGAGGGATTGCCCGCGGGCGTTCATATCACCACGGAGGATATTGTTGGCGCGTTGGCGCGTCGTCGTCTTGGGTATGGTCGTGGCGCGCGTATGAAGTTCGAGCAGGACAAGGTTCGTATGCTGACTGGTGTGCGTTTTGGTGAGACGATTGGTTCTCCGGTGGCCATTGAGATCGCCAACACCGAGTGGCCGAAGTGGACTGAGGTGATGAGTGCGGATCCGCTTGATCATGAGCTTGCTCGTGAGGGCCGCAATGCCCCGTTGTCTCGCCCGCGTCCGGGGCATGCGGATTTGACTGGCATGCGTAAGTATGGTTTTGATGATGCTCGTCCGGTGTTGGAGCGTTCTTCCGCGCGTGAGACGGCTTCGCGTGTGGCGTTGGGTGAGGTTGCCAAGCAGTTCTTGGAGCAGGCGTTCGGTATTCGTACCGTTTCGCATGTGCTTTCCATTGGTGGCGCAGGTATTACCGATCCGCAGCAGGCCACGCTTCCCAAGCCGGAGGATCTTGAGGCGTTGGACGCTTCTCCGGTGCGCACTCTTGACAAGAATGCGGAAGAGCGGATGATTGCCCGTATTGATGAGGCGAAGGAGAACGCCGATACGTTGGGCGGTGTGATCGAGGTTGTGGTGTACGGCGTTCCCGCAGGCGTGGGCACGTATGTTGAATCGGATCGTCGTCTTGATGCTGCTCTTGCCAGTGCGGTGATGGGTATTCAGGCCATCAAGGGCGTGGAGATCGGTGATGGTTTCCTTGAGGCCATGCGTCCGGGTTCTCAGGCTCATGACGAAATGGTGGTGGGCGATGACGGCCGTATTGCGCGTCTAAGCAACCGTGCGGGTGGTATCGAGGGTGGCATGTCGAATGGGCAGCCGATCGTCGTACGTGCGGCGATGAAGCCGATTCCTTCCATTCCGAAGGCGTTGCGTACCGTCGATGTGACCACGGGCGAGCCGGCGCAGGCCATTAACCAGCGTTCCGACAATACTGCGGTTCCGGCGGCGGCTGTTGTTGCCGAGGCGATGGTGCGTTTGACCATCGCGCAGTATGTGCTTGAGAAGTTTGGCGGCGATTGCGTTGCCGAAACCAAGCGTAACGCCGAGCAGTACGTTGCCTCATGGCCTGAGCATATGAGGTGATTCGTCTATGAGTGGTATGCGTAGGCCTGTCGCCGTGATCATCGGCATGATGGGGGCGGGCAAGACTCGTGTCGGCAAGGAAGTGGCGCAGATGATGAATCTGCCGTTCGCCGATGCGGACAATGAGATTGAGCATGATGCCGGAATGCGGATTCCCGAGTACTTCGAAAAGTATGGGGAACCGGAATTCCGGAGGCTGGAAAGCGACGTCGTGCTTGATATGCTCGAGGATTTCGACGGTATCTTTTCCTTGGGTGGGGGAGCGCCGATGACGCCTTCCATTCAGGAAGGATTGGCGCAGTATATCGCGGACGGCGGCAAGGTCGTGTATCTTATGGCCGATCCTGAGGAAGCCATGGAGCGGGCAAATCGCGGTGGAGGCCGTCCGATGCTTAATGGCGATGCCAATGAGCGTTGGAAGAAGCTCTACAAGGAACGTGACCCGGTGTTCAGGAGCGTGGCGAACGTGCATGTGGGCACGCGTGGCCAGTCTCCCCAAGCCGCGGCGAGAAAGCTGATGGAAATGATTGATCAACGTATAGTCCATGTCACCGGTTCCACCATCGAACCATACGATGTTCGTATCGGAGAGGGTGTGATGGGCCAGCTTGCGCAGGTGTTGGGAAGCAAGCCTGCCAAAGTGGCGCTTATCCACACCCAGCCGGTGCAGCGTCATTCGGACCGTGCGCGTACTTTGTTGCGTCAGGCGGGCTATGATGCGTACGATATTGTGATTCCCGACGCGGAGGCCGGCAAGACCATTGAAGTGGCCAATGGTATCTGGCAGCGTTTGGGGGATGAGGGTTTCACTCGTTCTGACGCGATCGTCGGCCTTGGTGGTGGCGCGGCAACCGATTTGGCGGGGTTTGTGGCTGCCACATGGATGCGTGGCATTCGCTACGTGAACTGCCCGACGTCGTTGCTGGCCATGGTTGACGCTTCGACCGGCGGTAAAACCGGCATCAATACCCCTCAGGGGAAGAACCTGGTCGGCTCTTTCTATACGCCTGCCGGAGTGCTTGCCGATCTGAAATCGCTTGCGTCACTGCCGAACGACATCTTCATCGAAGGATTGGGCGAGGTCGCCAAGTCCGGTTTCATCATGGACCCGGAGATTCTGCAGATCCTCGAGGACCATGCCGGTGAATTGCGTGCCTTCGACGGGTCGACGTTCTTGGATTCCGGCCTGAAGGATGTGGTCGCGGAGCTGATCGAACATACCGTGAGCGTGAAGGCCTACCATGTGTCCGCCGACCTTAAAGAGGCGGGATTGCGCGAATTCCTCAACTATGGGCATACGCTCGGTCATGCCATCGAGAAGCTTGAGCATTTCCGCTGGCGTCATGGTAATGCGGTGGCGGTCGGTTGCGTGTATGCGGCCGAACTGTCGCATCTTCTGGGGTACATCGATCAGGATCTCGTGGACTATCATCGTTCGTTGTTGCGATCTCTGGGGCTGCCTACGTCCTGGAACAATGGCACATGGGATGATGTGCTCGCATTGATGCACCGGGATAAGAAGGCTCGCGGCAATAAGCTTCGTTTCGTGGTGCTTGAGGGCGTCGGCCATCCGATTCATCTTGAGGATCCGCCTGCGGACGCCGTTGAAGAGGCGTTCCGTCGTATTCAGCAGTAAACAAGGTAGGGAAGTGGAATATGACTAAAGTAGTGGTCGTCAATGGGCCGAATCTTGGCCGTCTTGGCGTGCGTCAGCCTGACGTGTATGGCAAGCAGGATCTTGAAACCCTGCGTACCCTGTGCGCGCAGTGGGGCAGCGAGCTTGGTCTTGACGTGGAAGTGCGTCAAAGCGATGACGAAGCCGAGATGATCGGCTGGATGCACCAGGCCGCCGACGAGAAGACCCCGGTCGTGATGAATCCGGCGGCTTTCACCCATTACTCCTACGGTCTGGCAGATGCCGCGCATATGGTGATCGATGAGGGATTGCCGCTGATGGAGGTTCACATCTCCAATCCATCCGCACGCGACGAATTTCGCAAGCGTTCCGTGATCTCGCCAGTAGCGACGGGCACTATCACCGGTATGGGGTTCTATGGCTACAAGCTGGCGTTGGATGCGGTGGCGCATCTGTTGGAATCGAAGTGATGATTTTCCGATTTCCCCTTGAGATAGTCTCGGAGGAACTATGAATGCCGGATGCTCTTGATGGGCATCCGGTTTTCACATAGCATTGCATTCGTTTGCAGAAAAAGCTGCAACAATCGCAAATATGATTGCCGTTTTGCGCAACACAATGAATTGTTGCTGAAAGCATTTTCTTTCGCTTGTCCTTCTTTTCCGTATATTGCAATCGGTCACGCTGTTTCATTGCGATGCGCAGCATCTACTGTACGATGAACCCCGATCTAGGGTGCAAACGTATGCACATTCATCGCAGAGTGTGTCTTAGATGATCCGCAGGTAACGCGGATGACCATGGCGCATACGTTGTCGAAGGGCGGAACCTGCCATGGGGGCCGGAATTCGATCTCAACGATGAGAACGGAGAACAATGGTCGTTCAGCGAATGAATCGGCCGGCTAGCCGTGCGGTGGCCATAGGCGTCGCCGCCGCCATGGCGTGCGCCACCTTGGTGGCGATACCGCATATGGCTCAGGCTCAGCCCGAGGCGCAAACGAATGCGAAGAAAGACGTGCAGGTCATCGCCTTCCAGCAGACATGGAACACGGTCGCCAAGGAATGCACGAGCACATACGGTCCGGAAGGCGTGGCATACGTCGAGGTGTCGCCGCCGCAGGAATCCATCCAAGGCACGCAATGGTGGACGTCCTACCAGCCGGTAAGCTACAAGCTCGATTCCAAGCTCGGCACGGAAGCCGAATTCAAAAACATGATCAAGCAGTGCAATGCCGTCGGCGTTGACATCATCGCCGACGTTGTGCTGAACCAGACCACCGGTGCCGACGTGGCCGACGGCAAGCAGACCGGCGTCGCAGGAACCGAATACAACGGTTCGACCGGCGACTACCCGGGATTTGCCACCGAACAGTATCCGGAAGGCATCACGGCCTCCGACTTCCACAGCTGCTCCAAGAACATCTCCAACTACGCCAACCAGCAGGAAGTTCAGGAATGCCGCCTGAGCTCCATGTGGGACTTCGACTCCGAGAGCGAAAAGGTCCAGGATATTCAATCTGACTATCTTGCCGCCCTGTGGAATGCTGGTGTTCGCGGCTTCCGTATGGATGCCGTCAAGCACATCCACACGGACAGCATGAAGGCCATCAAGGAGAAGTTCGCAAAGAAGATCGGCGTGAACGCCGACAGCATCTACTGGATCCAGGAGGTCATCGGGAACTCCTCCGAAGCCGCGGGCATCCAGCCGAGCAACTACGTGCAAAACGGCACGGTGACCGAATTCGGCTTCAAGTCCGAAATGAACCAGGCCTTCAAAGACAAGATCGCAAACCTCAAGGGACTTAATGAGCGGTTGAGCAAGGATCTCGCCTCCGAAGACGCCAACGTGTTCGTCACCAACTGGGACACCGCGCGCAACGAGGGCGCCCTGACCTACAAGGACGGTGCCAAGTATCAGCTGGCCAACGCATTCATGCTTGCCTACGACTACGGCACGCCGCGTCTGCTTTCCGACTACAAGTGGGATGAGAACGACAACGGCGCACCGGGAGCCACCGCCACATCCGTTCCGGACGTGAACATGGACGAGGTCTGTTCCACCAACAGCTCCGACTGGAACTGCGAGCAGCGCTGGACCTCCACCCGAGGCATGATCGCCTTCCGCAACTACGTCAACGGCACCAAGGTCGCCGACTGGCAGGATGACGGCGGCGACAACATCGCCTTCTCCCGCGGGGATAAGGGCTTCATCGCCATCAACAACGGCAAGACCGACAAGGACGCCTCCTACACGACATCGCTCGCCGACGGCGAATACTGCAACGTGTACGCCACCATGGACTGCTCCCAGACTGTAAGCGTCAAGAACGGCAAGGTCGAGACCACGGTACCGGCGCATTCCGCCATCGCACTGTATGCAGGCGCCACCAAGGACAGCCACCCGGCATCCAGCGTGGCCAACGACCCGTCCGATCCTGACGTGAACCAGGAAGGGGACGAGACCCTGCCCGACGACAGAAGCGTCACCATCTACTACAAGCCCGCCGATTCCAGCTGGAAGAGCCCGAAGGTCCACTACGGTCTTGGCGATGACTGGAACCAGCCGGAAGCCGACATGACCCTCGACGAGCAGGGGTACTATCGCGCCACCATCGACACCAGGGGCAAGAAGATCGACTTCGTGTTTCACGATACCGGCACCGACCAGTGGGAGAACCCGAAGGGCGGCGGCAACTACCACGCCAACGCGGGCATCACGCACGTGGGTGTGGCCGATCAGGCCGCGACCGTGGGTAATCCGGAATCCGTCAACGGCCAGACCCGACTCGTCGTGCACTACAAGCCAGCCAGCGATTCCGATAATCGCGGCGTGTACGTGTGGGGCACAGACGCTGGCGGCTCGAGCCTCTCGGCAGTCAACCATCCCTTCACCGGAGCTGACTGCTGGGGCAAGGTGGCTACGCTGACCTTCGGCGGCAAGTTCGGCAAGTTCGGCTTCATCGTCACCACCGCAGACTGGAACAAGTACGGTGGCGACCGTAGCGCCACGGTGAACGCCGACGGCACAGCCGAAGTGTGGATCGACGGCACCAAATATGAGGATCAAGGCGAATCGACCACCGTCGAAACCCTCGACTCCGCTCCGAGCGACTACGAATGCAAGGCCAACACCGTTACCGTGAAGGTCCACTACAACCGTGATGACGGCCTGTACTACAACGCCGAAGACACCTCGGTCACCGTTCCCCAGTGGGACATCTGGACCTGGGCTTCCAATTGGAACGGCGGAGCCGCCACCTTCACCACCCACGATGACTGGGGCGAGGTCGCGGAATACTCCTTCGCCAACTACACCTACTACAACGTCGACGGAGCCTCCGACATCGGCATGCTGCGCCGTTACGGAAAGGATGCGTGGAAGGCCAAGGATCCGGATGACGCCGATTACAAGATCCCGTCAAACGCCTTGGTGTTCAACGAATCGGACGGCACCGCATCGGCCGAAGTGTGGCTGATGGGCGGCGACGCCACCGTGTATTCCTCACGTCCATCGTTGGGAGCGTCCATGAAGTCCGTTGAAATCTCCGACGTCAACAAGCTGACCGCAAGACTGTCCAAAAAGGTCACTTCGGATGAGCTTGAAGGCAAGGTCTCCGTCACTGACGCCGACGGCAAGGCTGTAGATGTCAAGAACATCAAGACCGACGGCACCAAGGTGATCATCACCACGGCCAAGGATCTTGACGTGCGAGGCAAGTACACCGTCGAAGTCAAGGGCTTCGGTTCGCAGGACGCCATTGCGGGCTCGGTGGTGCGTACGGATGCCTTCGACAAGAAGTACGCCTATGACGGCGACGATCTGGGCGCCACTTACACGAGCGCGAAGACCGGATTCAAGGTGTGGGCTCCAACCGCCACCAAGGTTGAGCTTGTCACCTACCAGTCCGACGATGTGAATGCCGAAGTCGACAAGACCATTGACATGGCCTCTGAAGACAAGGGTATGTGGAGCGCCCTGGTGAAGAACCTTGCTAGCGGCACGGCCTACTCCTACAAGCTCACCTTCGCGGACGGCACGGTGAACGTCTCCGCCGACCCGTACGCGACCGCTGCGGTCGCCAACGGCGAACGTTCCGTGGTGTTCTCCAGCGAAGACATGGGCTCCGCAGGCGACCGCATGCCGGAATTCGGCAAGACCACTGACGCCACCATCGCAGAAATGAACATCCGCGACTTCTCCATCAACCCGAATTCCGGAATCTCAGCCGACAAGCAGGGCAAGTATCTGGGTGTTGTGGAATCCGGAACGAAGACGGCGAACGGCGCCACCTCCGGTCTTGACTATCTCAAGCAGTTGGGCGTCAGCCACGTGCAGATCATGCCGATGTACGACTACGGTTCCGTTGATGAGACCGGCGATCTGAGCTACAACGCGCAAGGTGCGCAGAACTGGGGCTACGATCCGGAGAACTACAACGTGCCGGAAGGCTCGTATTCCTCCGATCCATCCGACCCCGCCTCTCGCGTCACCGAAATGAAGCAGATGGTCAAGGGACTGCACGAGAACGACATTCGCGTGATCATGGATGTGGTGTACAACCACGTCTACAATGCCGCCAACCACTCGTTCAACAAGACCGTTCCCGGCTACTACTTCCGTTATGATGACAACGGTTCCCTGGTCAACAACTCCGGCTGCGGCAACGATACGGCCTCCGAGCGCAAGATGATGCGCAAGTACATCGTCGATTCGGTGACGTATTGGGCGAAGAACTACAACGTCGACGGCTTCCGATTCGATCTCATGGGTCTGATCGACACCGAAACGATGAAGGAAGTGCGTGCAGCGCTCGACGAGATCGACCCGTCCATCATCATCCTCGGCGAAGGCTGGGATATGAACACCACCATGGACGAGGGCGAGATGACCATCCAGCCGAACGCGTACCAAGTCGCGTCCGACGGCACGAACAACGGCATCGCGTTCTTCAACGATTCCGTGCGTGACGGCTTGAAGGGATCCGTGTTCTCCGACACCGACACCGGTTTCGTTTCCGGCAAGGCCGACCAGGAGAGCCTGATCGCCCACAACGTGCTCGGCTGCCAGTACGACGAGAACGCGACCACGACCTGCTGGAACGGCAACGCGCAGGATCACTACGCCGATGCCGGACAGGTGGTCAACTATGCCGAAATCCACGACAACATGACCCTGTACGACAAGCTCAGGAAGTCCGTCCCGACGGATGACGACGCCACGACCGTGGCACGTGCCAAGCTTGCCGACTCCGTCGTGTATCTGTCGGAAGGCATCCCCGCGATCCAGCTCGGCCAAGAGTTCCTGCGCACCAAGGGCGGAGACGGCAACAGCTACAACACGGGCGACGCGGTGAACGCCATCGATTGGGACCGCACCACCCAGTACGCCGATTCCGTCGACTACGTCAAGGGCCTGATCAAGCTGCGCAAGCAGATCAACGCGCTGCGTCTGACCGACTACAACGACATCAACGCCAACGTGACGATGCTCAAGTCCGCTGACGGCGTCGTGGCCTACCAGGCCGAGCAGTCCGACGGCACCTACGTGGTGATCTTCAACGCCAACGCAGACAAGACCGCGATCGAAGGCTTGGCAAACGGCTCCTACCAAGTGCTTGCAGCCGACGGCAAGGTCTACTCCGATGATGCTATCGCCAATGTCGATCTCGCCGAAGGGGCCTCGTACGAAGCGGGCGCACTGTCTGCCACTGTGCTGAAACTCGACAGCAGCACCAAGCCCGATACCGACAGCGCGCCTGTCATCAAGGGTCTGGTGGCTTCCGACAGCGTGACTCTGGGATCAAAGTTCGATCCGATGTCCGGCGTCAGCGCATGGGATGAGGTTGACGGCGATCTGACCGACAAGATCACGGTCGAAGGTTCGGTCGATACCTCTAAGGAAGGCGAATACACGCTCGTGTACTCGGTGACCAACAGCAGGGGCAAGACCGCCACCTTCACGCGCACGGTAACCGTGCGCAAACCCGCGGTCCAGCCAGCTTCCGACAAGAAGAGCGATGCTGTGCAAAGCCCGAATACTGGTTCCGCCATCACCGGTTTCGCACTGGCCGCGGTGGCTCTTGCCATCGCATCCGTGTTCGCGTTCGCGGCCTCCCGCAGAAAGGAGGACTGATCTCATAAGCCAATGATTGACTGAATGTATCTCCTATTCCTGCTAGGCGGGGCCATCAAGGCAATGATGGCCCCGCCTTTTTGTATTGAAGGAAACACGCCGCGTCTCATGCCGCTGATAGACTGAAGTTCCATGGTTAGAAGACAACATGGCAATTCTCAAGAGCACGTTACCAAGCATATTTTCGTCACCGGTGGCGTCGTTTCCTCTCTCGGCAAAGGCCTGACCGCCTCCTCCCTCGGCCGCCTGCTTCGTAGCCGCGGCATCAAGGTTTTGCAGCAGAAGCTCGATCCGTACATCAACGTGGATCCGGGCACGATGAATCCATTCCAGCATGGTGAAGTCTATGTCACCGAAGACGGTGCCGAAACCGATCTCGACATCGGCCACTATGAGCGTTTCCTTGACGTGTACCTGAGCCAGAAGGCAAACGTCACCACCGGCCAGATCTACCAGGAAGTGCTGCGCAAGGAACGCGCCGGCGAATACCTTGGACAATGCGTGCAGGTCATCCCGCACATCACCAACGAAATCAAGTCCCGCATGCGTGCGCAGGCGTCCGATGACGTCGACGTGATCATCACCGAAATCGGTGGCACCGTCGGCGATATCGAATCCCAGCCGTTCCTGGAGGCCGCGCGTGAGGTCCGCCGCGATCTGGGCGCCGAAAACTGCATGTTCGTGCACGTCTCCTTGGTACCGTACATTGCCGCCGCCCATGAGCTCAAGACCAAGCCGACCCAGCACTCCGTCATGATGCTGCGTCAGCTGGGCATCTCCCCGGACGCGCTGGTGCTTCGTTCCGACCGCCCGCTGAACCAGTCCATCAAGGACAAGATCTCCCTGATGTGCGACGTGGATTCCGAAGGCGTGGTCAACTGTGTGGACGCCCCGAGCATCTATGACGTGCCGAAGACCCTGTTCGACGAAGGCCTCGACGCCTATGTCGTGCGCGAGCTCGGCCTGCCGTTCCACGATGTCGATTGGGACGAGTGGGAGGACCTGCTGGAGCGTGTGCACCACCCGAAGCATGAGGTGAACATCGCCATCGTCGGCAAGTACATCGATTTGCCGGATGCCTACCTGTCCGTCACCGAAGCCATTAAGGCCGGTGGTTTCGCCAACTATGCCAAGGTGAACGTCAAGTGGGTCGCCGCCGATAAGTGCGAGACCGAGGAGGGCGCGGCCGCCGCGCTCGACCAGGTCGACGGCATCGTCGTTCCCGGAGGCTTCGGCATCCGTGGCATCGACGGCAAGATCGGTGCCCTGAAGTTCGCCCGTGAGAACAAGCTGCCGGCCCTCGGCCTGTGCCTCGGCCTGCAGTCCATGGTCATCGAATACGCCCGCCACGTCCTCGGCTTGGAGGACGCGAACTCCACCGAGTTCGAGCCCGATTGCGCGACCCCAGTCATCGCAACCATGGAGGAGCAGAAAGACATCGTCGCCGGCAATGGTGACATGGGACACACCATGCGTCTTGGCTCCTATCCGGCTGAGCTTGAAGAAGGTTCCATCGTCGCGGAACTGTACGGCACCACGCATGTCACTGAACGTCATCGTCACCGTTACGAAGTGAACGTGGCATATAAGGACCGTCTGCGTGAAGCGGGTCTGCGCATTTCCGGCCAGAGTCCGGACGGCGAACTCACCGAGTTCGTCGAGCTTCCTCGCGAGGTGCACCCGTTCTATGTGTCCACTCAGGCTCATCCTGAGTTCAAGTCCCGCCCGACCAAGCCGCACCCGCTGTTCGCAGGTCTGGTCAAGGCCGCTCTGGACCACCAGCAGGAGCGCTAAATCGACGAATTGTGATTAACGTCGGATAACCCGATATGCAACATGGTCATGAGTCCAAAGGAGTTCATGGCCATGTTGCATAATAAGGGCTTGGCCTTGAATTATCAACAAGACGTATTCGTAATGAAAAACCTTTACGAGGGAGCATGAGCTTGAACGATATGGATTCTCCGGAAAGCGGCAACGGTAAGTTCGCCTTCCCGAACATGGGCGATGAACCAAAAGTCATCTCGCAGGTGAGCTTGGATTCGTTTGCCGAAACGGCCGATTCCATTGATGATGGTGCAGCGTTGACTGTGAATGCCAGCAAGAAGCGCCACCTGTTGTGGCTGTGGATTGTTCTTGCGGTGATGCTTCTTCTCGGTGCCGTGGCCGGCGGCGGATACTGGTTCTTCCAGTCACATGCGTTGCCAGGTGTCACGCTCTGGGGCAAGTCCATGACAGGACAATCCCGAGATCATATCATCCAAGAGATTTCCGATACGGCGGAATCATTAACGGTTCCCGTTTCCTATGAGGGAACGAGCAAGAAAGTCACGTTGAAGGATCTTGGCGTCGCCATTGACGCGGAATCCATCGCCGAAAATGTGATGAACGCGAAACGTGACGATTCCTTCTTTCAGAAGTATGCATTCTGGACCCGTGAGGATGTCGACGTCGAGTCTTTCGATGATTCTCGAGTCAGCGCCCAGACGGTAGGTGACATGTTGGGAGTGCAGTCCGTGTCCGCCACCAACCCGTCGCTACAGCTCAACGCGGATGGTACCGCTTTCGATGTGACGCCAGGTCAGCAGGGGACTGGTATCGATGTGACGGATATCGTCAAAGAAGCCAAGAACGTGCTTGAGTCCTTTGGCAAGCAGACCGCTCAAATGGTGACTCTTAAAAATAAGGTTACTGATCCCGCCATCACGGATGACCAAGCCAACGAGGCCAAGGCTTCTGCTGACGCGTGGATAGCGAAGCCGGTGGCTATCAAGATCGGCGACCATAAAGTGGCGGAATTCGGTGCGCAGTCCATTGCATCGGCCATCACGCTTGGACCGGATAGTGAGAAGCTCGGCGATAATCAAACCCGAAATGGCTCTTTGATTATCGATGGTGACAAATTGCAGCAATACTATAACGATTCCATCAAATCGAACTTCCATGCTGATCGAGTTGACGGTGATGTCATCGTTAATAGTGTCGGTGATGTGCTGCAAACCAATGTAGCTGGGCATGATGGTATAACCGTTACTGATGGTAGCGACACCAATGTTGGCCGTGATGCCGCTGAGGCGTTTGCCAAAGGTTCTGATTCAGTAAGTATTCAAGGCACTTGCGACCCACAGAATGAGAAAAAAACCACGCGTACCGTGGTAGTCAGCTTGTCTTCGCATACCGTTACAGCCATTGAAAATGGGCAGACCGTCCGTGTCATGCATATGTCTGCCGGTCAGGGCAATGATTATCAAACGGGCCAGTGCCAGCCGAGCGGCGACTTGTGCACGCCAACCTACTGCGATCCGAACTCCTACGACAACTGCACGCCTGACGGTGACTTCAAAGTGTGGCTCAAGTACCAGTCCCAAGATATGAGCGGCACCCTTACCCTATCGGATGGAAACACCGAGAAGTGGGATGTCAAGGATGTTGGATTCGTCAACTATTTCTCGAAAACAGGTTGCGCGATTCATCGCATCGCCACTCAAAGTGCGTTTAACGACAGCAGTATTCAGGCTATGGGGAAGAACACGTCCCATGGTTGCGTCGGCGTCGGCTGGGATCAGGCTGAATGGTTCTACAATTGGTGCCTGATGGGAACGACGGTTCACGTTCAGGCCTGATATGCGGGCTAACGGCAGAAAGACGCAAAGGCGGAAGACTGAATGTTCGGTTTCCGCCTTTACGCTATGTAAGATAAATCACGACAAATCATTGCCGAATAGCGAAAGGGGCGCTAGTGTTTAGCCCCACGTTCTGTTAGGTTGTCATAGGTACAAACGAGTGATTGGAGGCAGCGTACGGTGGCAGAGAACCAAGCGCCCAACGCCGCGGCTGACGTGGAGATGAGCCAGTATGTGGCTGATCGCACGCGAGTGAATGAAGACAAAATCAAGCAGGATGACGAGATCATCCAGCAGTTCGGCGACTATACGTACGGATGGCATGACACGGATTTCGCCGGAGAAGCGGCAAAAAAAGGCATTGACGAGAATGTCGTGCGCGCTATTTCCGCAGATAAGAACGAGCCGGAATGGATGCTGGAAAAGCGATTGGAAGGCTATCGCGATTTCATCAACCGTCCGATGCCTCAATGGGGTGTCGATCTGAAGGATTTCGACGCCGACGATTTCAAGTATTACGTCAAGCCGATCGACAAGCAGGCCACGACTTGGGAGGAATTGCCTGACGAGATCCGTGCGACGTATGACAAGCTCGGTATTCCCGAAGCGGAAAAAAGCCGTCTTGTCTCCGGCATCGCGGCACAGTACGAATCCGAGGTCATCTACAACTCAATCCAGAAGGATCTTGAAGACCAAGGCGTGATTTTCGTCGACACCGACACCGCGGTGCAGAAGTATCCGGAAATCGTCAAGAAGTATTTCGGCAAGTGCATTCCGAGCAACGACAACAAATTCTCGGCATTGAACACCGCCGCATGGTCGGGCGGATCGTTCGTCTACGTGCCGAAGGGCGTGCATGTCGATATTCCGTTGCAGGCATACTTCCGTATCAATACGCCGAATATGGGTCAGTTCGAGCGCACGTTGATCATTGCCGATGAGGGATCGTACGTGCATTATGTGGAAGGCTGCACCGCACCGATCTACTCGACCGATTCGTTGCATTCCGGTGTGGTGGAGATTTTCGTCGAGCCGCATGCCCGCGTGCGCTACACCACTGTGCAGAACTGGTCGAACAACGTTTACAATTTGGTGACGCAGCGTGCCTACGTGCGTGAAGGCGGCACCATGGAATGGGTCGATGGCAACATTGGTTCCAAGGCAACCATGAAGTATCCGGCCTGCATTCTCGCCGAGCCGTATGCGAAGGCCAGCACCATGTCGCTCGGCTTCGCAGGCAAGGGCCAGTATCAGGACACCGGCGCGAAGATGATCCATCTTGCCCCGCATACCAGCTCCACCATTGTGGCGAAGTCGATTTCCCGCGGCGGTGGACGTTCCGCATACCGTGGTCTCGTCAAAATCGTCAAGGGTGCCGAAGGATCGTCCAACTCGACGGTATGCGATGCACTGCTTGTAGATGAGTTCAGCCGCTCCGACACCTACCCGCATGTGGACGTGCGCGAAGATGACGTTTCCATGGCACATGAGGCTACGGTTTCCAAGGTTTCCGAAGACCAGCTGTTCTACCTGATGAGCCGCGGCCTTTCCGAAGAGGAGGCCATGGGCATGATCGTGCGAGGCTTCGTGGAGCCTATCAGCCGTGAGCTGCCGATGGAATACGCGCTTGAACTGAACCGACTGGTGGAATTGCAGATGGAAGGATCGGTGGGCTGATTACCATGGCACAAACTCAGGAAATCAATATTCCCGTTGCGGATCCGAACGATCCGTATGCGAATCCGGCAGCCATGCCCTCTTCGGCGGATCGCTCGCCGCGGTCATTTGATGTGGACGCATTTGAAGTGCCCGACCGCAAGCAGGATGATTGGCGTTATACCCCTGTGGAACGTGTCGAAGAGTTCTTCAACGCGTTCACGCCGTCGAACGAAACCCAGATTGCCGTCACTATGATCGACGGCACGGCTCTTACTGAAGGCGTGACCTATAGCGAGGGCAAGCCGGGAGACGCCGATACGGGCATCGTTTCCAAGCCCTGCGATCGTGTGTCCGCAGTGGAATGGAACTCCGCCTCCCGTGCCGGAATTCTGCGTATCGACGGTGAAATCAGCCAGCCGATACTCGTTAAGATTCATGGTTCCGGAACGGATCTGGACGCATTCCACCTGGTGATCATTGCCGCCGATCGCGCCCACGCTGACGTTGTGGTAGAGCATGACGGCGATGCACGTATCGCCGAGGGTGTGGAGATTCTCACAGGTAGGGACTCCCATGTGTCCACCACATTCATTCAAGAGTGGAACAAGGGCTCCAAGCATGTGGGCAACCAGCGTATCCACTTGGGGGAGGGTGCGTCCCTGCGCCATTCCGTGGTCACGCTTGGCGGCGATGTCGTTCGAATCCGTATGGATCAGGATTTTGGCGGCGATCAAGGCGATCTCAACATGCTTGGCATCTACTTTGTGGATCCGGGCGAGCATATCGAACATCGCACCATGATTGTGCACAACCATCCCGAGTGCAAGAGTCGTGTGGTATATAAAGGCGCTCTTGACGGCAAGGGCGCGCACTCCACATGGGTCGGCAACGCGCTGATTGCTCCGACCGCGCCGGGTACCGACTCGTATGAGCTCAACCGCAATTTGGTACTTACTCCGGGCGCGATCGCCGATTCCGAACCGAATCTGGAAATCGAAAACGGCAACATCATCGGAGCCGGACATGCCTCTTCCGTCGGGCGCTTTGACGATGAGGAGCTGTTCTATCTGCAGTCCCGCGGCATTCCGGAAACCGAAGCCCGCAAACTTGTGGTGCGAGGCTTTTTTGGCGAACTCGTCGAGGAAATCGGCATTCCCGCAATCAGCGAACATCTCATGAACGTTATCGACAAGCGCCTGGCACGCGGCGAGAACGACGCGATCGCCCAGGTGTTGGAAGAGAAGTAGAACGTAGGAGCGAAAACCATGTCAACTCTTGAAATCAAAGATCTGTACGCGCACGTCGAAACCAAGGACGGCATCAAGCCGATCCTCAAAGGCGTGAACCTGACCGTCAACTCCGGTGAAACCCATGCCATCATGGGGCCGAACGGATCCGGCAAATCCACGCTGGCCTACACACTGGCGGGCCACCCCAAGTACGTGGTCGATTCCGGACAGGTGCTGCTCGACGGCGAAGACATCCTCAAGATGACCCCGGACGAGCGAGCCAAGGCAGGCATCTTCCTAGCCATGCAGTATCCGGTCGAAGTGCCGGGCGTGTCGATGACCAACTTCCTGCGCACCGCAAAAACCGAAGTCGACGGCAAGGCTCCGGCCATCCGCACGTGGACCAAGGAACTGTCCGAGGCGATGAAGCGCCTGAAGATGGATCCGAAGTTCGCCACCCGTTCCGTGAACGAGGGTTTCTCCGGCGGCGAGAAGAAGCGTGCCGAAGTGCTGCAGCTCGAACTGCTCAAGCCGAAGTTCGCCATCCTCGACGAAACCGACTCCGGCCTTGACGTTGACGCGTTGCGCATTGTCTCCGAAGGCGTGAACCGCGCCAAGGAAGCCAACCAGTTCGGTATTCTCATGGTCACGCACTACACGCGAATCCTCAAGTACATCAAGCCGGACATCGTGCATGTGTTCGCAGCCGGTCACTTCGTCAAGACCGGCGGCCCTGAACTGGCCGATGAGCTCGAGGAATCCGGCTATGACGCATACCTGCCGGAAGGATCCGATTCCGAAAGCGCGCTGGCATGACCGATTTTGCAGCGATTCGCAAGGAATTTCCGATCCTTGATCAGGAGATCCACGGCCATCCGCTCGTGTATTTGGATTCCGCGGCGACTTCTCAGAAGCCGCAATGCGTGATCGACGCCGAAAGCGATTTTTACCGCACCATCAACGCCGGCGTGCATCGTGGAGCGCATGAGCTTGCCGCACGCAGCACCATGGCGTTCGAAGAGGCACGTGCCAAAGTCGCACGTCTTGTCGGCGCCAACTCCGCTGAAGGCGAAGAGGAGATCGTTGTCACCTCCGGCGCCACCGCAGGACTGAATCTGCTAGCCACCGCATTCGGCAACGCATCGCTGGGACGTGGGGGAGAAGCGGCACGACGTTTCGCTGTGAAGCCGGGAGACGAGATCGTCGTATCCAAGGCTGAGCATCATTCTGTGTTGCTGCCATTCCAGGAGCTTGCCGCACGTACCGGAGCGACACTGAAATGGTTTGATCTGGACGATGAAGGACGAATCCTTGCCAACACCGCAGATGAGGTAATCACCGAACGCACAAAGATCGTGGCCGTCACCCATGTGGGCAACACCACCGGTGCCATCACCGACATCGCACCGATGGTGAAACGTGCGCACGAGGTAGGCGCGGTGGTTGTGCTCGACGCATGCCAGTCCGTACCGCACCTGAAGATCGACCTCCACGCTTTGGACGTTGACTTCGCGGCATGGAGCGCGCATAAGATGTACGGCCCGACCGGTGTCGGCTTCCTCTACGGCAAGCGCGACATGTTGGAGGCGTTGCCACCGGCGAATTTCGGTGGATCCATGGTGGAACTTGCCTGGATGGATCAGGAAGCCCAATACATGGCTCCTCCTGCGCGTTTCGAGGCGGGCACGCAGCCGGTCGCGCAGGTCGTTGCGGCCGGTGTCGCAGCCGAATGGCTGATGAATATCGGCATGGAGAATCTCGAAGCCCACGAGCGCGTTATCGCAGGCGAACTCCTCAAGATGGGGCAGATCGACGGCGTGCGCATTCTCGGACCGCAGACCAACGAGCAGCGCATCGGCACGGTGGCTTTTGAAATCGACGGCGTGCATCCGCATGATGTTGGACAGTTCATCGATGCGCAGGGCATCGCCATTCGTGTCGGACATCATTGCGCACAGCCGGTCCACCGTCACTTCGGCGTGTACGCATCCAACCGCGCATCCAGTGGCATCTACAATTCCGTCGAAGACGCGCAGGCATTGGTTGAGGCGTTGAAGAAGGTCCGTCCGTTTTTTGGAGTTGAGTAACGCATATGAGTGATTTTGCAATGTCTGGCGACGATCTCGAGCAGATGTACCAAGAGGTCATTCTCGAAGCCTCGAAGAATCCGCATGGCAAGGAGCATTTCGCTCCGGATCTGGCTTCCGAAAACGCCTCCCAGGCGGGAAAGACCACGGTTCAGGCAACCCACGAGTATTGCACTCCCGGCGAGTCCCACCAGTTCAATCCGACCTGCGGAGACGAGGCCACCGTGCATGTGGAGGTTTCCGACCAGGAGCCGCACGTTATCGAACGACTGGTGTGGGACGGTCACGGCTGCTCCATTTCACAGGCCAGCCTTTCGGTGATGGTGGATCTGGTGGAAGGCAAAACCGTGGATGAGGCCATGGAATTGGCCGGAACGTTCCATAAGCTTATGGAATCACGCGGCAAAGGCTTGGACGATGAATCCGCCGAGGAATCGTTGGAAGACGGCATCGTGTTCCAAGGAGTGTCCAAGTATCCAATGCGTATCAAGTGCGCGCTGCTCGGATGGGAAGGCATGAAGGACTCCGTGGCCAAGGCATTGGCCGCGAAAGCCTGACAAGTATTGTTCTATGGTGGAAAGCAGGATGTCTCCCGTGCTTCGTGCGCCGCGTTCTACAACGGGCGAAACACGTGAGACAAACTCCAGCCAACGCGATAGGCTACTCAACGGAACATATTCGAATCATATATGGAGCGACAATGAGCGATACCTTGGTACCTGAACCGCAAGCCTCGATTTTCGATTCCGTGGCCAAGGCATTGGGCAATGACGAGGCCGCGGCGCGTCGCGTCATGCTTAACCCAAATCTCGCCAAAGGATTCAAGGACGGCAAACCAGTGGAAATCGAACACGAAGACACCGAGCAGGACGCTTGTGGCTGCGGCAATCGGGCTGGAGCATGCGGTTGTTCCGAAGAACAGGATGACGGCATCGCGTTGAAGGCTATTGACGACATTGGTCGAGCTACTGCGGCCGACGTGAAGGAAGCGTTGCATCAGGTCATTGATCCTGAACTTGGCATTGATGTGATTGATTTGGGATTGGTGTATGGCATTGAGATCGATGAGCTTGGTCGTGCCATTATCACGATGACATTGACCACTCCGGCATGCCCGTTGACTGATCTGATCGAAGACGAGTGCGCGAGCACGCTTGCCGGCCTCGTCGAGGAATTCCGCATCGACTGGACGTGGCAACCGCGTTGGAGCATGGAAAAGATCACGCCGGAAGGTCGCGAGCAGTTGGCTGCGCTCGGCTTCAATTTCGACAATCTGCCAAAATACTGACAGAAAATCTGTGATATATCAACCTGATATTGCTGATATGTTGATTCCGCAGCGAAACTGCATGTTCGTTGCGGAATTTTTGTTTTTGTAAAACAGATTTTGATGATATTTGATTGGATATCATCATCAAGAAAAAATGGCACAGAAAAAGCGTGCTCCCGACGCCGGGAAGCACGCTTTTGTTCTGTGTGCGGCAGAACGTCAGTCGTCGACCACGGTACCCTTCGGCACCACGGTGATGCCTTCCGGCGTGACGGTGAAGCCACGGGCCAGATCATGTTCGGTATCGATACCGACGGTCGAATTCTCGGTAAGCACAACATTCTTGTCGAGGATCGCCTTGTAGACGCGTGCTCGACGATTGATGGTCACGCCGTCGAACAGAATCGAATCGACGACCTGGGACCACGAGTGGATACGCACGTTCGGCGAAAGCACGGAATGATGCACTTCACCGCCCGATACGATGACGCCAGGGGAGACGATCGAGTCGGTGGCGTGTCCGAGACGGTCGCGACCGGCATGGACGAACTTCGCTGGCGGCAGATTGCCGGACAGCGTGTAAATCGGCCATTCGGTGTTGTACAGGTTGAATTCCGGCACATACGAGATCAGATCCATATGCGCATCGTAGAACTGCTTCAGAGTACCCACGTCGCGCCAGTAGGCATGATCGGTCGGCGTCGCTCCCGGAATCTCGTTGGAGTTGAAGTCGTACACGCCAGCCTCGTTACGGGCCGCGAAGTACGGTGCGATATCGCCGCCCATATCATGCTTGGTGTCTTCGGCCTTCTCGTCAAGCGCCAAAGCTTCGAACAGGGCGTCGGTGTTGGCCACGTAGTTGCCCATGGAAGCAAGAATGGAGTTCGGATCATCTGGCAGGCCGGTCGTGGTCTGCGGCTTCTCCTGGAAGCTCTTGATCATATTCGGGTGCTCCGGATCAACCTCGATCACGCCGAACTGGTTGGACTGGCTGATCGGCTGGCGAATACCCGCCACCGTGAACTCCGCGCCGGATTCGATATGCTGCTGCACCATCTGTTGGAAATCCATGCGGTAGACGTGGTCGGCGCCGACGATCACCACAATATCCGGCTGCACGTCCTCGATGATGTTGATGGTCTGGTAGATGGCGTCGGCAGAGCCGAGATACCAGTGCTTGCCAAGTCGCTGCTGAGCCGGAACAGGGGAGACGTAGTTGCCGAGCAACGGCGAAAAACGCCACACCGTGGAAATATGACGGTCAAGCGAATGGGACTTGTACTGGGTGAGCACCACGGTCTGCATATAGCCTGAATTGACCAAATTGCTCAGCGGGAAATCAATCAGACGGAACACGCCGCCGAACGGGACGGCGGGCTTTGCCCGGTCTCTGGTCAAAGGCATCAGACGAGTGCCTTCGCCTCCTGCAAGCACGATGGAAAGAATTTTCGGATTCTTTGCCATGAGAACTCCTCTCCTAGAGCGTCGTTACGACACCGCACACATTGGTCGGTCTGCATCATCGCAAACCACTTACGCACTCAATAATTGCATATTTTCTGCAACATGCAAGGAGTTTGCATCGCGAGTCTTGAAAATTTGCTGACTGTTTCAGTGAACAGCTGTTGAATAGAAGGCCACGGCGCTCGATGCGGCGACGTTAAGACTGTCCACTCCGTGGCTCATGGGAATCTTGACCGTCAGGTCGGCGCGGGAGATGGTGTGATGCGACAGACCATCGCCTTCGGTGCCGAAAATCAGCGCCAATTTGTCGATATGGTCCTTTTCGCCGTTGTCGTTGTTCAAACGACGAACAAGCTCCTCCAGCGAAATGGAATCGTCTTCAAGGGCCATCGCAACGGTGGTGAACCCAAGATCGCGCAATTCCTGCATGCCGGTGAATGGCCAGTAGTGTTTATCATCTCCGCCGATACGAGTCCACGGAATCTGAAACACCGTGCCCATCGACACGCGGGCGGCGCGTCGATACAACGGATCGCCGCAGGAGGGCGTCACCAACACTGCATCGACGTTCAACGCGGCGGCTGATCGCATGAGGGCTCCGACATTGGTGTGGTCAACGATGTTTTCCATGACCGCGATGCGTCGTGCGCCGCGACACACCTCCTCGACGCTGGGCAGTGGCCAGCGTTTCATCGCGGCCAGGGCGCCACGATGCAAGCGGTAGCCGGTCAGCTGCTTGAGCTGTTCAGGGGATGCCACGTACACGGGAATGTCGGTGCCCCAACGTTGGTCGATGCGTGCGAAGGTTTCCGACATGCCTCCGATCCACGGTTCTTCGACAAGCAGGGAAATCGGTTCCCGGTCGGCGGTCAGCGCGCGATCGATGACTTTCGGCGATTCCGCGATGAACAGGCCCTTGCTGGGTTCAAGCTTGTTGCGAAGCTGGATTTCCGTGAGATTCGTGTATGCCGACACGCGCTCGTCGTCAATGGAATCAAGATGGATGAACTGCATGTGATCGATCTTTCGCCGAATAGCTGTCAGATACAAGAAAACCCCTTGTTTCCAAGGGGTTTGCTGGTGTCCGGAGCGGGACTTGAACCCGCACGCCTGTATAAATAGGCACTAGCACCTCAAGCTAGCGCGTCTACCATTCCGCCACCCGGACAGGTGCGTTGCTCAGCGGCAACAAATGAAAACTATAGCAGATGCTCGGTGTGATGCAAGTCTCGGCGTGTCGCGCGGAATTACGCCATTGGTATCCGAGGTGCTGGTAGGCTCTGAAACTATGACTGATGCCCTTTTCCTGCTTGATACGGAACATGATGATGTGCCGGTGAACAGTGACGAATTGAACGCCGGATGGAAATTGACGTTGCCCCAGTCGGTGCGTCGACATGCCATTCAGGCCATGCGTCTGAAAGACGGTGACGAATTGCAGCTTTCCGACGGTAAAGGGCTACGTATCCACGCGGTGTTGCGCGATGCGCAACAAGGAATCGCGGAAGTGTCGAGCTTCGGCAAAGAACCGCAGCCTACCACCAAACTCGCTTTGATCCAAGCGCTGGCGAAAACAGGACACGATGAGCAGGCCATCGACACCGCAACGCAGATCGGTGTGGATGAGGTGATTCCATGGCAGGCTGATCGTTCCATCGCCAAATGGAAGGCGGGTCGCACCGATAAGAAGTGGCGGCAAGTGCTTGATGCCGCCACTGAACAATCCCGACGCTCCTGGAGACCGGAATTGGGGGAGTGCGTGACCAGCAAGCAGTTGATTGCCATTTGCAAGCGTGCCTGTGTGCACGGCGACATGGTGATTGTGCTGCACCAGGATGCTACCAAAACTTGGAGCCAGCTGGAGGAAGCGATCGCGGTGCTTTCCGACAAATGCTTGCAGGACGGGCGCCAGCGCACCGTGTACGTGGTGGTCGGCCCGGAAGGCGGCATCAGCGATGCTGAAATCGAATCCTTCACCAATGCGGGAGCTGAAGCATGCGTGCTTGGAAGCAATATTCTGCGAGCATCGACAGCTGGTCCCGTCGCGTTATCGCTGCTCGCACGGGCGTTGGGACGATTCATCTGACGCCACACGCCGGCGAAATGCGGCGGATTATCCCGGTTGCGCAATAGCATGGGTACCGAAGGACAACCAGCATTAAGGAGCATTATGAGCGACAAGGATTGCCTGTTCTGCAAGATCATCGCAGGAGAAATTCCAAGCGAAAAAGTGTATGAGGACGATACCACCTACGCATTCAAGGACATCAATCCGAAAGCCAAAGTACATGTGCTCGTGGTGCCTCGCAAGCATTATGCGAACGTGGCCGAGCTTGCGGCGGCCGATCCCCAGCAGCTCGCCCACATGGCTCAGGTCGCGCAAAATATCGCCGACCAGGAATTCCACGGTGCCTTCCGCCTGATCTTCAACACCGGAATTGATGCTGGCCAGACGGTATTCCACGTGCATGCTCACGTGCTGACCGGCGAAAAGCTTGACGAATAATCTTCCCTTTCCCCATATATCGACGTCAGAAGAGGTTTTGTGGCCACTACTACACGTACCATCGCGATTCCGCAGCAGCTTGACCCGGTGACCGTGCTCGGACCGGTCGACGAGGTCCTTCGGGAAGTGGAACGTGCGTTCCCCGACTTGACCATTATCGTCAGAGGCAACCGCATCGCGATCATGTCACGTTCCAGCAAATCCGAATCCCAAGCCGCACAGGCCGAGCATGCGATCGAAAGCATCATCCAAGCCGCATATACGGCTCCGATGGACGCCGATACGGTGCGACGCATGCTCGATCAAAACGTGTTGAAAAATCCTGTGCGTGCTACTCGCCCGGGCCATGGACGTGTAGTGGAGGAACTACGGCTGGCCGATCGGCAACAGGAGCATACCTCCAATCGCGAGAATCATGCGGACCGACGCAAACCGCATGTGCCCGGAGTGATCACCTTTGCGCTCGGCAAGCCGGTGCGTGCCAAAACGGCTGGTCAGATCACATATGTCAATGCCATCGAATCACATACCATCACATTTGCCATCGGACCGGCAGGCACCGGCAAAACATACCTTGCAGTGGCGAAAGCGGTACGCGCATTCCAAGATAGGCAGGTGCGCCGCATTATCCTGACCAGACCAGCCGTCGAGGCGGGAGAAAGCCTTGGTTTTCTTCCCGGCACATTGAACGAAAAAGTCGATCCATATCTGCGTCCGCTATATGATGCGCTTTCTGACATGCTCGGGGCGGACCAGCTCAAGCGCTACATGGACGACGGCACCATCGAAGTCGCACCGCTCGCATATATGCGTGGACGCACGCTCAACGATGCATTCGTGATCCTCGATGAAGCGCAGAACACCACCGAACAACAAATGAAGATGTTCCTGACCCGACTAGGCTTCAATACGAAAATGATTATCACCGGCGACGTGACGCAGGTCGATCTGACAGTACCGAAATCCGGGCTCGCCACCATCGAACGCATCCTTGACGGCATTGACGACATCGCATTCGCCCACCTCAAACCGGAAGACGTAGTGCGACACGCGCTTGTCGGCAAAATCGTCGCAGCGTACGACCGACACGCAGCCATTGCCGGCGACCACAGCAGACACGCCACGGGCAAAACCACATCCAGGCAAACAAGCGAGCAAATCGAAAGGAACACTGAATGAGCGTCGAGGTAACCAACGAAACCGTCTGGCAAATTGACGGCAAGGTGTTCTCCGATCTTGGCATATGGGTGATGGACCAAATGCGGGTCAGCACGCAATCCGACCTGACCATCATGTTCGTAGACCCCGATCCCATCGCCCAACTGCACATGCGTTGGATGAATCTTGAAGGCCCCACCGACGTGATGAGCTTCCCCATGGACGAGCTGCGCCCAGGAGACGGCCGAACTGTGATGGAAGGCGTGCTTGGAGATATCGTGATTTGCCCGTGGGTGGCTGCGCAGCAGGCGCTCGCGGCCGGACATAACACCATGGAGGAAATGATGCTGCTGACGATTCATGGCATCCTCCACCTACTCGGATACGACCATGCCACCCCAGAACAGGAGCGTCAGATGTTCGGTCTGCAGCGACAGCTGCTACTCACCTTCTTCGCGCTTCGCCAGGGAGCGGGGACGCAGGCCATCCTTCCGCCGGATACGCCGGATGCGCTCGCCGAATGGGATAGGCAGCATGGCACGGGACGGCAGATCGCCAAATAATGATTGACGTTGCCGGTAGCATATCGTCCGGCATGATGGGGGCTGAATTATGCAGGCAACAATGATTGCGATGATCGTGGTGCTCGCCGTGGTGGCGCTGCTGTTGGTCTGGCTGTCGCTTTCAATGGCCGCGACTGAAGGCGCTGTGGGACGTGTGACCAGGGCGAGCCTGAATAACCTTATTCTCGAAATTCAAACGGATGCCGAGCTTTCGCAATTCATACGCGACAAGAAAATCAGGCGCATTCATAAGGTTCAGCGGTTGGTGGCCGATCGCTATGCCACCGCCGGATCGTGCGCGTTCTTCCGCATCTGCTGCAATGTGGTTGATGGTGTGCTCGTGACGGTGATTGCGGGCATGTTGGACGCTCCACTATGGGCCGAATTACTTGCCGGATTTGTTTTTGCCATCGTCATTGCGGTGATTTCGCTGTTGGTGCGTCCGCGTAGTGCCGGGGCATCCAAGCCAGTCGACATTATGCTGCAGCATGTGGATGCTGTTTCCATTGCGGTTCTATTAACCCCATTCGCAAAAATCGGGGGGCAAAAAGGCGCGAAGCGTCGCGGCAGTGATCTTTCCGACGACGAGGAGCTCGAAAAAATCCAGATCGAACAAGGACGGGCAACCATTGACCGTCTGGTCGAAGCCAACGATTTCGATCCTGAAGTTTCCGAAATGCTGCGCAATGTGCTCACGCTTTCCGAAACGCTGACTCGTGAGATCATGGTGCCGCGCACCGACATGATTTGCATCGAGCGAGACGAAACGTTGGAGAATATGCTTAAGCTTTGCTCCCGTTCCGGATTCTCACGTGTGCCGGTCATCGGCGACGATGTGGACGATTTGGTCGGCGTGGCTTATTTGAAAGATGCCGTGCGCGCGACGGCCTTCAACCATGCGGCGATGACACGCGAAGTCGAATCGATAGTTCGTGACCCCATGCTCGTGCCGGAATCCAAGCCGGTCGACGATCTTTTCCACCAAATGCAGCGCACACGCCAGCATGTCGCCATTGTGGTGGATGAATATGGCGGAATCGCGGGCATGGTCACCATCGAAGATGCCATCGAGCAGATTGTGGGCGAACTGGAAGACGAACATGATCGCACGCAACATGCCGATCCGGAACGGATCGGTGACAAGAAATGGAGCATGCCCGCACGCACGCCTATCGCCGACTTGGAAGAGATTTTCGAAATCGACATTGACGAGGATGATGTCGACACCGTTTACGGCTTGCTGACCAAGCTGTTGGGACGTGTGCCGATCGTCGGATCCTCCGCAGTCACTCGAGGCTTGCGCATGACCGCGGTCGACTCCGCAGGACGCCGCAAAAAAGTGTCGACCATTGTGGTGGAGCCGGCCCACGTCGAGGGCGTGGACGAAACTGAAACACGTAACGAAGAACATGCGGATGATGCCGAAAAGGCATCCGACAACGATAAGGATTCCAAAGACAAGCATGACTGACGCAGCAACAACCGAGACGACTTCCGACCATTCCGATTCCGCCACGCCCGTTCCATATCGGTCCGGTTTCGTTGCCGTGGTCGGGCGTCCTAACGTGGGCAAGTCGACGTTGATCAACGCGTTGATCGGTACGCAGATCGCCATCGCATCATCTCGCCCGGAAACCACTCGTAAAGCCATTCGTGGCATTTTAACCACGGATAATGCGCAGATCGTTTTGGTTGATACGCCTGGCATCCATCGACCGCGCACACTACTTGGGCAGCGTCTGAACGATGTTGTGGACGAGTCGCTCGCCGACGTGGACGCCGTTGCTTTCCTGCTGCCTGGTAATCAGGAGATTGGTCCCGGCGACAAGCGCATTTTGAGCCGTCTGCGTTCTGATTTCGCAGTCAAGCGAGATGATGGCACATTCAAATGGAAGGTGCCGCTGGTTGCCATCGTTACCAAGATTGACGAATTAAGCCGTGACGGGCTGATCAATAAGCTCATTGAAATCAACGAATTCGCCGACTTCACCGATATTGTGCCAGTCAGCGCGCTGAAGCATGACAATCTTGCGGAAGTCAAGAACGTGCTTATCGAGAACATGCCGGAAGGCCCGCAAATGTACCCGGCCGAGCAGATCACCGAAGAGCGTCCGGAAGAAACCATTGCGGAACTGGTCCGTGGCGCTTTCCTGGAAGAATTGGATGACGAGTTGCCGCATTCACTGGCCGTAGTCGTGGATTCCATCGAATATCCGGAAGACAACGATAGTGGCGAAGCTTACGATGGCAAAGCCCACGTGATTGTGTCGATTTATGTGGAACGCGATTCCCAGAAACCGATCATCATCGGCAAGGGAGCGGAACATCTTGTGCGTGTCAAGAAGAAGTTGCGTACGCCGGTCAACCGTATTGTTGGACAGAAAGCCAAACTCGATTTGCATGTCAAGGTTGCCAAGGGATGGCAGTCGGATCCTAAACAGCTCGAGAAGCTAGGCTTCTGATCTGTTTAGGATCCGCTTCGCAGCGAAGCTGCTCACTTCACCTAAGGACAGTCCACTGGACTGTCCTTTTGACGGTTCAGCCAAACAGCTCGAGAAGCTAGGCTTCTGATCTGCTTAGGATCCGCTTCGCAACGATTGCGTGGAAAATAATAAATGAGGTCTGATTCCCGTAGGAGTCAGACCTCATTCTGCTGTTTCGAAGACTACTTCTTCTTGGTGTACATCTGCGTATTCAGCAAAGTGGCATAACGCTTGATGACCTTCGGACGAATCACCTTCATGGAAGCGGTCATCAAACCATTCTCCTGAGTGAATTCCTCCGGCAGAATGATGAACTTACGTACGGACTCCGCACGGGAAACACCTTCGTTGGCCTGATCGACCCACTTCTGCACTTCCGCACGGACGGCGGCATTGTTGGCGGCCTCCTCCATGGGTATGTCGCGATTCAGCCCCTTGCTTTCCAACCACGGACGCAAGGATTCCTCGTCAAGCGTAACAAGTGCGGAAATGAATGGACGCTTGTCGCCAAGCACCAAGGCCTGGGAAACGAATTCGCAACGCTTGATAACCTCTTCGATCGGACCGGGCGAGACATTCTTGCCGCCTGCGGTGATGATGAGATCCTTCTTACGTCCGATGATATACAGGAAGCCGTCATCGTCGATACGTCCCAAATCGCCGGTACGATACCAGCCGTCTTCAGTGAATGAATCCTCGGAGGCTTCCTCGTTCTTGTGGTACTTCGGGAACACGGCGGTACCCTTGACCTGAATCTCCTCATCTTCGGCGATACGCAGCTCGAAGCCAGGGAAAGCCACGCCGACGGAACCCTGATGATAGGGCACACCAAGCGGATTGAACGCGCAAGGAGCCGTGGTCTCGGTCAAGCCATAACCCTCATACACGGGCACTCCGGCGCCACGGAAGAACGCCATAAGTTCCGGGTCAAGAGGAGCGCCGCCCGCCACGATCCACTGGGCACGTCCGCCGAGCACCTCGCGTAGCGAAGCGTAGACCACCGGGTCGAACGCCATACGGCGAGCCTTGGCCAAAGCTCCGGCCTTACCCTTCGCACTGACCTCCTTCATGTAATTCTGGGCTGCCACAACGGCTGCGGCGAACGCCACGCCCTTGGCGCCATGACCAGCCTTCTGCGAGGCCGCGTTATACACCTTCTCAAGAACACGCGGAACAACGATCATGACGGACGGCTTGGCGACCTGAAGATCGGCGATCAGCGTCTTGATGCCCTGCGCGATGTAAATATGCAGTTCGCTGGCTACGCAAATGTAGTTGATGGCACGTGCGAAAGAGTGCGCCTGTGGAAGGAACAGCAGCACGCTGTTCTTCCTCTCATGCAGCAGTTTCGGCATATACGCCGGAAGATTCAACGCGGTGGTGCAATAATGCTCATGGGTCATCTCCACACCCTTCGGCGCGGCGGTGGAACCAGAAGTATACACAATGGAGCACAGGTCGGTTTTCTTGATGGAAGCGATGCGCTCGTCAAGCTCTTCGTCGCTCACGCCGGAGCCGTAGGCCATGATTTCGTCGAGACCGCCGTTCTCGAAGCAGATAATGTGTTCCAGTGCCGGGCATTCCTTATCGGCACCATCGGCTTTGGCGCGCATATCGGTGGTCTCGACCACCAGCAGGCGGGAATCGGAATTATTGACGATATTACGGATCTGCTCCGCGGAATCCGTGTCGTAGATCGTGGCGAGCACACCACCACATGCCATGACGGCCGCGTCGAACACATCCCACTCGTACGAGGTACGGCACATGAACGCCACGCCGTCGCCCTTCTTAAGACCGTAATGCATCAGACCCTTGGCGATCTGACGAATATCGGCGAGCACCTCGTTGCCGGTTTTGGTCACCCATTCGCCGTTCGTCTTATAGGTGTAGAGCGGCTCGTCACCCATACGCTCGGCTCGATCGGCGTAAATATCGTAGATGGTGGTGCCCTCGTCCAGCGGCGGCTTGCCCTCGGTTTTGGTGGTCAACAGACCGGTTTCCGGATCGAGGAACGTGGTGGATGGGAATCCTTCGCCCCATTCGACGGTGTGCGGAAGGTCGATATGGCCGTCGGGGGAGATGATGTTGTTCGGATCGTTGTAATCCGGAGTGTTGCCGGAATCGTCGCTGACGGGGTGAACGAAGTCACCTCCCAAACGCAGTGCCTTCTGCGCAAGATTTGCAGCTCGCTTGTTCAAAGAGGTGATGACGGACACGTGACTCTCCTACACATTCAAATCCAATATCTGTAGGAATGATAGACCCATGAATGCGACACGTCACCTTACGGTAGCGTAGGGAAAGTGCGCATCCAGCGGGGCCTGCGTAAAGGAATTGCCATGCGATGCCATTCAATAGGTGAACTTTTCTTCATACAAAGGTGTGACCTACGTTACACTGGTGCGCTGTATCTGTTCATTTTGATTTCTTTAACGAGGAAGAAAGGGCACCTATGGCTGAAACAGCTGAAGCCACCGTGGTCTTCGGAGTTCTCAATGAGACCTCCGAACACGAGTCTCGTGTTGCTCTGACACCGGATATCGTAACGAGGTTGCGTAAATCGGGTGTTAACTGCCTGATCGAATCCGGTGCGGGCGTCGCATCGCATTATGTTGATGAGGATTATAGTAAGGCCGGAGCGCAGGTCGTCTCCGCCGATGAAGTGATTGCGCGTGCCGACGTGCTTGGTTTCGTCGATCGTCCGAGCAGCGCGCTGCTCGGACGCGTTAAGCAGGGTACCTGGATTATCGGTATGCTCGGTTCGTTCACCGACGCCGATTATGTCACTGCGATTGAAAAGGCCGGTCTGGTCGGTGTTGCCATGGAGAAGCTGCCGCGTCAGTTGAGCTCCGCGCAGTCTATGGACGAGATGACTTCTCAGAATTCCGTAATGGGTTATAAGGCGGCCATCGTGGCGGCCAACGCGTACGGTTCGTTCCTGCCGATGATGACCACCGCCGCTGGCACGATCCGCCCGGCCAAGGTGCTTATTCTTGGCGCAGGCATCGCGGGTCTGCAGGCCATCGGCACCGCCAAGCGTCTTGGCGCGGTTGTCACCGCGTACGATGTGCGTCCGGCTTCCAAGGGCGAAGTTGAATCCTTGGGCGCGAAGTTCCTGGATCTGGGTCTTGACTTCTCCAAGGGTCAGGGCGAGGGCGGCTATGCCCGTGCGCTGAGTGCCGAAGAGCAGGCCCAGCAGCAGGCTGCCGTCGATCAGAAGGCTGCCGGCTTCGATATCGTCATCACCACCGCCAAGGTTCCCGGCCGCAAGCCTCCGGTTCTGCTGACCAAGGCTGGCGTGGCCGGACTGCACCGTGGCGCTGTGATCGTCGACTGCGCGGCAAGCGACCTCGGCGGCAACGTCGAAGGTTCCACCGTCGGCACCCAAGTCACTGAAAACGGCGTGACCATCATCGGCGCTCCGTACCTGTCAAGCGGCGTTTCCACTACCGCATCCAACCTGCTGAGCCGCAATGTGGCCGATGTGCTTGCGCATTTCGTGCGTGACGGCAAGCTGGCCATCGATCTGAACGAAGAGCTTGACAACGCCATGGTCGTGGCCGGCCGCGGCGAGGAAGCCAAGAAGGAAGGGGAGTAAGCAATGGATATCGTTGTTGCGATTACTCTGTTCGTCCTCGCGCTGCTGATCGGCGTTGAGGTTATCGGCAAGGTGCCGGCCACCTTGCATACTCCGTTGATGTCGGGCGCGAACTCGATCCACGGCATCGTCATCGCCGGCGTTGTTATCGTCGCCGCGCATGCCACCAGCCCGCTCGCCTGGGTGTTCATCTTCCTGGCTGCAGTGCTGGGCACGATGAACGTGGTCGGCGGCTATGTCGTCACCGACCGCATGCTGGAGATGTTCAAGTCCGACAAGCGCAAGAAGAAGGAAGAGGAGGCCAAGTAAATGGGTACCATGGCTAAAATGCTGAGCACGCCGCTCGGCGTCATCGAATGGTTCGTCTATCTGCTGGCCGCCGTGATGTTCGTTATCGGCCTGCACTTGATGAACTCTCCGAAGACCGCTCGCAAGGGCAATATGGTCTCCGCTGTCGGCATGATCCTTGCCGTGGTCATGGCGTTCATTGTGCTGTTCGCAGGTGAGATCTCCAACGGATTCCAGCATGGCGTTGCCGTTGTGCTGCTGATAGCCGGCATCATCATCGGTGCCGTCGCCGGTGTGGTTTCCGCCAAGAAGGTCAAGATGACCGACATGCCGCAGCTCGTTTCCGTATTCAACACCGTGGGTGGCGGCGCCGCCGCGCTTGTGGCTTTGAACGACATTCTGACCTCCGAGGGCACGCCTTCCATCGTGGTGTTGATCACCGCTGGTTTGGGCATCATGATCGGTTCCGTCACGTTCTCCGGCTCTCTGATCGCAGCCGGCAAGCTGCAGGGCATCAAGTGGGTGAAGAAGCTGAACTTGCCGGGCAAGGGCTTCTGGAACATTCTGTTCGCCGTACTGACCGTCGTATCCTTCGTCATGCTGTGCGTGCAGCCGGGCCAGCGTCTGCTGTGGTCCGTGCTCACCACCGTGTTCGCGCTGTGCTACGGTCTCGTGTTCGTCATCCCGATCGGCGGCGCCGATATGCCGGTGGTCATTTCCGTGCTCAACGCCTGCACCGGTACTGCAGTGGCCATGTCCGGCTTGGCTATCAATAACATCGCTCTGATCGTGGCCGGCGCACTGGTTGGTGCCGCCGGTGTGACCCTGTCCATCGCCATGTCCAAGGCCATGAACCGTCCGCTGCTGTCCGTGCTCGCAGGCGGTTTCGGTGGTGCCAATGCCGCCGCTGGCGCTGGTGAGGGTCCGGAAGGCAGCATGAAGGAAACTTCCGCGGACGATCTGGCCGTACAGCTCGTATACGCCGAAAAGGTCATCTTCGTGCCGGGCTTCGGTCTGGCCCAGGCTCAGGCCCAGCGCGAGCTTGCTGATCTTGGTGTGCTCCTCAAGAACCACGGCGTCGAAGTCTCCTACGCCATCCATCCGGTGGCAGGCCGTATGCCTGGCCACATGAACGTGCTGCTCGCCGAAGCCAACGTGCCGTACGAGGAGCTCGTCGATCTGGATGACATCAATCCGCAGTTCCCGCAGGCCAACGTGGCTCTTGTGGTCGGCGCCAACGATGTGACCAACCCGGCCGCACGCAAGCCGGGCACCCCGGTCTCCGGCATGCCGATCCTCGACGTCGACAAGGCCCAGAACGTGGTGGTCATGAAGCGCGGTCGCGGTACCGGTTATGCCGGTATCCAGAACGAACTGTACTTCGAAGACAACACGCAGATGCTTTTCGGCGACGCCAAGGCAAGCCTGCAGGCCGTTATCGCGGCAGTCAAGGAGCTCATCAACTAACAGCTGAAACGTTGCGTTGATGCTTTTCCTGAAAGGTCTCTTCCGGTGAGGGAAGGGACCTTTTTGCATATGGTGATTTTCGTAAGATCAGGTCTGTTGCATGCGAATTGTGAGTTATCCACAGTCGTTATTCGCCTGTGGATATGGGTGGAGTTTTCCACATATCCACAGATTTTCAAGGTTCGGTGGCGCAAGATGATTTGAATATGAGACAGTAGGTGCACCCTACAACAAAGGAGTTGCACATGGCGGAAATAATCACTGGCCCGTTCCATATGGATGAACAGGGATTTTTGGCAACGATCGAAGAACTTATCGAGCGGTTTGATGGATACAGTTCTGGCAAATATCTTGCGGAATTGGGAAAAATCCACGATGAATACGGTGAGATCGGATCTCTTTCGCTTTTTGACGAAAAAGTCTGTGAACTGGGGAAGGAATTATTCTGCAGCACATCATGGGTGGCGAATCTGGCGTGGGCCATGATTTCGTTCGATTATGATCTGGTTGAGCATGATGCGAATTTTCTTGATGGATGCCGTAACATCGTGCGTAAGTACGGTATGAGCGTTTGGCTCTATGAAATGATCAATGACGCTTCGATAGCGGTGGCTTTGCAAAGGCCCAGCAGCAGAATGCCATTCCAGATTGGATTGACCTACACCAAGGATGTGTTTCGGAGAAGCAAGAAAAAGGGTGGAAAATACGCTACCAGCAAAAAGAAGAGACTGGCCTGCATGGCTGAATATTTGCAGGAAGTATATTGGCTGGCCGCGTACAGTCTGCTACGTTGGGGTGAGGAAGAGCCGCGTGCGGCCGATGTTGCGTTGATGGTGCTTGGATATGGCGGTATCGGCATGTGCATGCTGAGGGACGATCCGAAAGTGGTGGATTCCGGATGCGATGAAGACTTCTCCTATCGAAATCTGTGCGACCATCTGCGCGATCTTAGAATTCAAGCCGATCTGGACTATGCTTGCAATGCCGACCTTGCCGAATCCATGTTGCTTGAATATCCCGCGTGTATGGATGCGCGATATCTGTACGATGCGGGGAAAATCGTGGAAGCGTATCGTGCTTTGTGGAACAAGCAGACTGAATCAGCTTCGCAAATCATGGAACGCGTTTACCAGAAGGGCGCGTATCAGGTGACGAACATTTGGGAGGATCCGCTGTACCTGCATGATCTTGCCCTGTCGCTGTTGGGGGCAGTTGGCTCGCGGCCCCTTACTGAAGGGTTCCGGACTCGTGATGACAAGATGTTCCAGCAGGGAGTGGAAAGTCTGAGACGAACGACTGAATCCGTTAAAGGGATGGGGTTGGCGATGACATTGGGAGGGTATATCTGCTTCCCGGAACCGGAAAGTAGGGATGATGCGCTTTTCGCACCGCGAAAGGAGAAGAAACGATTAATGGACGCCTGTAACGGGCTTAGGGATTTGTCGGCAATGGTTGCGCTCTACCGTTTTCCAAGGGATATCGAATCCCTGCGTGCAACGCGTGCGCTTCTCGCTCATGACGCGAAGGGATATATCGATCTGATGGGTCCATACATGGGAAGCGCGGATGAGACGGGAGGAAACGAGGGGAGGCCGGTTTCAATCGGCGACTGATCGGCCTCTCAGATCGCGAACGTCAAAGCGTATGTATCATGGTTGTGCCGAGATTGAATGGCGGAACGTTCAGATGAACTTTGTCTCTTCGATCTCGGTGCATGCTATGCCGTATTGCTCCAACAATTCGCGAAATGCTTTTACGTATCCATCTGTGGCGAACTTCTGTGTGAATGACAGACAGAAGTTCTCGTTTACGTAATTCACTTCCACCAGCGTGGACGTCCAATCCGCATAGGCGTAACAATTTTGGACATGCCGTGCCAAAGAACCCCGATCGAACATTCCTGTATAACTGGTGTCAGCCGTTGAACATCGCATGCTGATAACTTGTCTGCACATCTGTTTCTGGGCTTCCAGGTTCGGCAGGCTCTCAAGATAGTGATTCAGCCAAGTGGTTCCTGCCAGCTTGGGAATCAGTGTTTCAATATCGCACTCGTCTACCTGTTCATGGGGTATTTTCAGCTTGGTCCGGCAGATGCGGTCCTTGGCACAATCTTTGCACAGACCATCAGTGTGATCGTCGCGCTGGTGGTGATTCGTTGCAAGCAGAAAGGCATTCGTTTAAGGAAGGCTGATTTCAAGCCGAATCGCAATATGTTGGGCGGCATTCTCAGCATACGGACGTTCGTATATCGGCTTCATTACCCTGCCTTACTTGGAAATCGTATCGTCAAGGTTCGCAAACAGTGGGCGAGCCAACCATGCCAAGGGTAGTGATGCCAGTGCTGAAATCAGCAGAATAAGCCAAACCGTGCAATGTGCGTGCAGCCATCCGTAAAGCATTTGCCCGAGTGGCTGGGCGCATATCGTCAATGATGAAATAATGGCCATGACCTTGCCTGTAAGCGCGGTTGGTGTCCTCATCTGAATAGATGGTACGAGAATGAGGTTCAAGAAATCAACGGCGATTATGACTGCCGCAGTGCAGAGCACCAGCATGATGAGCTTGGTTTGCGTTGAACATGGAAGCAGGAAGGCGATGGCCGGTGGGAGCAGCATAAGACTTTCCACGAACAACAACGAAGGGGCGTTTCGTGATTTCAAACGGTTGGCGAAACAGCCAGCGATGAATGTTCCCGCTATGCCGGCAATGCCGATAATGCCATCGCATAGACCATATGTCGCCGCATCGTAGCCTAACGTAGTTCGAATAATGTAAGGAAAGCTTACTGAACTGAATCCAGTCAGTATCAGATTGATCCATGTGCAAACACCGGCTAATCGTGCTACGGTCGGCTCCTTGCGAAGCAGGAAAACGGTCGCCGAATGCATATCGCCAATGATGACGTCGAGCAGGCAGATGCCGGCATCATCTTGATTCGATAGGGGCTTTGCGAGTCTGATGAAGCATTCAACCATGGCTGCCGACATAAGACATGCTGCGGTGATGAGCATCATCGGTCGAATGCCGACCAGCCCGTACATCACGCCACCTAGGAAACTCGGGAGTAATTGGCTGAGCTGCTGCACTTGGTTGATGATGGCCGCGCCTCGGCGAAGATCAGTGGAGGACTCTCTTCCGATGATTTGCGGCAGTGCGGATTGCACGACGGGAGTTTCCATGGCATCAAGTACTGCCAACACTACCTGCATGATGGCGATGGCGAGAATGTTGAATCCGGATAGTGCGAAAAACACAGTCGCGAGCAGTGTGACGATTCCTGAGATGATATCGAGCGCCACCATCATGGCACGTTTGCTTACTCGGTCGGCCATAACACCTCCGAATGGGCTAATAAGTATGGTCGGAATGACGGATATGGCCAGCACGGTGGCGAAGGTCGTGGATGATGCGGTTTCGTCCAGTACCCACATGGACATGGCAAATCGGAGCATGGTATTGCCGAACAAGGAAATGCCTTGACCGAGTACAAGCAGGATGAAGTTTGCGGAGCGCAAGCTGGATTGGAGTGTCTTTGCTGACGAGTTTTTCATGACTATTCCTTTCGATACCGACTGACGGTATGTAAAAAAGGTACAAATAAAGATAGATTGACATTGCCGAGCTTTTATTGCGGATTACTGGCGAGTAGGAAGAAGCCTTCCGCAAGCCGATCTTCCATATCACTGTCGTGATCGATAAGTGGAACTCCGAGCGAGTCCATAATCAATCCAAGACAGTGGATGCGATGCTTGAATTCACTTAGGGTAGTGATGGGGTAGAAGTTTGGGGCTAGCCAGTAATTGAACAGCAGTGAAAAAAGTTCCGCGGCTTCTTGAGGGTATTCGGTTGTGATTGAACCGTCCCTTAACCCCTCCTGGATGAAGTCGTACGCGATTTTGGTGCTGTCGGTTCGCCAGATGCGAAGATTATCGGCGAGGATTTTCGGGTCGTTCAGCAGGGGAAACGCATCGCGCATGAGGGTCATATGTTCGGTGTCGGTAATCTGCATCATGAGCGAATTGCGTAGTTTCTGCAATCCGTTTCGTGAGCCATCCTCTTGATTTGCCTGGGGAAGAAGTCGTTCGTTGTCGGAATCTACCAGCGCATGCAGCATCGCTTCTTTGTTTTTGAAATGATGGTAGATAGCGCCTTTGCTGAGGTCTTCGAGCTCGTCGAGAATATCTTGAATCGTGGTGCGCTCATACCCCTTTTGCGCGAACAGCTTTTTCGCGGCGTCAAGGATTCGCTGTCGTGTCACTTCAGGGTGCGCATTGCGCGCCATATGCCTCTCCTTCGATGATGGAGTCGAATACACCGACATTATACATACCGTTGGTCGGTATGGTATGTCGGATATTTCCCAGCTCGATCGAAAAGTGTGCCGAAAGACTCTCTGCAGGTTTCTGCGAAGAAACCTGAATCTGCGTTGCCGGGGTGCGGGTTGTCTGTCTTTTCTGCGGTTGGTGCATGATTGGGTGTCCAAGGTCAACTTGAGTGAGTGACGGCTGGGTTCCCGAAGGGAATAAGACCCTGGTTCCTATATGCCTTTTTATGGCATGGGGCTTTCGGTGAAGAACGATTGCATCCGATGTGAAAAATCCCACAAATCCGGCCCACGTCCTGCTCGAGAACTTCAAAACTGTTGCCAATACTGGAAACACGCCGTATATAGTGTTTGAAAATGTGACGAGGCACTGTATGTTGTGGTCTTGATTTTTATTTTCGTTCGGATAATGTGTGCCACATACCAACGACGTACGGTCGTGAAAGGACGTGGAACATGAACATTACGTTATACACCAAAGCAAACTGCCCGCAATGCACGGCGACGAAACGCCAATTGGACAAACGAGGCCTTCCCTATACGACTGTCGACATTACGGCCAACGCACGTATTTCCGACAGATTGCGGAACGAAGGATGGCGGCAGATGCCAGTCATCATCGCAGACGACGAATCCTGGTCCGGGTATCGTCCCGACAAAATCCACGAGCTGGAGGCTCGCTGCCGGTGAGCGCGTTGGTGTACTTCTCGTCGGCATCGGGCAATACGACACGCTTCGTCGAAGGATGCCGATTGGATGAATTCGGCATCCGTACAATGCGCATCCCGCTGCGGCCGGACGAGCCGGAGCTGCATGTGGATGAGCCCTACGTCTTGCTGACACCCACATACGGCGGAGGAACAATCGGCAAAGCAGTGCCCGTGCAAGTCAAACGATTCCTCAATGATGAACGCAACCGCAGTGGCATCATCGGCGTCATCGCATCGGGTAACACCAACTTCGGCGAAGCCTACGGCATCGCAGGCGACATCATCGCGGCTAAATGCCGCGTGCCGCTACTCTACCGGCTCGAACTGATGGGCACTGCAGAAGACACCGCGACCGTGCGCGAAGGACTGCGCAGATTTTTCGACGAATACACACAACAGGAACAACGATAACCATGCCAGAAGATTCAACGACACCACACGCAGCAACCGACGTCATAGCCTCCTACGATCGCGCCCATGACTGGCACTCGCTCAACGCGATGCTGAATCTCTACGACAAGCAGGGGCGCATCCAATTTGATAAAGACATCCAAGCCGTACGCGAGTACGTCGAAAAGCACGTGCTGCCGAACACCGTCCGCTTCAACTCCACACAAGACAGACTCAGTCGGCTCATCGCAGACGGCTATTACGACGAATCCGTATTTGCCCAATATGATGCCGAATTCCTTGACAGGTTCTACCGCAACGTGGATGACTGCGGATTCGAATTCGATACATTCCTCGGAGCTTTCAAGTTCCACCGCTCATACGCATTGAAAACCTTTGACGGCAAACAGTACCTGGAGAACTTCCCGCAACGCGCGGCCGCCGTTGCGCTCGCGCTTGCCGCCGGCGACCATGCGGCCGCCGAATCGTATTTCGAAGAACTTATATCAGGACGTTTCCAACCGGCGACGCCCACTTTTCTCAACCTCGGCAAAGCGCAGCGCGGAGAGGCGGTCAGCTGTTTTCTCGTACGTATCGAAGACAACATGGAGTCCATATCGCGTGGCATCAACGCCGCATTGCAGTTGAGCAAACGAGGTGGAGGCGTCGCGCTGTTGCTTAGCAATCTGCGCGAGGCCGGCGCGCCCATCAAGCGCATCAAACACCAGTCCAGCGGCGTTGTGCCTGTGATGAAACTGCTTGAGGACTCTTTCAGCTACGCCAACCAGTTGGGCGCTAGACAGGGTGCCGGTGCGGTGTACCTCAACGCTCATCATCCGGACATCATGCATTTCCTCGATACCAAACGCGAGAACGCGGATGAGAAGATCCGTATCAAATCTTTGGCTCTTGGAGTAGTGATACCCGACATCACATTCGAGCTGGCGAAGAGACACGAACCTATGGCCCTGTTCAGCCCATATGACGTCGAACGCGTCATGGGTAGACCCTTCGCCGATGTCTCCATCAGCGAAAACTACCGGAATATGGTGGACGATGAACGCATCGGGAAAACCTACATCGACGCACGAGAGTTCTTCATGACTTTGGCCGAATTGCAATTCGAATCCGGATACCCGTACATGGTGTTCGAAGATACTGTGAACCGAGCCAACCCGATCGACGGACGAATCGCCATGAGCAACCTGTGCTCGGAGATCCTCCAAGTGCAGGAGCCAAGCACCTATCATGAGGATCTGTCCTACAATCACGTGGGACGTGACGTGTCCTGCAATCTTGGATCGCTCAACATCGCCAAAGCGATGGACGGTGATTTGGGACGAACCGTGGAACGTGCGATTCGCGCATTGACCTCGGTGTCGGAACATACGGACATCGCGTGTGTGCCATCCATCCGACGCGCCAACGACGAAGGTCATGCCATCGGCCTGGGACAGATGAACCTCCATGGATTCCTTGCCAGAGAATCGATCATGTACGGTTCACCGGAAGCCCTCGACTTCACCGACATGTACTTCATGACCGTTGCATACCATGCCTACCGTGCCTCGCATGAGCTCGCAGTCGAACGCGGAACACGGTTTGCAGGCTTCGAACGGTCCGCCTATGCGAAGCCTGCAGGCGCAGGCAACTATTTCGACAAATATACGAACGGCGAGCGCTCGCTGGCGCCGAAGACCGGGAAAATCGCGTCGCTGTTCGCACGGCGGGGCATCCATATCCCCAACGAGGATGATTGGCGTCGTCTGCGTGACGACATCATACGTGACGGTATCTTCAACCAATATCTACAGGCCGTGCCGCCCACCGGGTCAATTTCGTACATCAATCATTCCACGAGCTCCATCCATCCTATCGCCTCGAAGATTGAGATTCGCAAGGAAGGCAAGATTGGACGGATCTACTATCCAGCTCCGTATATGACCAACGACAATCTCCAGTATTTCGCGGATGCGTACGAAATCGGATGGAAGGCCATTGTTGATACGTATGCCGAGGCAACGCGGCATGTCGATCAAGGCCTGTCGTTGACCTTGTTCTTCCCCGATACGGCGACTACCCGAGATTTGAACAAGGCGCAGATTTATGCATGGCGCAAAGGCATCAAAACGCTGTATTACATCCGCATTCGTCAGCAGGCGTTGTCTGGCACCGAAGTACAAGGCTGCGTCAGTTGCATGTTGTGAAACCTGTGACTTGAAAGGAAAAGAAAAGACATGTCTCGTTTGGTTTACCGCGCGATGCTTCGTCTGACGGCTCCGGACGAATACAGGCGGTTATACGGCCGCGACGATAAGACGACGATTAGAAAGGACGACCATCATGGCGCCGATATCCGTACCTCGACAGAGGATTAAGCTCATTGACCGTGTGAGTGCCATCAACTGGAACAAACTTGAGGATGACAAGGACCTTGAGGTATGGGACAGGTTGACCGGCAATTTTTGGCTGCCGGAGAAAGTGCCCGTCTCCAATGATTTGCCCGTTTGGCGCACAATGAGCGAGGCCGAGCATACGTTGACCATGCGCGTGTTCACCGGTCTCACCTTGCTTGACACCATCCAGGGAACCGTTGGCGCGGTCAGCCTCATACCCGATGCGCTTACCCCGCATGAGGAAGCCGTCTATACGAACATCGCGTTCATGGAGTCAGTGCACGCCAAGAGCTATTCCTCGATTTTCTCCACCTTGTGTTCCACCCGACAGATCGACGAGGCGTTCTCTTGGAGTGAGGAGAACGAGTATCTGCAAAGGAAAGCGCGCATCGTGCTCGACTATTACGAGGGGGATAGTCCACTCAAGCGCAAAGTGGCCTCCACGCTGCTGGAATCGTTCCTGTTCTACTCAGGCTTCTATCTACCGATGTATTTCTCCGCGCATGCCAAACTCACCAACACCGCCGACGTGATCCGTCTTATTATCCGCGACGAAGCCGTGCATGGTTATTACATCGGATACAAATATCAAAAAGGGCTTGAGCGGGTCAGCGAGGACAAACGCGGCGAACTGCGCGACTACACCTACGACCTGCTCAACGAGTTGTATGACAACGAGGTGGAGTACACGCGCAGCCTCTACGAGCCTGTCGGATTGACGCAAGATGTCGAAAAGTTCCTGCGATACAACGGCAACAAGGCGTTGATGAATCTCGGATATCCAGCGCTTTTCCCACAAGAGATCTGCGACGTGAACCCGTCGATCCTTGCCGCGTTAAGTCCGAACGCCGATGAGAACCATGACTTCTTCTCCGGTTCGGGAAGCTCGTACGTAATGGGCAAATCAGTCGAGACCGACGACGATGACTGGGATTTCTGACTGTATCCCAGACAACCCCGAGGAAAGCAGCTATGGGAAACCGTCACGGGCGAGTTCGCGTCGGATCATCCACGCAGATATCTGCCCGTGACGCTGTCAGGACAGGCACGGACCGTTTCCGGTGTTCCCTCGCATACGATGCGACCGCCGGCCATGCCTCCGCCCGGACCCATGTCGATGAGATAATCCGCGTTCGCGATTACATCAAGATCATGTTCGATTACTACAACTGTCGCCCCAGAAGCCACCAACGAGTCGAACACGCGTAGTAATACCAGCACATCTAACGGGTGTAGCCCGATCGTCGGCTCGTCGAACACGAATACCGAACCGGACTGTCCGCGTCCCATTTCGCTGGCCAGCTTCAGCCGTTGCGCTTCGCCGCCTGATAACGCAGGAGTCGGCTCGCCAAGTGTCAGATACCCCAGGCCAAGCTCATGCAGTGTGGCCAGTTTCGATCGAACGGGGCGTAGGAAATCCAATAGAGGCATCATCTCGTCGACGCTTAGCAACATCAATTCCGGCAGTGAACGGGCGACGCTGTCCGCGCAAACCAATCGAATGTCATCGGCGGTCTGTGCATACCGTGTCCCATGGCAATCGGGACACGTGACGTCAACATCGGGCAGGAACTGCACGTCCAACGAAATGGTACCGGTTCCATCGCAAGTGGAGCAGCGCAACTTGCCCGTGTTGTATGAGAATGCGCCAGGTTTGAGATTCTTCTTATGGGCATCGGAAGTCTTCGCAAACGCACGACGCAGATCATCGTGAACACCGCAATATGTCGCCACGGTCGAACGGATGTTTGCTCCAATGGGCGTGGCATCGATCAGTTCCACTTTCGAAATGCCATCCGCGTCAATCAGACGAATCGAGCTCGGGGAAACGGTACCATCAGCGGCCGAGCGCAACGCAGGGACCAGTGTCTCCAATACCATCGTCGTCTTACCGGAACCCGACACGCCAGACACCACAGTGAGACGTCCTCGCGGAATGTCCACCAATAACGGATGCACCGTATGCACGGTATTCGTCTCCAAATGAATCCGACCCTTGGCGAACATCGCATCTAAGTCAATCTGCGGCCGCGCCCGCTCATGTATTTTGCCACCATCACGCAGAAAAGGCGCTATCTGAGAACCAGGTGCCGTCATAACATCCGCCACCGCACCCTGAGCGATCACATGACCGCCTTCGGCACCGGCCGTTGGACCCATCTCCACCAAATGATCCATCGCGGCAAGCACACGGGTATCATGATCGACCACAACCACCGAATTGCCGTCAGCCACCAAATCGCGCATCACGCCCAACAGTCCATCCACATTCGCCGGATGCAATCCGATAGACGGTTCATCCAGCACATACAGCACGCCTGTAGTGCGGTTACGCACCGAACGGGCCAACTGCACACGTTGGCGCTCGCCGGTGGACAGTGTCGCACCTGCGCGGTCAAGCGACAAATAGCATAATCCGAGTTCCACGAGCCGCTCGGCCGTATCCTCGAACGATTCGCAGATGGCTGTGGCCATCGCACGCATCTCCTGCGGCAATGACTTGGGTACTGAACGCACCCAACGTATCGTTTCGTCAAGTGTCATCGCCGTGGCTTGTGCCAGATTAATACCGAGAATCTGCGGTTGACGAGCCTGCTGTGAAAGCCTCGTACCGGAACAATCCGGACATGGTTGCTCGCTGAGGAATCTCGACACGCGTTTGATACCCTTCTCATCCTTGGCTTTGGCGAGCGCGTTCTCCACGGTATACACGGCGTTGAAGTACGTGAAGTCAAGTTCGGCGAAATCATTGCCTTTCTTCGGTTTGTATAGAATATGCTTCTTGACGGCCGGGCCGTTGAACACGATGTCCCGCTCGGCGTCGGTCAGCTGGTTGAATGGAATGTTCGTGCGCACTCCCATCGCGCCGCACACCTGCTTCATCAGATCCCACATCAACGATCCCCATGGTAATACTGCGCCGGCGTCGATGCTTTTGGTCTCGTCTGGTACCAGGGAAGCACGGTCGACGGTTCGCACGATGCCTGTTCCGGAGCAGGTCGGGCATGCGCCGGCGGAATTGAACGACAGCTGTTCGGCGGATGGTGGGTGCATGAGTTGATTGCAGGATGTGCATCGTATAGGCAACTCGGCCGCCACGTTCATTGTGGGACGGTTGCGTTCGCCACAATGCTCGCAGACATGTGAGGCGCAACGGGAGAACAACAGACGCAGACTGTTGAGCAGCTCCGTCATCGTGCCGAACGTGGATCGCACGCCGGGCACTGAAGGTCTTTGATGGAGGGCGAGAGCCGCGGGCACATGACGTATGTCGACTACCTGCGCTCGACTCGCTTGGGTGAGACGTCGCCTGGTATACGTCGACAAAGCCTCCAGATAACGTCGGGATCCTTCAGCGTATAGCACACCTAAAGCGAGAGAGCTCTTTCCGGACCCGGAGATACCGGCGATGCCGACTAATTTGTTCAACGGAATGTCGACGTCGACGTTCTTGAGATTATGTACGCAGGCACCGCGCACTTCGATGCGGGACGGCGGGAAAGCTCCAGATGATTGTTCCATACCCACTACAGTACCTGTGTGGCGGAAAACACGCGGGCAGGGGAACCTTGTTCGTCATGGTATTGCTGCAATTGTGGTATCTGATCCATATATTCGACCGCAACGGAGGGGATGCCATTGTTTTTCACGGTTACCGTCAGCGTACGTGAATCGGAAGGCGATGCGGTGGAATACGGGGAAATGGATTGGGAAAGGAAGGAATCATATACATCGTATATATCAATGGGAAGAAGTTCGCCGGGGAGCGGAACCAAAGTCTGTTCCCCGGCGCAGAGCGGCTAACAAGCGAATGCCCAGAACATCCGCATAAGGCGTTGATGGGCTCATCCGCCGTGTCAGCGTGTTGAACGATGTATCATGCCGCTCAACGTGATGATAAGGCGTTGGCGCCCTTGCCTTTCGTGGCGAGCGTCACGGCGATGATGGACGCGAGAGCGACGGCGTACAGTACGGTGATGATCGGAATCAGCGCGCTGTATCGGTGGGCCGCATCCGTCGCATGAGAGACGACGAAGGATGCCAACTGGTTGCCGGACAATCCGGCGAACGCCCACGCGCTCAAAGCCAGTCCGTGCACGGTGGACACTGACTTCATGCCAAAGTGCTGCTCAAGCAGCACCGGCAGCGTTGAACACGGCATCGACGGTCAGGATGACGCTGATGCTTCCCGCGATGGCCTTGGCCAGACCGAATCCCGCGACGGCGATGCCGGTGGCGAGACCTTTGGCGAACCACAGCATTAGGTTCTTCACCGGCGTCAGATAGCCGACGCCCAATCCAATGCCCATGATTACGCCATAGAAGATGAGCACGCCGGGGGCATCCTGCCGCGATACTGGCTCCGGTACCGGCGAACCTGCAGGCGAAGCAGACCGTTGAGATCAAAGCCGATTTCTTGATGTCCTTTTCGACGAAGGGTCCAAGGAGGGCGGCCGACATGCCAAGGATGTTGATTGGCCATGTAATATTCGTTCCTCTCTGTTGTTTGTTCGCCCTGCGACGAACAAACAACAAGATAATGGTGAAGTATTCCGTGGCCTTGAGCGTGCCGGGAGGCGGCAGAAGTGGGTAAGCCGTTGATTTCATTGGATTTTCCAACAAATGAACATTGTGTATGTTCACCTTGGGGATAAGCATGAGGAAAAACTCATGTGAACCTTGACACAGTTTTCATGGCTCACAATTCGAATGCGCGTTTGATGAAGGCATTGACGGTGTTCCAATACAGTTCGGGATCCACGACGGATGCTTCCATATGGCGTGCGTCGGGAACCATGAGCTTTTCTCGATCGATGCTCGAGCACGCTTCGTAATTGATCTTGAGAAAACGTGAGCTCACGATGTCGTCCTGTTCGCCATGAATGAACAGCATCGGAATGACAGTATGTCTGAGCGACTGCAGACAGGTGGCTTCCGAAAAATCGTACCCTGCATAATGTTTGCAGAACAATCCCGCGGCATCCACACATACCGCGGCAAGCGGTTTCGGCAGACGCGACGAATGCCGAAGGCTGTCGATGAACACCATGCGCGCAGACGTGTAGCCGCTATCGACAATCGCGGACACCACATTGCGCGGCAGACGCGGGTCTCCCGTCGTCATCATCACCGTTGCCGCGCCCATCGAACCGCCATACAGCAGGATACGGGCGTCGGCGTCACTCGACGCGATAAGGTCGATCCAATTCAGTAGATCATTGCGTTCAAGCCAGCCCATGCCGACGTACCGTCCCTCGCTCAAGTCTTGGGCACGCTGTGACGGAACCAATACGGTGAAGCCCATGCGGGCGTAACGATGTGCCCATTTCGCGGTTTCCTCCGGTACACCGGTATAACCATGCATGCAGATTGCGTACAGGTGTGGTTTTGGCGCAGTGCAATCCGGATCGAACAGCCATCCATGCAGTCGAAGTCCATCATCGCTGGTAATCGTCACAGGCTGTTTGGCTTGCGCGAACCATTCTCCTGCTTCCTGTGCCTCACCCTGCTGAAGTTTTTCGATACGCTCCGGCGCAATCAGCGATTGATGGAAAACGGAACGTTTCCATTGCGTATCGATGCAGAAATGGAACAGGTATTTCGCAGTCGTAGCCAACGATGCGATACAGGCAGCCGTCACGGCTCCCGCGGCGATGCAAATGTCGCGAACGATTGTGTCATTGTCATGCTTCATTGCTGTCTCGTTTCCTTGCGATTGACGGATTGTTCACAATTACTATCGATTGTACGTGCGTACGGCGTTTTCGTGGGCTTTGACAGATTTTTTCATTTTTGATGTGAGACGTTTTTCGATAATGTCCGCCCTCGCCGTATACTAGTTAACTGTTGTCTTGGCGAGGGAAGCGTATGGCTTCCGTAATCGACTCGGCGTGTGATTGTAGGCTCCTTGTGGGTTGATTCACGGCTCGTTGATGCGCCGAAACAGAATGAACGAATAAAACATAAGGAGAAATAGCCCATGGCTACCACCATTACCCTCGAAGGCGCTGCCCGTACCGAGTTCGGCAAGGGCGCTGCCCGCCGCATGCGCGTCGCCAACCTTATTCCGGCCACCGTGTACGCAGGCGGCGAAGAGCCGGTCTTCGTGCAGCTGCCGATGAAGGAAACCACCCTGTCCCTGCGTCACACCAACGCTCTGTTCACCATCAAGTTCGGTGACGAGACCAAGATGGCCGTCGTCAAGGACGTTCAGCGCAACCCGGTGAAGCGCATCGTCGAGCACGTTGACTTCTACGAGGTCAAGGCCGGCGAGAAGATCGACGTCGAGGTGCCGGTGTTCGTCGAGGGCACCCCGAAGGGCGCTGCCGTCGCATTCGTCGACATTCAGGAGCTCAAGGTTCGCGCCGATGTCGCCAACCTGCCGGAGAAGATCGTGGTCAACGTTGACGGCCTGACCGACGGTTCCAAGGTCTTCGCCAAGGACGTCGTGCTGCCGGAAGGCGTTGTGCTCGACGTCGAGGATCCGGAAGAGTCCGTCGTCACCGTCGAGGTGCCGGAAGACGCTGCCGATGAGGCTGCTCCGGTTGAAGCCGCTCCGGCTGAAAACGCTGAGTGAGTTCAGATAGCTTAAGGAAGCAAACTTCCATTCTACGGTTTTGAACAACCGTAAGAGATGATGAAAAGCCCATGTGCTCAGACGCACATGGGCTTTTTCATACCCGGCAACACCCGTTCTATGAGCTGGAAGACATAAGAGACTGACGGCAAATCCTGCATTCCTTACGCAATATTGATACAACAGGTGGATACGGACTATACTCGCCTATACGTTCAGTGAACCCGTATGGCACTGTCGGGTACGAAGGGAGCGATTGCGTACTGCCGGAGACGGACTGCGTGACGATCCGTTTTCCCGGCAGCCATCCTGATGCCGCACATTAATGGACTATATCGAGAATCATCATTTGACGGTGGTAGGCTTCCCACGTGAGATCACACTGATCGACAATGATCTGACGTAGGATTCCAGCAAATACGTCACATGCATCAGCATTCCAATCGAATAACGACTAGCATGACTGACGATGCATGGAAACAATGCACGAGAGACGAAGTGAGACGGTGCGGAAGAGAGAAACATTTGAATAAGCATATTATTCGGCTTGATGTGGTGACGGTGGTATTCCTTGGCGGATGCGTCGGCACGGGACTGCGGTATGCGAGCTCGTCCATTGCGGACGTGGGCGGCTTCCATGTCGGTACGTTCGCGGCCAATATGGTGGCCTGCTTCGTATATGCGGCGCTTTCCGCATGGCTGGGATCTTCCAGCCTGTTGAAAGGCCGTGCAAAAGAATACGTGAATCGTGGATTCGGCATGGGCATGTGCGGAGGCCTTTCCACCATGTCCACGCTCGCATTGGAAGAATTCATGATGATTGACGATCATGCGATTCCCAGAGTCCTCACCTATTGCTGCGCAACGTTCATTGTCGGTTTTTCGCTCGCCTACGCCGGTGCCTTATGCGGTTCGTGGTTGGCGGAACGAAACAAAGACGAACATGCTGACAAGGAGGCGATTCGATGAGCGCAATGCTTGCGATCGGCGTATGCGCATGCGGTGGCGTCGGCGCGGCCGCACGCTATATCTGCGATTCGTATATCAAGGCATTGTGGCGCAAAACGTTCCCGCTTTCGACGTTTGCCATCAATGTTGTGGCCGGTCTGCTTGCCGGCTTGGTGGCGGGATTGTTCGCGGCGAACACCATAAGCCCCGACTGCCGCCTACTGCTCGCAACAGGATTTCTCGGCGGTTTCTCAACGTTCTCAACCATGATGAACGAGACGGTTACGCTCCTGCGCAATGGGAAAATCGCTTGTTTCATCGGCTATGCGCTGGCTTCGATCGTCGTGCCCGTCATGGCCGTTGCGTGCGGTTACTGGCTGGCCTGAGCCAACGTAAACGTGATTCCAAAATCACGTCCGAATGCAGAGACTGGCTTCAGTCCGCGCGTAGCATGCAACCACGCTCGGGGCTATGGGAATCACGTATACCGATGAAAAGAAGTTCACCAAAGAACGGACGCAGCAACTGTTCCGATCCGTCGGATGGGTGTCAGGCAAATATCCGGAACGTCTGTACAAGGCTCTGATGGGATCGTCCACCGTGTTCAGCGCATGGGACGGCGACCGCTTGGTAGGCTTGGTGCGCGTGCTCGATGACACGGAGATGGTGGCTTATATGCATTACGTGCTGGTCGATCCGGAATATCAGGGTCATGGCATCGCAGGCCACCTGGTGGGCATGGTCAAAGAGAGATATCGCGACTACCTTTATATTGAAGTCATGCCGGAAGAAAGCAAGAACGCCACCTTCTACCAGAAGCACGGCTTCTCAATCATGGAAGACGGCGCGGCCATGCAGATCCGCAATCCGGGAGAACGCCGCTGAAACAAGCATCGTGACGCCAACAATCTTATTGCCCCGTCTAATGACGGTGGTACTGCTTTTTCGAGTATCCGCCAATACATCGGAGGGTTGGCTTGCATGCTTCACCCGAAAGGATCGCAGCATGACCGGAAGCGACGAACGGAACACGCAGAACGCGACGAGCGTTGGGAAGGCTGCGTTTCCAGCGCCTTCCGCCATGAAGTCTCCTCACCCCAATAGGCGACAGCGGCATGTTGTGCTACGACGTCGAAACTACTCGCCCCATCATTCTCACCCACATCCCGCTGTCAGAGACCTGAACGTCATAATGGTGTTTTGGGGAATGAGGCACAGTCATTTTTTGAACAATTCAGAATACGTTCCGAGTCTATGGAGCATCAATCAGGCGTGAGGGCGGCGACTTTTTCGCAGGATGTTTCTTCCTATCTCATATCGCGAACGCTTGTAATCGAAAGAGATTATGATGTGGGAAAGTTACTAACCAGAACCGGTGTCACAAGCACTGGGATACCAACAACCGCGGGCCGCTTTCGGGCGGCTGCAACAAGAAGAAGTAAAGAATGACTGAACAGAATCATCACGATCCGGCAGAGCTTGACAAGCTCACCGAGAAGTTCACCGTGCTCCCGAACGACAACCCGGCATCCGACGCCAAACGTGCCGAACTCATCGACAAGCCGGCATTCGGTCAGGTCTTCTCCGACAACATGGCCCACATGACTTGGACCAAGGGCGAAGGCTGGGGAGACCGCCGCATCGAGCCGTATGCGCCGCTGAAGATGGATCCGGGCGCATCCGTTCTGCACTATGCTCAGGAATGCTTCGAAGGTCTGAAGGCCTACCGTCATGCCGATGGCTCCACTTGGCTGTTCCGTCCGGATGCGAACGCCGAGCGTTTCCAGAACTCTGCCAAGCGTCTGTACCTGCCGGAACTGCCGATCGACGATTTCATCGGTTCCGTGGCCGCCCTCGTCAAGCGTGACGTGAACTGGGTTCCGACCCGCCGCGAGTACACCCTGTACATGCGTCCGTTCATGTTCGCTTCCGAGCCGTTCCTCGGCGTGCGTGCTCCGCAGGAAGTGGACTACTGCGTGATCGCATCCCCGTCCGGCCCGTACTTCCCAGGCGGCGTGAAGCCGGTCAGCATCTGGGTTGAAGACAAGTGGTTCCGCACCGGCCCTGGCGGCACCGGCTTCGCCAAGTGCGGTGGCAACTACGCCGCATCCCTGCTGGGCGAATACACCGGCATCGATCACGGCTGCGAGCAGGTCTGCTTCGTCGACGCCGCTACCAAGACCTACCTCGAGGAGCTTGGCGGCATGAACATGATGGTCGTGCACAAGGACGGCCACGTAGAGACCCCGTCTCTGACCGGTAACATTCTGCCGGGCGTGACCCGTCGCTCCCTGATTCAGCTCATCCAGGACAACGGCCACGACGTGGTCGAAACCATGATCGCTCTGGACCAGTTGCTCGAAGACATCAAGTCCGGCGAAGTCACCGAGGTGTTCGCTTGCGGTACCGCAGCCATCATCACCCCGATCGGTCGTTTCAAGTCCGAGAAGTTCGACGTGACCGTTGCCGACGGCAACTCCGGCGAATTCACCGTGAACCTGCGCAACCAGCTGCTGGGCATCCAGCTTGGCGAGATCGAGGATCCGCACAACTGGATGTGGAAGGTCTGCTGATTTTTCGCGACTGACTTATAGTTCAAAGTCCGCCGAGGGGCGGGGAACATGGTATTCGACACACTCAAGGCCGTTCGGCCAAGCCTACGGTCGAACACCATGTTTCCCGCCCCTCGGCTTATTGTGTACGATGGGAAGTCGCGAAATCCGAGAGTGAGGGAAGTGAGGGAAGGGAAAAGGATGGGAAAGCATGTCGGTGGCGTTGGAGAGTAATGCCTTCTTTTGGGGGATTGAATATTTGGCGACGTTCTGCTGCGGCATGTGCGGCGGACTTGCCGCCGTGCGCAAAGGCTACGATATCTTCGCGATTCTCGTCACCACATGGCTCACCGCATTGGGCGGAGGAATCATCCGTGACGTGCTGCTGGGCATCGCGCCACCGGTAGGCGTGTCGGATAAAGGACTGGTGATCGTTGCTCTGCTGGCTTCGGTGGCCGTCGCGGTGTGCCATCCCGAAATCAACAGGCTCAAATGGTCCATGCTGTCGTTGGATGCTCTGGCATTGGGATTGTATGCGGTCAACGGTACCAGCAAAGCCATGATGTACCACACGTCAGGCATGACCGCGGTTTTTCTCGGCATGTTCACCGCGCTTGGAGGTGGCCTGATTCGAGACATGCTCATCAACGAAGTGCCGATGGTGATTCGTGACAAACATTGGTATGCGGTTCCATCTGCCGTGGGGTGCGTACTGACGGTGCTTGTCTGCAAAGGCGTGGACGCTGGAATCGTCAGTTTTCCAGCCGAAGTGGTGCTTGATCTGCTGATCGTCGCATTGATGGTCAGCATGCGATTGGTATCGGTGATTTTCGACATTCAGCTTCCGGGAGCGTTGGTGCGTCATAATACATATCTGCCAAGTGAAGCGAAATATTTGAAACGACCGGTCATTCATTCTGATAAGGATTCCGACAAACGCAAGTGTGACAAGCGTAGGTAGCGACAGTGAGATGGTAATTAAACGGAAGACATTTGCGTAACAAAAAATCCCGCAGGAAAAACCTGCGGGATTTTCGTTAGCTGTGAGCTTCTAAAACTCAGAGAGCGTTGATGGCCACGGCAAGACCGGACTTGCGGTTAGCAGCCTGGTTCTTGTGAATCACGCCAGCGCCAGCAGCCTTGTCGAGCTTCTGAGCTGCGACCTTGTAGGCGGCTTCTGCTGCGGACTTATCGCCGGCGGCGATAGCTTCACGGGTGGCGCGAACGGCAGTCTTCAGGCTGGACTTCACGGCCACGTTGCGCTTGTGGGCCTTCTCGTTGGTGAGAACGCGCTTCTTCTGCGACTTAATGTTTGCCACTATTTCTCCAAACGACGTTTTCTATAAGGACATACAAACGATGATGATAACATGGCGCGCGGATAAATTGCCAACGGGCTTAGGAGTGTCGCGACTCACCATGCCGATACTAGCAGTTAGAATCGTTTGCGTCGAATATTTCAAGAGGAGGATGGCGTGGGCCAGCAGCATAACCAGCCCGGTTTCACCGATCAGTCGTTGATTCGCAATTTCTGCATCATCGCGCATATCGATCACGGCAAGTCCACGGTGGCAGACCGTATTCTGCAGCTCAGCGGCATCGTGCCCGAACGTGAGATGCGTGATCGTTTCCTGGATCGTATGGATATTGAGCAGGAGCGTGGCATCACCATCAAATCGCAGGCTGTGCGCGTGCCGTGGACGTTCGACGGCACTGAATATACCCTCGGCATGATCGACACTCCAGGCCACGTCGATTTCACTTATGAGGTTTCCCGCGCTCTCGCCGCATGCGAAGGCGCAGTGCTGCTTGTCGACGCGACGCAGGGCATCGAAGCGCAGACCCTGTCGAACCTGTATATGGCCATCGACCATGATCTGGCCATTATTCCTGTACTGAACAAAATCGATCTTCCCAGCGCGGAACCAGACAAGCATGCCGAGGAAATCGCAGGTCTGATTGGTTGCGATCCTTCCGAAGTGCTGCGCGTGTCCGGTAAAACCGGTGAAGGCGTGACCGAACTGCTCGACCGCATTGTTGCCGACGTTCCTGCACCAACCGGCGATCCGGAAGCTCCCGCGCGTGCGCTGATCTTCGACTCCGTCTACGACTCCTACCGCGGCATCGTCACCTACATTCGTATGGTCGATGGCGAGTTGCGTTCCCGTGAGAAACTGCACATGATGGGTATTGGCATGACCCATGATCCGATTGAAATCGGCGTGATCAGCCCAGACATGATGCCTACGAAGGCGCTTGGTGCGGGTGAGGTCGGTTATGTTATCACCGGCGCGAAAGACGTCAGCCAGTCCAAGGTGGGCGACACCATCACTTCCGCGCTCAAGCCTGCGGCCGATCCGCTCGAAGGCTATCGTGACCCGCAGCCCATGGTCTACGCTGGCCTGTTCCCAATCGACAACGCGCAGTATCCGGAACTTCGTGAGGCGCTCGACAAGCTCAAGCTCAACGACGCGGCTTTGATTTACGAGCCGGAAACGTCCGTGGCGTTGGGCTTCGGTTTCCGCTGCGGCTTCCTTGGCCTGCTGCATATGGAAATCGTGACCGAACGACTGAGCCGCGAATTCGATCTCGACTTGATCTCCACCGCACCGAACGTGCCATACGAGGTCACCGCGGAAGACAATTCCGTGCATCGTGTGACCAATCCGAGCGAATTCCCCGACGGCAAGATCAAGCAGATCGTCGAACCGGTGGTTGCCGCCGACATCATCACTCCGAAGGAATTCATCGGCGCGGTTATGGACTTGTGCCAGGACCATCGTGGACAGATGGGCACTATGGAATATATTTCCGCCGACCGTGTGGAAATGCATTATCGCATTCCGTTGGCCGAAATCGTGTTCGACTTCTTCGACCAGTTGAAGAGCCGCACCAAGGGCTATGCGTCGCTCGACTACCATGAGGACGGCGAACAGTCCGCCGATCTGGTGAAGGTCGATATTCTCATCCAGGGTGAGAAGGTCGATGCGTTCAGCGCCATCGTGCATAAGGATAAGGCGTATTCCTACGGCGTGATGATGACGAAGAAGTTGCGTGAGCTCATTCCTCGCCAGCAGTTCGAAATTCCGATTCAGGCCGCCATCGGCTCCCGCATTATCGCACGTGAGAACATTCGCGCACTGCGCAAGGACGTGCTCGCCAAGTGTTATGGCGGCGATATTTCCCGTAAGCGCAAGCTGCTCGAAAAGCAGAAGGCCGGCAAGAAGCGTATGAAGATGCTCGGCCATGTCGAGGTGCCGCAGGAGGCGTTCATCGCCGCATTGTCGACCGGAGACGCAGGCAACGACCGCGACACCAAAGACAAGATTCGCGCCGCCCAGAAAACCGAAGGCTGATGTTCGAAGCCTACATTCATGTGCCGTTCTGCATACGGCGCTGTGGGTACTGTGATTTCAACACGTATACCGCTGTTGACATGGGAGCGGGCGCTTCGCGTGGCAATTACGCCAATATGGTGATTCGCGAGATGTCAATCGTCCATGATTGGCAGATCGCGCATGGCGTTAACGAACCGGAAGCGGCCACCGTCTTTTTCGGCGGTGGCACTCCCACGATTCTGAAAGCCTCGGATCTGGTCGCCATGTTGAATGCCGTGCGTGACACGTGGGGCATTGCCGACAATGCGGAAATCACCACCGAAGCGAATCCGGACACGGTGAACGCCGATTACGTGAAGGAACTCGCGGACGGCGGATTCAACCGCATCTCTTTCGGCATGCAGTCGGCTGTGCCAAGCGTGCTGAAAACATTGGATCGTACGCATACCCCGGCCAATGTGGCGGCGGGAATCGCAGCGGCAAATGCTGCCGGCATGCGTTCCAGCGTGGATTTGATTTACGGTGCGCCGGGGGAGAGTCTCGACGATTGGCGTGTTTCCGTACGTACGGCGATCGACTTGGGTGTTGACCATATTTCGGCATATGCGTTGACCGTCGCACCGAACACGAAAATGGGACGTCAGATTGCTGTTGGAACCTTGCCTACGCCTGATGATGACGATGAGGCGACCAAGTATGAGATTGCCGACGATCTACTGAGCGCAGCCGGTCTTGAATGGTATGAGATCAGCAATTGGGCACGTCCTGGTTATGAATCGCAACATAATCTTGGCTATTGGCGCAATGTTGATTGGGCGGGGCTCGGTCCCGGCGCACACAGCCATTACGGCAATGTGATGGATGTTGAACAGTCCGCGTCGGCTGAAACATCTGAAACGGTCAAATCGTCGGGCTTGCGCAGCTGGGATATTGCGCATCCTCGCATGTGGGGGCAGGCTATCAACGATGATAATGTGCCATGGTCGGGAAGCGAACGAATCTCCAACAAGGAGAACCTCGAAGAAATCATCATGCTTGGTCTGCGCATACGTGAGGGTCTGGATTTGAGTCGCCTTGGAAACATGGTTGATATGGCTCGCATCCAGCCCATGGAAGACGAAGGCCTTATCGTTATCCGTGACGGACGTGTGATTCCAACCCGAACTGGACGCTTGCTCAACGACACCGTCATCGAGCGTTTCTTCGACGCCTGCTCGTTGTAATGCCGATAATCCTCTGACGAATTGGTTTTAGATGATCCATCTTGGTATGGGTGGATACAGTGTGCAGATTGAAACGGGCCTCGGATGCAGGTTGTTGCATTCCAGGCCCGATGGCATAGAGCCTAGAACGAGGCTGTCACCGGATGTTCGTAATCAGCGCATCGTGAGTCCGCCATCGACATGCAACGTCTGACCGGTGACGAAACGAGCGTCCTCGCCAACCAGCATCGCCACACCGCCCGCAATATCATCAGCCGTGGCAAGCCTGCCCAAAGGCGTCTGCGCGATGATGCGCTCGCGGACGTCTTCGGTGGTGGCGCGGCTCGAATCCGTGCCCACGGTCAAACCGGCCGCGATGGCGTTCACCGTGACGCCCCACGCTCCGGCCTCCTGCGCCAGCGAGCGCGTGAATCCGATGAGTGCTCCTTTGGCTGCGATGTAGTCGTGGTAGGGGACGATCGGGCTGTCTACGAGGTTGCTGGAGATGTTGACGATGCGTCCCCATGATTGGCGTCGCATGTAGGGCAGCGCGGTCGTGCAGGTGTTGTAGGTGCCTTTGAGACATCCTTCGAGTTGGGTCGCGTAGTCGTTCCAGCTGGTGTTGCTGAAGGTGTTGCGGTTGCGTGGGTCGAACGAGTAGTGGCTGAGCGCGTTGTTGATGAGGATGTCGATGCCGCCGAAGGTGTTGGCTGTGGTTTGTGCGAGTTCGTTGACTTGGGTTTCGTCGGTCACGTCGGCTTTGCATGTGATGACGCGTCCTTGTGCGTCCGCTTCGTTTTCGATGTGTTGCTTGGTGTGTTGGGCGCGTTCGTCGTTGCTTAGGTAGTCGATGGTCACGTTGGCGCCGAGTTGTGCGAGTCTGAGTGCGATTGCGGCGCCGATGCCTCGGCTTGCGCCGGTGATGATGGCGGTTTTGCCGGTGAGTGCCCGGTGTTCGGATTGCTGGTTCACGTAAGGTCCTTTGGGATTATTCGTAGTCGATGTCGAAGGTGTCGGCGTAACGGTCGGTGTTGCGTTCGATGTCGACGGCTCTGACGAGGTCGAGGATGTTGAATCCGCCGTCGTGGTGCCATCCGGATTTCGCGCGGTTCATTTCTCCGACGGGGCAGATGCGGTCGATGCCGTATTCGCCCACTTGTTGCGCGAGTGCGAACAGTCTGGATGAGCTTGTGGCGATCGCACAGGTTTGCAGCCACTCGCGGTAGGGTTTCAGTGTGGGCAGCGCGTGTTTGAGTTGGTCCACGGCGACGATGTTAATGGTGCGGTTGAGCGGTGTCCCCAACGAGGGGAGACTGCTGGTATTGGGGTAGTAGAGCACGGTCCAGTCGGTGCCTTGCGGCGATTCGATGACGAACGGTGCCTGTGGGTCGGCCTGTGCGGCGCTGTCTGGAGTCATGGACGTCATGAACAGCGCTTGCATCTCGGTTTGAGAGCGTGCCCTGCGGATGGCGAGGGATTCCGTGTCGGAAGGGGTTGATCGTGGATATTTGCGTTGTTGCGAGTCGAGCTCGCTGGCGAGCAGTTCCGCCGTCTGAGCGGGGGAGATGGCTCCGCCGCGTTCCACGAAGATGGTTTGCGGCGCCAGGCAGCTTTGCTGGTCGTAGGTGGCCACGTCCACGGCCATACGGTGCACGGTTTGCACGTGAGTGTCCGCGCGTAGCGCTTCACGTCCGATGAGTGAGAAGCCGATGCGTGCGCCATAGCTGAGGAACGGTTTGCCCGCGCTCACGCGTGGACGGATCGCCTCGGTGGTGTGCGACGAACCGTAGGCGATCACGGCGTTCGCTTCGCCGATCGCCACGTCTTCAAGCTCTACCGTGCCGCCGCGCCACGGCACTATGGCCAATACGTCGGCGAGATCCGGGTTGATCTGTGTCAGAGAACGAGCGAACAGTACGGGCATCAGTGGTTCGTCGAACGATGATTTGCCGATGATCGCGCTTTTCGTCAGCAGACTCATGGTCATGCTCCATACGGGAATGCCGGGAACATTGCTGGAAAACACGTGGAATGTCAAGTCCGGCCCGTACAGGCGCGTGTATCCGCCGGACTTGTTCGGTCGGTATTCGTCCAGCATGCGCGGGCTTGGCAGTTCGTCATCAAGAAAACGCAATAGTTCGCGTCTGCGGAACATGCGCATGTAACGTTTCAGTTCGATACGCGTCATCGTCGCGTCATAGCCGGTGATGGAGGGAATCAGAGACTCCGCTATCTGGCGACCCTCATAATCGGGATTCGTCCACAATTCCACCGCCTCGCCGATGATGTCGACGATGTGTTCGACGGAATATGCTGCCAATGTCTGCGATCGATTGCAACGCGTTGTCTCGCACAAATCTTGGACAGTCTCAGGCGTGAGTACCGGATAACGCAACGTGACCTCACCGCGGTCGGTGAGAACGCCGCGTGTTTCGAAATCCTCAAATACGAAGCCGCGTGGCGCATGGAAAATGTCGATGACGCTCATGCGTTTGCCGCCATCACCTCGTCGACGGCGATGGAGCAGCCGCGTGCCTCCGCACCCTTCGCACGACCGTTGAGCTCGTAACCGGAATCGGTGCGCACGCCAAGATCTTCGGTCAGAATCGCCAGACAGGAATTCCAATTCGCCAAATCGTAATGCGCGATCACCCCCTGCTCGCCATCGGCGACAGGCGTGAGCGTCGCCGGATCGAGGAACACGGAACGAACCCACGACGGCGTCGCCTTCAGATAATTCGACGAACCATCCGTATAGTACGACAGCAGATTCTGATCGTAAATCTGCGAACTCAACTCCGTCATACCGTACATGTTCACGCAATGCGTGCGTGCGACGCCAAACACCTCAAGGAACTTCGCATACAAATCATCGACGGTCATATCGGTTTTCGTACTCTTGAAACCACCGGTATCGAAAACACGCGAATCCTTCGCCAACGCATAGGTTTTGCCCCGCTCGGCAAGATAGTCAAGCAGATACAGATACGCGGACGAAGCGCCCATCAGCATCACCGGCTCGCCGTCCGCCACCGACTGATCAAGGAACTTTTCCACACCAGCGAAGTCCAAACCATCCTCATGGAAGAAGAAGCCGCTGCCCTCGCTGCCGCACTGCTCCACCGCACGCGTCAGATAACGGGCCAACGAACCATTATGATTCATCTCCCAGGCAGGGGAGAGCACCGCGATACGCATGCGCTCACGGTCAGGCATGATGAAATGACGGAACGGGCCGATCATCGACGCATCCCACACCTCAAGATCAGGATGATAGTTGCGTCCACGCTGACCCGGATGCGTAGTGCCGCTGGTCATGAACACTGCCTCGCAATCATCTTCAGGCACCGAAGTGAGCGTCAGCATCTTGAACCCATCCACCGGCATCGGCGGAATATCCATCCAATCCGACAACATCTGCGGAGTCACCCTACGAGACATGCAATACGCGCGATACTGCATGTTATGGGCAAACTGGAAAGCGAAAATCTTATGTGCGAGCGCGTCGAACGCCTCATCCGGAGCGACCTCGCAACCATACTTTTCGATGAACTCAAGCACGTTTGCCTTGACTTCCTGCGCGTCGGCACCCAACGACATTGATGTCATATGCGGTATTCCTTTCTATAAACGATACTGATATTCGAAAGCAAATCAGATCTGCGACGGAACTTCAGCTTCGCTGTTTCCTTTACGACGATTGATCAGATTCGGCAGGTCGATCAGCAGTGCCTTGAGAATCACCACACAGAACGCCCCGACCAGAATCGAATTGGAGAAGAACACGTGAGCGCCGCCCTCCAAGCCGCTCAACGCGCTCGGCAGCGCGATGCCCAACAGCAGGGACAATCCAATGACCGCCTGGGAACGGTCGTTCGACTCCACCTTGCGCAGCGTATTGAAGCCCGTGCTGATCAGGCTTGCCGCGGCCGGCAGGAAAATGCCGCCGATCACAGGGGAAGGAATCAACGACAATACCGCTCCGGCCTTCGGAATGAAACCAAGAACCACAAACACCACGCCGGCGATGATCACCGGCACACGGGTACGGGTCTTGCCCTCATCCGTGACCTTAAGCAACGCGACATTCTGCGGATACGCGGTAGTGGTGAAACCGCCGATCAGCGAAGAAATCGCGGAACCGGCAGCCTCGCCGGCCAAACCATAACGAACCTGACGATCCTCAAGCTTGACGCCCTGGATCTCACTGGCCGCCTGATACACGCCAAGCGCCTCCATAATCGCAACCATATATGCGATGAAGAACGGCACAAACACCGCCGCATCAAAGTCAAAACCGCCATACGGCATAATCTGAGGAAGACCAAACCAAGGCTTCGACGCGACACCGGAAAAATCAGCCATGCCAAATACCATCGAAAGCGCAGTGCCGGCAACCAGAGCAATCAGATAGGAAAGCGCCCTGACCATACCCTTGCCGAACTGGGAAAGCGCCCCCACCAGCACGCAAGTCACGATAGACACGGCCAACGTCTTCGGATCGGCAAAACCATCATCGCCGGGAGCGCCACCAAGAAACTCGCTCAACGTGAAACTCGACAGCGAAACGCCAACCAGAAAAATAATCACGCCCGACACCATCGGCGCGAACAGAAAACGCATCTTCTCAATCACACGGGTCAGACACAGCACCAAGAAAATCAGCGAACTGACAAAAATCGACGTACCAGCGGCAGCCAACGAACCAGCAGTGCCCGCAGCGATCATCAACGCATCGAACGCGGCGGACGGACCCTGCACAATCGGCAAACGCACCAACCTCGTGGCCTGAATCAATGTGACCAAACCAGACACAATGAAAATGGCATTCACCATATTTGACGACAACGCCAACGGCAAGCCAATGGCACCAGCCACAAACACCGGATCAAGCCACACATTGGACACCAACACATGCTGCAAACCCAGCAGCACATTCTTCGGAGTCAACTTCTTCGAACCCGAACCAAGCTGCTCAGGCACCTGCGACGCATCAGACACGCCAAATCCCTTCTCTTTCCACGAAACACACGGCCAAACACCAGCCGTCAGCACAGAGAAGACGCGCACGCGCACCGTTCGTAACATCCCTACGTAGGCACTACCCTGTTCAGGTCATAAGGGTCCGGGCAAACGCCCATCTCAGCCACATCGGCTCCCCTGTACTCTTCGGACAGCCACCAGCATAACGACACGCATCGATACCGGCAACCACCACAACCCAACACATATCCTCCACATTTTCCCAAGAAAAAACAGTCTTGACTTTTCCGAGTATTCGTTATATGGACACGCGAAACGTATTTGATACAGGGGCGCGGTATTCTAAACCACGCATTAAAGAACCGCAAGACTTTTCTTGCCCAAAAACATTGAAGGTGGTTTCGGTGACTTTCCACGCCCCGTTAGATCTCACGATCCATGATTCCCAAGGTATGTACGATCCCGGCGCCGAGCACGACGCCTGCGGCGTGGGTATGGTCACCACCCTCAACAAGCGCCCCGAACGCAAAATCGTCGACGACGCCATCGAAGTGCTCGTCAACCTCAACCACCGCGGAGCCGTAGGCGCCGAAGAAAACACCGGCGACGGCGCAGGCATCCTCATGAGCATGCCCGACGAATTCATGCGCGCCACCGCAGGCGTCGAACTGCCCGAAGAAGGCCACTACGCCGCCGGCATCGCATTCCTCGACCGCGACATCGCCACCTCCGGACAACAAGAACAAGCCATCGCCAAAATCGTGCGCGAAGAAGGCCTCGAAGTACTCGCATGGCGCGTCGTGCCCACCAACCCGGACGGACTCGGACTGCAGGCGCTCGCCAGCATGCCCGCGTTCAAGACGCTGGTCGTGGCCGACCCCGAAGGCCAGCTCGCAGGCATCGAACTGGACCGCAAGACCTTCCGCATCCGCAAGCGCGTCGAACACGAGGTGGGCATCTACTTCGCGTCCCTGTCCGCACGCACCATCACCTACAAGGGCATGCTCACCACCATGCAGCTCAAGCCCTTCTTCCTGGATCTTTCCGACGAGCGCATGAAGGCGAAGATCGCCATCGTGCACTCCCGCTTCTCCACCAACACGTTCCCGAGCTGGCCGCTGGCCCAGCCGTTCCGCCAGCTGGCCCATAACGGCGAGATCAACACCATCCAGGGCAACCGCAACTGGCTGTCCGCACGTGAAGGCCGCCTAAGCTCCGAACTGCTCGGCGAATTCAAGCCGCTGCTGCCGATCGCTACCCCGGGCTACTCCGATTCCGGCACGTTCGACGAATGCCTCGAACTGCTGCACCTGTCCGGACGTTCCATGCCACATGCCATCTCCATGATGCTGCCGCCGGCATGGGAGAAGAACGACCAGCTTGACCCCGATGTCAGGGCGTTCTACGAATACAACAATACGCTGATCGAACCGTGGGACGGTCCGGCGCACATCATCTTCACTGACGGCACCCAGGTCGGCGCGCTGCTCGACCGCAACGGCTTCCGCCCCGGCCGCTGGCAGCTTACCGACGACGGCTACATCGTGCTCGCATCCGAAACCGGCGTGCTCCCGGAGAACGCCGAGGAACACATCGTGTCCAAGGGCCGCCTGGAACCGGGCAAGATGTTCCTCGTCGATACCAAGGAAGGCCGCATCATCCCGGACGAGGAGATCAAGAAGTCCCTCGCGTCCCAGCATCCGTACCGTCAGTGGGTCGAAGGCAACACCGTCGAGATGAGCCAGCTGCCCAAGCGCGAGCACGTCAACCACTCCGGCCAGTCCGTGCAACGCCGCCAGCGCGCCTTCGGCTACACCGAAGAGGATCTGAAGCTGCTGCTCGCCCCGATGGCCAACACCGGCAAGGAGCCGCTCGGATCCATGGGCAATGACGCGCCTATGGCCGCGCTTTCCTCCCGCAGCCGCATGCTGTTCGACTACTTCACCCAGAAGTTCGCGCAGGTCACCAATCCGCCGCTCGACTGGGAGCGTGAAAAGATCGTGACCTGCCTTGAATCCGCCATCGGTCCCGAGCCGAACCTGCTGGCCGATTCCGAACTGCATGCCAAGAAGATCCTCATTCCGTTGCCGGTGCTCAACTCCGACGAGATGGCGCAGCTCAAGCGCCTCGACCGCGCCAAGATCCTCGGCGGCTACTATAAGCCGTTCGTCGTCAAGGGTCTTTATCAGGTCGCTGGCGGCGGCAAGGCGCTGAAGGAACGTCTCGACGAGATCTTCCAGGAAGTCGACGAAGCCATCGAAAACGGATCCAACTTCCTCGTGCTCTCCGATCGCGACTCCAACTACACGTGGGGACCGATTCCGTCGCTGCTGCTCACCTCCGCGGTGCAGCACCATCTGCTGCGCAGACACACGCGCACCCAGATCTCCATGGTCGTCGAGGCCGGCGATGTGCGTGAAATCCACCATGTCGCTCTGCTGATCGCCTATGGCGCGGCGGCCGTCAACCCGTATCTGGCGTTCGAATCCGTCGAAGACCTGTCCCGCAAGGGCTATCTCAACGTCGATGCCGAAACCGCGGTGAAGAACCTGACCAACGCGTTGTCGACCGGCGTGCTCAAGATCATGGCGAAAATGGGCGTCTCCACCATCATGAGCTACCGTGGCGCACAGCTGTTCGAAGCCATCGGCCTGAACAAGGACGTCATCGACGAATACTTCACCGGCACCACCTCCCGCGTCGGAGGCGTCGGACTCGACGAACTGGCCGAAGAGGTCGCCATCCGCCATCGCGTGGCCTACCCGTCGCAGTGGACCGCCCGCCCGCACCGCAACCTGCGCACCGGCGGCGAATACAAGTGGCGTCGTACCGGCGAAGACCACCTCAACGACCCTGAAGCCATCTTCCTGCTGCAGCAGTCCACCCAGCGCGGTGACTACGACATGTTCAAGAAGTACTCGGCGCACATCAACGACACCTCCAACCGTTTGATGACGCTGCGCGGCCTGATGAAGTTCAAGTCCGATCGCAAGCCGATCGACATCAGCGAGGTCGAACCGGCCAGCGAGATCGTCAAGCGTTTCTCCACCGGCGCCATGAGCTATGGCTCCATCTCCCAGGAGGCGCACGAGACCCTCGCGATCGCCATGAACACCATCAGCGCACGTTCCAACTCCGGTGAAGGCGGCGAATCCGAAGACCGCATCAATGATCCGCTGCGCTACAGCAAGATCAAGCAGATCGCATCGGCACGTTTCGGCGTGACCAGCGACTACTTGGTGCACGCCACCGACCTGCAGATCAAGCTCGCCCAAGGCGCCAAGCCTGGCGAAGGCGGACATCTTCCTGGCGCCAAGGTTCCGCCGTGGATCGCCAAGGTGCGTCACGCGACTCCGGGCGTCGAGCTCATCTCCCCGCCGCCGCACCATGACATCTACTCCATCGAGGATCTGAAGCAGCTGATCAACGACGCGAAGATGGCCAATCCGAAGGCCCGCGTGCACGTCAAGCTCGTTTCCGAGTTCGGTGTGGGCACCATCGCCGCAGGCGTTGCCAAGTGCCATGCCGACGTGGTGCTGATCTCCGGCTACGACGGCGGCACTGGCGCGGCTCCGCTCAACGCCATCAAGCACGCCGGCACCCCGTGGGAGATCGGCCTGTCCGAAACCCAGCAGACGCTCGTGCTCAACGGCCTGCGTTCCCGCATCACCGTGCAATGTGACGGCGAGCTCAAGACGGGCCGCGACGTGGTGATCGCAGCCCTGCTCGGCGCCGAGGAATTCGGTTTCGCCACCGCCGCGCTGATCGTCGAGGGCTGCGTCATGATGCGCGCCTGCCAGAAGAACACCTGCCCGCAGGGCATCGCAACCCAGGATCCCGAACTGCGCGCACGCTTCAAGGGCAAGCCGGAACATGTCATCAACTTCTTCATGTTCATCGCCGAGGAAGTACGCGAGCTGCTCGCCCAGCTCGGCTTCCGCACCTTGGAAGAGGCCGTCGGCCATGTCGAATGCCTCGACCAGAACGAAGCGATCAAGCGTTGGAAGTCTGACGGCATCGACCTGAGCAACGTGCTCATGCAGCCGGGACCGGTGCCGGGAACCATCCTGCACCAGACCATCGAGCAGAACCACGAGCTCGACAAGGCGCTCGACAACAAGCTCATCGAGCTCGCGCAGCCCGCCCTTGAGAAGAAGGAGCCGGTGCGCATCGAGATGCCGATCCGTAACGTGTACCGTACGCTCGGCACCATGGTCGGCTACGAGATCACCAAGCGTTACGGCGAGGAAGGCCTGCCTGACGACACCATCGACATGACGTTCCATGGTGCGGGCGGCCAGTCCATCGGCGCGTTCATTCCGCGTGGCGAGACCATCCGCGTGTACGGCGAAGTCAACGACTACGCGGGCAAGGGACTTTCCGGCGGACGCATGGTCGTGCGTCCGGAGGCGGGCATCACCTTCGATCCGCATGAGAACGTGATCGCGGGCAACGTCACCGGCTTCGGTGCCACTTCCGGCCAGATGTTCGTGGCAGGTCGTGCAGGCGAACGCTTCGGCGTGCGCAACGGCGGCGCCACCTTCGTGGTGGAGGGCGTCGGCGACCATGGTTGCGAATACATGACCGGCGGCACCGTCGTGATCCTCGGTCCCACGGGTCGCAACCTCGGCGCAGGCTTCTCCGGTGGCCACGTGTACGTGCTCGACCTTGACATGAAGCAGGTCAACCCGGCTGCCGCCGCCAACGGCGCGTTGCTGTTCGAACCGCTCGACAGTGAGTCGAACGAAATCGTGCACGGTCTGGTCAAGCAGCATGCCGAAGAAACAGGCTCCGCATTCGCGGCCGGACTGCTCGCCGACTGGGAGAACGCATCCAAGCGATTCACACACATCGTTCCGAAGCACTTCCTCGCCATGCAGAAGGCGATGAAGAACGCCGAAGAGAACAACATCGATTTCAATACGCCCGGCGTCTGGGAACAGGTGTACGAGCAGGTTATGGAAGGAGCGCGCTGACATGGGAGATCCACGTGGATTCCTGAAGGTCCGTACCCGTCGCGAACTGGCCGAACGCCCCGTCGAGGAGCGAATCAAGGATTGGTTCGACGTCCACGCCGAATCCGGCCTGCAGCCTTGGACCACCGAACAGGCGGCCCGATGCATGGACTGCGGCACGCCGTTCTGCATGAGCGGCTGCCCGCTGGGCAACATCATCCCAGAATTCAACGATCTGGTGCGCCAGGAGAAGTGGGAGGACGCGTACAACCGCCTGTCCGAAACGAACAACTTCCCCGAAGTCACAGGCCGCATCTGCCCCGCGTTGTGCGAGGCGGCCTGCGTGCTCGGCATTCACCAGCCGCCGACCATGATCAAGAACGACGAATGCACGATCATCGATCAGGCTTGGGAACTCGACTACGTCAAGCCATTGCCTCCGCAGCGCCTGACCGACCAGACCGTCGCCGTGGTCGGCTCCGGCCCGTCCGGTCTGGCATGCGCCCAGCAGCTTACCCGCGCAGGCCACACCGTGGTCGTATACGAGCGTGATGACGCCATCGGCGGCCTGATGCGCTACGGTATCCCGAACTTCAAACTCGACAAGAGACTCATCGACCGCCGCGTGGAACAGATGGAAGCCGAAGGCACCGTGTTCCGCACCGGCGTGGAGATCGGCAAAGACATCTCATGGGACGATCTGCGATCCCGCTACGATGCCGTGGTCGTCGCCATCGGCTCCACCGTGCCGCGCGACATGAAGATTCCGGGCCGTGAACTCAAGGGCATCCACTTTGCCATGGAATTCCTGCCCGACGCGACCCGCCGCGTCTACGGCGTCAAGCCAGTCAACGACATCACCGCTGAAGGCAAGCACGTCGTGATCATCGGTGGCGGCGACACCGGATCCGACTGCCTGGGCACGTCCATCCGCCAAGGCGCCAAGGACGTCACTGTGCTGCAGATCATGCCGCAGGAACCAAGCGAACGCCCGGCCAACCAGCCATGGCCGACCTTCGCGCGCCTGTACCAGAAGACCTCCTCCATGGAAGAAGGCTTCGAAACCCAGCGCGCCGAGTACGTGTACAGCACGGATTCTGTGAACTTCGTCGGTACCGAAGAGGAACAGGCCAAGGTGAAGGTGGAGCACTCCACCGCTACTGAAGGCTTCGTGGCCGATGAGAACGGACATGTGACCGGTCTCAAGGTAGTGAACGTTGCACCCGGCGAAAACGGACCGTTCACCCGCCAGCCCGGTACCGAACGCGTGATTCCGGCTGATTTGGTGCTCATCTCCGTCGGCTTCCTGCACCCGGACACCACCACGCTCGTGGACCAGCTGCCCGTCGACCTTGACGGACGAGGCAATGTGGCGCGCAACGACAAGTTCGCTACCAGCCAGGACGGCGTGTTCGCCTGTGGTGACGCCGGACGCGGTCAGAGCCTCGTGGTGTGGGCCATCTCCGAAGGCCGTTCCTGCGCGGCCGCCGTGGACGAATACCTCACCGGCGCCACCGAACTGCCGGCACCCATCGTCGCATCCAAAAGGCCGATGATGCTGCCGCGCTGAACATAAGCAGTTAACGTAACAGAAAAATCGTCCGATTCTCCGCCAAAACGGAATCGGACGATTTTTCATATCCCCACTTCCCAGAACCTCGAACAATACAGACGTGGCATAAACGTCCGAATGACGTGCCGTTCGGCGAAAAACCGGCAGTCATGCAGTAAAGTGAACTGCAGCACATCGCAACAAAGGAGTGACCCAATGCCAAATCGTGCAGAACGTCGAGCGCAGGCAAAGAACAACCGCAGGGGAGTGCCGCAGCAGTACGACCAAACCCATGGCCGCGCACGTTCCGGAATGCTGGACGAATACCAGCTGCAGGAAAAGTCCCGCCGACTGCAAGACGGTACCGATGGACCTTGGAAGCCGACCGGCGGCACCATCGAAGAAACCGAAAGCCTGCTGACCACCAGCCCGAACTACACGAACCCGAAGATGTTCAAGGCACCGCATTCCGCACGCCAATGGTTCCGCGTGATCAGCTGGCTGCTCATCGCACTGTCCGCAATCGCATTCCTGGTGATCATGTGGCTGCCGTCACATCCCATGTGGTTGGTCGCCACGGTCTCCATCGTCTTCGCTGTCGGTGTGCTTAGCCTGTTCTTCACGGCGGGTAACCCGAAGCATAATCCGAACCTCGATCAGAATGGTACGGCCGTCTGATAGCAAGGCGATGAACGTAAAGCGGGGCTGCATCCGATGGAAGGATGCAGCCCCGCTTTCACATGCGAGTCACGAATGACGGCACTATTCGTTCCTGGTTTATTGACCTCCTTGCCTGCATTCTTAGGAAAGATGCAAAACTTTGTGACACGAATGAAACAATCAGGCGTTTCATTGAAAAATTGCCTTACAGTAGTGATGGAACAACTGCCTGACTCGAAGAGGAGAGCACAGATATGAAGGTTGACATCCTTTCCCGTGAATATCCGCCCAAGGTGTATGGCGGCGCAGGCGTGCACGCGGAGGAGCTTTCCAAAGTTCTGGCGGAACGCGTGGATGTGACGGTCCGTGCGTTTGACGGACCACGTGCCGAGAATGAGATTCCCGAAATCCCGGGTGACAATCCGAAAGGTTCGCTCAAGGTCGTCGGATACGACGTTCCCAAGGAACTCCAGGAAGCAAACGGCGCGCTGAAGACGTTCGGCGTCGATCTGCAGATCGCCGACGATGTGGACGCCGACATCATCCACGCGCACACGTGGTATGCATGCTTGGCCGGATACCTTGCCAAGATGCTGCACGGAACGCCGCTGGTCATCACCGCGCATTCCCTCGAACCGTTCCGCCCATGGAAGCGTGAACAGCTGGGTGGCGGCTACGATTTGAGCTCGTGGGCCGAGCGTGACGCATACGAGCATGCCGACCGCGTGATCGCCGTGTCCGCAGGAATGCGCGAAGACATCCTGAGCGCCTATCCGAATCTTGACCCCGACAAGGTGGTCGTGGTGCACAACGGTATCACCATGAGCCAGTTCGAAACCCCATCCGACGACGATCCGGGCTGGAAGGTGTTCGAACGCTACAATATCGACCGCAACAAGCCCACGCTGCTGTTCGTCGGACGTATCACCCGGCAGAAGGGCCTGCCATACCTGCTTCAGGCGTTGCATTTCGTCGATCCGGGCATCCAGATCGTGCTATGCGCGGGCGCGCCCGACACTCCGGAGATCATGAACGAGGTCAAAACCGCGTTCGCCAAGCTTGACGAGGAGCGCGGCAACATCATCTGGATTGAGGAGATGCTGCCGAAGCCGGAGCTCAACGCGCTTGAGCACGGTTGCGACGCGTTCATCTGCCCATCCATCTACGAGCCACTCGGTATCGTGAACTTGGAGGCCATGGCGTGTGGCCTTCCGGTGGTGGCCTCCGCGACCGGCGGCATTCCCGAAGTCGTCGTCGATGGCGAAACCGGATATCTCGTGCCTGTCGACCAGCTGCACGACGGCACCGGCACTCCGACCAATCCAGACAAGTTCGTGCATGACATGGCCGACGCTATCAACCGCATCATGGCCGATCCTGAAAAGGCGAAGCAGATGGGACAGGCCGGTTACGAGCGTGCGCGCGACCACTTCAGCTGGGAGTCGATCGCCGACAAGACCGTCAAGGTCTATGAAGACGTGCTTGCCGAGCAGGGCAAAACCGCCGAATAACCAGTTCACCACGTAGACGATGCGTGGAACGCCTTCCGCTGAAAGCATTATGCTGGCGGAAGGCGTTTCCATATCTACAAGCCGAACAACGATAGGGGAGGAAGAATGCCGGAGCAGAACATCGCACTGGAACTCGCTGACGTGGAATTTCGTCGCCGTGGACGCGTGATTCTCACCAAGGTCAATCTGAAAATCAACAAGGGCGAGAAATGGGTGCTGTTCGGACCCAACGGCATCGGCAAATCCAGCTTGGTTCAAATGATGAGCACCAGAGGATTCCCGTCGGAAGGCACCGTCGACATTCTCGGCAATCGCTTGGGCAAGGTCGATGTGTTCTCCTATCGCAACCGTATCGGTTTGAGCTCCGCGGAACTGAGTCGCGCGTTCCCTCCCCAAGAAGATCCGCTCGACGCCATCGTGACCGCATTGACCGCGACCACCGGCCGTTGGCGCGACACCTACACCGACGAAGACTATGCCAAGGCGCGTTCCCTGATGCGTGAATTCGGTATCGAATATCTCGAAGGTAAAATGATGTTCAAACTTTCGGAAGGCGAGCGTACGCGCGTGCTGATCTGCCGTGCGTTGATGGCTGATCCGGATCTGCTGATTTTGGACGAGCCGACTACCGGTCTTGATTTGGGCGGTCGTGAGATTGCGCTTCGTGCGTTGAGCCGTGTCGGCGCCGAGCAGTCGGATCGTGCCGTGGTGCTGGTGACGCATCGTCTTGAGGAGATTCCGCAGGGATTCGACCATGTGGCGATCATGGGCAGGATCACCGGCAGCGAGGCCGACGCCTACGCCGACAATGTCGCAGGCAACGATCCGGCTCCGGGCACCATCGTGTACTCGGGTGATCTGGAACACGGTTTCACTTCGGAACGGTTGAGCGAAGTGTTCGGTTTGGAGCTTGAGGTGACGCATGCGAATGGACGTTGGAGCGCGTACGCGCGGTAACGGGTGCTGTGTGCGCCGGAATATGCTGTAGCATGAATAGCGTCGGACAGGAGTCATTCGGTTCCGTGCTGTCGTGATGGTGGAATCCGTGTGGGTATGAAGGAGTGATTGATGCGTCGAGGACCGTTGACGGCGGGTGAGAAGGTACAGTTCACGGATCGCAGATCCAATAAGATCACCGACCAATTGGTGCCGGGCGGTGTGACGCAGACCTCGCACGGCATCATTCTGCATGACGATGTGATCGGGCAGTCGGAAGGGTCCGTGGTGGTGACGGTGAGCGCCAAACGTGAGGCGCAGATCAATCAGGATCATCCGGAACGCGACGCCAACAAGCCTTGGAAGGGAACGCGCGCCATTGGCGGATGGCAGTTCGCGGTGATGCGCCCTCGGTTGGCCGATTATGTGCTGTCGATGCCTCGTGGCGCGCAGATCATGTATCCGAAGGACATTGCCCAAGTGATTCAGCTTGGCGACATTCGTTCCGGCATGAACGTGTTGGAATCCGGTGCCGGATCCGGCGCCATGAGCGTCAACCTGCTGGACGCGGTGGGGGAGCGTGGAAGACTGACCACCATCGAGATGCGTTCGGAATTCGCCCGCGTGGCCGAAGCGAATGCCACGGTCTATTTCGGTGGGCGCCCCGCATGGTGGGATCTGAAAATCGGTGATTTCGATTCGGTCGCCGCCACATTGCCGGAGCATTCCTTCGACCGCATCATGCTTGACATGCTTGACCCCTGGAACCGTCTTGAGCAGGCATACCGAGTGATTGCGCCCGGCGGTGTGCTCGTGGCGTATGTGACCACTACTACGCAGCTAAGCCGTATGGCGGAGGCGTTGAGGGAGGCTGGCTGCTGGACGGAACCGGATATCCAGGAGACTCTGGAACGCGACTGGAAGGTTCAGGGATTGGCGATACGTCCCGACCATCAGATGATCGGACACACCGGCTTCCTTATGGTTTCGCGGGCTATGGCGCCGGGATTTCAGGCGTTGCGCAAGCGTGACCGTGCCACGAAAGACACGACCACCGATATTGATTCGCTGAGCGCCGAAGAACGTGCCGAACAGCTCGAAGATCTTGAGTTGCGGGATATTTCCGATCGCAAGTTGCGTAAGGTGCTGCGTGATCTCGACGCGCAGGTCGAGGCTATCGGCGATTGATACGGTGTTTCTTGCCGTTGTTCTGAGACAATAGTCATAGCGCGTTGCGTTGGTACATACGCTGGATCGTTAAGGATTGGAGCATTCGTCCATGGGAACGAGCCTCAAGAAGGTTGCGAAAAAAGCCAAGGATTACAAGTATGTGTTGCTGGTGATGCGTCACGCCAAAACCGAGCCGTTTGGTGACGGTGGCGACGCCGGGCGTGAGCTGACCGACAAGGGGCGTAAGCAGGCGAAAGCCGTCGCCAAAGGCCTGGCCGCGCACAAGATGGTGCCGACGCGCATTGCGTGCTCCAGCGCCACCAGGGCCAGGCAGACCTGCGATCGCATGCTTAAGGTGTTCGGCGACGACCCGAAGGTCGACTATCGTCAGAGTCTGTACGAAGGTGGGGTGCAGTCGGTATTTGACGAGCTTGCCCAGACCAAGGAGAAGCATCGCGAGCTGTTGGTGCTCGGCCATGAGCCCACTGTGTCGATCGCATGCCAATGGCTGGCGAGCTCCGAATCGGATGCAATGCTGCTCGACATGCTGAATCTGGGCATGTCGCCGGCATCGCTCGCCGTGTTCGGATCAAATGAGCCATTCAACCAATGGCAGCTGCACAGTGGCGAACTCATCGCATTGCTGACGGCCAAGGATTTTGAATGATTCCTTCGCCTCTCGGCATGATGCTGAGAGGCGTGAAATGTTGCCATGCCAACTGATATAAATCGTGCTTATAGCGACACTTAAATTTTCTTGATGAGTTATAGCTGGCGATTTCGTGGTAGCTTGAGCGGGTTGCATTGTTCATATCAGATGGAGGATTCATGTCCGTTCTCACTTCCGTCTCCGGTTTCCCTCGCATCGGCCAGAACCGCGAGCTGAAGAAGATTATCGAAGCTTATTGGAAGGGTGTCGCAACGCTCGACGACGTGCGCGCCACCGCCAAGGAGCTGCGCGCCAAGCATTGGAAGCTGCAGCAGGAAGCCGGAATCGATTTGATTCCGAGCAACGACTTCAGCTATTACGACCAAATGCTCGACACTGCCATCCTGCTGAACGTCATTCCGCAGCGCTACCAGCGCCTCGCCTTCGACAATCCCGAAGAGACGCTGTTCGCCATGGGCCGCGGCTACCAAGGAGACAAGGGCGACGTCACCGCGCTGCCGATGAAGAAGTGGTTCACCACCAACTACCACTATCTGGTGCCGGAAGTCGACGAAGCCACCGACATCAAGCTCAACAGCACCAAGCCGTTCGACGAATTCAACGAGGCGAAGGCGCTCGGCATCACCACCAAGCCGGTGCTCATCGGCCCGTACACCTTCCTCAAGCTCGCCCGCAATCCGCAGGCCGAAGAACTCGAATACGACAAGGGCCTGGTCAACGCGGTCGCCGCCGTCTACGCCGAGGTCGTGGCCAAGTTCGCCGAGCTGGGCGCCGAATGGATCCAGATCGACGAACCGTACCTCGTGCTCGACAAGGAGCCGGGCGACGTCGAACTGTTCAAGAGCCTGTACACCAAGATCCTGCCCGCACGCGACGGCAAGATCAAGGTGCTGCTCAACACCTACTTCGGCCACATCGCCGACGTGTATGAGACAGTCAACCTGCTCGCCTTCGACGGCATCGGACTCGACCTCAACGAAGGCAAGGACGAGAATCTCGCCGCCGTTGAAAAGTTCGGCGTCGCAGAGAGCACCACCATCTTCGCCGGTGTGGTCAACGGCCGCAACATCTGGCGTAACGATTACGCCGTCAGCCTTGGACTCGTCGACGCGCTGAAGAAGGTCACCGACAACGTGGCCGTCTCCACCGCAAGCTCCCTGCTGCATGTGCCGTTCAGCACCGAAGGTGAAGACGGTCTCGCCGATGATGTGCGCAAGCATTTCGCCTTCGCCGTTGAAAAGCTCGGCGAACTGCACGACCTCGCGGTTCTCGCCGACGCCAGCGAGGAAGACAAGAAGGCATCCGGGGCATTGGCAGCCAACCAGGCGCTCTTCGACGGTACCCGCGTCGCCGCCGACAAGAACGTGGCGGAACGTCTCGCAGCCCTGACCGACTCGGACTTCGTGCGCCAGCCGGCACGTGCCGAACGTCAGAAGGCACAGCGGGAGGCGTTGAACCTGCCATTGCTGCCGACCACCACCATCGGATCCTTCCCGCAAACCAAGGAAGTGCGCGCCGAACGCGCCAGACTGCGCAAGGGCGAAATCACCAAGACTGAATACGACGAATACATGAAGGCGCAGATCGACGCCTGCATCAAGCATCAGGAGCAGATCGGCCTTGACGTGCTCGTGCACGGCGAATTCGAGCGTAACGATATGGTCGAATACTTCGGCCAGAACCTCAACGGTTTCCTGTTCACCAAGAACGCTTGGGTGCAGTCCTACGGCACCCGTTGTGTGAAGCCTCCGATCGTATGGGGCGACGTGTCCCGCGCCAACCCGATCACCGTGGAATGGAGCGCCTACGCACAGTCCCGTACCAGCCATGTGATGAAGGGCATGCTCACCGGTCCGGTCACTATTCTCAACTGGTCCTGGCCACGCGAGGACATCACCCACGAGCAGCAGACCCAGCAGCTGGCCCTCGCCATCCGCGACGAAGTGCTCGACCTCGAAGCCGCAGGCATCAAGGTCATCCAGATCGACGAGGCCGCCCTGCGTGAAAAGCTGCCGCTCAGGAAGACCGACTGGCACAAGAAGTACCTCGACTGGGCCATTCCGGCATTCCGACTGGTGCACTCCGCGGTCAAGCCGACCACGCAGATCCACACCCACATGTGCTACTCGGAGTTCAACGACATCATCACCGACATCGACGCCATGGACGCCGACGTGATCTCCTTCGAAGCCTCCCGCGGCGATCTCGTGGTGCTCGACGCCATTCACGACGCCAACTTCGAAACCGAAGCTGGCCCGGGCGTCTACGATATCCACTCGCCGCGCATCCCGTCCGAAGCTGAAATCGAGGAACGTATCTACGAAATCCTCAAGAAGATGGACGTCGAAAAGGTGTGGATCAACCCCGACTGCGGTTTGAAGACCCGCGGCAACGCCGAAACCTGGCCAAGCCTCGAAAACCTCGTGGCCGCAGCCCAGGCTGTGCGTGCCAAGCTGACCAAATAAGGCGAAACGTTAGGAACAAGACGACAGCCATGCATTCGCCAATGTTCTCGCTCGAGGTGTTCCCTCCGAAGCGAACCTCCCCTGTAGGCACCATCTACGACACGTTGGATGGCCTGCAGGGGTTGGACCCCGATTTCATTTCCGTCACCTACGGCACCGGCAAATCATCCGACCGTACATTGACCGCGCGCATCGCCCACACGGTAAGCGAATACGGCATCCCCAGCGTGGCCCATCTGACCGCGCAGTATCTGAACAAGGATGACGTCGACCAGGCACTCGACATGTTCGAACAGGCCAAGGTCTCCGGCGTGCTCGCCTTGCGTGGCGACCGCATCGACGGTGCCGAACCGGCAGGAGTATTCGAACATGCCAGCGATCTGGCCGTATACATCCGCCAGCAACGTCCGGACATGAAAATCTACGGCGCCTGCTACCCGGAAAAGCACCCACAGTCGGCAACGCTGGAAGAGGACATCGACAATCTCAAAAAGAAAGTCGATGCCGGCGTGACGCATCTGATCTCACAACTGTTCTACGACAACGAGGACTTCCTGAGATTCCTCGACAAAGCGAGGGCTGCGGGAATCGACGTGCCGATCGAAGCGGGCATCATGCCGGTCATGAACGCGAAATCGGTGCTGAACATGTCGAACAAATGCCAGTCGAAAGTTCCTGAAAAACTCGGCATCATGCTCGATAAATGGGGAGGTGACAAGGCTCTGCTCAAAGAAGCGGGCATCGCCTACGCATCCGAGCAGATCTGCGAACTGGTGGCGCGGGGCGTCGACGGCGTGCACCTGTACACGATGAACCATCCATGTGTCAGCCGACGCATTTGGTCCAACGTCAAACCATTCTTCGTCTGATTTCAGGCGATGCAACAAACATCAAGGGTGGTTGCGGGTATTTCGCAACCGCCCTTGGTTTTATCAGCGGTTACTATAGAAACCATGACTTCCATGCAACACAAGTTCGGGGCGCTTGATCTGATTCGAGCAGGGCTGCAAGATCTCGACAGGGCTCGCACGTTGTTCGACGAGCTGCACAATGACGGCATCGATGACGACAGGATGCGGCTGCTACTAGCCACGCTGGAAAAAGCGTGCGATCCCGACATCGCACTCAGCAACCTGGTGGACATCATCAAAGTGATGCAAAGTCAAGGCAAGGATTTCACCAACATCATCGCCGATGAAAACTCTTTCGTGCGACTGATCACCGTGCTCGGCGTATCCGATGAAATGGGCAAGCTCATGCGATTCCGCCCGGAACTTGTGGAGGCCGCAGCCAACGATGCCTGCGAAAGCCACCTTTACAATCACGAACAGCGCAGAGCGCATGTGCTCAAATCGGTAGGAGCCGATCCCAATGACCACACCATGCCGACCGCAAGCCTGCCACTTGCCGAAGCTGCGACGGCGCTACGTAAAACCTATCGCAAACAACTCGCCGCAATCATGGCGCAAGACGCCACGGCGAACGATCCCATCGAAATCCAACCGCGCATCAGCACCGAACTTTCCGACCTTGCGGACGCGGCGCTTGAAGGCGCGCTCGCCATCGCACGCCATGAAGTGGACGGCAGCGAACATGTGCGTTTCGCCATCATCGGCATGGGCAAACTGGGCGCACAGGAGCTCAACTATGTATCCGACGTGGACCTGATCTACGTGGTGGAACCCGCCGACCTGGACACCAACGGCATGGCACTCAGCCGAATCGGCACCAAAATAGCCACCACGCTGCAGCGTGTATGCCAATCCGTCATCATGGGCGTCGCAGAACCGACACTCTGGCAGATCGACGGTGGACTACGCCCCGAAGGCAAGGACGGTCCGCTGGTACGCAGACTCGAATCCCACGAAGCCTATTACGAGCAATGGGCGGAAAACTGGGAATTCCAGGCCCTGCTCAAAGCCCGCCCGGTAGCCGGCGACACCGACCTCGGACAAGCGTATATGGATATGACCCGACCGTTCGTTTGGACAGCTTCCAAGCGAGACAACTTCGTCTATGACTGCCAGCAGATGCGCAAACGTGTCGAAGACCTTATTCCCAACCCGCTGAAAGACCGCGAAATCAAACTCGGCAGGGGAGGCTTGCGCGACGTCGAATTCACCGTGCAGATGCTCCAACTCGTGCACGGCCGCTCCGACGAAGCATTGCGTACCAGCTCCACACTCGAATCCCTGCAGGCTTTGGCCGAAGGCGGGTACGTCTCACGCAAACAAGCCAAGAAACTTTCATGGGACTACCGATTCGAACGTGTGATGGAACACCGCCAGCAAATGTGGGCGCTCAAACGCACCCACCTGTTCCCAGACCTCGGCAAAGCCAACGCTGGCGGTCTTGAACGCAAACGAGACATCACCATCGACGAGCTGAACCAAAATCCCGAACTACGTCGACTCGCGCGCGCATTTCACATGCATCCCGAAGAACTCGTCAACAAATACGATGAGACACGTCGTGAGGTGCGTCACCTGCACATGGACATCTATTACCGGCCCATGCTGCCCATCAACGCGGGACTCGACGACGAACAGGTGGAACTCTCCACGAAAGCCACGCAGGAACGATTCGAATCCATCGGATTCGCCGATGCCGACGCGGCCATGCGGCACGTCACCGCGCTCACCGCAGGCATCTCCCGTGCGGCAAAAATCAACCGCATCCTGCTCCCCGCAGTACTGCAATGGCTCGGCGAAGGGCAGAATCCCGACATGGGACTGCTTAACTGGCGCAAACTTGAAGAAAACTTCGGCTCCGAAAGCGGATACCTCGGATTCCTACGCGATTCACCATCCGCGGCACAACGCCTATGCCACGTACTATCCAACTCACGATTCCTCGGCGACGCACTCAACAAATCCGTCGAATCAGTCACATGGCTCGGCAACGACGACTCTTTGCAACCACGTTCGCGAGAAAGCCTCGACATTCAAACCAAGGCGACGCTTGAACGCAATGCCGGCAACATCAACGATTTCGCCAACTCCATCCGAGCCATGCGCAGACACGAAATCGAACGCATCGGTCTCGCTTGGATGAGTGGCGTGATCGACGATGAAGCATCGCTCGCCGGCATGACCGACGTATACGACGCGGCCATTGAAGCATCGCTGCAGTGGGCCATCCAGCATCGCATCAACGACATACAGATCGACGAAGCTCCGGCGGCGATCGCCATCATCGGCATGGGACGGTACGGCGGTAGGGAAGTGAACTTCAGCTCTGATGCTGACGTGATCATCATCTACAGGCCGGTCGAAGGTGCCGATGACGACCAAGCCAACCTTTTCGCACGAAAAGTGCAGGAAGACCTACGTGCGATCCTGCAAGGTCCAACCACATTCGAACCAAAAATCGAACTTGACATGGATCTTAGGCCTGAAGGCAAAAACGGACCGCTCGTACGTTCCTACGCATCCTGCGAGGAATACTATCGATCCTGGGCAAGCACATGGGAGCATCAGGCGCTGTTACGCGCACGATATGCGGCAGGCGACGCGTCTCTTGCCGAGGATTTCCTCATGAACATCGCCGACCCGTTGCGTTATCCGAAAATCGATCTTACGGAAACGCAGATCGCCGAAATCCGCAAACTCAAGGCACGTATGGAAGCTGAACGTCTGCCGCGCGGAGTACGTAGGGATCGCCATCTGAAGCTCGGCAAGGGCGGACTGTCTGACGTTGAGTGGACGATCCAGTTGCTGCAATTGCAGCATGCGGGAGACAATGCCAACTTGCGTGTCAACGGTACGTTGCAGGCATTGAACGAGTTGGAACATCGCAAGCTGATTTCCGCTGGCGATGCTGTGGTGTTGCGTAAGGCATGGCGTATGTGCACGGCCGCGCGCAACGGCAGTTATCTGTGGAGCGGACGCGTCAATCAGGCTGATATTTTGCCGGACGATTCATATTCGCTGGGAGGCATCGCCGTGTATCTCGGTTACGATGCGAATCGCGGCCAACATTTCGAAAACGACCTGCTCGCCGTGATACGCAAAGCCCGTGACGTAACGGAACGCCTGTTCTACGGTCGTTCGTGAGTCGTGCCATTTGAACGGCTAGGAGCATGGTGTGGCCGTCGGACCGAAGTTATACGGCTCTGACGGTTATGCTGATTCAGAGTTTCGTGCATGGAAGGATGGAGGTTGCGCCACGAATACTTGTGAACACGCGGTGAACTGGCAGGGTCTGCATTTCAGGCTATAGTTGGCTAGGTCACTTCGAGTGGCCACCTTCAACCACAAGTTGCATGAAAGGTGAGCCGTTGTCTTCAGTACTCGAACAGGCGGTTGAAACGCCGATGGTCGGGAAAAGCGTCATCACATTGGATGATCTTTCCATTCGCCAGATTCAAGAATTACTCCACAAGGCGCAGTACATTGATTCTCATCGTAAAGAAGTGGCGCACACCTGCGACGGCAGGGTGCTCGCCACTTTATTTTATGAGCCCAGCACCCGTACGCGTCTGAGCTTTGAAACCGCCATGCTCCGACTCGGCGGCAAGGTGATCGGCTTCGCCGGCGCCCAGCTCGCTTCCGTGACCAAGGGCGAAACCATTTCGGACACCCTGAAAACCGTGTCCAACTACGTGGACGTGGTGGCGATCCGCCACCCGAAGGAAGGCGCCGCGCTCGTGGCGTCCCGTGCAGCCTCCGTGCCGGTCATCAACGCCGGCGATGGTGGACATATGCACCCCACGCAGACTCTGGCCGATCTTGCGACGATGCAGTCGCGCTTCGGTCGCGTGAACAATCTGACTGTCGGACTGTGCGGCGATCTGACTTTCGGGCGCACCGTGCATTCCCTGATCGAAACCCTGTGCCGTTTCGGCAACGTGAACTTCGTGCTGATCAGCCCGGATGAGCTCAAGACCCCGCAGTATGTGCTCGACCGCATCAACGCCACCGACTCCTGCTCCTACACGGAAGTCAAGGATCTCGTTTCCGTGATCGGCGATCTCGACGTGCTGTACATGACCCGAGTGCAGAAGGAACGCTTCTTCAACGAAGACGACTATCTGCGACTGCGCGACACCTACATTCTCGACGAAGCCAAGATGGCTTACGCCAAGAAAGACATGGCCGTGCTGCACCCGCTGCCGCGAGTCAACGAAATCGCCGTCGAAGTGGATGACGACCCGCGCGCCGCCTACTTCGAACAGGTCAAGAACGGCATGCTTATGCGCATGGCATTGGAAAGCTCGGTGGTCGGAGACGAACTGCCGGGATATGAACCGCTTGAATCCAAGGAGGTTGCAGCCTGATGGAGGTCACCAGCATTCAGAACGGCATCATCATCGACCATGTGCCTGCCGGCACCGCGCTCAAGGTGCTCGAATACCTGAAAATTGATCCGGCTAAGACCAAGCTCGCGCTGATCATGAACACCGACAGCCACATGTTCGGCACCAAAGACATCATCAAAATCGAAAGCGAAGAGGAAGCCGAAACCATCGACCTTGACGTGCTCGGCCTTGTGGCACGCACCGCAACCGTCGGCATTGTGCGCGGCGGTAAAATCGTAGAGAAAAAGCAGCCTACACTGCCGGAACATGTGGTCAATATCATCAAATGCGTGAACCCGCGCTGCGTGACTACCACCGAGCCGGCCGTACAGATGTTCCACCTGGTGCATTCCGACCGTCAGGAATACCGCTGCGACTACTGCGACGAGGAAGCGAAGTTCTGACCCATGACCCTCACCCTTCACGACATCAAGGTTTGGAACACCGGCGAAGTCATCGACCTGATCGTCCCATCTGACGCTGATGAAACGGTGGACGCTTCGGCCATGACCATCGCCCCGGGATTCGAAGATCCCCACGTCCACTTCCGCGATCCGGGCCAGACCTACAAGGAATCCATGGTTTCCGGTTGCGCGGCTGCCGCCTCTGGCGGGTACACGAACGTGCTCATCATGCCGAACACCGTTCCCGCCATGGATGGCGTGAAGGTGACGGCGGGGGAACCGGGCGCCAGTGAAGTGCTCGACGCCGGTTTCGACACGGTCATCGACTATTTGCAGCATTACGAACAAGCCCATGATGTGACCTTGCCGGTGCGTTATGACCTGTGCGTATGCGCTTCCAAAGGGCGTGCAGGCAAGGAAGCAACCGACGTGGCCGACTGGATCGGCTACCTGCCTGAACACGATGACGACAACAAGGACGCCTACCAGCTGTGCCACCCGGTGACCGCCATCAGCGATGACGGTTCCGCGGTAACACCGGAAATCCTCGACCAAGTGTTCGACAACGTCAAGAAATCAGGCTTATACCTGATCGAGCATTGCGAACACCACGACACCGGGGCGGTCAATGAAGGTCCCGTATCACGAGAACTGGGCGTACCCGGCATTCCCGAAGATACCGAACTGAAAATCGTCGAACGCGATATCGAGATGGCGCGCAAAACCGGCGTGCATGTGCACTTCCAGCATGTCAGCACTGCGATTTCTTTCGACGCGATTCGCAAGGCCAAAGCTGAAGGCTTACCGATCACGTGCGAAACTGCACCGCACTACGTTGCGTTGTGCGATGAAGCATTGCTGAAATACGGCACTCTCGCCAAGATGAATCCGCCGTTGCGCTCCGAAGAGGATCGCAAGGCAACCATCGCAGCCGTAGCTGACGGCACCGTCGATCTGCTGGCCACCGACCATGCACCGCATACCATGGAAGAGAAGGACCTTGGTTTCCTCGATGCTCCGAACGGCATCATTGGTCTTGAATGCGCGTATGGCGTATGCCACAAGATTCTTGTGGACGGCGGCTTTATCTCCGACGAACGCCTGATTGAACTCATGTCGACTGCGCCAGCCGAACTTATGGGCCACAGCAAGGCCGACGTCACAGCGTTGCTTGACGAATACGCAGACGCCGTCCCCGGAGACGACGACACCAAACGCGTGCTGGACCTCGTCAAGGTTCCTGCAGAAGACCGCGCGGATCTGGTAGTGCTCAACACCGACGAGGCATGGACCGTGAATCCTGAACGATTCCATTCCTCGGCTCGTAACACCCCGTTTGGTGGATGGCAGGTCACCGGCCGTCCGCTCGCCACCATCATCGGCTCGAAACTAGTCTTCAGCCGTATCAACAAGGAGGATTGATGGATCGCCTGATCGAAGCAATCGAAGCCAAGCAGAATCCGAGCGTTGTGGGACTTGACCCGACCGAAGCGCTCGTGCCAGCGCAAATCGTGGCCGGCTTTGCCGAGGAAATCAGCGAACAGGTTGAAGATCCGGCGGAAGCGCCGTCCATGCAGCTTTCCGTGGCCTTCTTCGAATTCAACCGCGCCATCATCGACGCCGTCGCAGACATCGTGCCTGCGGTCAAACCGCAGATCGCCATGTATGAGACGCTCGGTCCGGCAGGCATCGACGCCTACACCATGACCTGCGAATACGCCAAGCAGCAGGGCCTGTACGTGCTCGGCGACGTCAAGCGCGGAGACATCGGCTCTACCGCGGCTGCATATGCTCATCACCTCAGCGGTATAGGATTGGACGACACCGCCTATGATCCATGGCATGAGGATGCGGTGACCGTGAACCCATACCTCGGCACCGATGGCATCACACCGTTCGTCGACGCCGCCACCGCCAACGACAAAGACATTTTCGTGCTTGTACGCACCTCCAATCCGTCTAGCAGTGAACTGCAGGAACTCGAACTCGCCTCCGGTGAACGCGTATACGAGCATGTCGCCGATCTGGTGGAAGGCTGGGGCGCCGAAACCATCGGCAAGAACGGCTATTCACGTGTAGGCGCAGTGGTCGGAGCCACGCACCCAGAGGAAGGCAAGGCATTGCGCGCACGCATGCCGCACACGTTCTTCCTTGTACCGGGATACGGCGCTCAAGGCGGCACCGCGCAAGGCGTGGCCGGCATGTTCGACCGTGACGGCATGGGTGCGCTTGTCAACTCGTCACGTGGCGTTATCGGTGCATGGAAAAAGTCCGGCAAGTATTCTGAATCCATGAGCGCCGACGATGCTCTGGATCTGGTTGCGGAATCAGCCCGTGAGGCAGCCAAAGATATGCGTGACAATCTGCGTGCGGTCTTGCCGTAACCTGCCGACTGGCCAACTGTTCAATCTGAAAGAAAAACAACCACCAAACCATCGAACGTAACAGAGAGGGAGTTCATGACCACCGCAACAACGTTCGTTCCGACCGTTGCCGAAGCGACTGCGGCAGGCTTTTTCCCGAGCCGGCATGAAGTCGAGGTCGTTGACAATCAGGAACTGACTGACGGCGTGTACCGTTTGACGTTCCGTGACGAATACATCGCCAGCCATGCAAAGCCGGCACAATTCGTTGACGTATATTCCAACGATCCAAGCAAGCTGATGCCGCGTCCGTTCGGCGTTTGCGAAACCAACGGCGACGAAGTCAGCCTCATGTTCGCCGTGGTAGGCAAGGGCACCGCAGAATTTGCCGGATTGAAAGCTGGGGACACCATTCGTGTGATGGGCCCGCTCGGCAATTCGTTCAAGACCAAGGAGCCCGCCAATTATGTGCTCGTGGCAGGAGGTCTTGGCGTGCCTCCGCTCGTGCATGCGGCACAGCATATCGCCGGCATCGAAGGCGCGGTCAGCACCGCGGTGTTCGGCTACCGCAACGTGCGTTTCGGCGACGAATATGCGGGCAAGTATGCCGACAAGGTGTACAGCATCGACGAGAGCGAAGGCAACGTGATCACCTTGCTTGACCGCATCGAAGGCGAGTTGATGGATTCGGGACTCAAGCCGGTGATTCTGACCTGCGGTCCTCTGCCGATGATGAAGGCCGTCGCCGCATGGGCCGTGAAGCGTGACATGGCGTGCCAGCTGAGCTTGGAACAGCGCATGGGCTGTGGCTATGGCACTTGCGTGCTGTGTACGGTCGACACGTTGGACGGACGTTTGAAGGTCTGCTCCGATGGTCCGGTCTTTACTCGCGAACGTTTGGGATGGGGTGAATGAGATGATCGACGATACCCAGCATGAGAACCTGTACGGTTCGTACGAGTGGAAGCATCCCACGCAGGTGGCGGGCGTGCCGTGGAAGAATCCGGTCGCCACGGCTTCCGGCACCTTCCAGTATGCGGCGGTCCGCTGGTTCTACGACGTGAGCCAACTGGGCGCGGTCACCACCAAGGGCGTCTCCCCGGTGCCATGGGAAGGCAATCCCGGCATTCGTACCGCTGAAGGCCCATCCAGCAACATCAACGCGGTCGGCCTGCAGAACCCGGGTGTGGACCATTATTTGGAAGACGACCTGCCCAAGCTCAAGGCCATCAACGCCACGGTCATCGCCAATGTGGCCGGTCACTGCGACGACGACTATGTCGAAGTCGTGTCCAAGCTGAACGATTCTCCGGCAGACATGCTGGAAATCAACGTGAGCTGCCCGAACGTGTCCGCCGGAGGTATGAGCGTCGGCACTGATCCGGTGGCGTTGAGCCGTCTGATCACCCGCCTGCGCAAGCTCACCGACAAGAAGATGATTGTCAAGCTCACGCCGAACGTCACCGACATCACCGTGCCTGCCCGCGCGGCCGTGGAAAGCGGCGCCGACGCGCTGAGCATGATCAACACACTGCTCGGCATGCGCATCAACATTCGCACTGGAGAACCGATCATCGACCATGTGACCGGCGGCGTTTCCGGACCGGCCGTGCTGCCGATGGGACTCGTGGCCGTGTGGAAGACCCGCTCCGCATTACCGAACACTCCGATCATCGGCATCGGCGGCATCGATTCCGGTGAGAAGGCGCTTGAATACCTGTATGCCGGAGCGAACGCCGTGGAAGTCGGTGCGGCCGCACTGTTCGAACCGACCGCGCCATTGCGTGTGGCCCGCGAACTCGACGAGCTGCTCGACGCACGTCCCGAACTCGCAGACAAGCTCGCCAAGGGCGAAACTTGGCGTTGACCTCGATCATTCATCAAAGGAGCATGACATGACTGAATCCCTCGACCACCGTTTTACCAAGTTCCTGCTGGAAGCGCAGGCGCTGAAATTCGGCGAGTTCACGCTGAAGTCCGGTCGTAAGTCGCCGTATTTCATCAATGCGGGCGCATTCAACGACGGACGTAAGATCGCCACGCTCGGCGCATTCTATGCGGAGAAGATCGCGGCGGAAATCGAAGCAGGCAATCTGCCGAACGACATCGACACCATTTTCGGTCCTGCCTACAAGGGCATTCCGCTGGGCGTCTCCACCGCGATCGCTCTGACTTCCGGCCACGGTATGGAAGTCGGCTACACCTTCGACCGCAAGGAGAAGAAGGATCATGGCGACGGCGGCATGATGGTCGGCACCCAGCTGACCGACGGCATGAAGGTACTGCTCGTCGACGATGTGATGACCGCAGGCACCGCAGTACGCGAGGTCATTCCCAAGCTCAAGGCCGAAGCGGATGTGGAGGTCGTCGGCTTGGTGCTTTCCGTGGATCGTATGGAAAAGACCAAGGATTCCGACACGTCCGCGGTGAAGGCCGTCGAAGCAGAGTTCGGCTTCCCGGTATTCGCCATTGCCAACGTGCGCGAGATCTTCGAGGCCGGCCAGCATATCGAAACCGCTGACGGCACCGCGTATGTGACCGACGAGATCAAGGCCGCTGCCGACGCTTATCTGGAGCAGTATGGTGCCTGAATTCTATAGGCGGGTCCTACAGTTGAACATATGAAAAGTGCCTCACACCAATCGAAAGCATCGGTGCGAGGCACTTTTCAATCTCATATCAGAGTGCATCCAGTTGATGAGTGCATTCAGTCGATCAGGTTGTATCCATGGTCGGCCACCACCGACTTGAGCTTCTCCAAATAGTTTTCCGCGGCCTTCGACAGCTTCGCACGCTCGTTCGTGATCCAGCCGACCAGCATGGTCTCATCGGTGTCAAGCGGCACGGTCACGATTTTCTCATTGTTGAGATCGCCGTTGTCGATGCCGGTGCACACGGTGTAGCCGTTCAGACCGATGATGAAGTTCAGAATCGTCGCACGGTCGGTCACGTTGATCTGCTTGGGGGAGTATTCCGGCCAGACCGCCTCTTCGGCGAAGAAGAAGCTGCCCTCCTCGCCCTGCTCGTACTGGATGAACGGGAACGGCTTCAAGTCGTCCATCGTGACTTTCTTCTTGCCGGCCAGTGGATTGTTGCGTGAAATGAACACATGCAACGGAGCACGGAACAGTGGATGGAATTCCAAATGCTTTTCGCGCAACATCTTGCCAATCACGTCTTTGTTGAAATCGGACAGGTAGATGATGCCGATTTCGGAAAGCATGTTCGCCACTTGGTTGATGATGTCTTTGGTGCGCGTCTCACGAATGGTGAACTCGTATTCGTCGGATTTGATGGAGTTGATCATTTCCACGAACGCTTCGACGGCGAACATGTAATGCTGTGTGGACACGGAACACAGCTGCTTGCGTGGCTTCGCGTTCTTGTAACGTTCTTCGAGCAGCGACGCCTGATCGAGCACCTGGCGCGCGTAGGTGAGGAATTCCGCTCCGTCCACGGTCAAGGCGATGCCTTGCGACGAGCGGGTGAAGATCTCGATGCCAAGCTCATTCTCGAGTTCCTTCACAGACGAGCTCAACGCGGGCTGTGACACGTACAGCTCGTGCGAGGCTTCGTTCATGGAACCGCATTCCACGATTTTCACAATATATTTCAGCTGAAGAAGAGTCATAAATTCAGGTTAGAGCCATGTACTGACCGTGGAGGAGTGCTTATACCCTCTTGTCTGGATAGTGGACTGCCGATCGCGCAGATCAAGGACGTGAAAAACCAATTGCAGCTTGACGAGGATCGCACACAGTTGGAAACCCCACAAACCGTGCTCGACAAAACCGGTCAGGTGTTCGCCCAATGGGAGCGGACCGGCTTGACGGGTCAGGCCTACAAGCAAAAGAGTTGTCCCTATCGGAGTGCTCCATATCGGCATAAGCGACAAAAAGGGATTGCCCGGCTTTCTACACACCAGACAATCCCGTTCGTCACAACCTACTACAGTTCGGTCTACTGGTACAGATGGCCGCCCTGCTCGCGGAAGCGCTCGCTCATCTCTTGCATGCCGGCAGCGATGGTTTGCGCGTCGGCGACGAGCTTCTCCTGTGCTTCGGCATTACCGAATTTTTTGCGGATGTTTTGGCTGATGGCCATGGAGCAGAACTTCGGACCGCACATCGAACAGAAATGCGCCATCTTCGCAGGCTCGGCCGGCAAAGTATCATCATGGAACGCGATGGCGGTGTCCGGATCGTAGCTCAGGTTGAACTGGTCAAGCCAACGGAATTCGAAACGTGCCTTGCTCATGGCATTGTCGCGGTCGATGGCATGCGGATGATGCTTGGCGATATCAGCCGCATGGCAGGCGATCTTGTATGCGATCACACCTTGCTTCACATCGTCCTTATTCGGCAGCCCAAGATGTTCCTTCGGCGTCACATAACACAGCATGGCAGTGCCATAGCGGGCGATTTCCACACCGCCGATCGCCGACGTGATGTGGTCGTAGCCGGGAGCGGTGTCGGTGGTGAGCGGTCCAAGCGTATAGAACGGCGCGTCCTTGCAGATCGCCTTTTCCATCTCGATGTTCATGCGCACGGTGTCGAACGGAATATGGCCGGGTCCTTCGATCATCACCTGCACGTCGTGTTCCCATGCGCGCTGCGTAAGCTCGCCCAAAGTCATCAGTTCGGCGAACTGTGCCGCATCGTTCGCATCGGCAAGCGATCCCGGACGAAGTCCATCACCCAGTGAGAATGCGACATCGTACTTGGCGAAGATCTCACACAACTCATCGAAATGCGTATACAGGAAGCTTTCCTGATGATGCTGCAAACACCATTCGGCCATGATCGAACCGCCACGCGAAACGATGCCCGTCATACGATTCGCCGTCAACGGCACGAAACGCAGCAGCACACCGGCGTGAATCGTCATGTAATCCACGCCTTGCTCGCACTGTTCGATCACTGTGTCGCGGAACAGTTCCCAGCTGAGCTTGGACGCATCATCCTCCACCTTTTCGAGCGCCTGATACATTGGCACGGTGCCGATCGGCACGGGGGAGTTGCGCAGAATCCATTCACGAGTGGTGTGAATGTCGTTGCCGGTAGACAGATCCATCACAGTGTCGGCACCCCACTTGGTGGCCCACGTGAGCTTCTCCACCTCCTCGTCAATAGACGAAGTGACCGCCGAATTGCCCATATTGGCGTTGAGCTTGGTGAGGAACTTCGAGCCGATGATCATGGGTTCAGCTTCGGGATGGTTGATATTGCAAGGCATGACCGCACGCCCTGCGGCCAGTTCGCTGCGTACCAATTCCACGCTGCAATGCTCGCGCTCCGCCACATAGCGCATTTCCGGCGTGATGATGTTGTGGCGCGCGTACCACATTTGCGTCACCGGATGATCCTTGGCCTTCATCGGCTTATGCTGGCGACCACGCCATTCCTTGGAAGCCTTGCCACGTTTGATGGCGCGTTTGCCGTCATCTTCCAAATTGCGGCGACGTCCTTCATATTCTTCGACGTCTCCACGGTCAAGAATCCAGTCCAAACGTAGGGGAGCGAGACCCTCCTTCGGATCGCATTTCGGACCTTCGGTGTTGTAATCCTTGAATGGTGCGTTCGGTCCGACGCCAGGAGTGTCAGACAGTTTGATTTCAGTGTACGGCACTTGCAGATCGTAGGAACCGAATTCGTTTTCGAAATGCACCGGCGTGGTTTTGCGAATATGTGCTTTGTCTCGCTGCTTGGAATCACGTGCGGCAATGTCGACGCGCTGTTGCTTGGCAAGCTTGGAGGCGGCCTTGGCTTCCTTCGCATTGGTGAACTTCTTTTCGCCGGATGCGCCGTCGGCTGTGTTGTCAGTGTTGATTTCCGCTGTTTTCTGGGCTTTCACGCGCGGCGCGTACCCGTGCTTCGTGTCGCCACGTACGGCTTTCCAGCGCGCTACCATATTGCGGGTTGCAGCTTCCGGATCATCAGCTCCTGCAATCGCGGACACCACGAACCAGCCTGCCGCCTTTGAATGCGCCAGCATCTCCATATCATCTGCGGTCACGCCACCGCCTACCACTACCGGAAAACCACTGGCTGAACAAATGGTGTTGATCTGCTCTTCGTCAAGCGTGCGACCGGAACCGTCATTGCCGCCTACGGACGCTTCCGGCTTGGTGACGGAAACATGCAGTGGTGCCGCACCGATATAGTCGATGCAGCCGTCGGGCAATTCGTTGATGAGTTTGACCAGGCTTTCCGTTTCGGCGGACAAGCCCACGATGGCATCTTCGCCAAGCAGTGCACGGGCTTCGCGCGGTTCCATATCGGTCTGTCCGATGTGCACGCCGTCAACCTTGATGCCTTTGCTGCGGGCCTGCCAGACCACGTCCACACGGTCGTCGATCACGAATGCCACGGAATCCGACTTATTGTTGTCTTCGATGATTTGCGCGATATCACGCGCCATGTCGGTGAGATCCTTCGCGTCAGCGTCTTTGACGCGCAGTTGGATGAAGCTTGCGCCCCCGCGCAATGCGTCATCGATGACGTCGGTGATCGGTCGGCCTTTGCAATCCTGTGGTCCTACCACAAAATAGGCGCTCAGGTCGAAGCTGTCTCGCATCGACGCATATGGATAATTGCTCATGATTCCCCCTTGATTATGATGTTTTGGGTTGGGAAAACTTGATTTCGCAGGCAATGGGTATGCTGACGCGCCCGTATGCTCGGTTATACGGGATAGAAAACGGAATTACGATTGATGATTGCGCGATGCAGACTGTTTGGTCGACGCATCTGCTGCGCAGACTTTTACGGATGCCAATTGACGCTGGCAATGCGTGTGCGCTACGACACTCATTCTTCGCTCCCTACGATGGTGTTAACCAACAGGTTCAAAGGGTCAGGCATTCGCCTATCTCAGCTCCGTTGGGGAGCCCCCCTGCTTTACGTGTTGGCTATGAATCTACGCCCTGCACTGGACGTAACTTTCATCGAAGCCCACAGGAGAGTTAGGCCAGCCGTCACTTTCGCATGTATCGCCTCCATCCGCGTCACGCCTCCGCCGCGCAACTCACAGCAAACTCTCCTTGCAGGCTAATCTATACTTCAGTTCAATGCATTGCATGTGAAAGAGGTCGACTACATGTTGGAAACGGAACGGCTGACATTGAGGGCTTGGGCGGAAACAGATGCGGAAAGCTTGTACTCCTATGCGAAAGATCCGGATATCGGGCCTGTCGCGGGCTGGCCCGCACACCGATCGAAAGAAGAAAGTCTCAATACGATTCGTCATGTGCTCAATGGCAAGGAATGCTACGCGATTTGCGAGCGCGGCAGCAATAACCCCATTGGTTCGATTGAGTTAAAGCTTAATGGTCATACGGATATGACGGATCGTGATGATGAGTGTGAGTTGGGTTACTGGCTGGGCAAGCCTTTCTGGGGGAGGGGTTATATGCCGGAGGCAGCCAAGGAGGTTATCCGTCATGGTTTTGTTGATCTTGGTATGAGTGCGATTTGGTGCGGCTATTATGACGGCAATCTGAAGTCGAAGCGGGTGCAGGAGAAGGTTGGTTTTGTCTATCATCACACGTGTGATGAGGTGCCGGTGCCTCTTATGCACGAGGTGCGTGTCGGGCACGTGAATGTTCTTACCAAATCACGCTGGCAAAATTTAGCTGCCTGCTGATTGTGCTAGAAGCTAACCTAGAATGCTTTGGAAGGGTCTTGGTGGGCTTCGAACGGATGCTGGTCAAGACCCTTTAGAGCTTCATGATGTTTTCCTCGATGCGACGGATGATGTCAATGAAAGCTTCATCGTTGTGCCCGGTTGGATCTGGCAGATTCCAATTATCGTCGAAAGTCTTGCCGATATAGGGACATCCCACGTCGCAGCCCATGGAGATCGCGGTGTCAGGTTTTGGAATATCCGAAATCAGCTTGGAGTATTGCGTTTTCTCCATGTCGATGCCGTAAAGCTCTTTCATGAGTCGTACGGCATCCTGATTGATCTGCGGCTTGGTTTCCACACCTGCGGAATAAAAATCACAATCGGTTCCGCGTAGATGCTTTCCCAACGCTTCGGCAATCTGGCTGCGGCATGAATTATGCATGCAAATAAAAGCCACTTTTCTCATAGCTTTCCCTGTCTGCGATGTTATGATTTCACGATTGCTGTCCCGTATTATACGTTTCGCCCAATGCTCCGCGTTCACATCATCGAATAACACAATGCCCGGTACGACCATGTCATAAGCTGGTCGTACCGGGCATTGGCTTGGATTATTCGCCCCAGACTTCTTCGGCGATGGACCTTACGAGTGCGATCTTGGCCCACTGCTGCTCCTCAGTGAGCTTGTTGCCTTCCTCAGTGGAGGCAAAACCGCACTGGGTGGACAGGCATAAGCGGTCGAGCGGCACATGCTGGGCCGCTTCGGAGATGCGAGCCTTAATCACTTCCGGATCTTCAAGTTCCGGTCTCTTGGAGGTGACGAGGCCAAGCACAACCTGTTTATCGCCGGAAACCTCAGCCAGTGGCGCGAAGTCACCGGAACGGTCGTCGTCGAACTCCAGATAGTAGGCGTCCACGTTCTCTTCGCCGAACAGCTTGGCTGCGACCGGAGCATAACCGCCGGACGACAGCCACGTGGAATGGAAATTACCACGGCAGATATGGGTGTTGATCACCAAATCATCAGGCTGGTCTGCGATCACTGCGTTGATCACGTCAAGATTCTCCTGCTGCAGGCGGGCCGCATCCTCATCGCTCCAGCCGAGACGCTCACGCACGCTCTTGTCGCACAGGCGAGTCCAAGTGCAGTCATCGAACTGCACGTTACGGCAGCCGGCGGCATACAGGTCGGCAATGACCTGACGGTATGCGGCCACGATATCCGCGGTCAGCTCGTCGTCATCTTTGTAGAACTCGTCGTACGGGTAGGCGTTCTTGTTGCCGGTAAGCACGAAACGGGTCTGCGCTGGGGAAGGCATGGTCTGGCGAGCAACGGTATTGTCATCTTCAAACTGCTTGACGAACTTGAAATGCTCCACGAACGGATGATCGTGTCCGTCGAGCTTGCCGGTCACCGTGGCAGTGTCGGCGGGAGTGACCTCGTCATGGAAGGCAACGCGATGGGCGGCTGCGACATGGTCCACGCCGTTGAAGCCCCACATGAAATCGAAATGCCACCAGCCGCGACGGAATTCACCATCGGTGATGACATGCAGGCCGGCGGCCTTCTGCTTGGCAACCAGATCAGTGATCAGCCTGTCTTCGACAGCTTTCAATCCAGCGGCATCAATAATACCTGCAGCATAATCTGCACGAGCCTGCTTGAGTTCGTCCGGACGCAGATAAGAACCGACCACATCGGCGCGGAACGGCGCATTCTTGGAATATGTCATGATTCTCCTTCGACTATTGACTTGCAATTAACAATCACAACGACAAAACCAACAATATGCTATCCCACCACCCACGAACGAGGCACATTCCATCCGCCTGGTTGACAACGTACTTCCGTCCATCCGCAGAGTTTTCAATGCTGGAATAAATGGGGGTAAATGACACTGCATGGCGTTCCGATATTGGCAGACGCGCGGCCGATGATTGTGCAAAGAATCGCGAAAGGCATGCGGAATCACGACATGAGTTGCGTTGTGTTCGTATATAATCGCAACGGACATGAACGACTGCAAGGAGGCTGCCATGACTGTGCCGCAACGAGTGCTTGACACTATGAATTCCGGACTGATCTACACCTGCGATGACGAAGAGATGATCAAAGCACAGAAGGAACAGATGGAACTGCTATACGACTTCAATGCAACCCGCCCCAGTCAAATGACGCAACGCAACGAAATCGCACGCCAACTGCTTGGCGAATTCGGCGAGGACGCTTATATCGAACCGCCGTTACATGCCAATTGGGGATGCAACACGTATTTCAGTGCGCACGCTTACGCCAATTTCAACCTTACGTTAGTTGATGATGGTGAAGTGCATATCGGCGAACATACCATGATCGGCCCGAACTGCACTATCATTACCACCGGCCATCCGATTCGTCCTGACCTGCGCGAGAAGGTCACACAGTATTCTCTGCCGGTCACCATCGGCCGTAATGTGTGGTTGGGCGCCAACGTTACCGTGCTTCCCGGCGTCACCATTGGCGACAATTCGGTGATTGGCGCATGCTCGCTGGTTACCAAAGATGTTCCCGCCAATATGGTCGCATTCGGACAGCCATGCAAGGTGTATCGCGAAATCGGCGAACATGATGACGTCTACTATTGGCGTGACCGCATGATCAACCCACCCTATGACCAGAAGCAGTAAAACAAATCACTATCGACCAACCGTTCAAACAGGTCGAATCATCGTGGACTAGTCGTTATGACAGATCCACGATCTCATAATTTGCGACTGTCAAGCGAAATACCGGGCGCACCATTGCTCCACCACACGGGCAAGGTGCGCCTTCTTTGAAAACTCAGTCCTGGTTGCTCCAATCAATCATGCTTCCCACCATAACGTGCGAAACGTAACGCACGCATGTCCGCGGTAGATATTTAGATAATTATCTAAATAAGAAAATGTGTGAACATTGCGAAGTGAAGGAGGAATGTATGGCAGGGGAGGGATTCAAAGCGCTCTCCGATCCCACGCGACGGCGCATTTTGGAATTGCTGCGCGAACGTGACATGACGGCTGGTGAACTTGCGGAACAATTCAACATGAGCAAACCGTCGATCAGCCACCATCTGACCACGTTGAAAACCGCGGGACTGGTAACCGACGAACGGCACGGGCAGAACATCATCTACAGTCTCAACACCACGGTGATGCAGGATCTGATCGGATGGTTCATGGGATTCATGGACGGCGATGGAAACGTCAATCAAGCGAATGATCAAACAGACAATAAATAAAGGAGGGTCTTATGCGCGGGAACAACTTGAACGATTTAAAAAACAACATCAACAATGCCGAAGACAAGAACAAGACTGATTCGGGGGAGAAGATCGCTCCGATCGGACGCAATCTGTGCATTGCGCTTGTTGCACTGTGTGTAGTCAACATCATCGCACATCTTGCCTGCTATAGTCGGCTTCCCGAAAACGTGCCGATTCATTGGGGTGCCGATGGTTCGGTCAATGGTTATGGCCCGCGTGCCGTAACGTTGATTCTTGATGTATTGCCGTTGCTGTGCTTGGGACTTTTCCTCGTCATCCCGAAGATGGACCCCAAGGGAGAAAACTACATGAAGGCCAGCGGACTGTATCGTGGATTCGTCATCGCGTTCACACTCATCATGTGCGGTGTCACATGGTTCACTGAAGCCACCGCATTCGGTGTAATCCCAGCTACCGGCGGTCCCGTTGGGCTTATTGTCAGCGTGGTATTGGGCGCGCTGTTCGTCGGCTTAGGCAATTACCTTCCGCGCATGCGCCAGAATTACACTTTCGGCATCAGAACGCCTTGGGCTCTGGTCGACGAGAACAATTGGAAGCGTACGCAGCGTGTGGGTGGCATCTCTTTCATGGTGTTGGGAGTGCTGTTGATTGTGGCGGGTGTTGTCAGCTCTGTCGTGCCTGTGGGTGACATGCTCATGGTCGCAATTATTGTGACGATAGCGGTTGGTGCAGCGCTCGTTCCTTATGTATACAGCTACCTGTTGTTCCGCCGCAGTCGCGGTTCGCGGCAAAACTGAAGTAACGTCATAGCGACGCTAGATACCGTCGCCTTGACACAGAACACAAATCAACGTTGACAAACGCCGTTGGCAATCTGGGAAAGTTTAATGAACGGACTCAGGAGAACCAATTGCAAACAGTGAAGGAATCGAATCTGAATTTCTTCAGTCCAACAATCGGGGTGCGGTTCACATGCGTGCGATCCGCACCCTTTGTTAATTCAAGTGTTCGTTTTGAAAAAGTCAGAAATCCATGCCCAAAGATTTCAGATCGCGGCGAGCCTGACCGGCGTTAGTGAAGCGGAACGCGTGCATGCCCACGGCCTGTGCGCCAGTGACGTTCTTCGCGGTGTCGTCGAAGAACACGCTGGATTCCGGCCTGAGATTGAAACGGCTCAGCGCCAGTTCGTAGATGTCGGCATTCGGCTTGTGCATCTTCTCTACGCCGGACACCACCGTGCCCTGCAGCAGCTCGCCGAGCTGCGGGAAACGTTCGAATGCGAAATGGAACGTCTCATGCGACCAATTCGTCAACCCCCACACGCCGTAGCCTGCAGCCTTCAAATCACGAAGCAGCTGTTCCATATCCGGAATCATGCGGGGGAGCGCATCGCCGTAACGTTCGATGTAATCGCGGAAAATCTCGGCGATCTCTTCGCCCTGTTCACGTACCACGTCGGGATAAATGGCTTCGAAATCCTCGCCATGGTCCATGCGATCCTCATAATCGTAGAAGCCGCACGGATCATTATCCGCGCAAATACGGTCTACAACCACTTGGGGGTACCTGCCTTCAAGGCATGCGCGCGTCTGCCAGTCGATAAGCACGCCGCAAAAATCAAAGACCACATCGGTGACGTTGGCACTGGGGGAGGTCATGAAAATCCTTCCTGCAAAATACGGATTGGCAACGCTAGTGTAGCGCAAAGCCACCGATGTTGGGGCTGGTGTTCGGTAAATTTGTTTTGCAATTAAAGTAATTGCAAAAATGCCGGCTGAATGCCGCCGATAATATCGCTCGCGATGATCGGATGGCCGATTTCCCCGAAATGCTGCTTTTTGGAATGCCCATAGATCTGCGGACGATGCCATCCACGCTGTTCGGATCGCGATGCGATCGAGCCCGCAAGACCATGTATGTAGGCTCCGGCCGCCACGACTTCGGGAACTAATGCCGGATCCTCGGCAAGCATGTCGTCCTGTTGCGCGAGCAGGGCGCCCAACATGCCGGCAAGCACATCGCCCGATCCTGCGGTGGACATCCACGCCGGCGCGCGTCCGGAAAGAATCACCCGCTCGTTGCCTTCGCCGTCCGTGCCGACCACCATGGTCACCGCGCCCTTCAACAATACGGTCGCGCCGGTCAGCTCATGGACCCTGCGGGCGCAGGCGAGCGGCTGCGAGCGCACTTTGTCGACGCTGGCTTCGTTTCCGTCTAGCCGAGTCAACATGCGGGCCAGCTCCCCGACGTGCGGGGTGACAACCACTTGAGCCGGCACTTTGCCTGGCAGCAGGTCCAAAGCTCCGGCGTCTACCACGATCGGCGGCATGCCCAGGGCGCTTTCATTCCTGGCGTCGTCATTGGAGCCGGTTTTTTCCTGCAGTGCGTAATGCTTCAACAACGCGGTTATGGTTTCGCGTTGAATGTCGGTGTCGGCGGCTTCGTCGTCACCCGTGGGAACGCCGGAACCAACCACCCATGATTGGACGCGGCCCTTGCCGATCACCGCCTCGGGCAACGAGGAAAGCACCATGTCCTGCGCTCGTTGCGGGCCGAGATAGCGCACCATGCCAGTGTTGGCGCGCGCCGCCGCCGTGGCCGACAATACGGCTGCACCGGGGTAACGGGCGGAGCCGGTCACCAATCCGACCACTCCACGCGAATACTTGCCGTCCGAAAGTTGCGGAAGGCGAATCGAATCCGTTACGAAATCGCCGTCCGTCATTTCGGCCGCGGGGACGCAATCATCAATGTCGAAACCGAAATCGACCAAAGTGAGGCGGCCGCATGCGTATGAGGCGGGTGGCACCATCGCGCACGGCTTCATCGCGCCGAATGTTACCGTAACATCAGCAGGAATGTACGGTCCTGGAAGCGAACCGTCATTTACGCCAACGCCGGACGGCGTGTCGATCGCCACGACGAGCGGCAGGGCGGAGGAAGGCTCGTTGTTCGGCAGGGCGGGCCTGTCGGGAAGTTCGCCATCGAATCCCAAGGAGGAAGCGATGGCGCCTGCGATGCCACGCAATGCGCCGCTTACGCCGATTCCGGTCATCGCGTCGATGATCACATGGGAGCCCTGAACGTATTCAACGGCGGCCTGCAGTCGTTCTCCGGCCTCTCCCGCGGAAAAACCCGTGGTGCATCCTGGGATTTCGGCGGCGGGATCAAGTACGAGAATACGGCCTCCGGCATGCACGAACGCGCCGAACGCCTCCTCGTGCAGGGAACGTCCCACGGCGATCGCGGTGACATGCGCGCCTTCGTTCGCCAGTTCCGCGCCGGCGTATAGACCGTCGCCGCCATTATCTCCCGCCCCTACAAGGAGGGCTACCCGCGCGTCCTCGACGGCGAGGTCCTCATCATCGAGCAGTGTCATGGTCACATGGGCCGCAGCCGAGGCGGCCATGCGCATCAGCGGCACGCCGTCGTCAAGCAGCGGACGTTCCATCTCGCGCACGGTATCGGAATCGTAAGCGCTGTACAGCAGTGTTTGCAAACGGTCGGCGTCGTCGGCGATGTCCATAACGTTCCCTTCCTCGTCGTCTATGAGCAACAATCCCTACTGTAGTCGTAATATTGGGAGTCAAGGATTTTTCGGCGTGGAATGGAGACCAAAATGGCATATATCGAAATGCAGCATAGTTACAAGCGTTACCAAATGGGTTCCACCACCATCACCGCGAACGATGATGTGAGCTTCGGCATCGAAAAAGGCGAACTGGCCATCATTCTGGGCGCGTCGGGCGCGGGCAAGTCGACGGTGCTCAACATTTTGGGTGGCATGGACACGAATTCAGAAGGCAGCGTGGTCATCGACGGACGCGACATTTCCAACTATTCCCCGAAACAGCTGACGGCTTATCGCAGGACGGACATCGGTTTCGTGTTCCAGTTCTACAATCTTGTGGCGAATTTGACCGCGAAGGAAAACGTCGAGCTCGCCTCGCAGATCGTTTCCGATGCTCAGGATGCCGTCAAAGTGTTGGAAGACGTCGGTCTCGGCGATCGTGTCGACAATTTTCCCGCGCAGCTTTCCGGCGGTGAACAGCAGCGTGTGGCCATCGCCCGAGCTGTGGCGAAGAATCCGAAGATCCTGCTGTGCGACGAGCCGACCGGCGCGTTGGACTACAACACCGGCAAGCAGGTCCTGCAGATTCTGCAGGACATGAGCCGTAAGAAAGGCGCCACCGTGGTGATCGTGACCCATAATTCCGCGATCGCGCCGATCGCGGACCGTGTGATCCGCATGCATGATGGCAAGGTCACCGCCGTCGACGTCAACGAGCATCCGATGGACATCGCGGAACTCGAATGGTGATGTCGCGACACGCTGTGCGACACTCGATTTGCGAAGACAAAGGATTTGTGTAATATATGTGACTTGTGCACGGAAGCAATTCCGTACAGGAAGCACATTCCTGCGTAGCTCAGTTGGCAGAGCATCCGACTGTTAATCGGACGGTCACTGGTTCAAGCCCAGTCGCAGGAGCGCGTTTTTAGGTTTTTCCTGATTTTCGTCGGGGAGAAGCTTAGAACAGGAGAATATTCCTGCGTAGCTCAGTTGGCAGAGCATCCGACTGTTAATCGGACGGTCACTGGTTCAAGCCCAGTCGCAGGAGCTTAGGCTTTCAGCCCTTTTGACAGTAGGGTTGAGGGCGTTTTGGACGGTGGCGTTCGAGGGGTTGCCGCGAATGGCGTTCTCTCCGATTCTCAGACAAACTTGGGATATGACGCTGGAAAACGCCTTCCAGACGCCTTCCAGAACGGTTTTCGGCGTGTTTCCGCAGTGTTCCGTAGTGTTGTGGTGGGACTGTCGATAGGCCGTCAGAAACGCCGTGGAACACGTTTCAGGGGCATGGAGAGAATACGGTGTGAACGGGAGAGAACGTTCCGGCACGCCGTAGCGGCATCGCGTGTTCCAACCATGAACCAATCCGACCAAACAATGCCGTCCGCCGTATGCGGACGGGCAGCGTCCATCGGCATGGATGCCCCGTGTTCTCTCCCAAGCTGGGGAGAGACGGGGCGTGCGGATATGCGAAAGCCAGCCGTCTTGGACCAAATCTGTTGGTTGACGGCTGGCTTGTAGACATGAATGGCTGCGAAGCATCAAACCTGTCGGGCGGGTCCGCCCTTGTTGTTTAATGTCTTTGCGCTTGTAATTTGAACCTATGACGTGGACGATTCGACCGTGATGGTCGAAAGCCGGTCTAAAACCGGTCGAATATATCGAAGCGGCTAGTTGGTTTCGTCGATCATTCCGGCGAAACCGCGAGGTTTGTTTCTCATGCGGTCGATATATGCGAGATGACGTTCAGCTAGACGTTCCACCGTGGCGTTTTCTTCCTGTGTTCCGATCAGCAGTATCCACACGCTGTTGATGTTTTGATATGAGTTCGCTCTACGAACGCATTTGACGATTCCCATCGATTGCAGTTCGCGCAATGCCTTGCCGACTTGTTGGCGACCATGCAAGTACCTGCTTTCGACATATCCATCAAGGTCTCTCTCGCCAGCGAATATCTGTTGCGCGACTGTTTTTGTTGGTTGAGTTACCCCGAAGTCCTCGGTGATGTTGCCGTATCCGCCGAAATAGTAGCGTGGAGGAATCTCGGACGGGTCATCACTTGCCGCGTCCATGTTTTTTGTGACGTGCGCGAGGTAGAACAGCAGACTCAGCTTGTAGGAATCCAACGTTCCGATTACTTCTCCCGAATGGCCGGAAGCTCTGGATTTAGTGTCTTTGACTAGGAGACCCTTGCTTGATACGTTCCTGATTACCGCTTCCATATTGGTGTATCCCATGTCTTCCATGTCTTTCCCTCCACGCCTCGCGGTATGCTTCTGCATGGAGATTCTAATAGGTTCTCCGTGAGCGTTCCCTTTGGTTTCCAGCTTTTGGGGGACGCTCTTTTTCGTTGCCGGTTCCAGTCTACACTATAAATGTCACAAGTATCATTGTCATGAGAGTTGTGAGTATACATAACTAGTTTATTGGACTAAGAAAACATGTATACTTGCAAATCTCCCTAAATAGTATATTTAATAAGATTAATAATGAAATTATTAATTAAAAAGCAAAAACGGTCAGAAAGAGGGCATGAAAAAACCCGCCTGCGACAAACAGACGGGCAAACAAAGAACTCACTCGGAATCGCCTGAATCATAATCCAAATAATCCGAATCATCATCGCTATCAGAATACGAACTATCGGAATCATCATCGCTATCAGACGAATACGAGCTATCCGAGCCATTCCTATCGGACGAGTCTGAAGAATCAAAACTATACGCAACGGACACGCCTACGAACAAAAGCGCCGAAACCACAATGCCGACAATCGCCGCGATCAACGCTTTCCACGAACGCGACGAAGTGCGATCATCCACAAACTCCCTCATATGCGACTCAGCGGCATCGCCATACTTTTCACGCAATCCATCAATGGACAAACGTTGAGGATCACCGGCTTCAAAACGCTCAATCTCATACAACCTATCCAACGGGATAAGCCCCGAACGCCTGATGCCATTCCTCACCGAAAACTGAATCACCCAAGCCAACAACGCCAATCCAGCGATACCAGCGGCCATGCAAGCCAATCCGATTAGAAAAACCATGATACCCTCCTTGCTCTCCTGCAATATGTCTCACCAAGGATTATCCCCCCAATTGACGGCTGATGAATCATGGGCGTTTCTCAAACAAGCCATCCTTGAGAATCTGCCTGTAATCCGTAAGAACCTGCATGGTCACGTCCAGCTCCGCCGCCATATGCCAGGTGTCGCCGTCCCACATCCGTTCGGCCATGGCGAACTCGGACGGGCTTATCAGCATCAACGCCGTCTCGCGTCGCGCCCTACGCTCGCACTTCACGCCGAACCGCGTGCCGCAGCCAAGATCACGGTACTTCGCGTGCACAAGCTCGTGGCACAGGGTGCAGAGCCTCTGCCGGTCGTTCAACCAATCCGCAAGCCATATCGTGTTCAACCGGTCGCAATACAATCCGCAGGTAGTGCCGGGAATATCGGATTCCAAAACCTTCAAACCCATGGCTTCGGCCTGACGTTCCAAAACGTCGATGGTGATTCGTGACATTGTTCCCTTCGCATTATTAGGCGGCGGCATCATGATTGAATACCGCCGCCATATTCATTGCCGTTGTCAGTCTTCCGGTGTTTCGGCTTCGAGTCTCGCGTTCGGGTCGTCGTTCGCGGCCATGTCGAATTCGTCGCGGTAGATGATCGGGCTGTTAATCCAGTCGGCGTCCGCGTTTTCCTTGAGACGGCGCGCGAGTTCCTGAAGCAGCTCGTCATTCGAAGCGTCATGTAGTATTCCGGTGATTTCTCCGTGCTTAGCTTCGTCGTTGGTAAGGAATCCAAACTGGACGAGAGCTTCGACGGGGCTGGCGTTATACGCTCGGGCAATGATAATAATGGCTTCGGCGGTGAAGTCGCAGCCTTTATTGTATTGCCTCCAAAGCGTTGAGACGCTGAGGCCGGTCTTGACGCTGATTTCGTTGATTGCCGCGTCTCCTGTTAACTGTTTGAAATAGGTTATCTTATCCATGCTTTTCATTATGAAATAAAAACTCTTTCATGTCAACACGCCGTGTGGCGTTTTGAGTTGAAAAAAAGTCTTTCATTGTGGTATATTCATTTTCAGGTTGAAAAACAAAATGCTTCAAAATGAAAGGAATGTGATGGCGGACTACAAGATGCTTTTCCGAGACGGCTTCCTAGACAGAGCCAAGCGCATGAGCGGGCTTAAAACCGACGAAGCCTTCGCCGGAGCAATCGGAGTCAGCGAAAGCGTGCTTGCCCGAGCGAAGAAGACCAATGAATGCACACCGCTCATGATGGTCGGCCTGTATAAAGCATTCGGCTTCCAGCCCGGCGAAGTCAGCCAAATCAAACCAGTCGAAAACATGGGAAAAACAGCGTAATCCTGTTTTTCCATTCCAAAACCTTTTTCCTGACCTCAAGGAACAAGGCTCACACCCCAAACAAGCAAAGGAACACCAATCATGAAACTCAAAGACAAAGTAGTGGAAGCACTCAAAGAAGACGCCGAATCCGACTCTGGTTTCCTTAGCGGGTTCTCCAAATTAGACCTCTGCTTCAACGATAGCTTCGTCACCATCAACGGAGAAACCGAGGTAGGCCATGTCAGATACTCGCAAATCGCCAACGTCATGCTCGAAACCCTCAACCTCAACCCCGACGACGAGTACGAGGAACCGGAACTTCTGAACCCTCCGGCACCGCCGAAACAGGAAAAACCGGAAACCGCAATGGGCTTCCTCGAACAGCTGTCAAACCTATCCAATCAAGGCGAGGAACTGCTTGAGCGATTCGCTGAAAAAGAAGGCTCCGAAACCAGCGAAGACGCCAAAAACCTGAGAAGACTGTTAATCGGAGCCACCAGCCAGCTCGTGGTGTTCGGCATGGTCATCTGCATCAAGGAACGCTCCGCGGAGAAATGAAAGGCAGAAGCAAGAGAAAACGGCATAAGCCGGAAGGAGAACACCGTGAATGGACTGCTTAACCCGCCAAAACCGCCATACGAGGAACCAATCGACAACGCCGGACGATACAAGTTCCTCATCAACGAAAATAACGGTGCAACCCTCGTGGAAGCCAACGGAACCGAAACAATCACACTCGCACGCATCAGCGAAGGCCGGTTGGAAGACCTCTCGCACAGACTCTCGGAACGTCTGGGACAAACACGATAGGAGGCACATCTTGACAGACAGGCAAATCGTTGTGGAAGAAGAAATCCTCAACAAGGAGGAAGCCGCAAGATTCCTCAACATCGGAATCGACAAGTTCCTTGAACTCTACGGGGTATGCGCCGACCGTCAAGGCGGCAAAACAACCACCTACAAGAAATCAGTGATCCTCGACCGATACGACGCACTCTGCAACCGATAAAACAAACCCCCACCTGCAAACATCCAAGGAAGCATCCAATGACAACACGTCCACTACCAAAACCAGTGAAACCCAACGTCAAACACCAGCATGAACAGTACGGCACGCTCACCGCCGTCGCCACGATCTGCATAACAGGCACGCTCCTGTTCAGCTGGTCGGTACCGCAACACAGCTGGCAGGCCGTCATCTGCGCACTGCTCATGCTCGCAAGCGTCCTCTATCTAGGCGTCATCGACGCACGCCATTACACCCTCGACTGCGAGGACTTGGAATAAAAGACTTCCCACCAGCCGACAGTCCAACAAACAAACCAAATTAGGGATGTTTTTCGCGGACATCCACGTTCACCATGTCGGCTGGCGGGGAACACATATAACTGAATATCGATTATTATCCACGCGCCGACCGCATCTTGCTTCACATACACTGTCGGCGCACTCGGTTGGGCGACGGTTCGCCCGTCCACGGATTCCAATCTTCTCCTGTCTAAATCTATGCAGGCACTCCGGTGCTTGCGGGTCCTTTCTTACTATGCCTGACTGCTTCAATCACAGTCGGCCACGCCACCGGCCGCGAACACGTTCAGGTCGCGTTCCAACAGCCAAAGGGGCGTTCGGAATCCAAGGACGGCATCGGTCCGACTCCGATGCCAGCCACTCAGCTCCATCCACTCGTCAGGACGGGGCACACAACCTAACCAAGCAAAAGGAAAACAATGAGCGACAACCTCGACCGCATCAACGCACGCATCGGAGGTGAAGCATGAGCACGATACGCTACATCAGCCTGTTCAGCGGAATCGAAGCCGCCACCGTCGCATGGCACCAGCTCGGGTGGAAGCCAATCGCATACGCGGAAATCGAACCATTCCCAAAAGCCGTGCTCAGACAACACTATCCGGAAGTGCCAGATTTAGGAGACATGACCAAAGTTGACTGGAAACAATACCACCATGCGGCAGATGTCGTTGTGGGAGGAAGCCCCTGCCAGGCATTCAGCATCGCCGGACTCAGGAAGGCTCTGGACGATCCACGCGGCCAGCTCATGCTCGAATATCTCCGAGCTTGCGCAGAGATTGATCCGGAATGGATCGTCTGGGAGAACGTGCCCGGAGTGCTGTCGGCTGAACGCGGACGGGCTTTCCGGTCGCTCCTTGAAGCCGTGGCCGAACTCTGGCCTGATGGGGGGGTGCATGGCGAGTGCTGGACGCTCAGTTCTTCGGTGTGGCCCAACGCCGCGAACGTGTGTTCCTTGTCGTCAACACTAGAGACTGGCGACGTGCCGCCCCGGTACTTTTTGAGCGCGAAAGCCTGTGCTGGGATCATCAGTCGAGCCGAGAGAAGAGGAAAAGCCTTGCCGGAGGAACTGCTGGCGGCGTTGGAAACGCAGATCCAGGCATTGGAAACTTGACCCACGGTGAGAACCAGTCTCGGAGAGTGTACTCGTCTGACGGAATCGCCCCGGCATTGCAGTCTCGTGAGAATGGTGGGCAGGATCAGTCGGCTGTCATGTTGGACTTCCACCAGCAGGATGGAAGGTTCAAGGTGAAATCGAGAGAGAGAAGTGATGTGCAGTGCAGTGCGGACAGTCAATCGAACGCGGCACGGTGCTTTAATCTCGCGCCGACATTGATGGCGCATGCGGGGAAAGACGCCCCATTCATCTATCCGACAGCCGATGGGAGAGACTAATGGCCCTTACCTTCAAGATACGCGGCGGCGGAACGGGGGGGGTAAGGGATTCCTGGGACAGGAAGAGCTTTCCGCCACACTCAGCACGCACAACGACCAGTCCCTATACATGGAAGAGGATTCGATGAAAGGTTTAACAGTTCGCAGGCTCACCCCGTTGGAATGCGAACGGCTCCAAGGATTCCCTGATGGGTGGACTGACATTCAATGGCGCGGCAGGGAGCACGCGCCGGACGGGCCACGATACAAGGCGTTGGGGAATTCAATGGCCGTTCCGGTCATGAGATGGATCGGTGAAGGAATTCAACTCGTTGAAGACAACAAGGAACTTTTCAAGAAGGAAACCAAATGAGTAACGTAACGCAGTCCGATGATTCGATTCGTGAATGGCCCGACCGGGAGATCAACGAACTCCTGGACGAACAGCCCGCAGGATGCCACTTCCACCTAATCGCGTTCAACGACGCGGGCGAAGTGATGAACCTCAAACCAGTCAACATGCCACCCAAGGCATGACACAAAAACAAATGCTTCCCATGCGCTTAGTGCGATTGGCGCATGGGACTTCGGGTGGAACGGCACAACAGGAACCGTCCACCGGCATCGTATGGGCTTTTTGAAGCCCCTTTCCCATACGACAGCCGGAAACTTGGGATAACAGGCACGGTACCGACCGGTGGGTTCGACTCCCACGCCACCCACGCAAACCATCAACAGATCGGAGAACACCATGGAAGACAACAGTCCAGAACGTCTTGATAAGAGCCTCACACGCTTGGAAATGGCGCACCAGTTAAGCGAAACGGTAGGACTCATACTCGCCGACGTGAACAAGCTCGTCGCATACCTCGCCAGCGTTGACGCCAACGGCGATGGCATAGTCGATGAAGCGGTGAACTTCACATTGAAAGGCGCCGGCAAGATCAGAAAACATGCGACCGCTATCAGGTATGGAATCTCAAACGCGCTTGAGAACGCCGACGCACACGAAAGCAACGAAGAACGCAAACGGAGATTCGTAGACAACCTCCTCAACGGTTTGGGCGGTGAGTGAACGTGGACGGGCGGACGATCCGACAAGCCATATTGGACACGCGGTTCAGAGGCTATGACGTCGGCCAAGTGGACGAACTGTTGGAGAAAATCGCGCACGCCATGGACGTGCTTGACGCGGCGAACCGTGAACTATGGCGGAAAAACAAGGAACTGGAACACCGATTGACAAGACCGGAGCATCCAACCAATGAGTGAACTTGCCACACGAACGAACTGGCGGCATCCCATCACCGGATACAAGTCCAACAGTGGTGGACGCAAAGGCCGGAAACAAGCCGAAAAACCCACATTGACCGAACAGGGAATCGACGTTGACGAGTTCATCCGCGAAAACCACGCCCGCATACAGCGGCTACGCGAAACCACGCCACGCAACCGTAAACCCGAACCCACATACCGGAAAGTCTACGAAACATGGCTGGAACAATCCAAAACAGGCCATCCATCAGAACGCAGCATAGCGAAAGCGTTGGGAAAAAGCGTCTCCACCATCCACCATCACGTCACGAACCTTGTACGTGACGGATACCTCGCCAAAGATACGATCCGCGAACGGGAATACGTGCTGACCGGCAAACCATTCAACCCCATCGGACAGGGAAAAGCGAAGCAATCACCGGACACGCTGGCCAGAATCCGTGAGGAAACAGTCAGACTCCAAAACGAAGGCGTCGCATTCGACCCGGCTGAATACGCGCGGATCATCAGCGGACGTGTCGGCAAATCCAAGAAAACGGTACGCAACAATTTCGCCACGCTCCGCAAGGAAGGCATACTGCCACCTGCTGAGAACCCGTTCGCCAGCCAACGGAAACCAAAACCAGAACCAGAACCGAAACCAGCCGCCAACAAGGAGGAACCAATGAGCCAGACAACCACACCGAAAATCACCCCGCGCGACATCACCACCACGGAAGTGGTACCGGAAAAACATTACGAGAATCCACGCGCCATCATCGCGAACGCGCTGGTCGGCATCTACGACTCCATCTCGGCATTGCAGCGTGCCGCATATCATGCCAACGACAAGGTGGTCTACATGTTCGCCACCAAGCTGCTGAATGGCGAATTGATGGACATTAAGGCCAATTACTCGAAGGACGCAAAATGAAGCTCAATTTCGATAGCAAGGACGGCGTTTTCACCGTCAAGGCCGAGAACAAGGAAGAAATCACCCGACTCAAAATGTCCGCGATGGACATCGCAAATCTGATTGTCAATTACTTCGATGCCGAAATTCAGGAAGTGAAAGTGGAGAAGAAATGAAGCGTATTCCCCTCAAGGACACGGCGAACTCATGGATCTGAAAGCCAGCTACAGCAAGGAAAACAAGTAATGGACAAGAAAACCCTCAACGAAATCACCGAAAAATACGACAACACCAGTCCAGACCAACTCCGCGCCGACCTCGCCGTATTGACTGCGATCAACAAACGCAGCGGCGAAATCCTCAAAATCATCAAAACCGCATGGGAACACGACCACGATGGTGGAGACAAGGAAACCGTCAACATCGCAGGCGTCGAAGCCGGAGAAATCAGCCTCGGCAAAGGCGGCAACGGCAAATACACGGTAACCGACGAACGCGCATACGGCGCATTATTGCACGACAACGATTTCATGATTCCAGGCGGACAGCCGGCAGCCGAACAAGTCTGGATGCCAAGACGTGAAGCAATGGACGCGAAATACCTCGAAGACATGATCCGCGACCACGACGGCGAACTGCCGGACGGCGTGGAATGGAAGACGGGAAGGCCGGGCGTGGTCACGTTCCGCAGCACGCGCGGCTTCGTGGACAAACTGTTCAGCGCGGAACTCGCACCAACCGTCATGCGCCTACTGCTCACTGACGGATCGAAAAACAACACCGGTAAGGAAACCAAGGAATGAGCAACGAACTCACCATCCAAGACAATCAGGACGTATTCACGCAACGGCAACTGGCGGCGTTGGCTCAGATCGGCGTACAGGGAGCCACACCAGCCGACCTTGCCGTGTTCCTCCACCAATGCCAGCGCACCGGCCTTGACCCGTTCAACCGCCAGATCTACATGATAAACCGCCGTCAAAAAGACCAGAACGGCAGTTATGTGCTGAAGCAGACCATCCAAGTCGGCATCGATGGTTTCCGTACCATCGCGCGTCGCGCGGCGGACCGTAACCACGAGCTGTTCAGCGAGCCGGAAACCCTCTGGTGCGGCGAGGATGGCGTCTGGCATGACGTGTGGATTGCGCCGACCCCTCCGGTCGCAGCGAAGGTCACGGTCCGCCGTGGCGAAGGCGAGTTCACCGGCGTGGCCCTCTACCGCGAATACGTCGGAACCCGGTTCGACAAGTCAACTCAACGTCATGTGCCGAACAGCATGTGGGCTTCTAAACCAGCCACGATGATCGCGAAATGCGCGGAAGCGTTGGCATTGCGCAAGGCATTCCCACAGGATTTGAGCGGCCTGTACACGGCCGACGAAACCGACATGGACGCCGTGCAGGCTGAGATCGTGGAAGAGGAAACCGCAGTCAGAAAAAGCTATGGCAGTCGCGCCAGACAGCGGAATCACGACGAACAGGCCGAGCGGCAGCCGCAGTCTTGCACGCCTGAACAGGCTGACGCCATTTTCACCATGCTGCGTGATTGCGGTGTCGCGTCGAACGAGGAAGCCGAGCAAGTGCTGTACCGGCTGACCGGCAAGCATGGATTGACGCCACGACAGGTCGGCCGGCAGGACGCGGACAATCTGCTCGTCGCGGCCCCTGATTTCGTTAAACGGAAAATCATGCAGGCATTGCAGGAAATCCGCAAACCACAGCGGGAACAGGTGGAAGTCGTTGACACGACCACCGCCGAACAGGAAAACACTGATAGCAAGGAGGCCGAGTGATGGCCGGTGAGACCGTTATCACGATCATTGGGAATCTGACCGCCGATCCGGAATTGCGCACGACGTCCGCTGGCGCGCAGGTCGCGTCGTTCACGATCGCCAGCACGCCGCGTTCCTGGAACCGCAGCACGAACCAGTTCGAGGACGGTCAGGCTTTGTTCATGCGCTGTAGCGCGTGGCGTGATCTGGCTGAGCATTGTGCCAACAGTCTTGCGAAGGGCATGCGTGTGATAGCGCAGGGCAGGCTTACGCAACGTTCCTACGAGGCGAAGGATGGCACGCAGCGCACGGTCGTGGAATTGCAGGTTGACGAGATCGGCCCATCGCTCAAGTATGCGACGGCGCAGGTGCAGAAGATGCAGTCAGGCGGATACCAGGGCGGCAACACCAATGGCGGTTTCGGCGGGAATGGCTATCAGCAGCCGCAGCAGGCACAGCAGCAGCCGCAGGGAGCCGACCCGTGGGCTGCGCCAACCGGCACGCCTGACAGTTTCGGCGGTTTCGGCGGAGCGCCGGAACCGGAGTTCTAAATGGTGCCATTGGCAGGATACGACCCGCCAGCATGGTGCGAACGGCATGAGTGCCCCTACTACGGACGATCATGCCCCGAATGCGAGACGGAAACGGAAGACTACTACGCGGACATCGGCGACGCCAATGTCTGGGATTTGGAGTGAACATTGTTCGATTTCGACGTTTACGGGGAACCGGTCGCGAAAGGCCGTCCAAGATTCTTCGGCACGCACGCCGTCACACCGGAACGCACACGCACGCAGGAAGAACTGGTCGCAAGCGAATTCCTACGACACTACCCACAGGCGCAACCGTTGAAAGGCGAAGTCATGATGACAATCGTCTTCTACAAAAGCCGCCACGGCAAACCCGACTTGGACAATCTGGAAAAACTCGTCAAGGACGCGTTGAACGGACTCGCCTACACGGACGACCAGCAGATCAAACTCACCCTGTGCGCGATGCTCGAACCCGACCGCATGGCATTGGGCAAACGGGCGTTCGGACTGGTGAAACGACGGCAGGGAATGCCATTGACATACGGCGGCATCGAATACGAGCCACACACGGGAATCCACATCGAACCATTGGACGGAACCATCCACGACGGCATACGCCATGCCACGGAAAGCATGAAAGGACTGTTGCATGACGCGGGCAACGATGCGCGATATCGATGAAATGACTTTCAACATCCAAGTCTGGGATTACATGAACTGGGCTTTGGGAGACAGGAACCTTGGTTTCGACAGGCGGTTGCATTGGATGGGCGAACCGGTCAACGTCACCACGTTCAAAAACGCGGACAAGCCAGTGTCGGAAATGTTGGACGAAGCCCGCACTATCGCCGCAGACAACGACATGCGCGTCTGGGTCGCCGTCCAACACGTCACCGGCATGAACATCTCAGGAAGCCTCGTGCTAATCCCACCGGAAACATGGACACGACTCAGCCAACTCGACGCAAACCGGGAACTCGACGGAATCCACTTTATCCAACCGGCTGTCGGCAACGGGATGGGAGTGGTCAGCCTCTACCAGTTCGCACTGCTCATGAACCACTTGCAGCCACTCGGACCGGACGAATCGAAGGAGGATTGAAATGGTTGAAATACGCCAATCATGCTACATGTGGCAGAACGTGAAACTCAACCGCATCCAAGCCTCCCTGCTGGTGGCATTGGTGCGTGACGGACGATTGCCGCACGTGGACTGCGAATGGTCGAAACAGTATCGGACAATCGACGCCTTGGCCGCGCGTGGACTGCTCGTCAAGCATGATGACGGACTGGTGGAGCCTACCGGTTTCGGACGCGAATACGTTGACCACATCCTCACGCCGGTGAAGACGCATAGCACGGCGACATCCAAAAAGTTCAACATGTTCTGGAACGACCAGTACGCGCATCCGAAAACATACCACTATAAGCCGGAACGGTTGCGCGTGGTGTGCGCTAGGGGAGCGGAATGAGACATCAGCAAACCATCATTGACAAGGACAGATCATGAAACACAACGAACAGGTAATGCTGTACAGCCGTGAATGGTTGGAACACGAGCGTCGCAAGGCATGGCGAGAAGGCTACGCCGCCGGGTGGAAAGACCAGGAATGCGACTTCCCGCCACACACCACCGAAAACCCATACAAGGAGACGCTCAAGTGAGGCACGACCCGTTCAGCGTCCTGTTCGCGGTCACATTGACCGTCAGCCTGTGCGTCGCCCCGATCATCATATTCATCCTCGATTAAGGAGTTCAAAAATGAGTGACAACGTCAACCATCCAAAGCATTACGAGAACGGCCCGTTCGAATGCATCGAACTGACCCGCCTGTTGAGTTTCGACTGGGGCAACGTGGTCAAATACTGCTACCGCTGGCAGTCGAAGAACGGCGTCGAAGATCTGAGGAAGGCGCTCTGGTATGCGAACGACGCGGTGATACACGGCATACCGCTCTACGCCGACACCAATTTGTCCGGCCTGTGCAATGCATTGTTCTCCGCCCTCGTGGACACCGATTGGGCGGGACTTAGACACATTTGGTGGGCATTCGCGAATAACTGTTTGAAAAAAGACATTCTAACGACCCTCAAGAACAAGATCAATGAAATCGAAAAGGAAGGAAAGTAATCATGGAACATATCGTGCAGTTCGCCATTGGCATTGACGACAAGGCCATACAGAACCGTATCGAGGAACACGCCTATACGGACGTGCTCAACAAGCTCACCAAAAACGCCGTGGACAGTGTTTTCTCATACACCAACGCGTATTCGCGGGACACCATGTGGAAGAACTTGATGGAGGACGCTTTGCAACGCTTCCTCGAAGAACGCAAGGACGAGATCATCGACAAGGCCGCGAACACACTCGCCGACCGGTTCCAACGGACGAAGAAGTATCGGGAAGCCATGGGAGACGCCATCGAAAAGGACGGTGAGTGATGGACGGATTGGACAAGGTTGAGAAAATTCTGATTGTCGTACTGGTGGTATCCCTCGCCGCAACGCTCTTCCTGATGGGAGTAAGCATCTACTCGTACTGGTACGTGGGCACGCATCATGATTACGGCATGAAGACGGTCAAGACCGGCGACGTGACATGGGTCTGCCTCACCGACCACGGCACGACCATCGGCTGCGACACCGTGGAGGAATACCAGTGAACGGCTACATCATCTGGCCGAAGGGCGATATGAGACTGCATACATGCCGAGTGTACAAGACGCTCCAAGAGGCATCGGATGTGGCGCAGGAGCGCGCCGACTCCCACCACAGGCCGTACGAGGTGCGCGTAACCTGCGACACTTCGCAACGAATCATCAAAACCTTTGAACCAAGGAAAAGCAAATGAATGAAGAAATACAAGTGGGAACCACCCGCGTCACATTCCATGTGACGGCGTTCTACCCGCCGATGGATATTGCGGAAGCCTGTGTGTACGTACCGATGTACGTGACCACCGGCGAAACGATTGGAAACCATGAAAAAGGCAGTATCCCAGCCCACGTGCAGAAGGATTTCGACAAGAAGGTAGAGCACGCATTGCAAGTGTTCGCCGACACGCTGAAGGCATCATTCAAGGAAGGAGAGGGAAATGTTGAGAAGCATTGATTTCAAAACCATGCCTTACCTGTTTACCGACAAGGCTGGCACTTGTCTGACTGTGGAGTTCGACGGCAGGGAACTGGATGGCATCTACAAGCAGGTGAAAGCCATGTACGATCTGGAGCATCCGTCTGCTGGCATGCCCATCGAACCAATGGAACCGGGCTGGTATATGACTCGGGATGGTGAAGACCTGTTGAGCTTCGACGGTGACGCATGGCATATCCACAATCTCGGTGGTGCGGAACCGTTCGCTGACGGTGGTCTGGAAACGATGGACTGGAGCGTGGTCAAACGAACGTTCGATGCTGACTCATTTCCTTTAGTTCCAGTCAATCCAAGGAAACCGAATATGACAGGGGAGGCCACGGATGTTCAACAGAAAGCATAGGGAAGTCCGATACGTCAAATGCCCGTACTGCGGCAAAAGCCCAGTCCGCATAGAAGGACGCAGCTTCACGGACAAGAACAAGATCGTCATGCATTACGAGTGCCCAAACAATCATCTGACCACCGGCGACACGCCATATCCACGCGAAGCATTGGATCTTTGGCTTCTCGCAGTCGGCAAGGTGCTGAAAGTCGATGACGTGATAAGCGACTACTTCGCCAAACAGCAAAAGAAGGAGGCAGGCCAATGACCGAGCATGAGGAATACTGCGTGAGCATCCGCAAATCCTACATAATGCCCGACCACACGCTGGGAGGATACGCGGTGACGTTATGGAGTTGGAGCAGTCCCGACGAAACATGGTGGTATGCGGCAGTGCGCGAATACCTGTTCGCGGACTACAACGGCAGTCGTAGGAAGGCGTTACGGCAGGCGAGACGGGCCGCTAGAAAACTCGCCGGAATATTCGACTGCACCAACCATGACACCAACGAGGAAGGAATGTGGCAATGAGCGTGCTATACCACGGTGGGGTTCCAGACCTGAAACCCGGCGACATCATCGAACCGGGGCACAGTCGAGACAATTACGACGATTGCCCCATCTGCCGTGCCAGACGCGAAAAAGGCGCGTCGGCCATCGAAGGCACCGGACACCAAGAACAAGTCTACTGCACCACCATGCGTGATTACGCGGCCGAATACGCCGCAATATATGGCAAAGGAGACGTATACCAAGTGCGTCCGATAGGCGACCTCATCGAATCCGATGAGGATTTCGAAGGCTGTTACCGATGCGACAGGCTGCAAATCGTCAGAACAGTGGAGAAACACGTCGTGCTGACCCCTAAACGACGCCGGAAGATCATCAGGCTCATGCAGCGTCTTGGTGGCCCATGCCTGAACCCGCTGCCACGAAACGCCACCCCGGAAATGATCGAACGTTGGGCGGCACGAGAATACGCCGACATGCGGCACATCATGCGCGAAGCCGAAAGGAGCATCAAATGAGCATAAGAGTGGGAACAACCTACTTGGCGATATGCGACTATCCGGGCTGTTACCTGGGGTACGAATTCTGGGAACCAACCAAGAAAGCCGCAATCAGTGACGTTATCGACGATGACGAATACAAGGGGAATGATACGAAATGAGCAGTCAATACAAGGTTCGCGCGCTGTATTGGAGTTACAACGACGGCTACTATCGCTTAAAAAACCAGGGGGTGCTTGAAGATTTACTGAACGATGGTTGGGAGATTTCACGGGTGGATGCCATATCGCCAACGAATTTTCCATCTGGCGCATTCGGCGCCACGAACGTCTACGTTCTCGAAAAGCAAAGCGAGGAAAAGCAAAGCGAGGACACGAAAAAGAGCAGTGTGTCAGAATTCCCCCCGCATGACATGGGTCTACGTGTGGAACTCGACACGAACGGAACATACTACCTGAAAAGCGGATGGAAAGAACACTGTGACTGGATTTATGGGCTTGCTTGGAGGTATACGGATGGTTCCGGCATCGTATCCGCTTCACGGCCTGACAATCCTGTTCCCATCGCAATCATGAATAGCCACGTGAGGCTAGCAACCTCATTCGATGAACACGAAACCGGAACCACCAAGCAAAGCGAGGACACGAACATGAAGGAGACAAATCGATGAACGGCGATAAGCAGCATGCGGTGTGGCGTGAAAGCATCGAGAAATACGGCCAGGAGACGCAAAGCATCGTCTGCATGGAAGAATGCTCCGAACTCATCCAAGCCATCAGCAAGCGCCTACGCGGCAAGCCCGGTGCCACCGACAATCTCGCAGAAGAAATGGCCGACGTGATCATCTGCCTGTACCTGCTCAAGGAAATGTACGACATCACCGACGAGCAGTTAAATGAACGGATCGCACGCAAGACGGCAAGGCAATCCAAGCGAATGCAAGCCGATGACCCATTCCTGGAAGGCAAGGACGCGGAATGAGCGCGTACCAACCTGTTCTTGACCCTGCTTGCGGCGGGCGAATGTTCTGGTTCGACAAGTCAGACAGCCGTGTGCTCTTCGGTGACGTGCGCGACGAAAGTTGGGAACTATGTGACGGACGCAGATTCGAAGTCAAGCCGGACATGCTGATGGACTACCGCGATCTGCCGTTCCCGGATGAGACGTTCCGTATGGTCGTGCTCGACCCACCACACTTGCGCAATGCGGGAGAGACGAGCTACATGGCGCAGAAATACGGATGCCTCGACCAAGAGACATGGAAAAACGACCTTAAGACCATGTTCAGCGAATGCTTTCGCGTATTGCAGCCTTGCGGAACGCTGATTTTCAAGTGGAATGAGACGCAGATACCCGTCTCTCAGATTCTCAAGCTCACTGACCATAAGCCGCTCTTCGGCAACAAACAGCCGAACCGCACCGGAACACATTGGATCGTCTTCATTAAGGAGGATACGGAATGAGCAGGGCTGAAACTACCGCCATGCTGTCCAAGCTGGTAGAGAAGCGTCTGAAGAACCGCGTCAGCTTCTGGGCAAGCGAGGTGAATTTCGACTTGGGCACCTCGAAAAACAGACGAATCGACTTCATGGGATTCAAGCCGTTCACGCCCGGCTATGTGCTCATGCCGGCAAGTGTGGAACTTGGCGAGTTCTCCTGTTACGAAGTCAAATCCTGCATGGCGGATTTCAAATCAGGCCATGGGTTGACGTTCTACGGGGACGTGAACTACCTCGTGACCACAAGGGAACTGGCCGAGGAACTGCGAGTCAACTACTTGCTGCCACACAATATCAATCAAGTGCTCACACCATCGAAAAAAGGCGACAAGCTCGTACCGCTTTTCGACGTGTCCGGCAAGTGCCAATCCTACAGGTGCCGCGCCGCAAGCGAAATGCTGTACGCGATGATCGAAGCGAACGGAAAGAGAACAAATTGAGCATCGCGGATGATGAAGCTGAGAAGGTATATCCGACCCGCTACTGGAGTGGAACGCGTGTCAAGGAACAGTTTTCCTGCGACACGGACGATTTGCAGGAAGCGTACCTGCGCGGACGCAACGCACCACCGGCTGACGCCGAGGTCGAAGCCGTGGCGAAAAAACTGATGTGGTGGGACATGGCACCAGCCTGGGAAGACGTCATGCCAAGTGAGGACTGCTTCTGGACTCTGTCCGAGCCGGAGATACGCGCCAATTACATCAGGGACGCTCGGGAAATGCTCGAAATCGCACGAAAGGCGGCAAACGAATGAGCATCGAGGACTGGATTGAAAAAATCGCCGTCGCCGTCGCGGTAATGTTCTTCGTCATATTCATCGCCTTCATCGGCTATATCTGCTGGGCTGAAGCGACGGCGGACACCATCATCCTCCGTGATGACGGACAATCATACGCATGTCAGACCAGCAGAATATCCCCAGCGCCACACAACTGCAAACCGGTCAAGGAGAAACGATCATGAGCATCAGATATGTGGAATGCGCTCACTGCGGCGAGGTTGTCGGCACATATTACGTGACCTGCCCCTACTGCGGATTCAAGCTGGCCGCCGCGCGCAAGCCGACAGGCATGGATCCTCTGTATGGCATGACCGACGACGAATTCTACAAGCGATTCGGGAGCATGTGATGGAAGATGTTGGAATTCTTCCTTGGCCCCCACCAAGCTTGGCGGAGCTCGAAAAAGCTTTGGATTCGATGGACCACGACGGAATCACAAGAGGAGATTAGGCGATGGCTAGGCGCGGCTACGTGCAGCTCGTGAACGGCTTCTACGACAACGACAAGATACGTGACCTCGTGCGCATGGGCCGCGCCGATTCCGTTGGTGTGTACTGCATGGCCCTCTCGCTATGCGGCGACAGGCTCACAGACGGTTTCGTACCACGTCGCGCCATGCTCTCCAACATCGGAGCGACACCGGAACAAGTGAGGGCGCTCGTGGACGAGGGAATGCTTGAAGAGGTCGAAGAAGGCTGGCTGATCCACGACTACACCGCGCACAATCGCACCAGAGAGCAGGTATTGCACGCCCGCGCCGACGCCAAGGAACGCAAAAGCAAATCCCGATGTCACAGCAGTGTCACAGCAGTGTCACAGCGTGACATGTGTGTGACATCGGGACAAACACCAGAACACCAGAACACCAGAACACCAAAGAAAGAGAAAGAAGAATATTCTTCTTCTTTCTCCAAAGAAATCGGCGTGAAGGATTTCGGCGATTCGCAAGAGTGCGGCGAAACGGACAGGACGCTGGCTGTGGAATATCCGAACCTCGACCTCGAATCCGCATGGCTCGCCTTCGCGGACCGCCACCAAGACGAAACACGCACGATAGCCGACTGGACGCGCCTATGGAAAGGCTGGTGCCAACGCAGGGCCAACATGAGCGGCATACCACAAAAAACGCCACATACGCACACATGGGCGTGCGAACACACGCTGAAACGCCTTGGCATTAAATCACGCGACGACGTGCAAGACATGGTCGAAGCACAGCAAACGGCAAACCAGCTCAACAAGGAAGACCGAAATGGAAGAACCTGAACTCACCGAACAACAAAAAACAGCCCTCAGAAAAGCAATCGGCGACATCATTGGAGACTACACGCCATGGGTGCTAATTATGGAAACCACGCCACTTGGAGAAACAGCCACGGCATACTCCGAAAGCGTGACCGACACGCATTCCAGCGCGTTCACCATCATCGGACTGTTGGACAACGAACTAACCCAACGACTCAGCTAGGTTGCGTTCACAGGTGCATGGTAGAATCATCCAAGCCGGTTCAATCGCACGCCATAAGGCACTGGCCTAGGAAAACCATACCCAACGAAAGGCCAAAAGCGATTGCCGGAATGCAAAACCCGCTCATGCTGGCGTGAGCGGAACCCAGAACGCCAACTATGCCCCAACTGTGAAACCCGCCTCACCGACAACCTGACATGGCTGGCGAAACACCTGCCATCATTGGAAAACGGGAAACTCAACCGCATCAACAAAAACAGGGACATGAACGGCAACGGCGGAAGCGGATACTCCGCAACACCGCCACTACGCGAAACCATCTACGATCTCCTATACGAGCGTGACGAACACGGACTGGACGGCGTGCAGCCCACCCTCCAGGCATTCGCCACATGCCTAGGAATCCAATGGATGCACGTCACGCCACTGGCCGACCTCGCCAAACGAATCCTCGACACGAAAACAGGACACACCAACTACCTGCTCTCCACGGCAACACCCGTATACGCGGAACAAATACGCATCCTAGTCAAGGAATGCTCACGCATCCTCAACCAAGGACACGCCGTCAACCTCGGCACATGCCCCAACACCGACTGCAACACGCCACTGACAGCCGACGAAACAGCAACCACAGTCAAATGCCGCGGATGCAAAAACACGTGGAACATCAACTACCTCAAGAGCATCATGAACCAGAAAATACTCGAATCAGACTACACGGGCACCATGCGCCAGATCATCAACCTACTCGCACAATCCACCGGACAGATCGTCAACACGAACACGTTCAAAAGCTGGGTGCACCGCAACCAACTAAAACCAGCGGGTGGAATCCACGGACACCCCACATACCGCATCGCGGACGTATACCGGCTCCTGCTCCGGCTCCAACAGGCCGGACAGACAACCGACAGCGTATGGCAGCTGCTCTCCAAACAGAAAGCAGAATAATGGCACGAATCATCATCGAAGACAACGGACACACGATCACATACGAGAACGTGTCCAACATCCACGACCGGCAAGACCGGAGCGCCACCACCACAAACATATTCCGCAACACGGCAGAACGCACCCTGCATACGCTCACATTCCTCACGCCAACGGCAAACAGCATCCTCTGAAAGAAAGGCAAAAAATGAGCGAAATCATGCAAATCACCGGCAACACCGACAACATCGCATACCAGCATCCACACGACGCCGGAGCCGACCTGAAATCACGCGAGGACACCATCATCCCCGCCAACGGGCGCACGCTCGTGCACACCGGCGTATACGCGGCAATCCCTCACAATCACGTGGGCCTCGTATGCCCCCGAAGCGGCCTCGCGCTGAACCAAGGCTTGACCGTGCTGAACGCGCCTGGAATCATCGACAGCAACTATCGCGGCGAACTATGCGTGATCCTGCACAACACCAGCGAAAGAGCCGTCAAAATCACGGCGGGACAGCGCATAGCGCAACTTGTCATAACGCCCGTCGCGCACGTGAAAATCATTCCGGAAAGCCACCTGCCGGAAAACACGGAACGAGGCGAAAACGGATTCGGCAGCACCGGCGAATAAGCCGACAACACTCGTAAAACAGACACTCGACAACCCTGGACAGGAACAATCATGAGAATCCACATCGTCACCGCTGACGTGCAAGACAAGGACAGATACAGGGATTACACGACCCTCCCACCGGAAAAGTATCCTTATCTGCCAACTGTTCGCGAGGATACGGAAGTCAAGTATGGCGAGTTCGTCAGCATCATGGGTGTTTACGGTTCGCGTGACCGGGCAGAACATCGCGTGGATGAACTTGTTCGCGAAGGCTTCACTGTTTTCCCGATCGTCGAATGCGTTGTGGACGCGAACTGTTGGAAATACATAGGAGGCCACGCGGAATGAGCGTCGCCGACACGACACAGGACAACACCACCAAGGAGGCGCAATGAAAGCACTCGACTTCACCAAGAAGAAAAGCAAACTGGTAGACAAGCTGGTAAAACTCGGATTCCATTATCAAAGCACCGACAAGGAGCCAGCTAGTCTGCGAGGACCCTCACGACTGATAACCACATGGGCGAACGTCATGAATGGCGTGACCCTGCAAATCATCGATGCGTATGACGAACGCCATGGCGAAAACTACGAACTGATTACAACGAAGCGCAAATACGTCAGGATAACGGATGATTGCACTAACATAAGCGTCACCATGTCGTTCGAAGAGTTCATGGAATTGGAAGAGATCACGAACAGCAAGGGCAGCACATTCCCACGCCCGGAAACATCCTTCAAAAGAATTACTAACGAGAACTAGGGGGATACGTGAAATGAGCGAGACAATCAAAATCAGTGGAAAGTGAGCGCGTCATGCGAATCTACCTAGTAACTGCGAACGCACAGGATCACAACGAATACATCGAGTACCGGGATCAACCATATAATCCCGATTCGTTCACTGACACCCCAATGCACATGGGCGAAACATCATACACCGCAGGATTTGTAAGCATCATGGGCGTTTACACGACACGCGAACAAGCGGAGACACGCGTAAACAAGCTCACCCGCGAGAAATTCCCGGACTTGCGAATCATCGAGATTGAAGCGGACTCTGACTGTTGGCAGTTCGTCGGTGGAGGTTGGCTCTGGTGAACAAGCAAATAATCACAGCGGACCATCTGAACGCCACGCACTTGGGCAAGCGAATCACCATCAACAGCTTGCATGGCACCGTCATGTCAGGCGAGCTGAAAGAAATCAGCGCCGACTACGCCATCATGCCCAGTTTGGCGTCTTACTTCCCCTACAAAGAAAACAAAACATTGGAGTACAGTAAGGACGTTCACATCATCCTGCACTTGTCGAACCAAGTCAACGACGATATCAAAGCAACCGTACGCGAGGACACGGAACTACAGGTAGAAGACGAACAGGTAGACCATTTTGTTAACGTCTTCGGCAAAATGGTCAGACTCGAAAAGGAGACACAATGACGTCACCAACCACCAAAGAACTGCTCATGCGCGTGATCGCCGTGGAATCACCGAAACTGTTCGACGGGTCAGACAACGAGCCAATCGAAGTGACCTCCTACTCCTATCAAGAAGAAGGAATGCGTCTCTGCGATACATGCGACTATCCAGAATTACTGTTCATAGGATACCGGACACGCGGCGGAAAAACGAAACATCTAGAGTACGAGTACTTCGACCTATCCGACTTGCTCAGAACATTGGACAAGTGGGATAGGCAACACGACGATACGAGGAAGTCAGACGCATGAAATGGTTCACCAGCGACCTGCATTTCGCACACCCATTCGTGGCCGCGCTACGCGGTTACGCGCTACCCGGATACGCTCGCGACGAATCAATCAAACAACAGGCTGAACGCGACGGCAGACAGCTCAAGGATTGTGTTGACTGGCGTCGGCACGACCTCGACATCGTACAAGCGATAAACACATATGTCGGCAAGGAAGACGAACTCTACATCCTCGGAGACATCAGTTCCGGCAGCACGTGGAGCGTCGAACAGGCGATAATGCGCATCCAGAATCTACAGGTCCCACGCAAACGCAGACACCTGATCCTCGGCAACCACGAACTCTACGCATCCAGCCGCACGCTGGAAAAGTTGGCAAGCGTGTTCGGGGAAGTCGGAAGAGTCGGCATCACCGAAATCAGAGACGGGCGGGGCAACAATCCACACACGGTATTTTTAAGCCACTTCCAATGGCGTGAAGACTTCACGCAAAGCAAACCACTAGGCGCAGTCTCAACCAATTGGAACGCGCCGGAATTAGCCAAATACGCGATACCACGCATGAACAACACTCTGCTCCTGCACGGACATACGCACGCGTATGACCCACTTGAGTTCGGCAGGCATCATAATGAGATCAACGTCGGATTGGACGCATGGTGTTTCGAGCCGGTCAACGAAGCCGAATTGGTGGACAATTGGCTACACACTGCGTTAAACGTAACTGAGTGATCTACAATGGCACATGAATGGGGGCGGATTCAAACCACCCCCACTATTTTTCTCGGTCAACAGATCCTTTGGATTCCAAATCATCCATTATTCAAGAATCTCTGCAATCCATCGCCAGCCCTGCCATCCAGCCCGCGACGGGACATGTCGTAATAGTCGAGCATCTGCGGACTGTTCCACCCGCCTGCGGCCATGATGTCCCTGTCCGGCACGCCAGCGTCACGGGAGAGCGTGCAGAACGTTCGCCGCAATGAATGCGGCGAAATATCCGGCACGCCCACACGCAATGCCACGGACGATACGATGCCCACTGCGGTCTGCTGTCGCATACGCGCGCCGGAATCCTCACGGAACACCGCACCGTGCCTACGCCCGCCAATGAGTCGTGCGAGAGCCTCGGACGCCTCGGAGGGAATGGCCACACGCTGGGACCAGTCGCCCTTGCGGTCGAACCGCACCCACGGACGCCCGTCATTCAAATGACAGTCTTCGACATCCAATCCGAGCGCCTCGCTGACCCTCGCACCGGTAAACAGCAGCAGACTGCACAGGGCATCCGTCCGCGCATCCATGCCACGCGCTTCGGCCAGAAAAAGCCTCGCCTGCTCGCGGGTGAGGTACGTGCCGTCCGAATGACCGTACATTTTCGGTCTGCGCACATGCTCGCCCGGATCGCAGTCGATATACCCCTCCTCGCAAAGGTAGCGGTAGAGGCCGCAAACGACGCTCAGATTCTTGTACACCGTGTTTTTCGCTGCTGGCCGCATGTCGTCGCCATAGGCGGCGAACACCTCGATATGGGTGCGCTTCGCCCGCAGCATGTCGATGCCATTATCCGCACACCAGCGGAGCCATCGCGATACGACGCTTCGATACCCCGCCCTTGTGCTCGGCGACAACCCGGCGAGAAAACCGGCGATCATGTCGCTCACCGTTTCCATATGCGCACCGTCTCCTTGCAGATCAAAGGCTTATCAGCCGGACCCTTGACAAACGGTGGTATCCACTGCCTACGCCTCAGCGAATGATTCGGACCATACGCCTGATCCCTCCAGAAGCCGCGCACGATGAAACGATGCGAATACTCACGTCGCACCCGCTCGTCATCATCGGCACTTCCGCCCGGACGATGCAGGTTCTCACGCAGCACCAGCATCTTGACCTTGCGTATTTCCGGGTCGAAACGCTGCGGCAGGGGATGCGCCATATCGGGTTTCGCCGGTTTTGCCTCGCAGATATGCGGTTCCGCGCTCAACGCCCACACCGCGTGCAGCAGTCCGCAGAGCCACTGGAAGCTCCCGTCGTTCTCGCGGACGACGGAGGGGGCGAGCGAGACGACGGGGAGGCCGAATGAATCGGCGTGCATCTCCCTGATCCCCACGGGATTGTCGGTGAACACCGATATCTTGACGCTCTCGCGCCCCGCATCCTGCCATAGGATCGCGGCTACACGAATTTCGCCGGACCCGTCGTTATCGAAGCGGAATGAGATGTGCTGCACGTCGCCCTCGAAAAATATCATCCCGCATTGCGCCGGCGGATCGGGTTCCGGAAAATCTCCGGCCTGCACGGTGTCCTCGGCCAGACGCGTCATATCTCGGCTGACCCACCACAATTGCGCGGTTCTGATCTGATCGGTCATGCTCCAGGCGTTGGCCATCATGGCCTCGTATTGAGTTTGCGAGCCGAGTTCCCCAAGCCTGTATTGGGCGAAGTCGGCGAGCTTGTCACGGATCAACGGCAAGTGGGATGGGATAAGCCTAAGCCTGCTACGCTTGGACATCACGCCCCCCTAACGTTGAAACAGTGTCAGCGTCTTCGGGATACACGTATCTGACCGTATAGCCTTCCGCCTGCAATATTGCACCAATCTCCCTCGAACGCGCGTTGACGACACTATAAACAGCCTCGTCACGCCCAAACTCGTCGTAATGCGCCTGAGAACGATAGTACGTCAAATCAACATGGTCAGGCGGATTGCCTTGGACTTCCTCAATCCCGTCCACCGCATCCAACGCGGCCTCGACCGCTTCGACATGCTGCGTGAGCATGTGTTCCAACCATGCCTGCACGTCTGCCGGTGGTTCCGCCTCGCCGGGCTTCTCCCAACGTTTCACCGTCATCACGGCATTGCCGAAACGGTCGGCAAGCATCTTCTGACTGATGCCGCATCGCTCCCGTGCCGCACGAAAAGCGGCCTTCGATCCAAACGTCATACAAACCTCCAGACAATCATGAAAACACGGAAAACGTCGGCTCCAGCATGAAAAACACGCCGGAGCCGACAGAACAACGATTTCCAGCGGAATACGTCACGCCTTGACGCAATCGAACACCAGCAAATCGGAATCATCAGAATCCGTTCCGATCTTGGAGTCAAGACGCCACCCGTTTTCCCCAAGGCACCGTTTAATGTCCTCCGTCCAATCATCCGCCTCCACGTCGGACGGGGTGAACTCCAAGTCGTCCACCATCTCCCTATCCTCATGGAAATCGATGAAGTAATCGTAGATGCGGATATGGAACGTCGAATCCACGTCAAGCGGGTTCCTGAGCACCGCATTGTTCGGCTCCATCACGTCGATGTAGGCGTTGTGGGCTTCGATGCGCTCGGTCCACCCGCTGATGGTTCCCGGATCGTTCAGGTCGATGAACCAGTCCATGAGCTGCTCGGTGGTCAACGTGTCTGAGTAAGCCGAAAGCTCTTCGTACAGCTTGTCGTAATCGGATTGCGTGGACTCCTCGTCAGCGACGAGCCGCTCATACTTGGCACGGAGCCGTTCGGACGGGATGCAAAGCCATGCGTCTTCGGTTTCGCCGTCCTTGTCGAGCTGGCAATCATAGACGCGATGGCGGAGCTCCGACTTCGGGAACTCCAGTGCGAACGTGCCGGTCTCGTTCCACTTGTGGCCTTTGTTTTTTTCGATACGAATGGTAATCATTTCAATCTCCCTGTGATTGTGGGGATGCCTTGATGCTTCCCGTTTGTTGCTAACTACAATATATGTTACCAAAGGTAACATTTCAAGTTGGTGTGTCACCGACGACTTCGCAGCCGGGGATCAGTCCTCGACATTCCAAAGGCAATCGCCGTATTCGCGGACCTCGCCTAGGGTGGGCGCTCCAATCGCGCCCATGGGCCGGCACGCCATGCGATTGATGTCGGACAACAGTGCGGTTCTGTCAGTCTTCTCCCAATCCTCGTACATGCCGGACGCCCATTCGCCTGGGCGGATGGCGATTCCGCCATCCTCTTTTATCGAGATGACCATTGGCACGCCATTGACGTCGATCTCGGTGGAGTAGGGGTTGATGGTGATCTTCTCCGCGTCATAGATCGACGCGAAGAACAGTTCCATCTCCGTTTCCGGTGCTCGATGCTGGAATGCGAACCATTCGTCGGCATCGTCGAAGAGTCGTTCGATGGCCTCTTCGGATGGAAGCGAGACTGTCTCGTTGGTGCAGCGCGTGGTGAATGTGATCGTTGCCATTTTCGTGTTCCTTACTGTTTTGGTCCATGCGTTTGCTAAAACAAAACGCCCCGACCGAAGCCGAGGCGTTTTGCGACATCAAAACATGCCTGATATGCATTTTTCGATTCACGCATGTTGCACATAATTTCAATCCACGCGCTTCGGATTGAGCCGAAGCTATTTCAACCGGACACTCGCCATTCCGGTGCGACAAAAGTTATTATATCACACGTCGTGTCCGCAGGTGTGGGTGATGCCGTAGTGTGCCATTTTGGTTTGTCCTTTCTTTTTGCTGACATGATTTTTATTAGAATGGAGTAATAAACGAGTCGGGTGTATCGAACAGGCTGATATCAAAAAACATGCCCGACCGCGCATGATCGTTGCACATCCACCTGCGAACCCTCCAAACCGGCATCATGAATAAGCCACGCCTCCAACTCCATGTCAGGAATCACACTGGAATGACCGTAAGCATACAAGAAGCCAGTCGGAGTCGTGAGTTCAAGCCGATACCCGCCACCAGAGATCCGGTAATATCGCAGCCGCCACATCACGGCACCTCGATCTCGTCACGCCATGACAGCATGTCGCGCGTAATCATATCCCCGGACGACACCTGCACGTAAAGCCACGCACGATAACCCAACCGCGCGTCACGATCACGTTCCAGCCACGCGGCCAACCATTCCACCCACAACGAAACAGGCGAACGATACCGCCACAACTCACGGTTCGACTCACGGTCAAAACGCGAAAACTGATAAACCATCATGCCGAAACCTCCTCACCATTCCAAAACCTTGCTGCCATCGACAAGCACATACGAGCCGCCAGCACCATTGCCCGACACGGACGCATCCCACTTGCACACATGCTGATAGGCGGAACCCCCATCGACCGAGACGGAACCATCCTCGACGAAACAAGCCGGAATATCCACCCAAGGAAACGCGGAAGCGACGGAACCAGGATTATCACGACGCCACGCATTCCAAGAATCGACAGTCTCAGCCGACGCGCTACCCAACGCCTGGACCTGATCCACGGATTCCAAACGACCGCCAGCACAAACGGCTGCGACAATCACCGCAATGAGAAAAACGTTACGCACCTTATTCATTAGCATGGTTTGCTTCTTTCCGGCAGACCATGTAAACTATGATCTGCCTGATTATTTTTGTTGAGAGGTAATTAAGGCGCCGCCACCGCTCAGAACGGTGGCGGCAAATTCTTTTATGCGGCAAGCTTCAGATTATGGCTCGCGAGATAGCTGGCAATCTGCTCTTCAAGCCGCGCGTCAACGTCCGTGTAATAGTCGCGATACGCGATCACGCCACCAGTACCGTCGAACGCGACATACGCCACACGACGCCCCTTGCTATCACGGAAGCCACGCGGCTTATGTCTGAACCCGCCGAACACGTCGGCTAGTTCATTGACCGACTTGCCGCCAGGAATAGTCATCTTGCATACCATGACCGCGCTGGAAGTCCCGACAACCTCATGCGGCTCGGTCCGCGGTGGAACCTCGGAAATCTCAGCCGTAACCGGCTCCGGTTCGACAACAGGCAGATCATCATAAGTCTCACACATCTCAGGATGATCCTGCTCCATTGGAGTCAGAAACGACACGTCACGCGACACAACCATGCCGCCATGCTCCCACGACAACACCCAGCCACATTCACGGTCAACATCAGGAAGACTCAAACCGTGAGCCGAATAATCACCACAATCATCGGACGCAATCAGGCCGCCACGTTCCACGATTGACGGCACGTCACCAATCTCACGCACCGCCTGCGCATAATCCGCCCCATTAGGGTCAAGCCACACACCGCCGTCGGCGCGATACGCGGCGGCAACACCACGCACCGCCTGAGCATTGACGACACCTGGAACCATACGCCACGACTCGACGTTATCCGACATGCCGAAACGCCATACGCTCGGACTGTCAACCGAATTGAAAAACATGAAAACACCATCGGAATTGACGGCCCACAAGCCGTTAACCTTGTTAGACATTTCAAACCCCTTAAAAACAAAGGGCGCGGCACAATCGCCACGCCCCGAAACTAAACAAACAGACTGAATGAATCAGACGCCCACACGCCTACGGGCAGCGGCCTCAGCCTTGAAGAACGCCGCGAAAGCGTCGCCGATAGACTCATAAAACACGCCATCAATCCACCAGCCGGCATAACCTTTGGAATCATACCCACGCAGCTCTGCAAGCTCAGCGCGCATAAGCGGCAACGCCTCACGACGCGACACCGCGCTACGATGCCAATTATTGTCGAAATGATCCGCAGCAACCCAAGCGTCGCGTTCCTTACGCGAATCAAAAGACAACAGGCTGCAATACGGCTCACCCTCAAAATTGGTAAAGCCGACACCAAACTGCCAATACCCGGCATAAAAATGGACACTCATAACACACACTCCATTCGTGCAAAAAGATTGATTGATGGACGTGATTGATAGGCTCACGCCCGAAAGCCTGGAATATAGGGAGACTACTTACGTTCCCCACCATTCAGGAAGTCAACGAACTTGTCTCTAGCCACGCCATCGCACTCACAGCCGAGAAGATCACTGCTGAGCACGTCATAGCCACAGCCGGTAACGAAATAGAAATACCAATCATCGCCACCACGGCTCAGCCAACAGGAACGCACGTACCCCGTAAGCTCGTACCGTTTGCACTCGAACCATTCAGCCAGTCCCTCGGCAAGCAGAGAATCGAACTTGAAACGGCCAACGGTGATAATGCTGTTCTCTTCCTCGCATACCCTTTCATCGGCCTCTTCGTCCAGCTCGCCGTCAAGACTGTACCCGGCTTCAAGCGTGGCGAGATTGCGCAACAGCTCGTAGGAATCGATACCGTCGAACGTGTCATGTTCCACAATCTCAGACGTATTAAACCAAGTGATCTCGCTGTAGATATTGTCGTCGAACTTCATTTCACGCCTCACTCTCGCAATAGGATTCAAGCCGCGCCACGCACGACTCATCGCCCGGAACCCGGTGCATATCAAGCCATTGTTCAGCAGTGACCACGGTATAACGCTCACCCAGTTCGCCGTTGCGCTTGACATTGCGGCTGACCACATACACCACGCCATCAATCCACCTGACAGCGACGTTATTCCATGCCACCTCACAAGGCTCAAGACCATGCTCACGGCCAAAATCCCACGCCCTATTACGCCGGCTGACCTGATCGGAACACCTATCCTTGAACCATTGCACAAGATCGCCATAAGCAAACATGATGCACCTCACTCCGCAAGCAGTTCGGAAACCGCATTGCCAAACTCTTCAGAGAAAAGCCAAGTACGGTAGAAAACCTCAAGTTCTTCGGGGTTATCGAGGGGCGCGTCGTGCGCGTAATCGCTAGCGATAAACCCACTCCAATCATCCGAGAACATGACGTTCTGCATATTCTCGGAACTCTTGCTAGCGTTGCATGTCCAGGAACCGTTATCGTTGCCAGTAACCGGAAGCTCAACGTCGTCATACTGTCCCCAGCACCATTGCTCAGTTGGCGTAATGCCGTCCGCATAATCCTTAAGGGTTTCAACAATTTCATCCCGCAAGTCGGAACGATATGCCGTTGCAAAAGTATTTTCATCACGCATTTCAGATACTCCATTCCAGCCCCCTTGCTAAAATGAGAGGGCTCTAGTCAGATTGGTTAATGATTACTGAGCAATCGAGCCGGATAGTTGCAGCTATCCGGCTCTACTCATTCGTGAGCTACCACACCCATAAAGAGCACCGATAGCCCTGGCGGATTACTTAATCCACCGAAGAATCAGAATCAGAATCAAGCAGCTTACGCGGATTACGCACACGCAAAGCATCACACAGCTTTATTGCAGTGGCTAAGGTTAAGTTAGCCTCAGAGCGCCTACCACACTCGATAGCCGCGATATTGCCGCCTGACATGCCAGCCTTTTCGGCCAGCTCTCGCTGCGTCATTCCACGTTTCATCCTTAATTCTTTTAATCCCATGGCCCTACTCCTAACTTGGATTAGAGGCCATTGTAGACCACTCAGACAGCGCGGGACAATTCCATGCCGGACACCGCGCCACGTTGGCGACTCGGCGACGGTTCAGCCTTGCATGGTGTGAGGGTGCATCATGCCTAGTCGCAATCCGTCGCGTCCTTGCCGCGTCCACTATTCAGTTATCAATCATCCATGCCGCCGATTCCTCGGGGCTTCCGGGTTGCCGTCCCGGTCTGCGTATCCGCTGCTGTATCTTTCCTTTCTCTTCGTTGTTGTTTGCTTGATGGCTATCACTATACGCGCCTTACAAATGTAAGGCAAATCGAGTTATATAGACCACGCCAAAACCATTGCAAACACTAGCATTCGTCGGCGTGTCGCAACCACACGACGGCGACGAAAAGACGGCGGACGCCACGGCCACAGCCACGGCACGACGGGCACGACGTCCAGGGCACGACACAGCCACAGCCACGACGTGGCCGCGATCGCATACAAAGGAACGTGCCCGCGCGATACCACACGACACGCCAAAACACAATCGCACAGACGTACCAATGTTGCACCATACAACAAACACCCCCGTGGGGGAGCCTCCCGCCCGGCACCTCTGCTGGGGCCGGTGGGACAATAGCAGAAATAGTGCGCGGGTTTTTGAAAAGTTCGCGCACAAAACGTGACGCCTGCAACCTCTCGTCTCGCTCTGCGTATGGATTGAAAGCGTTTCAAAATCAAGTTGTGCAACCGTTGTTGCACCCGTTTTGCTGAGTATAATCATCATTAGATGATTTTGGCTGGTGCGGCATTGGCGTGCTGGCTTTGCAATTCTGTTGGCACAGCCTTTCGGTTGTCGGGTTCGATTCCCGAGGTTTGCTCTAGGTTTCATGGGGGTAGCTGCCTGTGAGACTGATGGTATTGCTCGAATATCCCTGCTGGAACATGTGGGGGACAAGAGGCTCCCTGCCTTAATCAGGCGGTTGATGACCGAAGGGGAGGCACGGCCAAACGGGTGCACATGTATGCATGTTCCTTGCCGTTGGTGGTAAAAACCATTCCACCATGCCGAACGTCTTTCCGACTTGGACGTTAACTAGGTCGGGTATATGGCATTGGTGCAACCGGTAGCATGGCGGTCTCCAAAACCGTCGATGTTGGTTCGAGTCCAACATGCTGTGCTCAGCCTACCCACAGGTTGTGGGAGAGGTCTTCGGAGTCGTCTTGTGGCGGCTCTAGTTTTAGTTGACCCGCCTAGTCTGCGGGAACAGTCTCCTGAGTCGTTGCGGCGGCTCTTGCTTTTGGATGCTTGGCAGAGTGGCTTATTGCACCACCTCGCTAAGGTGGCGACCGGGAACGGTCCGGGGGTTCGACTCCCTCAGCATCCGCGCGCCGTGGCTGGCGGTAAAAAGCCATTTTTGCCATTGGATTTCCTTTTGGCGGTTTGGGTTAGACGACGGGCAGCCCCCATGTTTTTGGTGAGTGTGGCGTGGGGGTTGTCTGTTCTTTTGCTTTGGTGGCGGAATGGGTAGACGCGGCGCACTCAGAATGCGTTGTCTTGTGACGTGTGGGTTCGACTCCCACCTGAAGCACTTGGGTTGGCTGATCTGAGAACTTTTCCTGCTGGGTTGTTTCCCCTTTGGTTTGATTTCTCCTGCTCAGCACCGGCCAGCCCTGTTTTTTCTTTGTGGGGTTCGTATGGTTTGGCTTGGTGAGCGTAAGGGTCGGTTCAATCCTGATTGGCCTAGGGTTCGCGCCTTCATATTGGATCGTGACGGGCATAGGTGCCAGTGGCCTGTTGAGGATGATTACGGGCGTGTGCGATTGTGCGGTGCCTATGCGAATCAGGTGGACCATAAGAAGCGTGATCCTGTGTGTGATGATGATTCGCCGGAGAATCTTTGGGCGTTGTGTGACAGGCATCATTCTTACAAGACTGAGCTTGAGGCCGCTGAGCAGCGTCGTGAGAACCGTCGCAGGAGGGCGGAGGCGAAGTGGTACAGGCATCCGGCGTTTCATTAGACGATGGTGCATGCTGCATCAACGGCTGTTCGCGTGACGTTCATGCGCGCGGCATGTGCAGGATGCATTACGACCGGTGGCGTCGTGGTGGCATGGGTGCGCGTAAGAAGCGTATGAGCCGTGCATGCATCCAGTGCGGAAGGTTTTTCGAGACTGAGCGCAGGGATAAGAAGACGTGTTCCGACAGGTGTCGGAAGGCGTGGAACAGGAAATGCCGCAGGTCTCCGGTTCGTTTGGATTCCAAGCCGAATCCGTTGAAGTCGGTGTTGTGGGAGCCGAGGGCTAATGCTCACGTCGATGTGCCGGTTCCTGTTGCCAAGTCTTTCTGGACGCGCGATGACGAGTGGAACTCGTGTTCTCACACGTGTCCTAGGTGCGGGCTGGCGCTTGACCGGTCCGCTGATGTTATGAGTGGCGATTATCCGGTTGGCGCGTGGAAGGTGCCTTTGGAGCAGGGGGGAGAGAACAGCCTGCGCAACCGTGTTCTTGTCCATCGCAAATGCGCGTGATGCCGGAACGGCTTTCGCGCTGATGCCCGGAATGGGTGTGCGGAGGTGGTTTCTATGGCGGCTAAGAAGCAGTCCAATCAGATTCTTGAGGTTCCCGATGGGAAGCTTGGACCTGATCTGCCTGATGCGAGCTTCATGTTTCCGAAGGGTGGCGAATGGTCGCCTCTGGTGGAGCATTGGTATGAGGAGTTCAGGAAAAGTCCGAACGCGTCCATGCTTCGCACGGCACCCGCGTGGATGGCGGTGCAGTTGGGTTTCGCCACCATCAACGAGATGATCTGGTCGAAACGCTACGCGACGCTGATGCCGGTCGTGCGTCAGCTGTTCGACGAGTTGGGTTGGACTCCGGCTTCGTTGCGCGCTTTGAAGTTCGATGTTCCCGAAAGCAATGACCATGCGGCCACCGATGGTTCGAATCATGCTGTCATTCAGGATATCGACGCGTGGCGCAGGAAGTTGGAAGCTGCCCGCTGATGCATGTCATGATTCCAAAGCTGTCCTATGAGGACAGGTGCCGGAGTCTGGGCGCGTTGTTCCTTTGGTGGACGGAGACGTTCGTGCTTATCGGGCGTGGTGACGCCACTGGTAAGCATGTGACTCATTCGCCGGAGTATATACAGTTCGCGTTGAACGCGTATGCGCTTGACAAGAATGGTCGGCGTAGGTTCGACCGTTGTTCGCTGTGGCGTCCGAAAGGCTGCAATAAGAGCGGCCTTGGCTGCGAGTTCGGCTTGTTCGAGGCTTTGGGGCCTTGCAGGTTCGATCATTGGGCGGTGGCTGGCGAATACTACGAGTTCCTTGGTCAACGGTACTACTATCTGCCGGGCGAGCCTGTTGGTCGTCCGGTTCAGCGTCCTGAGATTCTGTGCCTTGCCACCAGCGAGGACCAGACGGGAAACATCTTCGATTCGATCCACTACAACTGCAAGGAAGGGCCTTTGTCCCAGTTGCAGGGCGAAGGCATGGTCGTGACGAAGACCGGCATCTCCCTTCCGGAGGGCGGGGGAATAGTGCCGTCCACTTCAGGTGATTCATCCAAGGACGGCGGCTTGGAGACGTTTGTTCTTGCCGACGAGATTCACTTGTACAAGCTGCCGCGTCATATCAGCATGTACAAGACGGTCCAGCGTAATCTGCCGAAGCGTTCCCTTGAGGCTGACCCGTGGCTGTTGGAGATGACGACGTATTATCGTCCTGGCGAGAACAGTGTGGCGGAATCCGTCGAGCAGATCGCGCACGATATGCTTTCCGGCAGGTCGAAGCATTATAAGGGCCTGTATTTCGACTATCGGTATTCGACGCTTCCTCTTGAGGAGTTCTCGAATGAGAAGAAGCTTGAGCACGCGTTGTACGAGTCGTATGGTTCCGCAGCCCATTCGGCTGACGGCAAGGATTATGTGATTTTGCCGGATGGCCGTATCGAACCGGTGGATGATGACGGGTATACGGTCGAGGGGTTCTCATTGAAGGATGATGGCGTGGAGCCGGGGCCGTCCATGAACGGGTGGGTCAACATCCGTGGTCTGATGAATCAGATTTACCAGCCTGATTCGGACGTGAACGATTCCATCCGCTATTATCTGAACTCCCGTGCGTCCAGTGAGGATTCGTGGCTTACCGAACCGGCCATTCAGTCGCATGTCGCGTACAAGCAGCTTGTGGACGACTGCATCGAGGCGAACATTGGCCTCGATGATGTGTGGAAACGGGTGGTCAAGCCGGATGACGAGATCACGTTGGGTTTCGACGGTTCGATTCGCAACGATTCCACGGCGATTGTCGGATGCAGGGTGTCGGATGGCCTGTTGTTCATTGTCAGGTTGGAGCAGAAGCCGGACAATCCGCTTCCTGACTGGCGTGTGAACCGTGACGCGTTCGACGCGGCCATGCGCAGGATGCTTGACGGGTACAACGTGATCGGAGTGTTTGCGGACCCGCATTTCTTCGAGTCGATGATCGGCGCTTGGGAATCCGAATACGGGCGTGACATGAAGGTGTTCGCCAGAGGCCAGTCTTCGATCATGAAGTTCTGGACGAACAATTGGGGTGTTGACATGTATCACGCCACACAGAACGCGCATACCGGATTCGAATATGATCCCGAGCCTGTGGTGGATGGCAAGCCGAATCCTGAGAGCATCAGACTGTTGGCCGACCCAAGGCTTATAGGGCATTTCAGGAACGCGCGGCGCAGGGACAATGCATACGGTTACGCGATCTACAAGGAGACTCCGAAGTCTCCGAAGAAGATAGATGCGTGCATCGCCGGAATCCTCGCGTATGCGGCGCGAAGCAAGTATCTGAGCCAGTTGAAGGAAGAAGAGAAGGCTCGTACCACCGTGGAGCGTGTCTCCGACGCTTCCGGTGCGACGCTTCGAGGTCCGGCCTACAAGAGGCTGCAAAGAGCGAATTGAGGTGTGTTTGAATGGCAAACAAGGTCAACAGCCTTGTACCGGGCGATGAAGAGCCGGGCGGCGACGGTCTGATATTGACCCGTCTCGCCACGCGCCTACAGAACCGAAACCCGCAGTTGTGCACGTTGAAGACGTTCTATGACGGTCGTGAGACCATTCCGACCAAGAGCGTGCCGAAAAACATGGATGTCACGTCCACGAGCGTGTACAAGCGTTTCGTGGACATGTGCCCCATGAACCTTGCCTCCACCATCGCCAATGCGGTGATAACCTCGCAGCATCCGACAGGTTTCAGGCTCGTGTCCGACAAGACGATGCGTAGCACCGACGCGGATGACATGTGGAACAGTAGCGGCATGAACGTCCGCGCGTTGAACATGTTCATGGATGCGGCGATCTATGGGTGCTCGTATGCGCAGGTGTGGCCGAAGGCGAACCCGTCCTACATTTCACGGCTCAGCCCGTGGACGACTTGCTTGTCCGATGATAAGGATTCGGCGGTTGTTTACGGGTTCGACGAGGATGCGGGCGTCGAGTATCTGACGTTGTATCGTCTCGTCCGTGATGATGACGGCGTGGTGCAGCGAGTTTATTCGCGTACCGCCAAGCAGGAGGTGGAGTCTCGCACCCTGTATTCCGATTCCGTTGATGACGAGGATAGCGTGTACTCGCTTGCCAACGACGATACGGTGAAACGCCCGCGGTTCAAGGCGCAGTTCGAGTGGGATGGCGGTGTTAACGACGATTGGGATTTCGCGGTCAAATGCGGTTGCCTTCCGATAGTCCGCTACCAGACGCCAACCGGCAAGGGGTGGTTCGAGTCGTCGCTAAGGACGCTTGGAGCCATCGACCAGCAGCGTTATCAGAGGTTCTGCATCCAGGAGATGCAGGCGTTCAAACAACGCTGGATCAGCGGTGATCTTCCCGAGTATTACAAGGAGTCCGATCCGGCTGTCAAATATGGTGATGCGCAGGCCGGTCAGAAAGTCGATTATTCCACGCTGTTCCAGATGGGGCCTGCGGCGTTGTGGCTCATGCCGAAGGGTGCGACGGTGGGGGAGTCCGGCACTACCGATATCACGCCGATTCTCACGGCTGCCTCGCAGGACATCAAGCAGCTTGCCGGTGCGACCGGCACTCCGTTGTCGATTCTTTCTCCTGATGTTGCAGGCAGTGCCGAGGGTGCGAAGCTGACCACGCGAATGCTGCGCCTGAAGGTTCAGGATATGAACATGCGTGCGAATGATGCGTTTGTTCTCCTGCTGAAGATGGCGCTCACCGCGGATGGTGGAAGCGACGCCTATGAGGAGAGGTTCGAGACGACGTGGGAGCCGGTGGAGCTTCCTTCCGAACTTGAACAGACTCAGGCGTTCGCCAATGTCGCGGGGCGGCTTCCGTTGAAGACCGCTGCGAGACGTTACCTGCACATGACCGAGACTGAGATCGCGGAGATGGTGCAGGACGCTCAGGATACGAGTTTCAGCACGGTGTTGGCGCAGCAGCAGTCCTCTCTTGCTGATTCATCCAAGACGGTTGATGATGCTATGGGCGCATCCTACTTGGATGGTTCCGATGGTCTGACCGGAGATACGGCGGTGGATGATGGCGACGTTTCAGACGGTCTCTGAGGCTTTGGACGCGCAGCGTAACGCACTTGTCAACGAGTATGTGAGCAGGGCTTGGCGCATGTGGCGGTCGCTCACCCCCGCCGATTTCTGGAATGATGCCGTCACTCAGGGTGTTTCGGCTTACATCACGCAACAGCAGATCGCGTTCGTGAAGCAGATGCGCCGTCTTGGCATCTCGTATGCGAACACCATGCTCGGCATGGTCGGAGTGACGGGCAGGACGGCGCAGGTTCCCGAATATGTGGTGGTCAGGGATAACACCGACCCTTGGAAGGTGTCGGCGCGTCCAGCCGACGCGTACAGGAGCTTCGCGGTGAAAACGCCGGACATTCGCCCTCACGGTTGGGATGATTTGAACGATGCCGTGTATGAGACCGTCCAATCATGGCTGGATGCTGCGGAACGACAGTTGTCCGACAACGCTCTCACCGATGGCGTTGCTGCCCAGAACCGTGCGAGCGAGGAGTATTTCAAGGCTTCGGGCATAAAAAGGTTCCGCAGGGTCATACATCCCGAACTGTCCAAGACGGGCACATGCGGCCTATGTGTAGTCGCTGCCACCAACGTGTTCTCCCGCTCCGACCTGATGCCCCTACACAACAGGTGCAAGTGCACCGTCGCGCCGATCAGGGACAACATCGACCCCGGACTGAAGCTGAATTCGGATGACTTGCAGAAGATATACGACGCCGCTTCCAAGGCCGGTGGTGGTGGCAGTGGCACAGCTGCGCGGAACCTCACGCAGTTGAGGGTGAGCGTGCGCAACGATTCGGAACTTGGCCCCATTCTCACCAGAAGCGACTGGAAGCAGAATGACGAGGCTCCGAAATGGCGTATGCCGGACACGATCATGACGCAACAGCAGATGCGACGCATGTACGAGCGTGCGACGGTGTTCAACGCCAAATACGCGGAGCTTCTTAACGGTTCCGACAATTCATTGAGCTTTCACTATGACGGTCGTTCCTACACGTTCAGGAAGGGCGCTCATGTGAAACAGGCATGGGATTATGTGAGGTCCATGCTTTCCTATTCGCGCGGTTGGCTTGGGCTGGCCGCTTAGATTTATTAAGGAGATCAAGGGTGGCTGACCCTGAGGAAAAGAAGACTGCGCCCGAAACGGAGCAGCAGAACAGTGAACCCGAAACGGGTGCGGAGTCCGCTCAGGAGCCGAACACCCAAAGCGTCGAACCGGATACGAAGACCGTCAAGCCGGAGGATTCCGGCGAGGACAAGTCCTCCGAACCGGACGATGTGGCCAAATGGAAGGCCATGAGCCGTAAGAACGAGGACAATGCGAAGGCGAACCTCAAACGCGCGGAACACGCGGAAACGGAACGCGATTCGCTTCGTACCGAGAACGCGCGGCTCAAGGTGCGGATGCAGTATCCGCAGATCAACGACGATGCCCTTTCCCTGTGTTCCGAAACGGAACCGGAGAAGATTCAGGAGTGGGCGGATAAGTACGCGAAGCTGAACCCGCTCGACACCGAGCCGGCGAAGCGTGATGTTCGCGAGGACGCCTTGGCACGCAGGGTATCCACTCTGGCCGAGTATCCGCAGGGCTCAGTCAATCCGAAGGCCGCTAAGGGCGACGCCTACCGGCGTCATATGGAACGCCAGAGGAACGCCCGACGCAAGAAGAACTAACCAACAAGATTTAAGGAGTTGAACCTTGGTAATCGAAATGGTTCACACGTCCGGTGTCGTAACCCACGAGGTTGACGATTCTTGGCGTTACGGAGAGAAGAACAGCAACGATTCCGTTTCCGTTGTCATCGTTCCTGAACTGTTCAAGACCACTGACAGCAAGTATCTGACAGGTGTGGGGCCGAAGGCCACCACCGTGTACATCCGAAGCGGCATCCCGCTGGCGAAGATCACCAGCGGAACCAACAAGGACATGTACGGCCCCTATGACAAGACGGCCACCGATGGCCGTCAGACCGCGATCACTGGATTGTTGGAGTCCGAAGTGGCCGTGAACATCACGCTGGCTGGCTGGGATGTCGATGATCCCACTGTCGGTATGACGTATCGAGGTGACATCGTGAAGTCCAAGCTTCCGGTCGTGCCCGAGGAGGGCGCCGTGTGGGACTGCGATTTCTATGACGTTGAGAACGATTCCGTCACCCGTCTTGCCGGTGTCGCGTCCGGTTCGGCCGCGTCCTATGTCCTTCCGGCCGCAACCAGCAATGCTCTCGGCGGCGTGAAGAAGGTCGCGGCTCCGTCCGAAGACACTGTTGCCGCTTTGAAGACGGCCCTTAAGAGCGCCGGCATCTTAGCCTGACGCGCGTTACCTAAGAAACATTCTAAAAACCCGCCCATCGTGGCGGGTTTTCTTATATGTAAGGAGATTCGATGGCACTTGATAAGACCATCATTCCGCCGAGCGAGGCCACCGAGATCGCTCAGGCAGGTTTCGATTTCGTGAACGGCCTGCTGCCGTTCGCGCAGATGTTCCCTATGAAGTCCAATGAAGGCGACTGGACTGTCACTTGGACTCCGAACCTTCCGGTCGTCAAGACACGCGCCATGCAGCGTCGTGCCTTGGATGCCGAGGTTCCGCACGTCAAAAGCACCGAGGTTTCCGCCGAGAAGCACACCGGACTGCTCCCATTGTCCGGCATGGGGCACATCACGGAACGAGAGGTGGCGAAGGCTTCCAAGCAGAAGAGCGCCACCGACTACGTGCACGACAAGGCCGAGAAGCTGTTTGAGCAGATGGGCCGCGAAGCCGCAGTCACTTTGGAGCTTGAACGCATTCAGGCGATGATGGACGCGACCATCAAGATCAAGGAGGGTGATGATCGCGCAAGCGAACTCGTCACCTATTCGTTCGGCCGTCCAACCAACCAGCAGAATGTCGTTCCGACCGTCAAGTGGAGCGACCCGAAGGCGGACGTGTTCGCCGACCTGAAGAAGTGGGTCAAGCTCATGCGTACCGCACGCGGACGCGCGCCGCACGCGGTGCTGACCACCTCAGCGGTCATCGATGCGCTGACAACCAACGAGCAGATGCGTACCGCGTTCTCGAAGATGGATCTGGAGCATTCACCGACCAGCCTGTTCCGCACCGATGTCGAGAACATCCTTCGAGTGAAGTTCCAGCTGGCCGACATCCGCTACATCGATGAACTGTACGAGTCCCTGTCGTTGGACAACAACTTCGAGATGAACGTGGACACCAACACGCTCATTCCGGATTCCACGTTCATCCTGTTCCCGTCCTACAACGACGATTCTCTCGGTTTCACCGCGGATGGTCCGACTGCGGAAGGCCAGGATGCGGAGTTCGAGTTGGGCAAGAATGTCAACAAAGGTCTCGTTGCGTACATGATGCACCATTACGCTCCGGCCAACTACGACCTGTGGGTGAACGGCACCGCGTTGCCGGTGTTGCAGGACGCCGTATCGACCTTCAAGGCGAAGGTTCTGTAGCCTGTAGGAGGTTCCCGTGTCCAGCAGCATCGCGTCCGGTATCGACTGGAAGAAGTACATGCAGTTGGAGTTGGTCGATGACAGGCGTCTCGCCGACCGGTATTCGAACGAGTGGGTTATTCACAAGTGCCGTGTCGCAGCGAACATGGCGCTGGCATGCAGTCCGAACGTGGAGCCGCGCCTGAACAACGGCTATCTGGATGAGGAGACGTTCGCCTATGTCGTCTGCCAGATGGTCATTCGCGTGATGCGATGGACCGATCTGAAGTCGGAGACGAACGGCTCCTACACGTATGAGAATCGCAGTCCGCAGGACAATCCGCCATCCTATGACGCTTCCCCGAACCTGTACGTGAGCAAACGCGAAAAGCAGCTGCTTCTCGGTTACGAGGAGGGGAACGGTCCAATAGGAACGGTGTTCGTCGGCGTCAACAGAATCTGGGGGCTTTGATGGAGGGCGAAACGCTTGACACAGGGCATCTCTTCGATGATGTCGATGCCGACGAAATAGGCGGCGGACATCTGTTCGACGAGTTCGATGATGTCAAAAGGCAGGCTTCTGACGATCTGCTTCACCGTGACGTGATCGTCTATGAGGGTATGACCCCGTGGGTGACGTGTCACGGGAGCACGACTATCCCAAAGTATTTGGATGCGGATGGTAGGGTTCTTGACCCGGCCACGGTTTCCAATGTGGTTCGTGCGGGTGGTTTCGTGCCGTCCATCACCAGTGGCGGAGTCTCGTATACCGCGGATGTTCACGAGGTTTACTGTTGCGTGGTCGGACGTACCCAGAAGAACAGCGTCATGAGTGAGAATTGGGCGCAGGATACGACTCCGCAGAAGTTTGGCGGTAATCGTGAGATGAATCAGGTGAAGGTTCTCGCGCCGGAATGGCATGGGGACTTCTATTCACGGTTCTGGTTCAACGGCTCATGCTATGAGGTTGACGGTTCGCCGGTTTTTCTTCCTCATTCGTCCGATATGGCTAGGCATTACGAGTTTCCGGCTCGCCGCGTGTATGCGGCCGAGTTGGCTCATAACCGTATCGTTCCGCCCGTTCCACCGAAGGGGGCTGAAACATGGGGTATGTGAAGCTTCGTCCTGATTTGAATGCGAGGGTCGCGGAAACGTTCGGCGGCAAGGTCACTCGCCCCCACGCTTTGAAGGTTCAGGCTCGCGCGAAGGCATTGGCCGACATGCGGGCCAAGCATTCGAGCGTCGCCGACCGTATCAACATTAACGTTCACGCTCACGGCTCGCATACGAGCGTGGTCATGAGCGTGACCGGCCGTGACGGCTCGCAGATCGCATCCTATTTGGAGTACGGGTATTTCAATCTGCGTGCGCAACGTCACCTGCCGGGCATGTACGTGATGAGCGAGGCAAAGTATGGCTGATCTGAGCGTACGTGCCCCGTTGGATGCCGAGGGATTGATCGATGCGCTGTTCAAGCGTGTCGATTTCCGTAAGGCCGGTTTCGATAACGTCGTGGTGTTGCCGCGCGATGTCGCGGATACGGATTCGTATGCGTTTGACCATGACGTGGTGATCTGGCATTGTGGCGCTCCGGTCCAGCCGGATTGGAATGTGAAGGCGTGGGTTTGGCGGTTCGCGTTGTCGCTGACCGTGGTGAACCGTGACCCTGACATCAGTTCCAGCCTGTGCTCGTTTCTGCATGAGACGATTTCACGTTGGCCGTATGGCGAGCCCACCGAGTTTGGCCGTGTCGGCGCGATTCCCGACAATCCAGCGTTCGAGCAGGTCGCCATTGGCGATGTGGTGACTACGAAGACCGCTGTCGTGCGTTCCTGCACGAAGCTGGTGCAGGCGGGTTCCGTCCGCTGATTTTCCCAATAATCCAAAGATTCTGATTTTAAAGCCCTGTCCGCTTGCGGATGGGGCTTTCTTGTTAAGGAGGGCCATTCATATGGCTATGAACGATAAATCTGTGTTTACCAGTGTTCGCGGTGCAGCGTTTCTTGCCGATGCCAATACTGCTTTGCCGAGTCTGAAACTGTTTGGTTTGGAGGCGGCGACCGTTGGCGAGACCACCAAGAAGTATACGAACATGGGTAATTTGAGCGCGTCCGACCTGCCGTCTTTCGAGACGAGCGGCGGCGACGCGACAACCAAGGATACTTGGAACAAGAGCAAGTTCCGCACCACTTACGATTCCGTCACCGGCAAGGTCACGATTTCCAGCGTCCAGGGCGACAAGGAAACGTTCAAACTGATGTTCGACGCTGCCGAAATCACCGGTGGCGGCACCGCAGTCGCCTTGGACAAGGTCGAGCAGCCGAAGGCGCTGTTCATCTACGTCGAGGACACGAACACCGGTGAGAAGTTCGGCATTTGGATTCCGAACCTGAGCCTCGCCTATAGCGAGCTTCCGTCCTTGGCTCAGGATGATTTCAACACGTTCAAGCTGGAAGGCAACATCATGACTACCACCGTTCTTCCGAAGACCAAGAGCGGCAAGGCTTCCAGCATCGCTTACTACGATCCTGACGATTTCGCCAAGGCCGCGTGAGGCTGAGGGTTTCCGATTCTTCCCCTGACGGGTGTTCTTCTCCTGTCTGTCGCCCATCAGGGGATTTTCTTCTGTATCGCAGACGGGTGTTGGCTTTTTCGCAGATTGGAGTTTTGTATGGCTGAAAACGATGTTGAAGAGAATGTCTTTCCGACTGATTGGGATGGTCTGGCCGGTTACGATGATGTGATGGCCGGATTGCCGGAAATGGTGCAGGCGGAGTCTTTCTCACCTTCCCAGACGGCACTGTTCGCTGTGATCGAACGTCGTTTGAACGAGCGGCTGCTTGTCATGCGTGACGGCGGCATGTTTGGCGGCAAGGCGAAGAAAACCGTGTCTGATGATGCTGTCGCCGTTGCCGTGGCCGAATATGTCGAGATCGCCGACTCGTTCTATAAGGGGCTTGCCGTCAATGCTGACGCTTACGCGGAGTGGACGAAGGGGCGTGGCCTGTTTGACCTGTTGAACATGTTCGCAGCACTCACACGCTTCTACGTGGAGCGTTTGGGAAAATCAAGCGCCTCGAAAAAGCAGTCTCGGACTGCCGAGTAGGGGTTGTCTCCGATTTCCGTCGTTTCTACCGGCTGAATCTTCCGGCTGACGTTCACGCGTATGATCCGAATTTTCTTTGCGACCTGTTGGATGGTCTAGAGGCCATTCCCGATTCGCAGTGGCGTGCATGGCTGTTGGAGCATGATGGTGCCGGTGGGGGTTCCGGCAGTTCCGAACGGTTGCAGTTGGGGTGGCTTGGTTTCGGCCAGTCCGAAATGCTGTTGCTGCAATTGCAGAACACGTTGGATTCGTTGCGTTCGCTGGCTGTTTCTCATTGGAGTGGGAAGAAGGTTGGCTTTGAGCCGATTCTTCCGCCCGGCATTGATGCCGCGTCTCGTGATGTCAATCGTGTGGATGGTTCGCATGTGACGAGTCTGGCTGACTATATGGCTCGGGTTCGTAGTTGCTTCGGCGGCTGATTCTGCCGGTTTTTGTTTTTGCCCATGTTTCCAAGGGGTCTTTTTCCTCTTTCTTCCCCTCGGATTCGTGGGCGTTTCTTTTAGGAGTGTGCGCGTATGGAGCGTCCTGCTTTTTCCGCTGGCGAGGTCGGCATTGATGTCGTTCCTCTTACCGACCGGTTTTTCGCCGAACTTAGGGCGAAACTGCATGATCTTCGCGATTTGAAGGTTCCGGTTGAGTTTGACCCGGATGACATGGCCGCTTCGCGCACGTATGAGAAGTGGAATGGGCGTGATGCTCGCGTCAATGTCTCGTATGACGTTGACATGTCCGGTTTGCGTGAACTGTCGAAGCAGGATGAACGGTTGCGTAAACGGTATGAGAAGCCCGTCAAACCGGTTTTCGACGGCAGTGGTGTCGTCAAGGGTCTGGACACGGCGATCGGCCGTGTCGAACAGTTGCGTAAGGTCCAGAAGAACGTCGGCGACGTGTTCACCAAGAATCTTGGCGTGTTCGGGAAAACGGAGACGAGCCGGTTGAAGGAGCAGATGCTTCTTCTGGACCAGTCCGAAGAGAGGATGCGCAGGGTTCGCGCCGACCGTGACGAGCTTGTTTCGATGCGCGGTGACGAGTGGAATCAGCTGAACAGGCAGATTCTTGGCAACATGAGCACGTTGGGCGCTTTGCAGAAGCGTTACGACGAGTTGGGTTCCGAGATTTCCAAGGTTACCGCGTATCGTGATTCGCTTCGTGGCGGTGGACGCCGCGATGAGGCGAAAGCGCAGACCGTCAGGCTTCGTGAGCTTCGCGCCGAATACCGTGCGACCGCACGCAACATGCGCGAGGTCACGAACGAGACGAACAGGCTCGCCAAACAGCAGGACAAGCTGAAGTCCGATAGTGTCGCGAAGTGGATTCACGATTTGGACAAGCAGCTTGTCGAATTGGATTCGCATACGAAGTCCGTGCGTAAGACTTTCGACAGCGTGGCCCGCAGCGGGTTCTTCAAATCCTCCGACATGGGCAAGACGAACGTTCTTTCCGGCGTGAGCTTTTTCGGCAAGGATCTGAACCGTCAGCTCAATACGGAACGTGCCGCTCGCAGGGAGCAGGAGCGGCTGAACGATTCGTGGCGTGATGGTGCCGAATGGCAGGGGAACCTGTTGGAAGGCACGGCACGGTATGCGCGGAATCTGAAGACCGCTTCCAACGTGATGAACGCGTACGGCAAGGACGTGAAAGAGGCGAACCGTCTGCTTGACGAGCAGGAACAACGGTTGACCGGCTTGCAGAGGGCCTTGCGTGGCGTGAACAAGTACGGCAGGTATTCGGAAGTCAACAAGCAGTTGAACGACCAGCTCGCCGCCGTCAACAGGCTCCGCAAGCAGATCGAATCCAATCCGATCAAGACGAGACTCGTATTGGATGATAGTCGGTTCAACCGCAAGTATGCGAACATCACACATCAGGTAGGCGAGTTGACAAAGAAGCTCGAACGTGAGAACGAGCTTAAGATTCGTGTTGATTTCTGGACTGATACGGCTGATTCGCTTGAAGAGCGTCTGCGTAGGCTTCAGCATGGGCGTATTCAGATTCCTGCGGATATTGTCGTTGACAATAAGAATCTGATTGAGCGTGCCCGGCAAGTCGCCGAAGAGGTGAGACGCAATCCAGATCGCAAGGTCGAGCTTGAGGCTGATCTTGATTTGGACATGAAGCGTGCCGAGGAGCGTATCAAGGATTTCCAGAAGGCCAATGACACGTTCAATATGGACGTGGATTTGGAGACCGCCGCCGCACGCGCCCATCTCGCTTACTTCACGAGACCGCGTACGGTTGATATTTTCGCGGAGTTCAAAGGCACCGATCTCGGCAAGATCATGAGCGGCATGACCGCTGGCGCTACTGGTGTCCGTGGCGTGCAGAACGAGTGGCAGAAGCTCGTCAACATGTTCGACAAATTCGATGAGGTCGTGCCGAAGTGGAGTCTGCTGGGCGCGGTGTTCGCGTCCGTTGGCGCTGGCGCGTTGAACTTGTCCCGCACGGCTGGCAGTGCCGGCGCTTCTCTGGTGATGATGAGCAAGGCGGCTTTGGCCGCTCCGGGCGCTTTGCTCGGGTTGTCCGCGGGCTATGAGGTCGCGTATGCGGCTGCGAACAAGTTTGGCTCATATGTGGATGTGTCCACCACGAAGCTTGGTGGATTGCATGACAAGCTTGCTGACACGTTCTGGAAGCAGGCCGCGACTCCCGTCACCGATATGATGAACGCGCTCGGTGACAGCAAGTACGTCGAGAACATGAACGGCGTGGCCGACGCGGAAGGGCGTATCGTCGCCAATGCGGCGCGTATCGTCGCGCAGGAACCGTATGTGGATCGTATCAATTCGATTCTCGGCAATACGGTCAAGGGTGTGGACGCGCTTGACCCGGGCGTTCAGGCTGTCACCACTTCCGTTGTGAGGCTTGGCGATAGGACCAGCTCGTATCTGCCGCGCATGGCTAACTATGTGAGCCGTAACGCGACACTGATGGCGCAGTGGGTCGATGAGGCGGAGCGTACCGGCAAGGTCACTCAGGCTATGGAGAAGGCCATCGAGCAGGGTGGCTATCTCATGTCGAGCGTCAAGTCGGCTGGTGGCATACTCAAGGGCACGTTCGGCACGTTGGCCGAGGGCGAGAATGGCATCGAGAAGTTCTCCGACGCTTTGAGTCGTGCTGACAGGGCCGTGAACGGCGTGAAGTTCCAAACCACGTTGATCGCGTGGGCCGATGGGGCGAAGCAGGCTTCGGGCAAGTTCCATGATTCGTTCCGTGAGATTGGCGACGCGGCTTATGAGCTGCGGGATACGACGAAGCAGGCGTTCGTTGACGCCGGTTCCATGGTGTCCACCGGCATCGGCTCGGTGAGCAGTATGCTTGGCAAGTCGAAGACCGGTATCGCGGATTTCAGCAATGGCGTGTCCGAGGGATTCCAGAAGGTGTTCCGTGCCGTTGATTCCGCCTCCCCGATGTTCGACAGTCTGCTGTCGATGAGCGGCGAATTGTCCGACACGTTCGGTGGAACGTTGGGGAACACGTTGAAGTCGGCGGCTCCGACGATCAAGGTGTTGGCTGACGGCGCTTCCACCATGGCCCAGGCTTTCGGCAAGCTGCCTGCGCCCGTTCAGGCGATGGTCGGCATGTATGCGACGTTCGGAAAGGCCGGCATCAGCGCTTACAATTCGTTGAAGCGTGGCATGTTGCAGAACATCGAATCCACGTTGCAGTATCGGAAGACTTTGAGCCAGTTGGGCATCGCCTCGCAGGAGACTGCGATCAGTATGAGCGAGCTGGTTCGGGCGATGGCTCGTCTGAAGTCCGGTCAGACGGCTGGCGTGCTGACCGGCGAGGTTTCAAATATCCGCCAGATGGGTGCCGCAGCCGACGAGACCACTGCGAAGCTGAATCGTATGAATCGTGCGCAGGCGGGTGGTTCCGCCGTCGCTGGCGTTGCCGCTGGCGCTGGTTCTACTGGCTTGGTTCGTGGTGTCGGCGAGGCGGCTGAGGGTGCCGCCCGTAAGACTGGTTTGCTGAAGACCGCTTTGAGTGGCGTGGTTGATTTTCTTGGCGGGCCTGTTGGCATCGCCATTGGCGGCGTGACCACGGCGTTGAGTCTGGCGGGCAGTGCGATCAGTTCGTACAATGATGCCGCCGCGCACACGCAATCGGTGAACCGGACTGTCGCCGACTCGTTCAAGAACGTTCAAAGCGGTGCGGCGGACGCTTCCACGGCTGTTTCCAAAGCCAAGAAGACCGTTTCGAAGAATTGGGTCGACAAGGATTATGGTTGGAAGCTTCCGAACGGCAATGCCGTCGAGAAGCTTTTTAGCGGTGTCACGAAGTGGGTAAGCCCGTTCAAGGATTCGTCCAAGGCGGCTGACGCTCTTGGCATCAGCGTCAAACAATTGAATTCCGCCGCGACCGGAACGAACGACGCCTATGACAAGATGCATAAGAAGCTTGAGGCCATCAAGAACGACCAGCAGTGGGTCATGGGCGCGAATGGTCAGATGGTGAACGCCAACGAGCAGCAGGCCGAAGCCGCCGAACGTCTGCTTGGCGTGCTTGAGGACTCCCACACCGAATGGGTGAAGGGCATGAAGGTGGCGTCCGATTGGATTGGCAGCGCCGATAGCGTCGCCAACGTTTCGGCGTTGGCCGCCGACAAGCTCAGTCTGCTGTCCGAATCCCTCGCAGCCAACAACTACGAACTGGAAGGCAACAGCAAAAACGCCCAGACCAATCGTAAGATGATGTCCGATTACGCGAACAGCGCTTTGCTGGCCGCGAAGAACATCATCTACGCGGGCAACGGCAGCGCCGAAGCGAACCAGAAAGCCAAGAACGCCGTCTATTCCGCACGTCAGGAAATCATTCAGATGGCCGAACAATGCGGCATGTCAGCCGAAGCCGCCGCCGCGCTCGCCGACCAGATGGGGCTTATTCCCGATAACGTGTCCACGAAGTTCGATCTGACGAACATGGATTCGGTGAAGGCTCAGGTTCAGGATTATATCGACCAGCTTGAGTTGACCAAAGGTCAGAAGGAAATCATTCTTGATCTCGTCCAGAAGGGTGACATAACGAGTTTCGACCAGTTGGCCGGTGCCGTGAAGGCGCTCATGGGTGGTGCGAGCGAAAAGGATTTGATGATTCTTCTTGACGCTCAGGATAACGCTTCGGATAAGATCAAGAACGCTACGGCTTTGGCTAAGGGGTTCGGTCTGACGAAGGCTGAGATCAATATTCTCGCCACTGATGAGGCTGGCCCGAAGTTGGATGCCGTCAAGCAGAAGCTTCGTGACAGTGGGTTGACTGACGCTCAGATTCAGATTCTCATCGACGCTTTGGATAAGACGCAATCCGGTGTCGATAGTGCGAAGAATAATCTGCATACCATCGAGCAGACGCCTGTGGATGTTCCTATTACGGCAGCTGATAATACGCAGGGCGGTGTCGCTAGCGCGCAGTTTTCGGTGAACAGTGTCCGTCAGGGTGCTCCAACGCTGATCGACGCTGTTGATAGGGCTAGTGTTATAGCGCAGATAGCGAAGGGCAATATTGAGAATGTGCCTCGTAATTGGCCTACGCTTTTCGCTGGTATTGGCAATACGTCTGCTGTGGCGGTTGATGCGAAAAACCAGATTGTCTCCGTGCCTACATGGTGGGGAAGTCGTCTTGACGCTTCCACGACCGGATATGATGCTGTTGCAGGTCTCGCTGGGCAGTGGAACAGCATCCAAAGTAAGAGTGTGACGCTTGATGCGTCTGTTGTTGCTAGGGGTATTGCGAATGCTGGTCATAAGGCTACCGGTGGTCGTATCAGCGGGCCGGGTACTGGCACGTCTGATTCGATTCCGATGTGGCTGTCGGACGGTGAACATGTTATTCGTGCCGCTGCGGCGAGCAAGCTTGACCGTACTGTCGGCCCGAATTTCCTGAACGTGTTGAACGCTACCGGTGATCTGGATAGGGCGGTGTCGCAGGCTCGCACGTCGTATGCGCGTTCCGCGCGTGACATGAGCCGTAACGCCTACGCTTCCGGTGGAAGGGTCCAGAGAATGTTGGATTCGGCCACGTCCATCACGGTCAGCATTCCTTCACGGGATGATCGTGAACTGGTGTCCGCCGTGAATGATCTGCGTCGTGAGGTTGCGGGCTTCCGTGATGGTATCGGCGGTGAGATCAGTCGCAATAGCAGTCCTTGGCCTAGCAAGCGTGATTTCGTCCGTGATGTATTGGAGGCCAGTCGTGGCAGGTGAGCTTGCGTATGTGAGTGGTTTGACCGGTGAACGGTTCGACGTGTCGGATTATGAGACCGTTGATTTCGAGGGCGCGTTGGAGTTACGTGGCCGTGAATGGGAGTACACGGTGCGTAACGGTGGGTTGACTGGCGTTTCGAGGAAACGTCGGGAGATTTCCGTTGACGTGCATTACGGTGATGCGGTGGCGTTTGACTCGTTCATGCGGGCTGTTGACACTGATCTGGCCGTAGGCAAGCCGGGACGGTTGGAGGCGGTGAATGGTGCGGGGGAGGTTTGGACTCAATCGTGTTATGCGGTGAAGTCCGAGGCCTCCTCGCATCCGGGTTCTTCCGACCCGGTGTGCGCGCTTTCGTTCGTCCTGTTGGATGGCGTGTGGCGGCATGAGGCCGGTACCGTGTCGTATCAGCCTGTGTCCGGGTCTGCCGCGGCTGGCTTGGATTTGCCGACTGACATGGGTTATGATCTGGCTGTTTCGCGTCCGTCATGCGTGGTGTCTAATCGCATGCGTGTTCCGATGCCGTTTCGTCTGGTCATATATGGGGCTGTTTCGAACCCGTCGTTGACGATTGGCGGGAACGTGTACCGGTTGAATGGTGATGTTCCGGCTGGCGCTTACGTGGCGGTTGACTCGTTGAAGAAGTCGATCATGCTGCATGGTGCGGATGGTTCTCTGCGGAACGTGTTTTCGTGGGGTGTGCGCGGTTCCGGTTTGAATCGTGGACAGTATGTTTTCCAACCTATTCCGGCTGGTTCGAGCGTGGTTGAGTTGGGTTCCGGTTTCGGTTTTGATCTGACTGTTGTCGAGGAGAATGGGGACCCGACTTGGTTGATTTGATTTGCGCTGACGAGAATGGCGTGCCGTTCCACGCGACTTCCGATTGCGCGTTGGATTGCGCGTGGGGGTCGGGTGAGAATGATTTCGAACTGACGTTGTATGACGGTACCGTGCTGCCCGACCGTGGTCTTGTCTATATTGATGGGACCGAGGTCGGCGGCATCGTCGATCATATGAAGGACGAACTGTCGGATGGCGTGAGTGTGGTCACGTATTCCGGTCGGAGTTGGCATGGCATGTTGGCCGGTAAGGTGTTACAGCCGGATTCAGGGCAGGATTATCTGAAGGTGTCCGGCCCTGTGAATCAGGTGTTGTCGAACCTGTTGGCCCGTATTGGCTTGTCTGACGTGTTCAAGGTTCGTTCGGATTCCACGAAGACGATTCCAACGTTCCAGTTCGACCGGTATTGCACCGCATATGATGGCATCCGCAGAATGTTGGCAGCGAATGATCTGAAACTCATGTTTCAGGAGGTTGACGGCACGGTATGGATGTATGCCCAGCCGATTGTCGCCCATGATGATACGGTCGATTCCGATCTGATCGATTTCAGCATCACGAAGGATTACCGGCGTACCAATCATATGATCGGCTTGGGCAAGGGCGATTTGAGGAATCGTCTGGTCGTCCACTATTATGCGGATGGTTCCGGCAAGGTGTCCAATACGCGCACGTTCGGTGGGCGTGATGAGATCGCCGCCGTCTATGATTATTCGTCCGCCGAGAAGGACGAGTTGGACAAGCAGACGAAGAAGCAGTTGCAGGATTTGCAGGGTGCCGGTGCTGTCGATGTGACCGTGCATGACGGTTTGTCGCTTGATGTTGGTGATAGGGTCGCCGGTTGTGATCATGTTACCGGCCTGACGGTTACCGCCATCGTGTTGAAGAAGATCGTGAAACTGTCTGGCGGCTTGCTGTCCGTATCGTATGAGGTTGGCGACGCGGCTTCCTCGAAGACGGAATATTCGAATTACACGAGTTCATCTTCCTCTTCGTCTTCGGGTTCGACTGGCGGTGGCGTGTCTTTGACGGCTGGCCGTGGACTGTCGATTTCAGGCGGCACGATCAACGCGGAGGTCGCTTCCGAGGATTTGGATTCCGTCAGACAGACTGCCGAGTCGGCGAACAGGACGGCTTCCGGTTTCGCGGCGCAGATCGGCAAGGCGAATCAGACCGCCGAGGATGCGAAGAATGTCGCCGATGCGGCCAAGAGCGTGGCCGACAGTGCCAAGTCGGGCATGATGACCGATGGCGAGCGGTCGAAGCTCGCTTCGGTCGAACGGGGCGCGAACGCCTACACGCTGCCGAAGGCGTCCACGGACGTGTTGGGTGGCGTGAGGGTGGATGGTTCCTCGATCGTGAGCGTGGATGGTGTCATTAGCGCGCATGTCGGCGGCGGCGCTTCCGGGAGGGTCGTGTTTCCGGTCGGCTATGTGGTGATGAACACGACTGGTGTTGACCCTTCCGTTGATTTCGGCGGCACGTGGAGGCAGTTGCCTTCGCTTGGCTGCTCAATGTTTGAAAGGATTGGCTAGTGAAGTCTGACGGTTACTCGAAGTATGTATGCGACAAGTGCGGCAAGACCGCTTATGTCGCCGCTGGCGATACGGAGGCGCGTGAATGGTTCACCGTGCGCCGGTATTCGGCTGGCAAGGCGACCCGCATCGCGGATGATGTGGCGCCTGACATTTACGAATTGTGTTCCCAATGCAATGCGTCTTTCATGGCGTTCATGCAGAAGGATGACGCTTCGTTTGAAGCATGGTTGAAGGAGGTTGGACAGTGACCATCGAACTGGTTGACGGCAAGGCCGGAGTTGCACACATCTCAAGTGAGGACAAGGCGATCATCCATCAGGCCAAGTTTTCGAAGTCTGACGTGGTGTTCGACTGGGGCGACGCGTTCAAGTGCACGATGAGTTCGCCCAACAGGGCGACGATCGGCACCGGCTGCGCGTCGATCCAGGGTTTGGACTGGCATATCACGTCGGCGGAATCGGTGACGATTTCCAACGGGTCGCAGGGTATGAAACGCAATGACATCATTTGCGCGCATTACAATCGTAACCCCAAGAACGGTAATGAGCTGGTGGAGTTGGTCGTGTTGAAGGGTTCGCCGAATGCGACTGCCGCCGCCGACCCGACCATTCCGTCAGGGAAGATATTGTCCGGCGCGGTTGACGCGTACATGCCGTTGTGGCGTATCCCGCTTGACGGCATCACGGTCGGTACGCCGGTGCGCCTGTTCACGCCGAGGGGGGCTTTGTGGGATTCCGTAACCCAGCAATGGAAGCCGCCGTATACTAATAACAGCCTCACTCTGTGT
>ERZ791909.25-NODE-25-length-184603-cov-72.595341_pt1 | contig 184603 bp, 155 predicted proteins | sample MGYA00510143_ERZ791909 | MGnify/ENA primary metagenome ERZ791909 (study PRJEB30046, sample SAMN00792093) | human gut metagenome | study: EMG produced TPA metagenomics assembly of the A metagenome-wide association study of gut microbiota in type 2... | reverse complement strand
TCCGCAAACATTCCGCCGATGGCCGCAGGATCGGGAATGGCTTCGACGGACGCAGAGAAAATCACGCTTTGCCGCCGACCGAGACTGAGTTCGAAATAACCCGTCGTAAGCAGATCCTCATCTCCCTCGTATCCTCGCTCGATCTCTCTGGCGTATTCGAAATTATAGTACCAGTCGGGAGCCGGCACGAACTCCGCATCCCGACAATCGGTTTGCAGGTACAGCCAGGGAAAATCGGAATACAACCGACACTTCACCCCGCCCGGAATCGGCCGGGAACGTCCGTCGGCCTCCATATTGGCATGCGTGAGCGCATGTTTGTCCCGGAAGGCGAAGAAAGGCCGGAGCCTAAGCCGGACATCGGACGGCGCCTCCAGCAGCGTATAGCGGATCATCAACTGCGTGCGGTTGTGTATCCAGAGCAGCTCTTTCCGCAACACGATGCTTCCCACGCGGTAGGTGATCGTCGGTGTCGGCGTATATTCGAAATCGGTGATGTACTTATGCCCCCGAGGTTCATAGGTTCCCGGGAAACGGTGCAGCGCCAGGTTGAAGGATTGCCCGTCGTGCACGACGGTTTCATCCACCGACGAGAGCAGCACGTAAGCGCGGTCGCTGTCGTCGATGGGTGCCACCATCAGGCCATGATACTTGCGCGTGTTGCAGCAAACGATGGTCGTGCTCATATAGCCGCCTCTGCGATCCGTAGCCAGCATTTCGCGCTGCAACGAATACTCCAGATTTCCCAGTTCCTTCTTATCAAATGTAAGTACCGACATAACTGTTTGTTCTTTATGTTCATTTCCGACAGAGCGGAACGGCAAAATCAGCCCGTACTCCTGCCGGACCCGTCGAATCGTTTATTTCGTTTTCTCCGCCGACCGGATCAGAAAAAGTTCCGGTCCGCTTGAACGATCTTTTCTGAAAGATACTCTTTTTTTCGCAGACCATCAAGTCCAAACCGTGCGAAAAATCAAAAATTATCAGAAAACGACCTTTTTTTCAACAATCATTTCATGCCCACTTCACCAATGCGAAATCCATACGATGCGGCAACATCGGATTCTGCGGGAAAATGCGCAGCGCCATATCGAACATCCCGGCCTGTTCGGGAACATAGTCCAAGGCGAAAGTCACCTGGCTGCCCGAAACCTGCACCTGGCTGAGCGGCACGGTACGGATGACCTCCACGACCCGGTCCGGCTCCACGGGACGGGCCACGACCAGTTCGGCCCCCACGTCCTCCGGAGCGAGTCCGGCCAGGTCGAGCGTAAGCTCGAAATGGTAACTGCGTCCTATGAAGATCGGCTTGTCGCCGACCCGGGCACGCTGCACGTCCACGATCTTCACGGCAGGCCACGCAGCCAGCACCTTGTGCTTCCAGGCGACGATCTCGCGCGCAACGGCGAAGTCGTTCTCCGACAGTTCCCGCTTGCGGGCCGCCAGCCGGTTGTAGAAACGCACCTCATAGTCGCGCAGCATCCGGTTGGTCGTGAAGTTCGAAGCGATTTCGGCAATACATTTTTTCACCGAAGCCATCCACGCACGGGGAATACCGTCGGCATCCCGGTCGTAGTATTTCGGCACGATCTCCTCTTCGATCGTATTGTAAATCATCTCGGCGTCGAGTTCGTTCTGATACTGCGGATCGGAAAAGACCGTCTCCATCGGCAGTGCCCAACCGGCACCCTCCTTGTATCCTTCGACCCACCAGCCGTCGAGCACCGAAAACTGCAGCACGCCGTTCATCACGCACTTTTCACCCGACGTACCCGACGCCTCGAGCGGACGAGTCGGGGTATTGAGCCACACGTCCACCCCCTGCACCAGACGACGCGCCAGCTCCATATCGTAATTCTGCAGGAAGATGATCTTGCCGGAGAACTGCGGCATGGCTGCGACTTCGATGATTCGCTTGATCAGATCCTGCCCCGGCTTGTCATTGGGATGCGCCTTGCCCGCGAAGATAAACTGCACGGGACGCTCCTTGTTATTGACAATGGCCGCCAGGCGATCCAAATCGGTGAAGAGCAGCAACGCTCGTTTGTAAGTGGCGAACCGGCGTGCGAAACCGATCTTCAGCACGTCGGGCTTGATCCCTTCGAGTACCTGCATGACCTGATGGGGCGAATCCATGCGCACATGGCTGGGATCGCAATAGCGACGGCGGATCATGCGGACGAGTTTCTCCTTGAGCACCAGACGTTCCCGCCACAGGTCTTCGTCCGGGATGTCGTACACCTTCTTCCACTCGGAAATACGATATTCGTGCCCCTCGAACCCTTCGGGAAAATAGCGGGCATACAGACGACGCAGGCGCGTCGCCGTCCAGGTCGGGAAGTGCACACCGTTGGTCACGTAACCGATATGCAGCTCGTTTTTGAAGTAGCCCGGCCATAAATTCCCCAAAATCTCTTTGGAAACCTCGCCGTGCAGCCACGACACCCCATTGACCTCCTGCGAAAGGTTGCAGGCGAGCACCGACATCGAGAATTTCTCGTTCGGATCCTCCGGATCGACACGTCCCAGACCGATGAACTGCGCCCAGCCGATCCCCAGTTCCTCGGGATAATGAGACAGATACTGCCGGATCATCGCCTCGGGAAAGGCATCGTGTCCCGCAGGAACGGGTGTATGGGTCGTAAACAGCGACGAAGAGCGGACAATCTCCAGCGCTTCGGAGAAAGTCAGGCGGCGGCGCAGCACCAAATTGCGGATACGTTCCAGGCCGAGGAACGCCGCATGTCCTTCGTTGCAATGGGAAATATCCTGCGCAATATGCAGCGACTGAAGCGCCCGCACCCCGCCGATACCCAGCAGAATTTCCTGTTTGAGACGGTTTTCCCAGTCTCCGCCGTACAGGTAGTGAGTCACCCGACGATCCTCCTCGAGGTTGGCCTCGTAGTCGGCGTCGAGCAGATACAAATCGGTACGTCCCACCCGGCAGAGCCAAATGCGGGCCGTCAGCGTACGCCCCGGCAACGGAATCGTCACAGTCGCCCAGTTACCCACCGCATCGCGTACAGGCTCGATCGGCAGCTTCGAAAAATTCTGGGCCTCGTAAGTCGCCTCCTGCGCTCCTTGAGCGGAAAGCTTCTGGGTAAAATAACCGTACCGGTAAAGCAGTCCGACCGCGACCATCGGCACGTTCTTGTCCGACGCCTCCTTGAGGTAATCGCCGGCCAGAATTCCCAACCCGCCCGAGTAGATTTTCAGCGAAGCGTGCAGGCCGTACTCCATCGAGAAATAGGCGATTTTCGGCGTCGCCGGATCGGGTTTCTCGGACATGTAGCTCCTGAACTGCGCATATACCGCATCGAGCAGCACCAGAAACCGTTCGTCCCGCTCCAACTCCTTCAGACGATTCACACTGAGCAAGTCGAGAAAAGCGATCGGATTACGCTCGCTCCGGTTCCAAAGGTCGGGATCTATCTCTTCGAACAGATCTCTGGCTCCGGGATTCCAGCACCACCAAAGGTTATGAGCCAATTCCTCGAGAGGGCGGAGCCGATCGGGCAGATTCTTCTCCACCATCGTCCGGCTCCAGTCGGGACGTTCGGGACGGAGCACCTGATACACCAATTTAACCTGCTGCTCTGGCAACTGCGCCGTATCCGCAGCCGCATGGTTCATCCGCACATCGGCATTGTCGATCGCCTGGGCATAGGCCTCCTCATACGCCTTGAACAGCCGGCTCCAAAGCGCCTCTTTCGACAACTCGCCCGCAGCACGACGCATCTCCTCCACACGAGCGGCTTCCAACTGCGAAAACCGCAGCACGGCGTCGGCCAGCGCAGAGGCCACCTCGTCGTCGTTGCCGTCCTCGCGGCAGAGCACCGCTACGCCGGGATGCTCCTCCCGCCGGTCAATCCAAAGACCGAACCCGGCCAGCGTCGTGGTGACGGTCGGCACGGAAAAGGCGATCGACTCGAGCGGAGTATAGCCCCACGGCTCGTAATAGGAGGGAAACAGCGTCAAATCCATGCCCACGAGCAACTCGTAATAGCTCTTGTCGAAAATACCGTCCCGGTCATCCAAATACGAAGGTACGAAAATCACATGCACTTTGGACGCGGGATCGGCCAAAGGGCTGCCGTCGATCGCCCGCACGATCGGGTCCCACTGCATATTCTCCAGATAATGGGTCGCCCAGGGCCATTGCGAGCCGTCGATCGGCTGCGAGGGATCCTGCAGGTGTTTCTGCAAGTCGGCGCGGGCCCCCCGGTTGGCGGCCGGCACCATGACGTACAACACGACTTCACGCTCCAGACGCTCCAAACCGGCCAGCCGCTTCATACCCTCCAGCAGCACATCCAGCCCCTTGTTGCGGAATTCGTACCGGCCGCTCGTGCCGACGATCAGCGGATCGTCCTGCAACTTGCGTCCCAGACAGGCTTCCGCCACGGCGATCAAGGCCGTGCGGGCCTCCTCGCGCTTGACCCGATAGTCGTCGCCCTGCCAGACGAAATCGTCCTCGAAGCCGTTAGGCGTAACGGCATCCGCTTCGTGACCGAGCAAATACCGACATTCGACGGCCGTAATTCCACTGACGGTCAGGAAAACGTCGCTGTTGGCCGCCGCCTTCTTTTCGATCGAATGCTTGGCCGTCACGCCGAAACGACGGGCCAGGTCGTCCGCATTGAACGTAGTCAAATCCTTGTAAAGCGCCATTCCGTTTCCGGCGATGCTGCGTCCCAGCACGGTAGCGTGCGTGGTGAACAACGTGGCTACGTAAGGCGACTCCCGGCGCAGATAAAGTCCTCCGGCGGCGGTCATCCACTCGTGGAAATGAGCCGCGACCCGGTCGGCGGACTTACAGAAAGTTTCGACGTAGGAGGCTACGACCAGTCCGGCGGCATAGCCGAACAGCACCGGCTCGATGTAATCCCACTGGCCCGAAATCGAATCCACGCGGTAGCTCTCCCAAAGGAACTTCAAGATGTCGTCCTTGCGGGGAATCAGCGAGGAGAAATCGACCAGGATCACCTGCGGCCGCCCGACGATGCGCCAACGGCCCACTCGGACACGGATCCCCTTTTCATACAGGGTCTGCCGCCACCCCTTGAGCAGCGCCGGGTCCTCCTCGAACTCCCGGTCAGCCCCCTGCCCCAGATCGGGACCGATCGTAAAATAGCGATCGCCGTACTTTCCGCATACGGTCCGGGCCTTGGTCGCTATCACGGTGTTGATACCGCCCACTTTATTGCATACCTCCCAACTGATCTCGAAGAGACAGTCGGGTTTCAGTTTCATATCGTTCATATTTCAAAGGTTTGATTATTCAACAATCAGTCGTCCGCCTCGAACAACGCGCCGATCACGGCATCCGACACCAGAAACTTCTCCGCCGGAATCGCCAGCCGACCGGCCGCGAGACACAACTCTCCGACCCGCATGAAAGGCTCCGCCTGCCGCAGCAGCCGCTCCGCCCGCTCTTTTCCGAAACAGGTTTCGACCGTCGCCAACTCGAGTCCCTCGGCCGTGCGCAGGCGGGTCATCAGATACTCGTTGTAGCGATCCCGCTCCGTAAGCCGCTCCTGTTCGTAAATCGCCTCCGTTCCGGCACCGGCCAGGTAGCCGTCGATCGACGCAGCGGCCCAGCGGCGCGACTTCCCGTTGAAGGAGTGGGCTGCAGGCCCGATGCCCAAATACTCGTCGCCCGACCAATAGGCGGCATTGTGACGGGCCCGGCAACCGGGCAGCGCATAATTCGACACTTCGTAATGCTCGAATCCAGCCCCGGTCAGCGTTCGGTGCACCTCCAGGTATTCGCGTTCGCTCACCTGTTCGTCCACCTCGGAGAACCGCCCGCGCTCCAGGCGACGCCCGAAGGCCGTATTTTTCTCTACTGTCAAATGGTATGCCGAAATATGCTGCACGCCGAGCGCCAGAGCCTGTTCGAGGTTACGTTGCAACACTTTCCCGCCGAAACCCGGAACGCCGAAGATCAGGTCGATCGTCAGATTCGCAAAACCCGCAGCCTGTGCCCTCCGCACAGCCTCGACAGCCTGCGCACCGGTATGGCGCCGGTTCATCAGCCGCAGCTCGTCGTCGTCGAAAGACTGCACGCCCACGCTCAACCGGTTCGCACCCGTACGGGCCAGCGCCTCCAGCCACTCTTCGGTCATATCGTCGGGATTGGCCTCGACGGTAAACTCCTCCACACCGCTGCAATCCAGCAGCGTCGCCGCCCGGTCCGCCAGTCCCTGCAACCGGGCGGGATCGCAGAGCGACGGGGTCCCGCCGCCGAAATAGACGGTGCGGATCCGACGGTCGGCGAGCCAATCGACGGCTCCGTCCAATTCGCGCCCCATCGCATCCAGCACGGAATCGACACGCCCCACCTCGGCGCTTTTGAAAAAGTCGCAATAGGCGCAAATCCTGCGGCAAAAAGGAATATGGAAATAAAGTCCGGCCATGTGACTAACGAATGAAAACCGAACGCCAGGCGGATCTACTTCAACGCAGCCCGCACGCATCCTATATTGTTACAAATATAACAAAATATAAGACGCATTATTTCTCTGTAACAGAAATTTCACACAATAGAATAATAAAAACGGAACGAAAAACCCGATGATCGAAACAACGGACAAAAGAGGAAATACAACTCCCTGTAAATACCGGCGGAGGAACCCCGAAAGGTTCCTCCGCCGCAAAATCCGCGCAATCCGGCTATCTGGCCTGCAAAACAGCCCGCAGTTCGCCGTCGGTAAGAAGCATCAGCATATCGCCGTCCACTTCATAATGAGTCGCTCCCGACAAAACGTCGCCGAAAGCCTGCTCCCGATCCAAATCGGGGCAGAACATCCGGGTCGAAGCCATGTTCTGACCGACGGTCAGACCGCCTGTTTCCGTGGTTTGGTAGGAACCCATAAACCGGTTGCAGGCTCCGAGCCCCGAAAGACGTCCGTCCTCACCGAAAACGACGGTAAAGAGGTCGCCTTCCACCGGTACGGCACGACCGTTGAGCTGCACAAGCTGCCATTCGGTGCCGACAAAAGGTTTGCCGTCGCCTTTCCGATGTTTACGGCAGGGACAACAGGAGGCTACGAGCATCACGAGGGCGGCGAGTGCCGCCAGTTTCATAAAACGTGTCATAAGCTATCGATTTTGAATCTTTATCCAGCAAAATATGTGCAAACATAACCAAAATAATCGTAACTTTGTACTCCGCCACGGTTCCCGAAGATAAAAACGGCCCGGTCGCAGGAAAATAGAACTTAAAATCGAACATTCATGCGAAACGGGGCGAAAAACGGGGTTGCCGACATACCCTGCGACCGAAAAAGCACGCACCCTATTTCCGATCAAACGAGAACCGGGTACAACGAAAAAGAAAATTCAACCATAAATTTTAACGAATCAAAATAATACGACACTATGAAAACCATTATCGCATCTCCCAAAGCCCCCAAAGCGGTGGGCCCCTATTCGCAGGCAGTAAAGTGCGGCGACACGCTCTACATTTCGGGACAGCTCCCGATCGACGGCGCCACCGGCGCGATGCCCGAAAGCATCGAAGACCAGACGCGCCAGTCGCTCACCAATCTGGGGCACATCCTCGAAGAGGCGGGTTATTCCCACGCCGATATCGTGAAAACGACGGTCCTGCTCACCGACATCGCCGATTTCGCCGCGATGAACGCCGTTTACGCCACGTTCTTTACGAAGGATATGCCCGCACGCATCTGCTATCAGGTATCCAAGCTGCCGATGGGTGCGAAGGTCGAGATCGATGCGGTCGCCGTCAAGTAAAACGCGTCCGGTCAGCGGAAACACGGACGGAAGGACCGCGCTTCGCCGCCCATAAAAACGATTATATATACTCGAACGACGCGAGATTCCGCGTTGTTTTCCGGGCTTGTCCGCAACCGCCTGCGATCGGCGTGCATATGCGCGAATCCGACGCGCCGTTTTCTATCCGGTCGGAGGGAAACCGGACCGCAGAGCGGGAAAGAACTCCCGACAGGGAGCATCAAACACAGGGGCAACAAAGTTATATAATCATGTTACAGAGGTAGTAAGCTCAACACTTCGCCGTATAGATGCACGACGGGCAAACCGGCTTGCCGGGCGAAAAACGAGGACTGACGACTCCGCCATTTTCCAAAATGTGCGTCCCGGATCACTGGGACGCACGTTTTATCCATTGTTGATAACTTTGGAATAATTTGTCGCGGGAAGATTCGAAAATCCCGAAGAAAAGCAGGAAATTTGTATAGTTGGGACCGAACGGAACAAGCCTGCATCGGTCCCGATTCCTGTAAAGACATAAAGAAATAAAACTCAAGATATCATGTCAAGCAACAAACAACCGGGCCTCCCGACCGAAGTGTCCTACAACGAAGCGGTCGAAGCGTCGAAAAAATATTTCGACGGAGACGACCTGGCCGCTACGGTTTGGGTAAGCAAATATGCCCTGAAAGATTCGTACGGCCATATTTACGAAAAAACTCCGCGCGATATGCACGAGCGCATCGCCGCCGAGATCGAACGGATCGAAAAGAAGTACCCCAATCCTATGAACCGGCAGGAGGTGTTCGAACTGCTCGACCACTTCCGCTACATCATCCCGCAAGGCGGTCCCATGACCGGTATCGGCAACAACTTCCAAGCGGCTTCGCTTTCGAACTGCTTCGTCATCGGCCACAAGAATCCGGCAGACTCCTACGGCGGCATCTTCCGCATGGACGAGGAGCAGGTGCAACTGATGAAGCGGCGCGGCGGCGTGGGGCACGACCTTTCGCACATCCGCCCCACAGGTAGTCCGGTGCTCAACTCGGCGCTCACCTCGACCGGTATCGTCCCCTTCATGGAGCGTTACTCGAACTCGACGCGCGAAGTGGCCCAGGACGGTCGCCGGGGAGCTCTGATGCTCACCCTTTCGATCAAACATCCCGACGCAGAGCGTTTCATCGATGCCAAAGTCGATACGAGCAAGGTGACCGGCGCCAATGTTTCGGTCAAAATCGACGACGAATTCATGCGTGCGGCACTCGCCGGGAAGAAATACCACCAACAGTTCCCGATTCACTCGGACAAACCGCTCTACCAGCAGGATATCGACGCCAAGAAACTTTGGGACAAGATCATCCACAACGCCTGGAAATCGGCCGAACCGGGCGTAATGTTCTGGGACACGATCATCCGCGAGAGTATTCCCGACTGCTATGCCGACGAAGGATTTACGACCGTGGCGACCAACCCCTGCGGCGAAATTCCGCTCTGCCCCTACGACTCGTGCCGCCTGCTGGCGATCAACCTGTTGAGTTACGTGGACAAACCTTTCACCAAAGAAGCGTCGTTCAACTTCGAGAAATTCAAGCAACACGTCGAGAAGGCGATGCGTATGATGGACGACATCATCGACTTGGAATTGGAAAAAATCGAGTTGATCATCAATAAGATCGCCGCCGATCCCGAAGACGAAGACATTCGCCGCGTGGAACTCGAACTCTGGAAAAAGATCCGCACGATGGCCCGCAAAGGACGTCGTACGGGACTGGGCATCACGGCCGAAGGCGACATGCTCGCAGCATTGGGACTCCGTTACGGTACGCCCGAAGCGACGGCTTTCGCCGTGAAGGTACAGAAGACCCTCGCACTGGAAGCCTACCGCGCCTCGGTAAAGATGGCCGCAGAGCGCGGAGCGTTCGAAATTTTCGATGCACGCAAGGAGGAGAAGAACCCGATGATCGGCCGCATCCGGGAGGCCGATCCGGAGCTCTACGCCGAAATGGTAAAACACGGACGACGCAATATCGCCATGCTGACCATCGCCCCTACGGGAACCACCTCGCTCATGTCGCAAACCACGTCGGGCATCGAACCGGTTTTCCGTCCCGTCTATAAGCGTCGCCGCAAGATCAACCCTTCGGACCAGGATGCCAAAGTGGCTTTCGTGGACGATATGGGCGAAAAGTTCGAAGAGTACAACGTCTATCACCACAACTTCGTCAAATGGCTCGAAGCCAACGGATACGATACCTCGAAACTGCAAGACATATCGGACGATGAGCTCAACCGGTGGGTAGCCGCATCGCCCTATCACGGCGCGACGGCCAACGACATCGACTGGGTGGCCAAAGTCAAGATGCAGGGCGAAATTCAGAAGTGGGTCGATCACTCGATTTCGGTGACGGTCAATCTGCCGAACGACGTTTCCGAAGCACTCGTAGCGGACGTATATCGCACGGCCTGGGAGTGCGGCTGCAAAGGGGTAACGGTTTACCGCGACGGCTGCCGCGAAGGCGTACTGATCGATAAGAAGAAAAAAGCGGCAAAAGAGGAGAACGGGCAGACCATTCTCAAACGCCCCAAATCGATCCCGGCGGACATCGTGCGTTTCAAAAACGGCAACGAAAACTGGATCGCCTTCGTCGGCCTGCAGGATGGACGCCCTTACGAAATCTTCACGGGTAAAATCGAAGAGGACGCCATGTATATTCCGCCCAAAATCAACAAGGGCTTTATTATAAAGGTACGCGAGGAGAACGGTTCGAAACGGTACGACTTCCAGTATATCGACCGATACGGCTACACCAACACCATCGGCGGCATTTCGCGCCTGTTCAACGAAGAGTTCTGGAACTACGCCAAGCTGATTTCGGGCGTCCTGCGCCACGGCATGCCGATCACCAACGTCGTATCGCTCATCGAATCGCTCCACCTGAACAGCGAAACCATCAATACCTGGAAGCTGGGTGTGGAACGAGCACTGAAGCAATATATCTCGGACGGCACCAAAACCAAGGACAAGTGCCCGAGCTGCGGCCAGGAGACGATGGCCTATCAGAACGGGTGTCTTACGTGCATGTCCTGCGGGTACTCGAAATGCGGTTGATTCTCTGCCGACAGACAATAAAATATACAAAACGTCAAACGAGGTCCGGGCTTTTGGCCCGGACTTTGCTTTTAGCTTCTACAAAAGGATATATAGAGATGAATCAAGCTCCCGTGTAAGGGTTTACATACACGAAAACAAAAAATTATTACACATTAAATTCGAACTACATGAAAAAATTATTCATTACGATGGCACTCGTTCTTTGTGCCGCAGCCGCTTCAGCCCAGGTTGTCGCTGTCGCAGAAGAAATCGTCGTAGAAGAGCAACAGCCCAAGAGACGAGGCTGGGCCGGTTACGAAACCAACCGTTTCTTCGACAACTGGGAAATCACCGTCGCCGGAGGCGCCCAAATTATGGTCTTCAACGGCACGCTGGGAAAAGACGATTTCGGATCGTCGCGCTTCAACCACATCAACTGGCAGGCCGACTTCTCGCTGACCAAATGGTTCCACCCCGTAATGGGTGCCCGCCTGCAAATTCAGGGCGGCCAGTACCAGAACGACACGGCATTCGGCAACCAATACATGAAAGACCCGTACATCTTCACGCACATGGACTTCATGGTGAATCTGTCGAACTGGATCGGCGGCGAGCGTGACGACCGCGTCTATTACGCAGTGCCTTTCGCCGGCTTCGGTTACCACGTATCGGGTTTCACCGACAAATTCCAGCGCGACTGGGGCTACGGGACGGACCACTCGTTCGCTTTCACGGCCGGTTTGCTGAACAAGTTCCGCGTATGCCCGGCCCTGGACATCGAACTGGAACTCAAGGCTTGGATGCTGCCCAGCAGCAACATGCCCTCAATCCTGAATTCGGGAACACAGAAAGTAGCCGCAGCCTACAGTGCCACGATCGGTCTTACGTACCGTTTCAACCGCCGCGGCTTCAAACAGGCTTCGCCCTACACCGTCGAAGATGTAATGGCTTACCAGGCTGTCATAGCCGACCGCGACCTGGCTCTGGCTGCTGTACAGGCCGACAACGCCGAACTGGCCAATGACCTGGCTGCAGCAAACAAAGCTGCGAAAAAAGCCGCTGCCGAAGCTGCCGCCGCGAAGAAAGCTGCCGAAATGGCGAAGTGGGGTCCCAATCCTATCCCGGCCGACCAGCTCGACGGCAATGCCTACACCGATGACATCTATCTGACCGGCAAAGGCATCACCTTCTTCAACATCGGCCAGACCGAGCTGAGTCCGAAAGAGAAACTCCGCCTGGACATCATCGCTACCCAAATCAAGAATGCGCCGAAAAACAAGATTTACGTGATCGAAGGCCATGCCGATCCCCAAACCGGTTCGAAGGCCGTGAATACCCGCCTGGCCGAGCAGCGTGCGAAGAAGGTTTACGACTACCTGATCTCGAAAGGCGTAAAAGCCGAGAACCTGCAGTACAAGGGTTACAGCGACACCAAGTCTCCGTTCAAGACCGAGCAGGAGAACCGCGTAACGGTAATCCGCTAAATGCCAAATACAAAAAAAATCCCGCTGTAAAATACAGCGGGATTTTTTTGTGCAAGGATCAGAAAGAGGCGAATAATCGTACGGATTCGTACGTAAAGATCGCCGAACCGCCTCCTGTCCGGTACAAAAATAATCGAGCCGACGCAGCGCCGAATCTGCTCGGACATCCGCGTCAGCGGAATTTATTTTATACGACAATCGCTGAAAGACGCACCGGATTTCGCGGGTGATGAAGATACGATACGCCGCCCACGCAGGATCGCCGCCTAATCAAAAAGAAGGGAGAGAATCTTTTTCAGCCCCTCTTCATCCTCCCGGTCGAACGCATCCAACCGGTCGCTGTCCACATCCAGACAGGCGAACACACGCCCTTCCCGGTCCCGAATCGGCAGGACGATCTCGCTGCGGGATTTCGAATTACAGGCGATATGTCCCGGAAACCGCTCCACATCGGGCACGATCACGGTTTCTCCCGTGCTGACCGCCGCCCAGCAAACTCCCGTATGATGCCGCAGCTTCTGACAGGCAACGGGCCCCTGGTACGAGCGGACAATCAGTTCGTCGTCGATAAGGGCATACACCCCTGTCCAGAAAAAAGTCTGCATCTTATGATGCAACACGGCCTCCATCGTGGCCAGCCGTGCCCAAATGTCGTCGGTCGTCTGTACATAGCCCTTGATCTGCTCGTACAACCGGTCGTACTTCGCCAGTTTCGCACTCATCGTCGCAATCGTTAAAAGAGAATGCTAAGTAATCAATTTTTTTTCAAAAATCCGCCGGATTCATCCGCTTTTAGCGATTCACACCACGAAAAAGCGGATCTATGGAAAACCATAGACCCGCCCGAATCATCGACCGGCTCCGTCAGGCCAACAGCAACACGAGCACCACGCCCCAGATGATGAGCAGCGTATTACCGATGGCATAAGTGATGGTATATCCCAGCGAGGGGACATTGCTGCCGATCGTATCCTCGACAGCACCGAGAGCCGCCGTAGTCGTTCGCGCTCCGGCGACGCATCCGAGCGTCAGGGCATCGTTGAAACGGAACAGGTAACGGCCGATCAACACGCCCAGCACCAGAGGAAGAGTCGTGGCACCGGCCCCCACCAGGAAAAGGCTCCAGCCCACCTGCTGAAAACCGGCGACGAACGACGGTCCGGTCGAAATGCCGACGATCGCAATGAAAGTATTCAGTCCCATATTGTTCATGAACCACACGGTCTGTTCGGGAATGCCTCCCAAAGTCGGGCGCCGCGAACGGGCCCAGCCGCAGAAAAGACCTGCGAGCAGCACGCCGCCGCTCACGGTCAGACTCAGGGGAATCGCCCCTATCTTGGCCACCAGCATCCATCCGAAGATCAGACCGCCCAGACAGATACCCAGCCCCAGCAACGGAACGCTGCTCTCGGTCTTCACCGGATCGCTGAAACCCAACTGTGCGGCGGCACGTCGCACGTCCTGCGGCAGCCCGACCAATTCGATCCGGTCGCCGGCATCGAGTTTGGCTCCGCTCCGCACGGGGATCTTCACACCCGCCCGCACGATGGACCGGATATTGACCCCGTGCATGAATTTAGCCGACAAGACCTTTCCGATCCTCTCCCCGGCAGCCCCCTTGCGATTGACCACGACAGGAAGGACCTGAACGGCAAAATTCGTCAGTGTCGTATCGGACACTTCGGCACCGATCCACTTCTCTTCGCTGATGACGTATTCGCGGCGACCGCTGACGACCAGTTGATCGCCCGGACGGATCACTGTCCGGGGTGTCACCTCATCGACGACCTTCCCCTGCTGGCAGAGCCGTTCGACGAAAATACGCTTTCCGTCGCGCTGCATGACGGTTTCGAATTCGTGGACGGTACGCCCGCCCTCGAACCATTCGTTATCGGCGCTGAAAACCCGGAAAACGATCTCCCGGGCCGCCGGGTCGAAGCCGGCTTTCAGGCTGACGTCTTCGCCCATCTTCTGCTCCAGATCGCGCGCAGACTGCTTCACCTTCGCCACGCCGCCCAGCAGCCGGGGTCCGATCGAACTCAACACCCATGCGGAACCCGCCGTACCGAAGATGTAAGTTACCGCATAACAAACGGGCATTGAACTGAGATCGGTTTCCGCTCCGCCCGGCAGTTCGCGGATCGTATCGGTCGCCACGCCCAGCACGGCCGACATCGTCTGCGACCCGGCCAGCAGCCCCGCAGCCTGCGAAAGCGTATAGCCCATCAGCCAGGAGAAGAGCCATACCGACCCCAAACACAGCAAACAGACCACCACGGCGAAGGCCACCTGCGGCAATCCGTCCTTCTTCAACCCCCGGAAGAACTGCGGGCCGACCGCATATCCCACGGCGAAGAGGAACATCAGGAAGAAAAGGGTTTTGGCCGGTTCGGGAATCTCGATACGAAGCTGCCCGACGATCACGCCCACCAGCAGCACGCTGGTCACCGTTCCGAGCGAAAAGCTGCGGATGCGCAGCTTACCCAACAAAAATCCCAGCGCAATGGTCAAAAAAACGGCCAGCGCGGGATTTGCTTGGATGAAATGCGTGAATTGTACACCTGTAAACATAATTTATCTCGTTTTCTTCGTTAGGTTTCACGTCAATCAAACGGCAAACCGTGTGCCGCAAACGCACAGACGAAGAATCAGCGGGATAAATAACGCTCCGTAAGACGGGAAACGGCGTAATCGCCGAGGGTTTCGCGCGAAATGACGAGCATTTCGCGCAAGGAGGGCGTCCAGCGCTCCACGACGATCCGGTAGAAAACAGCGTGGATCGCCCGGTGCGAAAGCTGATGCACGGGCATCTTGACGGTCCCGGCAAGGCATACCGTCCCGGCATCTTTGAAGAGAGCGCAAAACTCCGGCATCGCGGCCAGCACCGTATATTCCACCGGTTCGGGAGTTTCGATGAGCGGAAATTCGTACAACCCCTGCCAAATGTCGCCGGCACCCCGTCGGCGCAACACCAATTCATCGCCGCATTCGACGTGCAGGTAGTTGAAATAGCGGGGTTCGACAGCCGTACGCCCCTGTTTGACGGGACGGACATCGACCGTACGGGCGGCAAAAGCCAGACAGCGGTCACGCAAAGGGCACTCCGTACAGCGGGGCTGTGCCGGAAGACAGCAAAGAGCCCCGAAATCCATAATGGCCTGGTTGTAAAGTCCCGGCCGCTGCCGGTCGATCAGCGAATCGGCCAGCGCAGCGAACGTCCTCCTTCCGGAAGTCGTATCGATGGGCGTATCGAGATCGTAAAGGCGGGAAAGCACCCGAAAGACATTGCCGTCGAGTGCGGCACAGGGTTCCTCGTATGCGATCGAACAGATCGCCGCAGCCGTATAGTCGCCCACGCCGGGCAATGCCCGCACGTCGGCATAGGCCGTCGGGAAAACGCCGCCGTGCGTCTCCACGATCCGCCGGGCTGCGGCCAGCAGGTTCCGGGCCCGGGAGTAGTAGCCGAGCCCCTGCCAGCACTTGAGAACCAGATCTTCGGGAGCCGAAGCGAGGGCCGCGACGTCGGGGAACAGTTCGAGAAAACGATGATAATAGGACATACCCTGCGCCACGCGGGTCTGTTGCAGGATCACTTCCGAAATCCAGATCCGGTAAGGGTCCCGTGTGCGACGCCAGGGAAGGTCGCGCCCCTCGCGGCCGTACCACTCCAGGAGCCGCGAAGCGACCTCGGGATCGGGAACGTATGTCTGCTGATCGTTTTTCAAAATCCTCCGGGAAAAGACGATTCCCCCGGACAAAAATAGGGATTCAAGGCGATAAAAGCAAACCCGTCAGGTGCCCGTTCCTTCGCTCTTAAACGAAGCCGCCTTGCGGCGCGGGCGCAACAGCCACAGGAAGGGCAGTGCCGAGGCCAACGAAACGAATGTGACGAAAAGGAAATCGTCGGAGATACCGGCCACGTAGCTTTCCGCCGAAGAGAGTCCGCCCTGCGCCGAATGGAACGCCGTACGGCCGGTCAGAATAACGGTAAGCAGGGCGATGCTGACGCTGCCCGAGAGTTGCTTGATGCTGTTGGAGATACCGGCTGCCGAAGCCATATCGCGCTGGCTCAAATTCATGAGCGAGAAATCGTTCAGCGGGGCAAAGGTCAGTCCCATGCCGAAACCGCGCAGATAGAGTACCAACATGATTTGTGCATGCGTAGTATGAAGAGTAAACCGGCTGGCGAAATAGAAACTCAACGTCATGACCAGGATGCCGGTCACGGCGATAAAGAGCGGCTTGATATAGCGGGTCAGGAATCCCGAGCAGGTCGAAAGCACGCCCTGGATCAGGCCGACGGGCAGAAAAACGCTTCCGGCCATGATCGCCGTATAGCCCAGCCCCTTCTGCATGTAAAGCGGCAGCAAATAGGTACCGCCCAGCATGCCGATACCGAAGATCGCCAGCACAGCCATCGAAACGCCGAAATTACGTTCGCCGAGCAGTTTCAGATTCAACAGCGGATTTTCGCACCGCAGCTCCCGGACGATAAAGACAATGAGTGCCGCAGCCGCAACCGCAAAACATCCGATCACCTCCGGAGAACTCCACCCCTCGGGATTCGAAGGCGAATTGCCTCGGGCCAGTGCGAAGATCAAAAGGGGCATGAAACAGACCACGCACAGAAAACCCGGCCAGTCGAAACTGCCCGCACGGGCACCGCGCCACTCCTTCTGGATAAAAATTGCAAACAGAATGGCCGCCAGTCCCACAGGAACATTGACATCGAAGATCAGGTGCCAACTGTAATCGTCCACCAGATAACCGCCGATCAGAGGACCGAACGAGATCGAAGCGGCGGCCGCCACCGACCACAACCCCAGGGCCAGCCCCCGCTGTTGCGGAGGAAACTCCCGGGTAACGATCGCCAGGCCGAGCGATTGGATGATGCCGCTGCCGAAGCCTTGCAGGGCACGGGCCGAAATCAGGAACATATCGCTCCCGGCGCGGCCGCAGAGCCACGATCCGAAGGTGAAGAGCACCAACCCCAGAATATACATCCGTTTGTTGCCGATGCGGTCGGCGATCCAACCCGCCGAAGGCAGCATGAGCGTCATGGTAATCATATAGGCCGTAATGACCCATTCGGCGGTCGAAATGGGGATGTGAAATACCGACATAATGGTCGGCAGGCCGACGTTCACGACCGTCACGTCCATCACGGCCATGAAAGTCCCGAGCATCACGAGGCTCAAAATCCACCATTTATACCCCCTACTGTTGCGTATGCGTTCTCTCGGATTCCTCATTGCATGTTTATTCAGGAAACAAACGGGACAAAAAAAGTGCCATGAGACAGAGTGCTTCGAAATCCGAACCGAACGAAGGACATATTGCTTTCGATACGGTTTGTGCGGCAAATCTCCCGCTCTTGGCACAATCCGTGAACGGAACGGATAATACCGCCTCGACAAAAACGTTATAATTAAATGAAATATACGCCATGAAAACCATTTTTTTCGGGACACAGCCCTACGACCGCGAATCGTTCGACCGGATCAACGCCGACTACGGGATACGGATCAAATACCACCGCAGCCACCTGAACATCGACAACGTACCCCTGGCACAAGGCGCCGATGCGGTCTGCATCTTCGTCAATGACTCGGCGGATGCCCCAACCGTCGGGGAGCTGGCCCGCATGGGTGTACGGTTGATCGCCCTGCGCTGCGCGGGTTTCAACAACGTCGATCTGAAAGCCGCCGCCGAGCACGGCATCACGGTAGTCCGGGTACCGGCCTATTCGCCCTATGCCGTGGCCGAACACGCCGTGGCACTGATGCTCTCGCTCAACCGGAAGGTACACCGCGCTTACTGGCGTACCCGGGACGGAAATTTCGCCCTGCACGGCCTCCTCGGCTTCGATATGCACGGCAAAACGGCCGGCATCGTCGGCACGGGAAAAATCGCCCGTGCCCTCATCCGCATCCTGCGGGGTTTCGGGATGGAGGTCCTCGGCTACGACCCCTGCCCCGACGAGGCGTTCGCCCGGGAATCAGGTATGACCTACGTTCCGCTGACCGAACTCTACCGCCGCTCGGACATCATCTCGCTGCACTGTCCCCTCACGGACCGAACCCTCCACATGATCGACGCCGAAGCCATCGGTCAAATGAAAGACGGGGTCATCATCATCAACACGGGACGCGGGCAGCTGATCCGCACGAGCGACCTGATCGAAGGACTCAAGGAGAAAAAGATCGGAGCGGCGGGGCTGGATGTCTATGAGGAAGAGGCGGATTACTTCTATCAGGACACCTCCGACCGGATCATGGACGACGACATGCTGGCACGCCTGCTCTCCTTCAACAACGTGATCCTCACCTCCCACCAGGGATTCTTCACCCGCGAGGCGCTGGACAACATCGCCCGCACGACCCTCGAAAACATTCAGGCATTCTCCCACGGAGAGTGCCTCAACGAAGTGAAATACAAATAAAAACAGATCATACCATGAAAAAAATCGTACTGTTGCGGCACGGCGAAAGCGCGTGGAACCGCGAAAACCGCTTCACGGGATGGACGGACGTCGATCTCACGGACAAAGGCGTCGAAGAGGCCCTCAAAGCCGGAGAATTGCTCAAAGCCGAAGGATTCCGTTTCGGCAAAGCCTACACCTCCTACCTGAAAAGGGCCGTCCGGACCCTGAACTGTGTTCTCGACCGGCTCGATCAGGAATGGATCCCCGTCGAGAAAAACTGGCGCCTCAACGAGAAACATTACGGCGTACTGCAAGGGCTCAACAAGAGCGAAACGGCGGCCCGCTTCGGCGAAGAGCAGGTGCACATCTGGCGGCGCAGCTACGACGTCGCACCCGATCCGCTGGCCGAAGACGATCCCCGCAATCCGCGCTTCGATCCCCGCTACGCCGGGATCCCGGACGAGGAGCTGCCCCGCACCGAATCGCTCAAGCAAACCATCGAACGGGCGCTGCCCTACTGGCAATGCGTGATTTTCCCCGAACTGTCCGTTCACGACGAAATCTTGGTGGTAGCGCACGGCAACAGCCTGCGGGGTATCATCAAACACCTGAAAGGCATCTCCGACGCGGCGATCTCGGAACTCAACCTCCCGACGGCCGTGCCATACGTCTTCGAATTCGACGACAAGTTACGTCTGGTGAAAGATTACTTTCTGGGCGATCCCGAACAGATCCGCAAGCTGATGGAAGCCGTAGCCAATCAGGGCAAAAAATAGCGCCGGGAATACCGGAGAAAGATAAAAAAAGAGAGCGAAGGCTGATCTTCGCTCTCTTTCAATTTTCGGGAGCTGTCCACCACCTGCCCGGCAGCGTGTCGGACCGGTCCAAACGTACCGGCTCGCCGATTCGCGGCAGCACGATCCCCGCCTCGGGATTCTCCGCCGCGAGTGCAGCCGCATTGTTCAGCGGCTCGTCCCAGGGATGCCGCGCCAGAGCGTATTTGGAATTGTGCACCGGAAAAACCCGCCGGGCGCCGAGGTCCTCTACGGCCCGCTTCAGATCGGCCGGAAGCATGTGGATATAGCGCCAATCCTCGCTGTACTGGCCGTCTTCGAGCACGGCGACATCCAGATTCGGAAACTCGCGTGCGACGTCGGCGAAATGGGTATCGTACCCGCCGTCGCCGCCGAGGAAAATCCGCTGCGACGGAGTTTCGACGACGAACGAAGCCCACAGCGTCCGGTTCGCCCGAAACGTACGTCCGGAAAAGTGCCTCGCGGGACGGCAATATACCGTAAAGCCGCCGCCGAGCGCAGCTTGTTCGCCCCAATCGAGCTCCGTGATCCGCTGCGGATCGAAACCCCAATATTCGAAATACTCGCCCACACCCAGCGGGCAGACGACACGGCCCGTGCGGTCGCGCAGCTTCGTTACCGTGCCGTAGTCGAGATGGTCCCAATGGTCGTGTGTGATGACCAGCAGGTCGATCCCAGGCATATCCTCGGGTTTATAGAGATCGGTCCCCTCGAAAGGTCTGTTGAAAAACGGCAAGGGCAAAGCCGTTTCGAAAACGGGATCGACCAGAATACGCAGCCCGTCTGCCTGAATCAGGTAGGAGGAGTGGCCGAACCAGACCAGCAGGTTCTCTTTCGGATCGAGCGCTTTCAGGTCGGTCTTCACTGCAGGCAGCGCATGATCGGGACGATTGCGCTCCTTACGCTCGAAAAGGAAGTCGTACATCGTAGCCCACCAGCCCTTTCCCGATGTGAGCTGCGGCGTCGCATGCCGGTTGCGGAAAGCGCCGTCGCGGTAATTGGGCGAACGCCAGATCCGTTCCAGCCGCTCCCCGCGCGGAGCACGTCCGAATTCGGGTCGATTCATAAAAAGAGCGATCGCCGCGACCAACAGAGCCGCGACTGCAAGGAAAACGATCATAGTGCGAATTATTTTACGTTTCATATCGAACAACAAACGTGCATTTCGGAAATTTCATATCCCGAGCCGTCGAACCGTTTCAAAGATAATCCGAAAAACCGGAAATCCGCCGCATCGCAACGGAATAAACCGACATCATGCCGCCGAAAAGCCGCAGGATGTCCCTCCGATTTGTATTCCGGGGCGTCTCCCGTTATCTTTGCAAACACCCATCGGCCTCTCCCCGCTTTTCCGAAAAAAGCGGAAACCGTCACCCCGCCCCGAAGTCCTGCGCTTCGCCGACCCAATCCGAAACGGGCTACCTTCTCCCGTCTCCTCGGGCGGAACCTTATCCACTCCCGTCCGAATCCGGTCATCGCCCCGATTCCAACCCCTTTCACACTTTTTTATTATGGCAAAACTCGAAAGACTCGTCATCCACTGCACGGCCACGCCGCCCGGCCGCGAAGTGAGTGCCGCCGATATCCGCAGGTGGCACACAGCCCCCGTTTCCCAGGGCGGCCGAGGCTGGCGTCAGGTGGGTTATACCGACCTCATCCACCTGGACGGCAGCGTCGAACGGCTCGTTCCCAACAACGAAGACCGCACGGTCGATCCCTGGGAGATCACCAACGGCGCCTGCGGCTACAACGCCACCAGCCGCCACATCGCATACGCCGGAGGAGTCGCCGCCGACGGCACGACCCCCTGCGATACCCGCACTCCGCAGCAAAAGAGCGCCCTCGAACACTACGTCCGGGATTTCGTCGCCCGATTTCCCGGCGCAGCCGTCGTAGGGCATAACGAACTGGCAGCCAAAGCCTGCCCATCGTTCGACGTGCAGGCATGGCTTCGGGAAACCGGCATTCTCTAACCTCCTTCGACACGAACTACCGAAATGAACCCGACACTTATCACCGACCTGCTGACCTATGCCCTGCCGAGCGGCTTTCTGGCCGGAACCGTCACCTGGCTGGTCAGCCGCCGCAAGCGCCGCAACGACATGCTGGCCGACATGCAGCGCTCGATCGACCTGTTGTGCGAAAAGTACAACGACGTACTGCAGGAGAACGTCACCCTGCGCCGGGAAAAAGCCGACTGGCTGGTCGCCCAACAGGAACTGCTCCGCAAAATCGACAAACTGACCCGCGAAGTCGAAGGGCTCCGCAAAAACTTCAACCGCAAAACCCAGAAAAAAACCGATGAAACCTCCCCGACGAAAAAAACGGCCCGTGCTGCTGCCGCTGCTGCTCCTGACGGCAGCCGGATGTGCGACGACCCGCACCACGACGCAGACCTCGGACATACAGACCCGAATACATTCGGAACGAAGCGTCGAAAAATCGCAACGCGACAGCCTCGTACGACAACTACGGCAACAGCAACAGGAGTCCGACTCGACATCACGAACCCTGCTGATTGCGACCGAATCCCTGCCGACGGACCGGACCCGGCTGGCGATCCCGCTTAAAGACCTCGACCATCTTCCCCCGGGTGCGGCCTACACCGCCCGCAGCGGACGGGCCGCGATCCGAGCCGAAAAACAGGACGATTCGCTCATCGTCACCGGTATAAGCGACCGAGCGGAACGGCGTACATGGCTGCTGACAAACCAGACTTTCCGGCGGCAGCGGCAATCGGACAGCCTCGCAAGCCATACCGGTCTGCGAAACCTTTCCTCCTTCGCCCGCGATACGACCCTCCTGCGTGAAACACACGCCTCGACGACCCGAAAAAAATCTTCCGGCAATCTGTTTCGCACGCTCTTTACCGGCATCGCACTCGGAATACTCCTGACCGTAGTGTTCCGCAAAACAGGAGTATGGGCGGCCATCCGTCGCTTTCTGAAAAACCTCCTCCCGTAACATCTCCTTCCGACGACCGGACGCAGTTTCTCTACGAAAGTTGCGTCCGGTCATCCTTTCTCCCCACCCGACAACGAGTAGGGAAAACGAAAAACCATCGGTACAAACATCCGACGAAACAGTTCCGATTTCCAATCATGAAATCCCGGCAACGGTATTGCCTTCGCAAGGGAAATCCGGCAGGTTAATTCTGTTTATTCATTATCCTATTTGTACGATTATCAAACGGAATATTGTATATTATTTGTGCTTTATATCCTTTTTTCCTATTTTGCGACCAAATTACAAAAAACCGTATTCTATGACGACTCCAGTAGAATTTTCTACTGTTCCACCTCTCACATCCACCATGCAGGAAGAAGGTTATACCTTCTCCCGAACGGATAAATGCAGCCTTTTCCTCTGCCAAGGCGGGGAACTCGACATCATTCAGGAAGACAAGACATATCACATCCGCCAGGGAGACATATACATCTCTCCTCTTCTTATGTCCATTCAGATAAAACATAGGAGCAAGGATCTGAAGGGCGTCGTACTCACAGTCGATATAGATTACGTCCTGACCAATGCGAAAAAGACATTCCATCCGACCTGGAATTTTTTCATCTACGAAAACCCCTGCCTGTCTCTGACGAAAGAACAATACGTACACATTGACCAATTGATCGACGCATTGCGGAAGCGGATTGCGGCAATAAACACCTCGGTGACAAATACGCAACAAAAGATCATCAATCACGAGTTGGTAACGGCAATGGGCGAAGTACTCTATTATGAAATTCTGAGCATCTATTTCGCACGCCAACCCCAACAGCCCCAGCACAAGGACCGGAAAGACCATGTGTTCCAGAACTTCATAATCTCTCTTTACCAGAATCACCGCATGGAACGGGAGGTAACCTACTACGCCCAGGAACAATATCTGACACCCCGCTATTTTTCGGCAATCATCAAAGAGAAATCGGGCATTTCGGCCCTGCAGTGGATCATTCGCATGGTCATTGCCGACGCCAAACAGATGCTCCGTTCCTCGGACTTAAGTATCAAGGAAATAGCTTCCGAACTGAATTTTTCGACCCAATCCTTCTTCGGCAAATATTTCAAACAGTACGTCGGGATTTCTCCGACTGAATATCGAAACGGGAAACTGGTCGGCCAGAGCCAACAGTCGGTTTTAGAGCGATAATTCCCGAAAGAGAGTGAAACAGACGCCGTTATCTGCCGGAAAATAAAAGGCTTTTGGCTTCGGTCCCTCAAAATATTTCCCCGGATCCAATTATATCCTGCCTGTCGGTGACAAGCAGGAGTTTTTCTTTTATTGCCAAAAATCTTTCCATTGCCTTGTCAAACAGGAACAACGGACTCTCCATTTCCTCAAAAATTCTCTGAACTTATCCGTATCCCGTCTGATAATATATTTGGAATCACGCAGGAGCATCAACTCTTCTCCCGAATAATAAACCATCTTTTCATGAAGAAGGAAACAGAATTCGAACCAGCGCTTCGACAGGTAATTTCGCAAACTTTTATTGATACTCCCGCCCCTCGAAAGACGAGATACAGGATCATTCATCCGGACCTCAATACACTGAAAAACGCAGAGGACAACCTTTCGATTGTCCTCTGCGTTTCAGAGCGGAAAACGAGACTCGAACTCGCGACCCCAACCTTGGCAAGGTTGTGCTCTACCAACTGAGCTATTTCCGCATTAGTGGTATTTCGGAGTGCAAATATAAACGGTTTTTTTTATTCCTCAAAATTTTTGCCCGGAAATTTACGAGACAAAAATCAAAAAAACTGTCATACAACCCTTCAGAACCGGTTTTTAATGCTAAATCCGACTATCTGACAACAGAAAGCTATTCCGCCACCACTCCCCAGCCGCCGCCTAACGCCTTATAGAGCTGCACCAAAGCGAGGTGTTCGTCCCGTACGGCGTTGCTCAAACCGATCTGGGCATCGAAATACCGGCGCTGGGCATCCAGCACGTCGATATAATTGATACTGCCGCCCCGGTACTGCAAATTGGCCAGTTCGACGTATTTGCGGGCAGCATCGCGCAGAGCGACCTTCAACGCGGCCGTTTTGCGGACGTTACGGTAAGTGACTACCGCATCGTTGGCTTCCTTGAAAACCTCCAGCACCTTCTTCTCGTACCCCAGCCGGGCTACGTCGTATGCCGCCAATGCCGCACGATATTTGGCCTGCTTGCGTCCGAAGCCGAAGACCGGAGCGGCGATCGCAGCGGCCACATACGAGAACGGGGAGCGAAAGAAACCCTGCAACGCATCGTTCTCCCAACCGCCTACCAGATTGAAGGTCAGCCGGGGAAAACGATCTGCATAGGCCATCCCCGCCGAAGCCATCGCCGAACGCAACTGTTGTTCGGAAGCCCGTACGTCGGGACGCCGCTGCAACAGTCCCGAAGGCAGACCGACAGGCAGACTGTCCGGAAACTCGGCTTCGATATTCATTTGACCGCGCAACACCTCCCAGTCAGGAGATTTTCCCATAAGCAATGCAATACTGTTTTCCATAATTTCGATCCTGCTCTCCAGATCCGGAATCAGGGTCGCCGTCGAAGCGTATTCCACTTTGGCCTGCTGGTAAACGGTTTCGGAGGTAAGACCGCCCTCGAACCGCAACTGCGCCTGCTGCACACCCTCGCTGCGCGTTCGGAGCGTACGACGCACGATGGAAAGCTCGTTATCCAAAGCCATCAACTGAAAATAGGCCGTCGCAACTTCCGCGACGAGAGTCATACGCATCGCACGCCAATCCTCGACCGAAGAGAGATACTCCGCCCCGCCCTTGCGCTTGGCCCAGCGCAGGTTTCCCCAAAGGTCCAGCTCCCAACTGACGGAGAGCTTGGCACTGAACTCCGGATCACGGCTCGACTCCTCGTCGGCATAATCGTTCGTTTCGTAATCAGCCAGCCCTTTGGCCGAAAAATTCGGCAAACGCTCGGCCTTGCTTATCCGATACAACTGCCGCATCTGCTCCACACGAGCCGCCGCCGCAAGCATATCCTTGTTATTTTCCAAGGTCAGCTCGATGACCCGGCGCAACGTCGAATCCCCGTAAAACTGCCACCAGCTCAGATCGGCGATGGTCAGCGAATCGGTATAGCCCGAAGCGATCTGCCCGGGCATCTCCACCTCGGGGGCCTGACAGTGCCGCACAGCCGAACAGGAAGAGAATCCGACGGTCAGTGCAGCCAAAATGACAAATATCGCAACTCGTTTCATCGTTTCTTCAGTTTTGCTTTAATCCGGTAAATCCACACGAAGAAGAAGGGCACGAAGACGATGCCGACAGAGATAGCTACCAGCATACCGAAAAAGACGCCCGTACCGATACCCTGACGGCTCGCCGACCCCGGACCCGATGCGAACACCAGCGGCAGCAGGCCGAGGATGAACGCCAGCGAGGTCATCACGATCGGGCGGAAACGCAGGTGTGCGGCCTTGAGTGCCGCCGACACCACGTCGCGGCCTTTTTCCACCTCCTCCTTGGCAAACTCTACGATCAAAATGGCATTCTTGGCCACCAGACCTACGAGCATCACCAGGCCGATCTGAAAATAGATGTTGTTTTCCAAACCGCAAACCCAGATACCCAGATAGGCACCGATTCCGGCTACGGGCAGCGAGAGAATGACCGCGACGGGCACCGACCAGCTCTCGTACTGGGCGGCGAGGAAGAGGAAGACGAACAGGAAAGCCAGCGCCAGCACAAGACCCGTCTGTCCACTCACATGCTTCTCCTGGTAAGAAAGGCCGCTCCACTCGACGCCCACCGACGCAGGCAATTTCTCACGCACGATATTTTCCAGCTCGTCCATCGCCTGTCCCGAACTGTATCCGTGAGCCGCTTCGCCCGTGATGGTCGCAGCGTTGAACATATTGAAACGCTTGATCGTACCGGCACCCGTCGTATAGTGCGTTGTACCGAGCGACGTGACGGGAATCATCGCCCCGTCGGCACCCCGTACGAAGAAGAGGTTCAGGTTGTCGCGGTAAGCCCGATAAGGCGCGTCGGCCTGAATATATACACGGTATATACGGTTGAACATATTGAAGTCATTGACGTAGATCGAACCCGTGAACGCTTTCATCGTAGAGAAGATGTCGGACATCGAAACCCCGACCAACTGCGCTTTGTCGCGGTCCACGTCGAAATAAAGCTGCGGAATATCGGCTTGCATCGAAGAGGCCAGCCCCGTAAACTCGGGCCGCTGCTCGGCATAGTGCATCAACGTATCCACCGCCCGCTGCAGATCGGCATAGCCGGCATCCCCGCGAGCTTCGAGCACCATTTCGAAACCGCCCGAGGTTCCCAGACCGGGAATGACGGCAGGCGTCGAAAGATAGACCTTGCTTTCGGGATAACGCGACAACTCGTCGCGCACACGTTTCATCACTTCGCTGATATCCTCCGATTCCCGCTCCTTCCAGGACTTGAGGATCACTGTCAGTTGGCTGCGGGCCTGGTTGCTGCCCACACGAGGACTCGAACCCGTCACGTTGAGTACATACTCCACATCGGGATCCTGCATCAGAAAGGCCATCGCCCGGTCGGTCACCGTACGCGTACGCTCGATGGTCGCCCCTTCCGGAAGTTCCAGTTCGACGGTGAAATACCCCTGATCCTCCTGCGGCATGAAACTCTCGGGCACGAGTTTATTCATCAACCAGATACCGATGAGTACCACGCCGAAGGCGGCGAACATACGGCGCGAATGGGCGAGCGCCCGGCCGATCATACGGCCGTAGAGCTTATTGCCTTTCGCAAGACCGAAATTGATATACCGGAAAAACCGTTTCTTCCGGCCGCCTCTGTCGGGCTTCAACAGGTAGGCGCACATCACGGGGCTGAGCGTCAGCGCCACGACCGTAGAGATGATTACCGATACGGCGATCGTAATGGTAAACTGGCGATAGAGCTGCCCCGTAATGCCCGAAAGGAAGCTCACCGGGACGAACACGGCGCACAGCACCAGCGACATGGCGATCAACGCTCCGCTCAGGCTCCGCATTGCCTTCTTGGTCGCTTCGTAGGGCGAAAGCCCCTCCTCGTTCATGATGCGATCGACGTTTTCGACCACGACGATCGCGTCATCGACCACGATACCGATGGCAAGAATCAGACCCAGCAGGGTCAGCATATTGAGCGAGAAGCCGAACACGAGCATCACGCCGAAGGTACCGATGAGCGAGATCGGCACGGCCACGATCGGAATGAGCGTCGCCCGCCAGCTCTGCAACGAAAGGAATACCACCAGAATCACCAGCAGCAACGCTTCGAAAAGCGTCTGATAGACGTGATGGATCGATTCGGAAATGTAGGTAGTCATATCGAAAGGAATCTCGTAAGAGATACCCTCCGGAAAATTGCGGCTGATCTCCTCCATCTGGGCCTTCACCGCCTCGGCCACCTCCATTGCATTGGCTCCCGGAAGCATCTTGATCTCCAGCACGGCGGCATTACCGCCGTTGATACCGCTTTCGGTATTGTAGGACGACGCTTCGAGCGAAATGCGCGCCACGTCTTTCAGGCGGATGATCGAACCGTCGGGATTGGCCCGGATGACGATATCTTCGAACTGGCTGACCGACGACAAACGTCCCTGCGCCGTAATGGGGATCGTCACGTCGAGGCCCGTCATCGGAGCCTGCCCCAGCACGCCGGCCGCCGACTCGCGGTTCTGATCCTTCAACGCGGATTGCAGATCCTTGACCGTCAGCCCCAGGTCGGCCAGCTTGTCGGGCTGCACCCAGATCTGCATGGCGTAGTAGCGGCTGCCGACGTTCGAAATACTGCCCACGCCGGGAATACGGCGCAGCAGGTCCAGCACGTTGAGCGTGGCGTAATTACTCAAATATATTTCGTCGAACTTGGGGTCGGACGAGAGCAGCGTGATGGTCATCAGTTTGCTGGCGGCCTGTTTCTCGACCGAAATACCGTTCTGCACCACCTCGGCCGGCAGGCGTGCCTCGGCCTTCTTCAGGCGGTTCTGGACATCCACGGCCGCCAGATCGGGATCGACCGAAATATCGAAGGTGACGGTCGCGGAGAAACCGCCCGAGTTGGAGCTCGACGACTCCATATAGATCATGCCGGGCGTACCGTTCAGCTCCTGCTCGATGGGGGTAGCAACGGCCTGTGTCACGGTCTGCGCGTCGGCACCGGGATAGGACGCCGAAACACGCACCACAGGCGGTACGATCTGCGGATACTGATCGACGGGCAGCAGCGCGAGGCCGATGGCGCCGACGATGACGATGATGATGGAAAGTACCGTGGAAAAGACCGGCCGGTCGATGAAAAAGTCGGCTTTCATGGGCTACTCCTCCTCTGGATTCGCCTCCTCTTCACGAGGAGCCACGGGTTCGACCTTCATGCCGTGCGTCAGCTTGTGATAGCCTTCGACGACGATATTTTCATACGAGGCAAGTCCTCGTTCGACGATGAAGTTATTGCCCGTTTCCGGACCCGTTTCCACGAAACGCTTCTCCACGATGCTGTCCCGGCGCACGACGAAGACATAGGCGCCGCCCTTCTCGATAATCAGGGCCTTCTTGGGAACCACGACCGCCCGTTCGAGCACGTCGAGCAGCAGTTTGACCTTAGTGAACTGTCCGGGGAGCAGGATATGGTCGGGATTGGGCATCTCGGCCCGCACGGAGAAGGTACCCGTCTGGGGATCGACCTGCGGATCGGCGAAATCGACCAGTCCCCGATAGGGATACTGCGCCCCGTCGGCCAACGTGACCGTAATATAGGGGTCCCACTTGCGGGTCGAATCCTTATGGCCCAGATTGACGTTACGGGCCTTGCTACGCAGGTAATCCAGCGCGGTCATACTGAAATCGACCCGCACCGTATCGCTCTTTACCACGGTGGCCAGCAGCGACTTGCCGCCAGGACCGACGAGCGTACCGATATCGGCGTTCCGCTCGGAAATGTAACCCGAAATGGGCGACTGCACGGTCGTGTAGCCGAGTATCATTTCAGCCTGCGTAAGGTCGGCTTCGCTCACCACCACGTCCGCCACAGCGCTCTCGTAGGAGGCGATGGCGTTATCCAGGTCGAGCTGACTGGCGGCATTCTGCTCATACAGCGGACGAATACGGTTCAGGTCGCGCTCGGCCTTCAGAGCCTGGGCCCGGGCTTTGTTCAACTGCGCCTTGGCCTTGTTCGCACGGGCGCGATAGACCGTCGGGTCGATGATGAAAAGCGTCTGGCCCTTCTTGATATAGGTTCCCTCGGCAAAGAGCATCTTCTCCAGATAACCTTCGACGCGGGCCCGGATCTCGACGAATTGCTGGGCCCGGATACGGCCCACGTACTCGCCATAGATGCTGACATCTTCGACCTGCACCGGTTCGACGGCCACCACCGGCAGTGCGGCGGCCTGCGGCCGGGGACGCAGCAACACGACGAGCAGAACGACCAGCACCACGACGGCACAGCCGATGAAGATCCAGTGCTTACGAGTCAGTTTCACCCGAATACGAGGTGTTTTGGCCGCTATTTTTTTCAGTTTCTCCAAATTCAACTCTTTCAGATTCGGTTTCATTTCATAAGTAGTTTTTATCCATAAAAGGGTTAAAGGACTTTACCCAAACCCCGCGCCAATCCTGTTCTATCCGGATAAGCGAATCATACACAATATAATACGCCTGCAACAGACGAGGCCGATCCTGTGGCGTGAATCTACAAAATGTAGAATTATTCCACACCGGAGCCTACCGGCTGTGGCGTAAAAACCCCCGGTGCCCGATAATCGCCGCCAGGCGCCCCGGATGCAGGGATTTGCCCGCAACGATAAGGGTGACGGCCAACAGGATCAAGCCGATACCCGCAGCAAGCCGCGCAGTGAACAATTCACCGAAGATAGTCACGCCGATCACCACTGCCGTCAGCGGCTCCAAAGCCCCCATAACAGCGGTCGGAGTAGAACCGATGGCATGCACGGCAACGGTCATCAACACCAGCGAAACGACCGTAGGAATCAGAGCCAGCATCGCCGCCCACCCCCCCACATCGAGGGTGTCGAGAGAAGCTGCAAAGGCTGGTCGGGACAACACAGCGAATACAACACGATCGCAGCCACGCCGAACAACAGCACGTAAAACGTAAGCTTCACCGACGACATATTCAACGAAGCACGGTTGACCACCACGATATAGAGCGCATACGAGAGCGACGAAGCCATGACCAGCACAACGCCCGCAGTATTGAGTACCGCACCGCCCTCACCCCGGTACAGCAACGCGATTCCGCACAGAGCCAGGGAAATGGAGAGGACCGTGACCAGCGAAATTCGCTCCCTGAAGAAAATCGCCATGATGACGGCCACCATGACCGGATAGACGAAAAGAAGGGTGGAGGCGATCCCCGCATCCATATAGTGAAAACTCATGAACAACGTGAGCGACGATACGGCGAACATCACTCCCAGCAATCCCAGCACGGAGAACTCCCGGCGCGTAATGCGCAGCGAAGTTTTCTGCACCAACAACAGGGCTGCCAGCAGTACGGCGGCAAGCGCATAGCGGTAAAACAGCACGGAATTGGTGTTTATTCCCGCCCGGTAGAGTGACAAAGCACCGAGGGGATTCATCCCGTAACTCACGGCGGCAACGATGCCGCAAAGGGTTCCTTTCGATTTCTCGCTCATGGATCGACAATTTCAACCGGCCGCAAAAATACGAAATAATTCGGCCGTTCGGTAAAGATAGCGCCTATAAATCGACCTCGGAAAAGGGAACGAGATGCGGTAATTCGTCCGGAAAGATTAAAATATCGGCCGGGTTTCGTATCTTTGTGCCACTGTTTCCGATAACCCTCCGGAACCGCCCGGTTCCTTCGGAGCGATCCGGAACAATACGGTTTTACGGAAAATGCCTTTCGGGGCCAAATACATATCGAAATGAAAAAGTTACTTCTGATCTTTCTGCTGATCGCCGCCTGGAGTGTGCAGGCCCGCGAAGTATATCCGCTCTGCGACGACTGGCTCTTCTCGTTCCGCTACGAAAACAGCAGCGACAACGCCCGCTGTGTCACGCTGCCGCACACCTGGAACCTCGATGCACTGGCCGGGACGATCCCGTACCTGCGAACGACCGCCGACTATCAGCGCAAACTCTACGTACCGCAGACCTGGACCGGGAAGCGGCTCTTCCTGAAATTCTACGGCGTGGAGAGCGTCGCCCACCTCTTCGTAAACGGAACTTACGTCGGCGAGCACCGGGGCGGAACGACCGCTTTCGTCTTCGAAATCACCGACCGGGTGAAATACGGCAGCGAAAACCTGCTTCGCGTAGCCGTGAGCAACGCCATTACGGGCGACGTGCTGCCGCTCTCGTCCATCCACAACATCTACGGCGGCATCAGCCGGGAGGTAGAACTCATCGTCACCGACCCCACCGCTGTATCGCCTCTGTATCTGGGCTCGTCGGGAGTCCTGATCCACCCCCGGGCCGTATCGACCGAACGGGCCGAAGCCGAGGCCGAAATCCACCTCACCTCGAAAGGCGACAACTTCTGCCGCGTGACCCTCGAAGCGTTCGATCCGGACGGAATTCAGGCCGCAGCCAAAACGATAAAGGCCAAACTCGACGGCAAACCCATCGTCATCCCCTTCACGGTCGAAAATCCCCGGCTGTGGGACCTCGATCACCCCAACCTCTATCGAATGCGGGTATCCGTCGAGAGCGACACCTCGCGCGATGAGATCGAAATCGCCACGGGCTTCCGCAACATCCGCGTCACACCCGAAGAGGGTTTCCGCCTCAACGACTCGCTCGTTCGGGTTCACGGCGTAACGCTCTACTACGACCGTCCGGGCACGGGTAGCGCTATGGAGGCGGAGGACTATGCCGAAGATTTCGCTTTCATACGCGAGTTGGGAGCCAATGCCCTGCGCTCGCCCGCAGGACCGCACGCCCCCTGTCTGTACGACCTATGCGACCGCACAGGCGTACTGGTCTGGATCGACCTGCCGCTGATCCGGGCACCTTTCCTCAGCGACGTTTCCTATTATCCGAACCCGCAACTCGAGGCGAACGGTCGCCAGCAACTGCGCGAAATCATCGCCCAGCATATCAACCGGCCGTCGGTGGTCATCTGGGGACTCTTCGACTGCCTCTGGCAACGGGGCGAAAACCCCGTGCCCTATGTGCGGACACTGAACGAACTGGCAAAAAAAATGGACCGCAGCCGCCCGACGGCGGCCACCAGCAACCAGGACGGAGAACTGAACCAGATCACCGACCTGATCGTATGGGCGCAGAACATCGGCTGGGACAAAGGCCGCACGGAAGACCTCGAAATCTGGCTCGGCCAGCTTCGGTCGGGGTGGAACCAGCTCCGTTCGGGCATCTGCTACGGTGAAGCGGGGCAGATCGAACAACAGGGCGATCCGGCTCGCCGACGCCGCTCGAACAGCCTGCTCTGGCAGCCGGAAGGACGGCAGACCCGTTTTCATGAAGATTACACGAAATACCTGGCACAAGACACGCTGCTGTGGGGAACCTGGATCAACACCCTGTTCGACTACGGCTCGGCCCGCCGTCCGCAGGGCGTGGAGGCTACGGGGCTCGTCACGCTGGACCGACGCCGCCGCAAGGACGCTTTCCATCTTTACAAGGCTTTGTGGAACAACACGGAACCGACGCTCCACATCACCGGACGCCGGGAGGATGAGCGTAACGGCGACTTGCAGACCGTAACCGTCTATTCTTCGGCCGGAGAGCCGGTCGTAACCCTCTCGGGCGACACGCTCGCGGTCGAGCAATACGCACCGTGCATCTACCGCTGCGACTCGGTACGGCTCAACGGCCGGATGAAGATAGAAGCGAAAGCCGGGGATTTATACGACGAAACGTTCCTTACCGGAAACTGCGCCTTAGTAGCTCCGCCGCGTCGGGACCCTCAGCAAACAGCAGGTCTGCGACTGACAAATTAGGCGCGAAAGGCAGCCGGTCGGAAAAGACCTGGAAATAGGACTCGGCATGAAACGCCGGGTCCTCTTTTTGTTTGGGCCTCAGATCGAGGTCGCCGGGAGCGGCTTCGACGTATTGCTCCGAAATACGGGGGCGGTTCTGCACATTCAGTTTTTGAAGCAGCACTTCCGTCAGTTCGAGGTCGTAATCGACCAGAAAATCGTATTCCCGCCGATAGAAAGGCTCGAACGAGGAGCGGTAGTGATCGAAATAGGGCGATCCCCGGTAAGCCGACACCAACGAAATCCAATGCTGGTGCTGCCACCGCTTCGAATAGTCGAGCCGCACATCCCGCATCGGCGTACGGGGACGGTTGGCATGCCGCACGTGCACCGTGAGGTCCATCACGCCGCCCGAAGCGAGAATTTGCGCCCGATTGCGCTCCGAACGCTTGACAAAATGTTCCCCGAGGTCGATGACGCAATCGTCGCACAGCAGGTGTGCGAAATATTCGACCGACCCCAAATAGGCTGCAGGCAGAATCGTCATGGTCGTTCCGGTTGATTTTCAGGATCGGCCCAATCGCCGTTGGCCTTGATGAGCGCCACGAGCCGATCGAGCGCCTCCTCCTGAGGGATATTCTTCTCCACCACCGTGCGCCCCTTGTAAAGGGTGATACGCCCCGGAGCGGCGCCCACGTAGCCGTAATCGGCGTCGGCCATCTCGCCGGGTCCGTTTACGATACAACCCATCACGCCGATTTTCAAATTTTTAAGGTGCGAGGTTCGGGCACGGATCGCGGCGAGCGTACCCTCTATATCGTAAAGCGTACGACCGCAGCTCGGGCAGGCGATGTATTCGGTGCGGGACATCCGCACGCGGGCTGCCTGCAGGATCATCAGCTCGATCTCCGCGATCTCCTTTTCCGAAAGGTGCGGCGCGTCGATCCGAATGCCGTCCGCCAGCCCGTCCAGAAAGAGCGACCCCAGATCGGCGGCGGCTTTGACGGCGACGGCTTCGACCGTCGTATCCTCGTAACGGCGGCACACCGCGACGGGTTCGTCCGCCCGGTCGAGGCTCAGGATCGCAGCCCGCAGTTCGGCCGTAGGATTCTCGGTCAGGGCTTCGATCACCCGCCAGTCGGCAGGCAACTCGGAGTGAATCAAGGGAGTTTGTATATCGCTCCGCCGACAATATCGCGTCGGCGTATAACGCTCCGGATATTTGACGGCGAACTCCCCGCTGCGACGGGCAAAATGATCGACCAAAAGCTGCGCCACAGGGATCTCGTTCTCGGGCGCTTCGGTCAGCGAAACGCGGATCGTATCGCCGATACCGTCCGCCAAAAGCGCTCCGATACCGACAGCGCTCTTGATGCGCCCCTCGATCCCGTTCCCCGCTTCGGTGACGCCCAGGTGGAGCGGATAATCCATCCCTTCCCGCTCCATCGCTTCCACCAGAAGCCGGTAGGCGGCCACCATCACCCGCGTATTGCTCGACTTCATCGACACCACGACTTGATCGAACGCCTTCTCGCGGCAGACGCGCAGAAACTCCATCGCCGAGGCCACCATCCCTTCGGGGGTATCGCCCCACTCGTCGAAAACGCGCTTCGAAAGCGAACCGTGATTCACGCCGATGCGGATCGCCACGCCGCGCTCACGACATTGGTCGATGAGGGCTTCGAACTCCCCGTGCGACGAGTTATAGTTTCCGGGATTGATGCGCACCTTATCCACGTATTTCGCAGCGATTGCAGCCACTTCGGGCACGAAATGGATGTCCGCAACGACGGCGGCATCACACCCCTCCTCCCGCAAACGGCGGACGATCCGCTGCAAATTCTCTCCCTCCCGACGCCCCTGGGCCGTCAGCCGGACGATCGGCCCCCCGGCCCGGAAGATGCGTTCGATCTGCCGGACGCAGGCTTCGGTATCCTTGGTGTCGGTATTGGTCATCGACTGCACGGCGATCGGACGATTCCCTCCGATCACAACCCGTCCGATGCGGACTTCACGGCTCGGGCGGCGTTCATAACGTCTAAGATTCATATTCAGCGAAATTCATACGACAAAGATAGTGAAAGCCGAGAGAAAACGGGAACTTGTTCCTGGTTTTCCGAGGCGCATCCTATTTAAGACTATGTCAAAGATAGCGAAAGCCGAGAGAAAACGGGAACTTTTATTCCCAGTTTTCCGAAGCGCATCCTATCTTCTACAAAGATAATGAAAATCGGGCCGGGTGTCGAAGTCGTTTAGACTTATCCGAGGCACAGCTTATTTCTTTTTCTTCGAACAATAAGTCGATGAAAACCTGACCCAGCGGCGATCACTGCAATAACATCCCGGAACAATCAATAAAAATATCCGACGTTTTTTGGCATTTTCGTTTTTATCTGCTATATTTATCTTGTCATATGAACCTAAATCGTCTATGAAAAACAAATGGATCTCGCTCCTGCTCTCCCTGCTCGGATTTGCTGCCGCCGGGTGCGAGGAAGCTCGTGTCGAATACGGCTCCCCGTACGCGACCTATACGCTCAAAGGCAAGGTGACCGACATGAACGGCAAAGCGATATCCGGTATCCGGGTGGACGCTGCGGGACGAAGCTACACGGATGAGGAGGGGACTTTCTCCTGCACGGGAGACGGCATGTACGGAATTCCCCACACAATAGAAGTTCACCTGCAAGACGTGGACGGTACCGACAACGGCGGCCTGTTCGCCGACAAACACCTCTCCGTTACGTTCCAAGAGACGGACAGGGTGGAAGGGACCAGTGCGGGGTGGTATGAAGGAATATACGAAATTACCGGTTTCGACGTAACTCTCGAAGAGTATAAAGAGGAGAAAAAACCTTAAAAACCCCAACTCATGAAAAACCGATTGATCTGGATGCTACTCTCTCTGCTGGGGTTGGCAACCGCCGCCGCTTGCGACGGGGAGTCGCGGGATGAATACGGAACTCCCTATGCGACGTTTTCGGTCAAAGGTAAAGTAACCGACACGAACGGAAAAGGCATCCCCGGTATTCAGATTTCAGCCACGGAAGGATATTCCACGACCGCAGTCTATTCAGACAGCGAAGGTCTTTTCGATTGCCGATGGGACGCATGGCCATCGGTCCCCTATGCAACAGCCCTTTGTTTCAAAGATATAGACGGAGCAGAAAACGGGGAATTCGACAGCCGGGAAGTTTCCGCAGTTTTTAACGAACAAGACATGATAGAGGACTCTCAGCAGAGTTGGTATCACGGAACGTACAGGATCCGTCTTGACGTAACCCTCACGGAAAAACAATCCGAAGAACACGAATAAGTTCAACAGCCGGATTTCATATCGACTTCACAAAAAATACCTATGGGAAAATCTCCGGGTCTGCGCAAACGGATCGCGCTGTCGCTCTTTACGAAACTCTACGCCCAACAAGTCGCCCGGCACGAACTGCGCACCTTGTTCTGGGAGTGTACGCTGCGTTGCAACCTCGCCTGCCGCCACTGCGGGAGCGACTGTCGGGTGAATACGCAGCAAAAGGACATGCCCGCCAAAGACTTTTTCCGGGTACTCGACACCCAAATCACACCCCACGTCGATCCCCACCGCGTGCTGGTGATCCTTTCGGGCGGCGAGGTGCTGGTACGTGCCGACCTGGAGCGCATCGGACTGGAACTTTACAAACGGGAATACCCCTGGGGCATTGTAACCAATGGACTGGCTCTCGACGAAAAACGTTTCGAAACACTGCTGCAAGCCGGGCTGCACTCGATTACGGTCAGCCTCGACGGGTTCGCAGAAGAGCACAACTACCTGCGGGGCAATCCCCGTAGTTTCGACACCGCCTGGCGGGCTGCCCGCATGGTAGCGGCCGAAAAATCAGTAGCGTCGGACGTGGTGACCTGTGTAAATGCCCGCACGCTGCCCCGCCTGAAGGAATTCCGCGACATGCTCCTCGATGGGGGCATCCGCTCATGGCGTATTTTTACGATCTTTCCGGTCGGACGAGCCGCCGAAGATCCTTCGCTGCAACTTTCCGACGAGCAATTCACCGCTCTTATGGAGTTCATCGCCCACACCCGGAAAGAGGGAAAAATAGACATCAGTTACGGCTGCGAAGGTTTTTTAGGCGGCTACGAAGCCGAAGTGCGGGATCGTTTCTACCAATGCCAAGCGGGTATTTCGGTGGCTTCGATCCGCGTGGACGGAGCAATTTCAGGCTGTACGTCGATTCGCTCGAATTTTCACCAGGGGAATATTTATACGGACGATTTTTGGGAGGTATGGCAAAACCGTTTCGACAAGTTCCGCAACCGCGAATGGGCTCATAAAGGCATCTGCGCCAACTGCAAGTGGTTCAAATATTGTCTGGGAAACGGCATGCACCTATACGGGAATGACGAGGAGCTCCTGCTCTGCCATTACAATCGGTTGGTTCGATAAACAACCGCTCCGGCGCCCGGTTTAGATATGAACTCTACGGTGCATTCGTTACAAGTAGCCGTCCAATTCTTTCAAGATGTAGTAGCGGTTCAGGGAAACCGGAGCCTTCTTTTCGTCCAGATAACGGTAAATGGCCGTAATGCCGCAGGCGAGCCGGACCGTCGCGTCCCGATCGGGCGAAGCGGCCGCGAAATCGAACAGCAGCTCGGCGAATTTTTCCAGGTTCTCGTCGCTGAAGCCATACTCACGGGTCAGCACGCCGATAAAGTCCTCCCGGGCCAGCAGAGTGTCGATATCCAGATCGAGCGCCTCCGCCAACTCCGTCCGGGCGGTTTCGCAAACGGCCTCTCCCGCCCCGCTTCTCCGCAGGATGCCCGCCTTCTGCAAAAGGGCTTCGATGAGTTTGCCGATCTTGTCGATCTCCCGCAGGATGTAATCTTCCATAACTCCTCCTTATTTGCCGAAAGGTACTGAAAAATCTTCGGAAATATCCGTCCCTGCGGACAAAATCGGGCAAAATATCCGATCGACAAAAGTTCGATACTCTGCTACGAATCCTTTTCCGCCCTGTTCGGGTCGCCGAACACTTACTTTTCATTATCTTTGTAGAAGATAGGATGCACCTCGGAAAAACGGGAACAAGTTCCCGTTTTCTCTCAGCTTTCGCTATCTTTGCGAAAAGCAGCACCGGCAAAGACAGGCGGTTCTCGAATAAATCCGATACGGCCTCGGGTTTACCGTCCCTGCTGAAGACGACGCTTCGGCGACGTTCGATTAAATTTGGCGCTGCTCTCGGCTTGCACTATCTTTGTCAGGCAAACAACGTATGGCGAACTATCTCGACAACGACATCAAATTCGTCGCGGGCGTAGGCGAGGCGCGGGCCCGGCTGCTGGAAAAGGAGCTGGGCATCCGCACGCTGGGCGATATGCTCTGCCACTATCCGTTCCGCTACATCGACCGTACGAGGATCTACCGCATCGACCAGATCGCGGAAGGGGATTCCGCACTCATCCAGTTCCGGGGGCGCATCACAGGCGTCAGCTATGCCGGAGCGGGGCGCAAACGACGTTTCACGGCCGTCGTGAACGACGGCAGCGGCGTGGCCGAACTGGTCTGGTTCCAGGGAATCAAATGGATCGAAAAACGGATCGAAGTGGGGCGCGAATACCTGATTTTCGGCCGCCCATCCTTCTTCAAGGGCGAACTGTCGGTGGTACATCCCGAAATCGAAACCATCGAGAAAGCCTTTTCCCGCAAGGCCGAAAGCGGTCTGCAAGGCATTTACTCCTCGACCGAGCGGCTTTCGAGCGTCCTCGGCACCAAAGGCATCTACACGATCGTCTGCAACCTCTGGCCGATGGTGCGGGATCATATCCGCGAAACGCTGCCCGACCGAATGCGGACCCGGTACGGCCTGCTGTCGCTGCGCGATGCGCTCTACAACATCCATTTCCCGCAATCGCCCGAACTGCTGCGGCAGGCGCAATACCGGCTGAAGTTCGAAGAGCTACTCGGCATTCAACTGGGTATCCAGTCACGCCGCACGGCCCGCCTGTCGAAAAACAACGGATTCCTCTTCCCCAAAGTGGGAGGCGTATTCAATACCTTCTTCAACACCAGGCTGCCGTTCCCGCTGACCGGGGCACAGAAGCGCGTGGTCAAGGAGATCCGGCAGGACACGATCTCCGGCTACCAGATGAACCGCCTGCTGCAAGGCGACGTGGGCAGCGGCAAGACCCTCGTAGCGCTGATGTCCATGCTGCTGGCCGTCGATAACGGCTTCCAGGCCTGCATGATGGCTCCGACCGAAATCCTCGCGCGCCAGCACTACGCCACCTTCCAGAGGATGCTCGAAGGAATGGACGTGCGGGTGGCGATCCTTACCGGAGCATCCAAAGCACGCGAACGGCGGGAAGCCCTCGCCGGAATTGCCGACGGCTCGATCGACCTGCTGATCGGCACGCACGCCCTGATCGAAGACCGGGTACAGTTTTCGAACCTGGGATTCGTGGTGATCGACGAACAGCATCGCTTCGGCGTCGAACAGCGGGCACGGCTCTGGACGAAGAACGAGCAACCGCCCCATATCCTGGTGATGACCGCCACGCCCATTCCCCGCACGTTGGCGATGACCCTCTACGGCGACCTGGACGTTTCTGTGATCGACGAGCTGCCGCCGGGACGTCAGCCGATCCGCACGGTGCACTACACCGACGCGGCCCGCCTGCGGCTCTTCGGTTTCATGCGGCAGGAGATCAAGAAGGGAAGACAGATTTATGTCGTCTATCCGCTTATCAAGGAGTCCGAAACGATGGACTACAAAGATTTGCAGGACGGCTACGAAGCCATCTCGCGCGACTTCCCGCTGCCGGAATACGTCACAACGATCTGCCACGGCAAGATGAAACCCGAAGACAAGGAGGAGTCGATGCGTCAGTTCAAGAGCGGCGAGGCGAATATCATGGTCGCCACTTCGGTCATCGAGGTCGGCGTCGATGTTCCCAATGCTACGGTCATGGTGATCGAGTCGGCCGAACGATTCGGCCTCTCGCAGCTTCACCAGTTGCGCGGCCGCGTTGGACGGGGCAGCCAGCAGTCCTATTGTATCCTCATGTCGGGCGAGAAGCTCTCGAAGGAGGCCCGCCTGCGGCTCGAAGCGATGTGCGAAACCAACGACGGATTCCGCCTGGCGGAGCTGGACCTCAAGCTGCGGGGTGCGGGCGACGTGAACGGTACGCTCCAGAGCGGCATGGCCTTCGACCTGAAGATCGCCAACCCGACGCTCGACAGCCAGATCCTGACCGTCACCCGGGAAGCGGCCGCCGAAGTGCTGACGGCCGACCCGACACTGACCCAAAACGGCCACGAGGGGCTTCGGGAACTCCGCAAGCGCTACTCCGGCCGTGAAGAGATCGATTTTTCCCAAATATCCTGATTCATTCACCTCGGCACGATGAAACACACCGCTTTCCTGCATTTTAACGATTCCGCAGCTTTTCGCACGGCAGGGTATTTGAACCACTCCGGAAGAAGTTCCGCACAAGGCAAACCTTATCCGCCCCGGAACGACGACCCGAACCGGCGGATTGTAAAGCCCGAATCGAAAACTTTCCGCAATTCATCCGCAAACACGTCGGCAGAAACAGATAAAACAGCCGTAAAAAACAGAGTAAATTACTTTTTTGCAACTTTTCAATGAAAAAACAGATTTTTTTCACCGTCCTGTTTTTCCTGGCAGCCCTGCCTGCTGGCGCCCAGCTCTACCAGCCGGGCGAAGTACTCGATTACCGGGCCAGCTACAAGGCCAAATTCTTTCCCAATACCGAAGTGGGAAGCGTACGCGTGACCACCGTCGAAGAAGAATATGAAGGAGAGCCGATGTACCGCATCGTGGCACACGGCAAAACGCTCCCCGCCTTCCGCTGGGTAATGAACGTGGACGACAAATATACGATTCTGGTCGATCGCGAGGAGTTGAAGACACGCCGTTTCGAAAGCGATATCCGCGAAGGCAACTACCGGTTCTGGAGCAACTACGTGTACGACTGGCCCGAAATGACGGTACACACCCGGTGGCAGGGACGCCGCATGGTGCGCGATACAACCAAAACGATGTCGCTCACCCCGCGCAGCATGGACCCCGTGTCGCTCTATTTCCACCTGCGGAGCATCGACCCGGCAACGCTCCAGGAAGGAAAAACGGAGGTGCTCGAAATGCTCCTCGAAGATACGATCCGCCATCTGCGGTACCGCTTTCTGGGGCGTGAAACCAAGAAAATCCGCAGTATGGGTACGTTCCGCACCCTGAAGTTCGCCTGTCAGATCGGCACCTCCGAAGGGTACTCGTTTACGGACGGAACGGAGTTCACGGTCTGGATTTCGGACGACAAAAACCTCATTCCTCTCTACATCGAATCGCCGGTCCGCATCGGCAGCGTTCAGGCCTATATTTCGGGATATCACGGACTGAAATATCCGTTGAGCAGTAAAATCAAATAAAAATCCATTATATTTGCAGAACATGGGGTGAGGTTCTGCGATTTTCGGACACAAACCGGCAGCGATTGCCCCGTCTTTTATTATATTTGTATAAAATATTCGCACCATGGAAGAGAACTATCAAGGTTACAACCAACCCGAATACGAAAACGACGATCCCCGCAAGGGCGCGAACAAGTCGATCCTCGGCTACCGCATCGTCATCATTATCCTGGCGGTGATCCTGGCTGCCATCACGGTCCTCTATTACAACATCCATCGCCAGCAGCAGGCCGATTACGACCTGTTGGTCATCGACCGCGATTCGATCCAGAACAACCTGAGCGACCTGATGCAGGATTTCGACGACCTGCAACTATCCAACGACACCCTTTCGCTCCAGATGGGCATCGAACGCCAGCGGGCCGACTCGCTGATGCAGCGGCTCAAACAGGAGCGTTCGTGGAGTCTGGCCAAAATCAAGCAATATGAAAAAGAGGTCGGCACGCTGCGTACCATCATGCGGGGTTATCTTCACCAGATCGACTCGCTCAACACGCTCAACAAAAAGCTGATCGACGAAAACGTATCCTACCGCAAGGAGATCACCACGGCCCAGATGCGTGCCGAGATGGCCGAAGAGAAGGCCCAGGAGCTCAACAACAAAGTACGCCAGGGATCGGTTATCAACGCCCGGGGTATCCGCATGGTAGCGCTCAACGCCCGCAGCAAGGAGGTGTCGCGCATCAAGAACGCCGAGCGTCTGCGCGTGGATTTCACCCTCACGGCCAACGCCCTGGCGACTCCGGGCGAAAAGACGATCTACGTCCGCATCCTGTCGCCCGACGGATACGTGCTGTCGAGCGAAAGCGTTCCGACGTTCGAATTCGAGGGCGAACGCCTCTCTTACTCCGCATCGCGTGACGTGGATTACCAGAACGAAGACCTCAACATCGGTATCTTCTACACCGGCAGCGGCTTCACCGCCGGTACCTACCAGGTACAGATCTATTGCGACGGGTTCCTGATCGGCTCGATCGAGCTGCCGATGCGATAAATAAGGCTTCGTCCGACCCAGACAACAGAAAGCGTCCGGCCTTGCAAGGCCGGACGCTTTCTGTCACAGAGTGGTTTGCGACGATATTTACACCTGGAATCCGCAACGATCCCTGCAAGAATCATTCGTTCCAGATCAGAGCGGAAGCGCCGAGGATCGCGGCATTTTGGGCCGGAATGCCGCTGGGCAGCACCTTCACGTTGCCCCGGTAAACGGGCAGCAAATTCTCCTCCAGGTAACGGCGCGTCGGTTCCAACAGGAGCTCCCCGGCTTGGGCCAGGCCGCCGAAGAAGAACACGGCTTCGGGCGAGGTGATCGCTACGGCATTCGCAAGGGCCCTTCCCAGCCTCTCCGCCGTACAGCGAAAAACCTCGAGCGCCAGCGAATCACCCTTTTGCGCCGCTTCGGTAATTATCCGGGCGTCGAACTTGTCGTAAGGTACATCGCGTAAAACGCTCGGCACCGTTTCCCGGGCCATCAACTCGAAAACCGTCCGCTTGATACCCGTCGCGGAAACATAGGTTTCCAGACAGCCACGGCGTCCGCAGCCGCATTGCCGTCCTCCGGGTTCGACGACGACATGCCCCAGCTCTCCGGCCATGCCATCGTGCCCGTAGATCATCCGACCGCCGGCAACGAATCCCGATCCCAACCCGGTTCCAAGCGTTACCATGATGAAATCCCGCATTCCCCCGGCATTGCCGTAAGCGATCTCCCCGAGAGCGGCGGCATTGGCGTCGTTGGTAATACGGACGGGAATCCCGGGAAAAGAGTTGCCGACCTCCTTGCAAAGCGAGAAAAACCGCCGCCCTTCCTCCGGATTCGGCTCTCCGGATCGAAACTTCCAGAGATTGACCGGACGCTCGATCCGGCCCGTATGATAGTTGGCATTCGGAGCACCGATCCCGATACCCGACAGTACAGCCCCGGCAGGCATCGCCGCACAAAGCTCCCGCAGCGTCCGTACGAGCATTTCGACATAAGCCGAATAGTCGTCGAAAAAAGGGTACTCCGCTGTACGAAAAGAAGATCGCGCATAGACTTCACCCGTGCGATCGACCAAACCGAGGACCGTATTGATCCCTCCGATATCGACGCCGATGACCAATTTTTTCATAAAAAGGATAAATTTTACAGGTTAATCCGGTCAAAGTTAGAAAATAATTGCACGCTATCGACTTTTTTTCCTACTTTTGGGGGAGTATTTCCACCAGGCACAGGCAAAACGAACTTGCCCGAATTATGCCGGACAGAGAAAATGACGACGAAGTTCAACGATTCTTACCCATCGGATTTCAGCATGCAAAACAACGACCAAATTCTGGAAGCCATCGAACATTATCTGGGACAAATCGGATATCCCGAAGAACCCGGCAGGTTGTACGCACCGATCAGCTATTCCCTCACGATGAGCGGGAAACGGTTGCGTCCCATGTTGCTGATGCTTACCTGCGGAATCTTCTCCGACCAGCCCCAGGCGGCCATGCCGGCAGCGGCAGCCGTCGAGGTTTTCCATAATTTCACGTTGCTGCACGACGACATCATGGACAACGCGGCGATGCGCCGGGGTAACCCTTCCGTCTTCGCCAAATGGGGACAGAACGTCGCCATCCTGTCGGGCGATGCGATGCTCATCAGCGCCTACCGCCTGTTGAGCGAATACCCGCCCCAAGTGCTGCCGCAGATTCTCGCCCGCTTCAATACGATGGCCATCGAAGTCTGCGAAGGCCAACAGTACGATATGGATTTCGAAACCCGGGAGTCGGTTTCGGTCGAAGAGTATCTCCACATGATCGAACTCAAAACTTCGGCCCTACTGTCGGGTGCGACCGTCATCGGAGCGATCATCGGCGGGGCGGGCGAAGAAGACTGTCAACGCCTCTATCGTTTCGCCACCGAACTGGGACTGGCGTTCCAGTTGCAGGATGACCTGCTGGACAGTTACGGCGACGAACGGCTGGGCAAGGCGATCGGAGGCGACATCCTCGAAGGCAAAAAGACCTACCTGATGGTCATGGCCCTCAGCAAGGCGTCGGCCGCCGAGCATCGAATCCTCGCTTCGACCTATTCCGATCCGACTCTTTCCGATCAGCAGAAGATCGCGCGCGTGCGGGAGGTTTTCGACAAACTGGGCGTCGCCCGTCTGACCGAACAGCAGATCAACCACCGCTTCGAACGGGCGTTGAACATTCTCGATACGTTATCCGTACAATCGGAAGGCACGGCCCGCCTGCGGGAGTACGCCGGCAGCCTGATCGGACGCAACAAATAAATCCTCGGCCCAATGAAACGCAGCGACATAGAGATCATGGCTCCTGCAGGAAGTTACGAATCCCTGCATGCAGCGATCGACGCCGGAGCCAACTCCGTTTATTTCGGAGTGGGAAGGCTCAATATGCGGGCCCAATCCGCCGCCAACTTCACCCTGGAAGATATGGGGCAGATCGTTTCGATCGCCCGTGAACACGGCGTGAAAAGCTATCTGACGGTCAATACGGTGATTTACGACGAAGAGATCGAAACCCTGCACGCGACCATCGACCGTGCCTGCGAGGTGGGCGTGGACGCCATCATCGCCACCGATATGGCCGCCATCCAATATGCCCGCAGCGTCGGCATGGCCGTACATATCTCCACGCAAAGCAACATCTCCAACATCGAAGCCGTCCGGTTCTTCGCCCAATGGGCGGACGTAGTGGTCCTGGCCCGGGAACTCGACCTGGTGCAGGTCGCCCGTATCAGCCGGGAAATCGAACGGCAGCGGATCACGGGCCCCGGCGGAGAGCTGGTACGGATCGAAATGTTCGCCCACGGCGCCCTCTGCATGGCCATATCGGGCAAATGCTACCTGTCGCTCCACACCAGCGACGGATTCTCGGCCAACCGGGGAGCCTGCCGGCAGATCTGCCGTCGCAAATATCTGGTTACGGACCCCGAAACGGGCGAAACACTCGACGTCGAGGGCAACTATATCCTCTCGCCCAAAGACCTCTGCACGATCGACTTTCTCGACTACTTCATCGAATCGGGCGTGCGGGTCCTCAAGATCGAAGGGCGTGCGCGGGGTGCGGAATACGTCAAACGCGTGGTCGAATGTTACGACCGGGCGCTCCGGGCCATGGAAGACGGCGACTACACGCCGGAACTGGCCGCCGCACTGAAAGAGCGGCTGGCAACGGTATTCAATCGCGGATTCTGGGAGGGATACTACGCAGGACGCCCGATCGTGGAGCACAGCCGCCACCACGGATCGGCCGCCACCAAACGCAAAGTCTATGTGGGCAAGGTGACCAACTTCTTCAAAAAAATATCGGTGGCCGAGGTGCTCGTCGAAGCGGCTCCCCTATACGAAGGGGACGAACTGCTCTGGGTGGGCGAAACGACCGGAGTGGTCGAACAGCACGGGGACGAAATCTTCGTGGACGAGCACCCCGTGCAAACAGTACTCCAGGGAACGACCTGCTCGGTCAAAACCGTCCAACTCATCCGCCGGGGCGACAAGCTCTACAAACTGGTCGATACGATCGGATAAGAAACAAGGCACCGGACTATGAAGTCCGGTGTTTCTTTTTTACAAATACACATTTTAATTACCCCGATATTCATCGGCTTCCGATCGGGCGAAAACTTCGATTCGATCTCTTGCAAAAAGATCCGGAAGGCTCGCACACACCGGACAAAGGAGTGACGAACTACGCCGGTCGGATTCGTAAAATCGGGGAAATCCCCTCGCAAATCGCCCTCCTCTCATAACAACTCGCACGATAGACGGCATATATGCCCTTGCCGGCAACTTCGCCCCGGAGAAAATCGGGAGGGGCTACCTTCGAAGCGCCGCAATAAAATCGGGAAAAAGCGTCCAGAGATTTTCAGTGCGGAGCCACAGCTCACGAGCCTGGGCCTGCACCGAAGGGCGCTCGCTCTCGATATCCTCCAGGTACTGCCCGTCGGCAGGATGTTCGTCGGCGGTAAATTCGGCAAAATAGGGTGCGAATCGGGTCCTGAAACGGATCGCATCGCCCTCGGGAATACGGCCGCTGCGCCGAAAAGCCGCCCACATGGTCAGCACCTCCTTGCAGGCGTATTTATCGGAAATATCGTTGCTCACCTCGTCGAAAAGTTCGTACTCCTCCATTGCCAGGTAATTGAACGCCAACAGGATAATTGCCTCCAGATGGTCTTCGGGATCCAGTTCGAGAAGCAATTCGAGCATGGCGGTAGACATTTCGAAATCGTTGATCAGGAAATGGTCGATCGCCGAAGCGTGAATCACCTCGAGCGCCGCACGCGTATTGGGATCCTCCCATTCGAGAATCACCTCCTCGTCTTCGGGCAATAATTCGGAAATGCGCTGAAAGGCGTGAAAGCGTTCGTTGCAGGCCTCTTCGACCCGCCCCTGGCGCTGCAACTGTTTGGAATGGGTCAGAACCCGTACAAAATCATACGCCCCCTGACCAACGATCTCGAATGTCTGATCCGGAGTAGGATTGAGCGTAGCCTTATCTTGCATGACGGTTTTGTTTATTAGCGGATTAACTCCTCGTAATTTTTTATCTTCCCGAGGATTCGGATTCCGGTCCGTACGACCTCCGAAACCATGGCGATACGAAATTTTCGGGGCGAAGATAGCAAGAATGAGAGAAAAAATCGCACTTTTTCCAAGAAATAGTCCTTACCATTTGATTTTATTCAAAAAATTTTCCGATATTTGCATCCCGAAAGGGTTTCACAAAACTCCCTATTGCCGAAATAGCTCAGCGGTAGAGCACTTCACTCGTAATGAAGGGGTCCCGAGTTCAAATCTCGGTTTCGGCTCAGAAAGCCAGCGACTTACAGAAATGTAACTGCTGGCTTTTTTGTTTCTGCACAGCGAAAAAAGGGGTTGAAAAGCTGTTTGTGCTGTATTGTTGTACCCTTTGTTGTACCCAAAATCTGCTACTCTCGATTGCTTGCGCAAGACGCAAGTAAATGAAAATCAAAGTCGTTTTACGAACAGGTAAAATCAACAAGCAAGGTCAATCCCCGTTGATGCTTCGATTTACCCACGACCGAACCACAAAATTTGTTGCTTTGGGGCTATCGGTAGAGCCTCATTATTGGGATAAGGATACAGAACTCGTGCTTCCTACCTGCCCCGAACGCATTACCCTACAAAGTCAGATTGACCGCACATTGGCAGGTTATCACAAGAAAATCCAGCGGTTGGAAGCATTGGATATTCCCGTGAACTTCGAAACGTTGTTCGATGCAAAGCCCGCTTGTTCAGTCGGAATTACCATCGAGGACGGTTTCAAAGCAGAAATCGAACGGTTGGAATCGCTCGGCAAGATCAACTCGGCTACCAAGCACAAATACGCCCTGCAAGTGCTGGACGGCTACAAACCAACCACTATGGCATTAGAGGCTATCGATCTCGACTATCTGAAAGGGCTGGAATTGTACCTGCGTCAGCGAGGGAACAAGGACAACAGCATCGCTACACGGTTCGCCATCTTCAAGGCCATCTACAACAAGGCGGTCAAGGAGGGCAAAGTGGCGGTAAAGCAAAATCCTTTCAGCATCTACCAAGTGGGCAGTTTGTGGGCTAAAACACGTAAGAGAGCAATCGACAAGGACGACATTCAACGGCTCATCGACCTTGAAATTACAGAGGGACACACGACCGAATATCGACGCCTTGCCAAAGATTTATTTCTATTCTCCTATTTCACGGCAGGGATGAACTTTGGCGATATAGCGCGGTTGCGTTATAAAGACATCTTGAGAGGACGTGTGAACTATTCCCGCCACAAGACACAGAAACTACTGTCTTTTCAACTCGTCCCTATGGCATTGCAGATTCTCGAAAAGTACGGTACGGCAGGACACGGAGAAGATTATATCTTCCCTATCCTCAATCGCCATGAACACACCTCCCCACAGCAGATTTTCAATCGCCTGCATAAGGTTTTGCGAAAAGTCAATCGAGAACTGAAGGTACTGGGAGAAATGATTGGATTGGGAATGCCCTTAACGACCTATGTAGCCCGCCATACTTACGCAACCGTCTTAAAGAGGTCAGGAGTAAGCGTAGCCTTGATTTCCGAATCGCTGGGGCACTCCGATTTATCCACCACTCAAATCTATTTGGATTCGTTTGAGAATAGCCAAATAGACGCGGCAATGCAACATCTCTTGTAAGGAGAGAGCAAAGACAAACATTGGCAGGTGAACTTAATTTAGCTCCCTTGTCGATGTTTGTCCTCATTTTTTTAGTATCTTTATAACAACCACAATTCCTAACTTTAAAACTTATTATTTATGAAGACCAAGAACTACTACAAAGACACATGTAAGGTCTATAATAGGGCTTACAATGTAATTGATTTTGATGAGTACAAAGCCAAAATGATTGCCGATGTTCCCGCAACAAAAAATCTCATAATATGGAGTTGGGTAGCTCCTGTATCATGTAATAGTAATGCTCTCTTCATTTGCAGTTTTAATGGTCTTTTAGAGGGATACGGTGAACAGTGCAACTATTGCGAGGGGATAGTTATATCTAAAAAGGCTTTAAATATGCCTAAAGAGCCAACGGTAATGGCTGTTCATCATAGCTTTATTTATTCCAACAAATACGAGTGCTATGTTGATTGCACTCCTGGTAATGAATACCCTCCCAGCCATTATATCTATCTCCTATCTGAAGAATTGAAAGACGACGAATTGAGTGACTATATAGACACATTAGAGACCGAAAATGAAGACGGAGAAGAAATGTGGGATCCGAGATTTATTCACGAGAGAGTAGCATTGGGAAAAGAAATACCCAAAGAGTGGGTGTTGTCAAATCCGAAGCATCAGCGAGACTAAGAATTTCAGAATAAACGCATCAATTTATTTGACTTTTGATTAAATATTTGGTATCTTTGCAAAGCAATTCAGCAAAGAATCCCACACTACAAATTGAGCAGTTCTTATAAGGGCAGATTCGTCTGCCTTTTCTTTGCGTCGTGTTACCACATTTTTTGAGTGCGAAATGAACATTCCCTTTAAAAGATAGTTTCATAGTCAAAAAATATGGAAGATTCCAATTAAAGAGATAGTAGGTTTTTGAATGACGGAATAGACAGTTGCTCAAATATGTCCTGTGCAAACTGCTCAAAAGTGTCCTATATATACATTACCTACTTATACACTACCTATTAAAGTCGTACCGACCATGTACTACCACATTAAAGACCGCAGGTGATTCGAGAACCGCAAACAGGCCAAAGAGCATTATGGCGTTGCCTGCTTTCGCAAACTGCTGCACTTAAAAGAGATTATATTTACGAACAATCAAAATTCCATTGCCAACGATGAATTATACAGTAATCCCCAAATCAATCGTGAACTTTCAGACGGGCAACAGTAAGCCTATTGATATTTACGTGTGAGCAACCATTAAATATTGCTCCAATTACAAGACGAATATTTCCCATATAACCGAGGAAAAACTATCCCTGCTTACTGGCTTGGATGAACGCTCCATTAGAAGGAGTATTAAACGCTTAAAAGACGCAGGTTATCTCATCGTGCAAACCACCATTAAAGAAGATGCAGACAGAGGATTTATAAAACGGAATTCTTACTTTATAAAGCCTGTTATTAAAGACTATTTCTTCCTCGATAACAATTACTTTAAGAGGAACTATCCCGCCAAGATTGCAGGGTTTCTGCTCTTATTAAAGGCAATATGTCTTAATAATACGGATACCATTCAATGAAGCAACAGCCAAATTGCAAAGAGTATCGGTTTATCGAGAAACACAATAACAGCTCTCATTAAAGAGTGTCTGCAATTAGGGCTTATAAAGCAGATTGCAAAGGGCTATGAATTGGCGGCTGGTTTTTTTATCAATTCAGCAGTCAGAAAGACCGATGCAGGGATTTATAAAGAGATATGCGATTTCTGCAAATCAAAGGGCATAACACCGCCAAATTGGGATAAGCGGGCAATGTCTGTGTTGCTTACAAAATACAATGCCATCGGTTTGTCAGCATCGGAACCGATAACAATTACCTGTCAACTGAACAAACGGTGCAAGAACCTGCCCGAAAAGGTATCGTTGCCCTATTTTATAAAGGTGCTTGATATGCAGGAGCAATATAGTGAGGTAATAAAACGAGATAAGCAGGATAAGGAAGATTTCAAAGGTTTTGCATTTTAGAGATACAGTCCCCGTGCGTAAGCACGGGGACTTTCGTTTTAAAATTTACTGATTCTTGAATAAATCTTGCTGCTCAACGTATAGGATTTCTTTCGGGGTGATTTTGGTAAATTTAATTTTAGGGCGATTTCCTGTACCTTCACTCCTGTCAATTACACCATAAATTGTAACAGATGAGAAAAAACGATCGTCAGATTTTGATATAATCTGATTTTTATATTTTGTCAATGGTTGGTTTTGGTCTGGTTCGCATGTCAAAATATGACCCTTGTATTCAAATCCAATAGTGTTTGTTTTACCATTATTACGAGTTATTTCACCATCTAATTCTACATATTGGCCGTCTTTTAATTCTGGAAATAAAATATCAGGTACAATATTTGATTTTGTGTAAAAATAAGATTTATCCGTATATGTTATAGATTCCTTATCAAATTTACCATCATCCTGTCTATCTGCGATCGTAAGAGATACATTCTCGGAAATTGCTTCAGAAATGTCATTGAAAAAGCCTTTGGGAAGATTTTTGTATAGGGTGTATATTTTGAGAGGAATTTCTAATGTTTTATCATCTACTGATATTTTTACGGTTTCATTCGTCAAATCAATCTTTTCTTCAACTTGTCTATCTTTAATATGCTTGCGAATTTTTATACACCATTTAGCCAGATTAATTGCCCCTTGAATTATCTTTTTTATGTCTTTAACTGGGCCCGTTTCTAAGAACCCATCTGAAGCTGCTTTTTTGGCAAACTCTTTTAAATAATCTTTGAGGAAGTAACCAACACCTGCAATTAATATAAGTTTATCAATATTATTAGGAATTTCTATGAGCCATGAGCCCTCTTTTACTTTTACAGGAAAATCAAAATCAATATCTTTCAACTCTGGGTTTTCTATCTTTATGAAATAGCGCATAAGATTATCAAACCCTAACAAGGCTGTTGCAGATTGACGGGCATCGAAAATACCATTTTGTATGCTTTTCCCACTATAAGAGAGATAGCCTAATGAATCATTATCCATACCATTTGGATTATAGTTGGTTACCAAATTTATGAATAAAATCTAAAATTTGCAAACTTACCTCAAAGGTATATTTATCTTATATCTTGTCCACGAACCATTACCCTTATTAAAGCCCCCTCCCTATTGAGGTTTGGGAACTAATATTACAGAGGAGAATTTCGCTGGTAGATTATCGAGAAAAATTGCAGAACGAATACAAAAGCCGCAACTGGGATGATTAGTTCAATCATTTACTAATCATCTAATTTGTAGAGTTATGCAATTAAGACAATCCATGCGCCGTGCAGCCAAGATGCGGCTTGCTCTGGCGGGAGCCTCGGGTTCGGGCAAGACCTATTCGTCGCTCCTTATCGCTTACGGCATGACAGGCGACTGGTCTAAAATCGCCGTCATTGATTCCGAGAACTGCTCGGCCGACCTTTATGCCCATCTGGGCGGTTATCAAGTCCTTACCCTCGAAAACTATGCTCCCGAAACCTACATTGAGGCCATAGGTATTTGCGAGCAGGCAGGAGCCGAGGTAATCATCATCGACAGCATCTCCCATTGCTGGGATTATCTGTTGGATTTCCACGCCAACCTGCAAGGCAACTCCTTTGCGAACTGGGCAAAGGTTACACCCCGTCAGAACGCCTTTATCCAGCGGATTCTGACATCCTCTTGTCATGTTATCTGTACGATGCGTTCCAAGCAGGATTATGTGCTCTCTGACAAGAACGGCAAGATGGTTCCAGAGAAGGTGGGCTTGAAAGCCGTACAGCGCGATAACGTGGATTACGAGTTTACCGCAGTCCTCGATATAGCCATGAACCACAAGGCCACTACGTCCAAAGACCGCACGGGACTGTTTACGGGGCGTCCCGAATTCCTTATCACGCCTGCTGTGGGGCAAGCCATCCTCAAATGGTGCAACATGACACAGCCTGCACAACCGAATGTTCAACCTCAAACTCCTTACAACCATGTACCCAGCGTTTCAGCCTAATGCAGAATTTGCCGTCGGTCTGAACTCCGACAGTCCTTTCCTCGATAACCCTGCCGCAGAAGTGACAACGACCATAGAGGAACAACCTGCCCAACCTGCAACGACGGGTGTTGTCGTTCCTTTGGGTATACGCCATAACCGCCACTTTATCGAGGCTAACACCAAGCCCGTCGATATAGCCCATTTAAGAAATGATTGTGTCGTTCCCGTATTCAGCAAGGACAACGAGGTGACCATCTCCCACCAGAGTTTTATCGAAACGGTATTAGGTACAGCACACCGTATGTTCCCGCAAGAGGTAATCGACGCTCCCGATATAGTCGTGTCCCATATCATCAAGGGACGGATTCCCGAAGCCATCCACAAGCCCGTGAATCAACTCTTGGAAACCGACAAGACCATCTATTACGAACGCATGGCTTTCTGTTTTGAGATACCCACGATTTACGAGAATGTGGCAGGGAACAGACTGAACCTCTCGATTGGAGGAGTAAGAGCCTACAACCACGAGAACCTCTATTCCAAGAAGACGGTGGAGAAATTCAAGGTCTTCATCGGTTTCAAGAACCTCGTGTGCTGTAACCTCTGTGTATCGACGGACGGATTCAAAAGCGAACTGCGAGTAATGAGCGTGCAGGATTTGTTCGATGCCTCCTTGCGCCTGTTTCAGGAGTACGATGCCGAACGCCATGTAAAGCGGATGGCCGCGATGCAGGAAAGAACCCTTACCGAACACCAGTTCGCCCAGCTTATCGGCAAGACACGGTTGTATCAATACCTGCCCACAGCAGAGAAACGACAGCTTCCTGCCATGGAGTTTACGGACTGCCATATCAACGCGGTTGCAAAGGCGTATTACACGGACGAGAACTTCTCACGAGGGGACAATCCAGAGATTGACCTTTGGAGGGTTTATAACCTCTTTACGGGAGCCAACAAATCGAGTTACATCGATACGTTTCTCGACAGATCGCTGAACGCTACCGAACTGATCACGGGTATAGGCAGAGCCATCGAGGGAGATGCCGAGTACAGGTGGTTTGTGGAATAACCGAACGAAGAAGAATACCCTTACTGTCAAACGACGGCAGGGGTATTCTCTTTTACGGAAGAATAAAGCGGATAGACACTTAATAGATTTGCAAAGTGTCTGAAACAATGCACCTTGTATTCTGTAATATTATCTCTCTTGTAGAAATACAGACTTTATGCAGACAGGAACTCGATAATCGTTTGTATTTGACTGATATAACGTGCATTTTGAGGGCTTATACAGGCGTAAAGTCGAGAACAAAGCCTACTATCCCAATAAGCAAAGAACAAAGTTTACTTTCCAGTCGTATCGCTGTTGGATTGCAATTTTGTTTTGGCGAAATTTGTATCTGCAACAACCTCGAAAAAAGAGGTGCAAGGCCGTTGCATTTCCGACGATTGTTTTCTACTTTTGTGGGAGACATATTGAATTACGGAAGTGTAACTTTATTCTCGTGCGACGAACGTAGGAAATTCCAAGCACAATAGAGAGAATAAGTGGCATTGCCCTCCCGTCGTATCTTCACGATACAGGCGCGGGGTTGTTGCTTATTTTATCTATTGGGTTTCCTACGACCTGTCGCACTAAAATAAGTCAGCAGCCCTGCGCTTTCTTTTCGTTTATCCGTCGTTAGAGGCTGGACGACCTTAAAGGCATTTGAAGATGAATGATGTATTGTACATTATCCACGAATTACAGCGGGTAGCAGAATTAGAATCCATAATGATTTGCCACATAGATTCCAATTGGAATATTTTGAATGGTTATTTGCCATTTATTGCGGATAAGTTATTTATTCTTTGTCGTAAAAATGAAAAAGATGTCTATTTATATGCAGATGCTAATAATCATCTTCTTGGTGCTCTTACGTTTAATGACACAACAGGGGTGGCTATTAATGATTTGCGACTACATAATGACATTAAATATTTTTCGATAAAAGGCCCATTGCAAACTTATGATACAACTTTATTTATTTTCAATGCTTTTAGATTGTTCGATATAAGCATGAGTGAAAACTCTATTGGTGATTGTATTTATAGGTTATGTATCAATGTTTTATGTCGATTGCATTATCTAAATCATACTTCGGATTTTTCAATGGAAATTATCAATGATACAACAATTTATTTCAAAGAAAATTCAAGCGAAATAATAGGTGAAATACGAGCCGATTGTGGCGATTGCGATGTTTATATGTCTATTAACATGAATAAATGTCGCTTGCAAAGCACAAATGTAGCTTTGCATCAATTTGCTAAATTGATTTTTGAGAATATGGTTCAATCCGCAAAGATAGAATCAAAAGAAGAATATGTATATTATCGAATCAACTTATGTTATGGACAAGAATAATAGTATAGGCGATAAAATTATCACCGTCGTAATCGTTTCAATTTTGGCCTGCCTATTTACAGGTGGGATAGCCGCAAGTTTACATCTACACGTTCCAACGATATGTATTCTTACTATTGGGATAGTTTGTGCAATCGTATTTGGTAATGATTGATTTAATCGAGTGACATATTTTGAACGGGGCTATATCTTGGAAAATCCTGCAAAATGCGTCACATCACCACACGCATACATTTACAAATAAATAAAAATAGCCTAATGAAAAACTACTTACTTATCATTCTGCTGTTGTGTGCAGGAGCATACAACGGCTATGGTCAAAAACAGCCGTCAGATTACCACCTGCAAAAAGCTATCGACCTAATGCAGAATAACGGTGACGAAAAGGAAGTGATGGAATGCCTCGACCAACAGCTTCAAGGAACTCCCGACAATGCCGATGCAAGGGTGGTTCGTGCAACTTTATCCCTTAAACAAAAGAAATACGGAAATGCACTTTCGGATATGAACCTTGCTATAAAATACTATAAAAAAGGTGGGATATTCCCTAAATACACTATATACTGGGGACGTGCCCGCGCATATTACGATATGGAAGATTCCGACAAAGCACTTGCCGACTATGATACCGCTTACAAATTAGCATTGAAAGACAAGACAGGAGCAACGGATATTCACGATATTCTTTATGAACGAGCACAGATTTATTACGATTTAAAGGATTATGCAAGTGCAGATGCAGACTATTGGCAGATGTTGAAACATGATGAAGCCGATCAGGTCGCCATGATTGGCCTTATCCGCAATATGATTGCCCGTAAGGAATATGATAAAGCATTGGAATTGGTCAATAAATGCGAAAAATATGATGCTGACTACGAGGAAACCTATTGTTATCGGATGCAGATTTATGATAAAATGGGCGAAACGGACAAGGCAATTGATGACGCTGTAATCTATTTTGAAAAATCGGATGACCCACGACATTACCTGCTGAAATCAATTATGGGCAAACATTTGAGTTACGCATTAGCCAAAGTACAGTCCCGAATTCAAACAAATAACGATTACTCATGGAAACAGTTACGTATCCATATATACAAGTGGGGCCATGATTATGCAAATGCCATTCAATATTACAATCAACTGGAACAGGAATTCGGAAGTTCCATCCCAATCTACTACAATCGGAGCGAATGCTACAACGAAATAGGAGATACAGAACGAGCCATTGCGGACATAACCAAGTGCATTGAATTGGGGGATGGCAAAGATTATGATGCAATTATTGCCCGTGCCGACTATTACCGCGAGGGCGGGCAATATAAAGAGGCGATAGCTGATTTTACGAAAGGGGTAGAACTTGAGCCGACTAATGCCTATCCCTATTATAAGCGCGGCTGGTGCTATGAGTTATCGGGCGATGATGATTCGGCAATGAAAGATTACAATGCGGGAATTGATGTCGATAAAAGTTATCCTTACATTTTTTTAACACGAGGTGAATTGTATCTGAAACGTGGAAAAAAAGAGAAAGCCAATACCGATTTCAATGAGGTAATAAGACAAGATACCGTTGCCCGAAGTGGCAGTTGCCGCCAATATGCTCTCCACTTTTTAGGACGGGATGCCGAAGCCCTCGAATGGATGGATAAAATCATTGCCGCTGATTCAACAAGAAGCGGCGGATATTACGATAAATCATGTCTGTTGGCACGCATGGGACGATTGGACGAATCTGTTGCGGCACTTCGCAAAGCCTTTGAAAATGGTTATCGCTCGTTTGCACATATCGAGCATGATGACGATATGGATGCAATTCGGGAACTGTCCGAATTTAAGCATCTAATTGAAGAATATAAGGCAAAACCTATTCGAATAGAAGCCGATGATGAACAGGCAGAAGATAAGATTGAAACGATTTCCGAGATACAGATGAAAAAGATGTATAGCGGACTTTATGAAATACCCTGTACGATTAATGAATTGCCTTTAAAATTCTTTTTCGATACGGGAGCAAGTACGGTTACAATCTCCTCGGTGGAAGCTAATTTTATGCTTAAAAATGGCTATTTAAAATCAGACGATATTAAGGGCAAAGAATATTACAGCGTGGCAACTGGCGAGATTCACGAGGGTACAACAATCCGTCTGCGTGAAATCAAGATTGGCGGTGCCATTCTGCGTAATGTTGATGCTTCGGTTGTTCATAACCAGCAGGCTCCGCTATTACTCGGCCAGACAGTTCTGGAACGTTTCGGAACGGTAACTATTGATAATATCAATTCAAAATTGATTATCAAACAGAAATAGAACAAGGGACATATAGACTTTCTCCAATTGAGCGATTCGTTGGAGAAAGTTTATTTGCTCGTTGGTGACATAATTTTCAAGGGCTATATGTGTCACGCAAGATGAAAACCTATTCACAACGAACCGTGACAAGGTTTATAAAAGGGTCTATAAATATATACTTTCAGAAAAGGTTGTCACCGAGATACGACACGACATGGGATTAAAGACTTTCATAAAACGACGATTTACAAAAGAAGAGGGAATATATTACAAATTGAATGATTTGCAACGCTTTGTAAAGATACAAGAGAAAGATTTTCAACGTGCCCTGTTCGAGATTCGACAAGGGCGGAAACAATCGCATTGGATTTGGTTTATATTTCCGCAAATGCGAGGGTTGGGACATAGTGCCTATTCCAACTATTATGGGATCGTAAACTATCTGGAGGCTAAAAATTATTTGGATCACCCCATTTTAGGAGCACGGTTACGTAAAGTAACCGAGGCATTGTTTGCCGTTGATGGAAAAACAGCAGTAGAGATTTTAGGTGAACTCGATGCAATGAAAGTCCGCTCTTCAATGACGCTTTTCGATGCTGTTTGTCCTAATGATATATTCCGTCGTGTTCTGGAGAAATACTATGATAATGTACCTGATGCAAAAACATTGGGGATGCTTGGAATGGGGCAAATAGGCTATGGAAATAAAGATGGAATTATTGGAGCTATCATAGGCGATATTGTCGGTTCTCGGTTTGAGTGGAATAATCATAAATCAACGGACTTTACTTTATTTACGCCCGCCAACAAATTTACAGATGATACGGTAATGACTATTGCTATTGCAGATTGGTTATTACATGGAATGTCATTAGTCGATGCAATGAAAGATTGGGCAGCAAAATATCCGAATCGTGGTTATGGGAGTAAGTTTTGGCAATGGCTGTTTATATGGAAAAATAAAGAGCCTTACAATAGCTATGGCAATGGTAGCGCAATGAGGGTCAGTCCTTGTGGATACTTTGCACAAACACTCGATGAAGCGTTAAATTTAGCAAAGCAATCGGCAGAATTGACACACAATCATCCCGAAGGAATCAAAGGAGCACAAGCTATCGCTGCATCTGTTTTCTTGGCACGTCAACAAATAGCCAAAACGGAAATACGAGATTATATCGAATCTACTTTCGATTATAACTTACATCGAACCTGCGATGAAATACGACCGATTTATGAGTTTAATATGACGTGTCAAGGTTCATGTCCCGAAGCGATAATCGCCTTTTTGGAAAGTTCGGATTACGAATCGGCAATTCGTCTGGCAGTTTCTTTAGGAGGGGATAGTGATACCATTGCTTGCATGACAGGCGGCATCGCGGCGGCATACTATGGCATCCCTGATGAGATTGTTTATAATGCCAAAGAATATCTACCCGATGATATGTTAACGATTATACTTGAGTTTGATAATCACATTCGATGATACGATGAAAACCTATCTACTTCCCCTATTCGCCCTACTGATTGTTGGGTGTGAAACCCACCGTTCTGGACAAACCTATGATGAAATGCTGAATGATGTCGTTCTGAATTTTAACATTGGAACAGTCGGCGGCGATAGTGTATTGAAAGCCTTTGTACAGAAAACACAGGCCGATTCAGTCGCTCGGCAATATTCCAATCCTACAATGAAAGAGGAAATGATGTTCACTCTAATCTCTGATTATATAGATGCAGGACAAGTAGACAATGCACAGCACTTATACGATAATATGCTGAAATATGCAGAACAGGAATATGGAAAGGACTGCCAAATGACAGCAATGACCTATAAGGAAAAAGCGCATTTATACGAACGTGTAGGAGATTTGGAGAATGCTATTCAGATGATGCAGAAGTCCGCAGAGGTGTTTAAGAAACTGCAAAAAAATGAATGCAATCAATATAAGGATGCAGAGGAGTTCATAAGAAGATGTGAAGAACAGGAATCTAAACAGGCCGCAAATAATATAATTTCATTCTTCTATGAACAGCCGATTAATAAATATACCGTATCTGGAATAGCGAATAAAAATTCAGAATTTAGATGCTATGATTTAACCTTGACTTTTCGCCATATTGATACGGGACAAGAATTTTCAGTATATGGGGGCCGAACAACTTGGGGGATGAAATTGGATGATAACTTGGCATATCCTGATAATAAAGACGGTGATGTTATCCAATCTCCCGAATACGATATTCCGTTCTTCTTTGCGGATTTGGATTTTGATGGAAAAGATGAACTAATAACCGATCTTTTTCCTTATGGCGGCAGTCAGCGGAATGTCGGCGCATTTACCTCTATTTATAAAATCAAGAACGGGAAGGCCATAAATGCAACCGAATATTTTACAAATAAATCTGAAATATTTAAGTCCATAGACCAATATTTTTTCTTTGTAAATAATGCCCGTAAAGAAATCATTTTATATTCCGATGGCGGAGCGATCAATTTTGGTTGGAAGATTTATAAATTCAATAATGGCGAATATATATACGACAGGCATATACGTTGTGACTATAATACAGGATCAAGCAGTTATACAGTTACAGTCTTATCTCCGCAAGAACAACCTATAAAATCGTTTACGGTTAGCGAAGACCAGTTTAACAGAGATAGATGGAATTATTAAGATGAAAACCTATCTACTTCCCCTATTCGCCTTGCTGATTGTTGGGTGTGGAAATCGACATGCAAAGAAGATTGTACACACAGAACAGGATTCAACGGAACTTACAATCAAGACCCCTTATGATACTGTCCATTTTTTCTTTAAATGGAGAGATGCCGATTCTATCCCTTACTTATTTGGGAAACCGTCGAAAGACAATATAGCTGAATATCGACGACGATTCGACAGTTTGCATCTAACTGAACGTTACGGATTTTATGATAGAATCGAATATTTCCGAGATATACCCCATATCATGGCGGTAAATGATTTTGTCACTTTGTGGTTTGCAACTGAAACGCCTTATCAAGATGATTTAGATATGATTCTTTGGCGCATTAACGAATATTACCCTCTTAATTGTTCCACCACTGAAACCGAACGTTACCAGAGATTTTCAGAGCAAATAGATTCTTTATTATTATACACACTCGACACACAATGGGATTATAATATCCACGCATGGTTGGCGATCAAATTACATGAATGTAAGGTGGAATTTTATAACTATCGACTGTTGGATTGTAACAATGAGTTTAAGGATATTTTAGCGTCGGAACATTGTGCATGGAAAGAATATGAAGAAACCTTATATGATGTATGCGATAAAATAGTTGTCGGGAAACATGGTGGGTCTGGAGCACCAATGGCGTATGGCGATTTTTTCATAGAAAGCTATGAGCAGAGATTGATTTCATTATTGGATTACTATTTTATTTTGGGTGATTCCAATTATCAGCCGACAGAACGACATAGGTTGATTCCAGATAAAATGATGCAAAAGGCATACTCTGATTTTTATGATGATCTTATCAATTCAGATTTTGAAGATTATAGTGTGGAAGAAAAAAGATGTGCATTAAATAATGACATGCGTTTTTGGAATAAGTGGATGGCTGAACGACAAAAAATATCGAAACAACTGTCTTTACCATTCAAGAGAATCTATGATAATTGCACAAACAATCTTAAACGGCGGAAATTGATTCAGTTAAAAAACCAATATTGTGAGCATATGACAGGACTTCCTCAGTCTACCGCAGATGTACTATTACAACAAGATTGCTCCGATGAAGAACTGTTTAACTACGATTATCAAACACGATACGATGCTTATATAAAATGAATTTTTTGAAATTGCGTCACATCAACATAACTATTAATCCATAACACAACAACATGATGACACGAGAAGAAAGACTGAAGTTTTGCTCCATCTGCCAAAAACGGCAGATGGATATGCAAAGAGGTTTGGTATGTTCATTAACCAATGAATATGCTACTTTTGATGAAAAATGTACGGATTTCGAAGCTGACGAAACTGCAATCGCAAAAGAACTCACGAAGCAGAGGGAATACAAGAAAGAACTGCAAAAAACAGGAGGGGTTCTAACTGGTGCGGGATTAAAGTAATGTAACGACTTGATTTATATGGTAGTTACATTTTTGTATAGGAGAGTAGGTAACGAGAAGGCAACGGTTTGTTTTCAGCTTCTTGCGCTCAAATACCGCATTTCAAATAACCTATCGCAAGATACGAAAAATTTTCGAGATGGGCAAATTAGGCAGGGTCAACCGGCGAGTGCAATTTTAAGAAATTAGTTTAAAGAACTTTTTTAGACGAAGAAAATTTTAATTTTCCCGATGTCTTCTGTTCATTGTATTGCACTTGTTTAATAAACTCTTCCGTTAACACAAAGAAATCTGCCCCATTCAGTATATATTGCCTGATGGTTTATTCTGATTTTCAATTGCCCCTTTTCTGTCAGGGGAAGCATATGAATCGACAAAACATACTTTTGTACCGATAGTTTTTGCAATTTTCTTATGACAAAAGAATTCGCTGCCATGGTCGCTGTGTCGCAATGGTCGGGGATGGCATCAACGACAGTGCGGTGCTGGCGCAGGCCGATCTGGGCATTGCCATGGGGCAGGGGAGCGACATTGCGATCGACGTGGAGAAGGTCACGATTCTTTCGTCCGACCTGACGAAGATCGCCGCGGCGGTCCGCCTTTCGGCCGCGACCGTGCGCACCGTTCGGCAGAACCTTTTCTGGGCGTTTATCTACAACCTGATCGGCGTGCCTGTCGCCGCTGGCGTGCTCTATCCGCTGACCAGGTTTCTGCTCAATTCGATGCTCGTCGGGGCCGCCATGGCCCTGAGTAGTGTGAGCGTTGTGGCCAATAGCCTGCAGCTGAGTACAAAACGGCTCGGCACGAAAGCCGTTCATAAAATAAATACAGAATTTATAACCAAAAAACAAACAGCCATGAAAAAAGAGTATCGTATCGAAGGAATGATGTGCAACCACTGCCGGATGCATGTCGAAAAGGCCCTGAACGGCATCGAAGGTCTCCGTGCCGTTGTTACTCTCGATCCTCCTGCCGCGACGGTCGAATTCACTGGGCGGGAGCCGGAGCTGGCCGAATTGCAGCGGGTGCTGGGCGAAGATTATAAGATCACGGAGCGTTGAAACCCCGGTCTCGGAGCGGCCGCTATCCATCTATAAAGGTATTGCGGCTCCTGAAAACCCCTAAAATTAGGTATTGCCGTTCCCGGCGTAATGTCGTTTCTTTGTATTACTAAAATCTGCCGAGACGCTGCGGGACGGCCCGTTGCGCCGAATGCGGAAAACGAAGAAAAAATTCAAACCGATTATGAGACATTTCGTTTATTGTGCGGCGCTTGCAACCGCCGTATTTTTCCTTGCTGGGTGCGGCGGGAACCCGAATAAAAAGAACGCTTCGGAGACTCAAACCTCAGAAACGCAGAGTTCCGTCATGGAGGTCGATAACCTGCTCGCCGATGCTGAGAAGTTGACCGGCGGCAAGGTGACGGTCGAGGGCGTCTGCACGCATATCTGCCGCCACGGGGGCCGCAAGATTTTCCTAATGGGAACCGACGATACGCAGGTGATCCGCATTGAAGCCGGAGAGAAGATCGGCAGCTTCAAGCCCGAATGCGTGAACAACGTCGTGCGGGTGACGGGCACACTGGTCGAAGACCGGATCGACGAGGCTTACCTTGCCGAGTGGGAGCTGCGGCTCAAGGACCAGATCGCCCGGCAGCACGGCGAGGGCGAAGCCGGATGCAGCGCCGAACATCAGGCCCGCGGCGAATCGGTTGCCAGCAGCACCGAAAAGCGTATCGCCGACTTCCGTGCCCGTATCGCCGACCGCAAAGCCAAAGAAGGCAAGGAATACCTTTCGTTCTACCATGTGGACGGCGGGAGTTATGAAGTTTTGAAATAAGAAGTTTTGCACGTCATGGGGACACGGTCGTTTATGTCCGCCGTGAGGAAATGGAGCAGGCCCGTTCACCGCGACCTCTCCTTTTTCTTTTCGGGCGTACTGCTGATTTATGCGGTTTCGGGCTTCATGCTCAACCACAAACGCGATTTCAATTCCGATTATTCGGTGCGCCGGACCGAGCTGGTCTTCGCACAGGAGATACCGCGCGCCGAGCAGGAGTGGCCCCGTGCGCGGGCCGAGGAACTGCTCCTGCGCGTCGGCGAGGAGGGCAATTACCTGAAACATTACTTTCCCGAACCGGACCGGTTGAAAGTCTTTATCCGGGGCGGCAGTTCGCTGACGGTCGATCTGGCGTCGGGACACGCCGTCTACGAGTCGATCCGCAAGCGGCCCGTGCTGAGCAGTCTGAACCGGCTGCATTACAATCCGTCGCGCTGGTGGACGGTCTTTTCGGATGTCTTTTTAGCGGGATTGATCGTAATCGTGCTTTCCGGGCTGGTGATGATGCGCGGCCCGAAAGGATTGCGGGGCCGCGGAGGCGTCGAGCTGATCGCGGGGATTCTGATTCCGCTGCTGTTTATTTTCCTGACCTGATCCGGGAAACTGCGTGTGATAAAAGGGCGGACGTCGAAAACGTCCGCCCTTCTCTTGCGTATGGGTTTGTTGTCATCGTTTTGCCGTGCCGAATACCAGCAGCGGGACGAAGAGGAAGAGTCCGAACAAGACGACGCCGACGGTCTGCCAGAGCCGTCCGCCGGGCGATCTGCGGCGGATGAGCGCATAGAACGCGCCGAGCACGAGTCCCAGCCAGAGGGCCTGAAACGACACCTCCGCAATCCGGGGCTTTACGTAGCCGTCCAGCGGCGAGGTGAACGACAGTTCGAAGGGAAACAGGTATTTTGCGTACTCGGCCCATGCCTGCGGTTTCTCTTCGGGGCGGTATTCGTCCGCCAGTGAATAGTCGCGGGCGTTCACGGCGACATAGCGTTTCGATTCGGCGCCTTGGATGGTGACCGTCCAGTAGAACATGTCGCCGATGATCATCATGTTCTCCCGTGTGGGGCCGAATTTCCCGACGGGAATCTCGTGCAGTTTGTAATCCTCCGCACCGAGCGTATAGAAACGCTTTTCGCTGTCCACCAGAAAACCGAGACTTTTGCGGTCGGCGAACTCCGTGACGAAAATCTGGCCGATTTGCAGCGAGTCCGCAACGTCGGTACGGCGCACGAACGGGCGGCCGCGGACCTGCTTCATGTGGTAGACGCGCAGCGCGTCGTCCACCAGCAGGTAGCCGTTGTCGTACCGCTTGCGCGTCGAGGGGTTGCCGGAGACGACGCGGGCCGGGAACGAAAATCCCTTGTCCCGCAGGACTTTGGTGAATGCCGCGCTCTTCTTTTGGTCGATGGTGTTGGTCTCCATATCGACGAACTCGATTCCCTCGCCGGTGATGCGGAACACGTCCGTCGCCGGTTCTAAATCGATGCGGTCGGGCATCGATTCCAGCAGTTGATAGACCGTCGGTCTGCGGCGGTTGATTTCGCCGGGCGACGTGCGGAACATGAAGTTCGTGCGCTCCACGTCGCGCGATTCGACCGCCACGCCCTCGATTTCGGACGGAAACCTCCCTTCGGCGGCGAGTTGGCGGTAATAGAACGTCGGCAGGATACTGTCGAACTGCTGCTGGGTGTAGGTGTTGCCCTGCAGATCGCGTCCGGCGACGTTGTTTTCGCGGTCGAAATCCACCGATGCGAATCCGTGCGTCACGCAGCTGTAGAGCGTGAACGGCGACCACGAAGGCGATGCGAACACGAACGCGTAGCACCACGGCAGCAGCCATGCCAGCAGAAGCGCCGCAAGGAGGATTATTCCGGTTTTGATACTCTTTATCATAGATTTGTCGTTTTGCGGGTTAATCCTGACATCCCTGCTTGAAACGGTATACCGAAAGCAGCGGGAAGAACAGCGAACATACCAGCAGCAGCGCCAGCCACGGCAGCATGCCGTCGTAGGCCTGCGGGGTGTCGGAGAGGAAGAAGATCCGGCAGACGCCCACGGCGATCAGCAGATTCGCCAGCCGCCGTTTCCATGTGGGTTCGAGACAGATCCATGCCGTCAGCAGGTAGAGCGTCAGCCCGGCCAGATACCACGGCAGCGCCGTCAGCAGAATCCGCGCGACCAGTTCGGGCGCCAGCAGGGCGTGGAAGTACCCCCACAGCACGGCGGTTTGCACGATGAACAGCAATGCCAGCGCTCCCAGCCCGATGCCTGACATCAGCAGAATCATCTTCCACTGTGGAAAGGGCAGGTGAAGCGTCAGCTTCAGCCGTTTCTGGGCCATTTCGGGGACGAACTGAACCACTGCGAGCAATACGCCCAGCAGGGCCGGCAGGTATTGGAGAATGTCGATGAAGACAACTTCCTTTTCGAGCATCACCTCCCAGACGTGCGCCGCACCCTTGAAGGTTATCACCCGTTGGACGCGCAGCAGCGCATAGGCGGTGGCTCCGAAGAGGAACAATGCGCTCAGCGGATAGAAGCAGCGCATTTTGATCCACTCTTTGTAGAATATGGCTTTGATCATAATTCGGGTTTAGTATTTTCCGGTCAGTCCGATGAAAGCGTCTTCGAGGTTCAGCGTTTCGCCGCGCAGGTCGCTGCAGACAATGCCCGCGCGCTCCAGCACGCCCTGTACCGTCGCAGGGGAGTCGAACGAATAGAGTTCGGCGCGCCCGTTCACGACGCTCGGGTGGTAGAGGCCGTCGCCGGCGGGGATCGTGACGTCGGCGCCCGGCGTGAAGGTGTATCGCCGGAACGTGCCGAGCAGTTCGCCGACGGGCATCTGTACCAGAATGCTTCCGTAATCCATGATGATACAGTCGTCCACGAGCTTTTCCATGTCCTGAATGATGTGCGAGGTAAGGAAAACGGTCTTCTCCTCGCTCTGCGCATAGTCGCGCAGGTATTCTACGAACAGGCGGCGGTAACCGGGGTCCAGTCCCATCGAGAAGTCGTCAAGCACGAGCAGATCGGCGTTCTGGGCGAGAATCAGCCCTAAGGCCACCTGCGAACGCTGTCCGCACGACATGCGCGAGATGCGCTGCCGGGGCGCCACCTTCAGCATTTCCATCAGTCCGTAATAGGCGTCGCGGTTCCAGCGGGGATAAAACCGCGCATAGAACCGTTCGATCTGCTCGATGGTCATGAAGGCGTACTGCACGTGTCCCTCGATCAGCAGGGCGATCCGGGCGCGGGTTTCGGGCCGCATCGTGCGGATATCCTCGCCGAAGATCAGACACTGTCCGGCGCGCGGTTGGAGATAGCCGCTCAGAATGTTGATGGTCGTGGTTTTTCCGGTGCCGTTTTTACCCAAAAGTCCGAGGATCCGCCCGCGCGGAACCTCGAAACTCAGGTCTTTGTATATCAGTCGCTCCCCGTAACAATGGGTGAGGTTGCGGCATTCGATGACAGAATCGGTCATAAAGAATGGTCGTTCTTCCGGCTTACTTGATCAGCGACGCCTTCGTATTGGACTCGAAGTCGTTGGTCGAGTTGTTCGAGTCGATGAGTTTGCCGTCGGAACCGGTCTTGCGGATCACCGACTTGCCGAAGCGGTCGGCATCTCCGTCGGCCGTACCGCACCATGCGTAACCTGCGTCGAGCGAAGCGTCCCACGGGGCGATGTAGTATTCGTCGCGGCAACCCGTGTTCACGGCGTCGAGCACCCATTCGTTAGGCACGCGGTAGCAGTTGCGCAGCGGCATCGTGTAGTCCGAGCCGTTCGGGGAGTGGAAGATATACTGGGCGTCTTCGAGCGGGTATTCGGCGAGGAACTGCTTTGCAGTCAAGCCGACGGGCGGCATGGCGATAGCCACGGCGTTGAAGCCGCGGTTGTGGAGCACTTGGACCGTCAATGTCGAAGCGTACCATTTGTCGAGGTTGGGCACGTCGGGGTTGTCGATATCCAGATAGTTCTCGTTCGACGAAACGTCGTACCACTCGAAATCGGCTTTCGTGGCGTCCCACGAGTTCGGGTTGCCGATGGTGTGGTTCTGGGCGTTGTTGACGACGATCAGCGACTCGCCGGCTTTGACCAGCACATCCTGTCCGTTGCCGGGAATGCAGTAGAACGCATTGCCCGCACAACACTCCTTGCGGAAGTCCTTGCCTTCGATCATCTCGCTGTTCATGCCCGAATTGAGTCCGCTCGAAAGGATCAGCATCATGCCGTCGGCATAGAGGTCTTCGTCGGAGTTGTTACGGATCTTGATGTACTGGTCGCCCAGCCACCTGTCAGGCTTTCCCGTTTCGGGAAACGCCGTGCCTGTGAAGTAGATCTCCTCGATCACGAATTCGCCGGCTTGCAGCGTGATGTCGCTCTGTTTGATGGTTACGGTCGCCAGAACGGTGCTCTTGCCGCTCCGCGTCACGTTCACGACGGTCGAACGTTCCGTCCCCGTTTCGTTCTCATCGACGGACAGCACCAGCGCTTTGCCCGAAGATTCGGCTTCATTGATCTGAACCCACGACGCAGCATCGGCGGGAATATTCACGTCGAAATTTTCCTCGGGCACGTTTACCAGCACATTGCCGCCGAGCGCGCGCAAGATTTCGGATACGACGACGGGATTGACCGTTTCTTCGGGATCGTCGGTGCAGGATGCGAAGCCCGCTGCGAAGAGGGCCGTGGTGAGAATTAAGAAAAGCTTTTTCATAATTGGTTTTTATTATTGGTTTGACAAATATTGGTTCGATCGTTTAGAACAGGATGCCGAACGTCGCCGTCAGAACGTGTTCGGACAATCCTCCGCTGTAAAACCGGGGCGTCCACCCCGCCTCGGCGAAGCAGGCCAGATTCCGGCTCAGGCGGCGTTCGGCCCGCAGGGACACCTCGGGGGCGACGGCCCGGCCGCTCAGCCGCGCCGCCGTGTAAGTCAGGTATTCCGAAATGTTGTTCAGCACGTTGCTGAGCGAAACCTCCTCGTCGGGCGAGACGTAACAGCCGATTCCTGCCGTCGCTTTCACGCGCCACTGCGGACGGAGCCATTCTGCGCTGCCGCGTACCGCTCCGCAGAACTGCGCAAGCCGCATCCGCCGTGCCGGATAGGCGTACGTGGCCGTGGACTGCCGCCATTCCGCGCGGGGACTGAGCATGTAATTCACCGTGCCGCGCCGCCATTCGACGGTCGCTTCGGCGTCGGCGTGCCAGATACGGTTCTTATACATCGCCTGTTCATCGACGATGACGCTGTGTCCCGTACGGTCGGCTATCATTTCGATACTGCGGCGCAGTTCATAGCCGCCTCCGGCGCGCAGGCTCCAGCGGGCGCTGCGGTAGGCTGCGGAGAGGGTCGCCTGACGGGTTTTGAGCCGGGTTATGGGGACCGTGTTGTTGGATTTGTTGAGCCGCTCCGTCGTAAGGCTTTCGAATGCGGCACGGGCATACCAGCCTTTCGCGTGCCGCGGCATGAGCTGTGCCGCCAGCAGACAACCCTTTCCGTCATAGCCGATGTTGAAACTCTCGCTGTTCAGTGAATAGCGGGTGTAATAACTGCCCAGTCCGGTCATATACAGCTCGGAAGAGCTGGCGCCGGGCGGATAGAAAAAGTCTATGTCCTGATCCTGTTTATAGAGCCGCCCCTGCAGGTCCAGCCCCAAAACGTACTGAGGGAACTGCATGCCTACGCCGAGTTTGATCGTGAAATCCGACACGACGTTGTGGGGCCGCGGATCGACCTGACGGTATTCCTGTCCGGCGCGGTAGTCGCCCCGGATCGCAAGGTCGAAGCGTCCCACCCGGTGGACATAGCCGCCGCCGAAAGCATATTCCTCGGTCGAGAGGTTTCCTCCGGCGGAATCCGCCGTGATGCAGGGATAGAGCAGCAGGTAGTCGGCCGTGGAGTTCCAGCAGACGTTGCGGCGGTTGCCGCGGACGTACCGGGCGTCTGCCCACGTTGCCGACCGCTCGCTGAGCCGCCGGTAGCTTTCGGCATAAAATCCCCCGTCGAAGGCTCCGTCGCCCAGCGGCTGCAGCAGCGCCTCCTGCTCACGGCGCAGGTCGATGCGGAGCGAGATCTGCGAAAGCGACTGTTCGCTGCGGTAGAGCATCATCGCGGGCGACTCCGTATGAAATCCGGCTACGGCCCGTTCGTCCTCCGCGCTGAAAACGGAAGAACGCTCCAATACGCCGAGCGTATCGCGCTGGGCGGAAGCGGCGGCGGGCAGCAGCGCCAGTATCGACAGGAAAAGGGCCTTCATCATCGTCAGATCGATTTTAGTAACAACACGATCGATTCGCTGTCCTCTACCCAAGTCATTGCTGCTGGAATCTGATTGTAATCCGTGCAGCGCAGAATCTTCTTTTCTCCGGTCGAATAGGTCGCGTCGGCTTCGACGATGAACGTGTAAACCCCTTTGCGGAGCCGTATTGTCGCGCTGTTCTGTTCGGCGGCGGGAAATGGCACCCGCTCTCCGGAGTTGATATTGTCGAAGTAGGAGATGTCCGTGCGTATTTCCAGCTTTTCGACGGGGCGGCTGTCCGGCATCACGAACCGGATGGACAGTTCGGTGAAAATCGAATCGTCTTTTTCGCAGGCCGAAAACAGCAGTGCGGAGAGCAGAAACAGGGTCCGTATGGTAGATTTCATCATCATCGCATTACAGTTTGAAGTTGAGTTCCATGCCGAAATAGGGGCTGGAATAGCGGCGTACCAGTGCGTTGGTCTCGTTTCTGTACGAAGGACTGTATGTGAACAGCCGGTTTACGAAAATCGCAATGTTGAGCCGGTCGCGGTAAAGCCGTTTCGAGATTTTGAGATTGACGTTCATACTGAAAGGCGTGAGACGGTAGAGATAGGCTTCTTTCGATACGTTGTCGTGGATCATATGCTGCAAAATACCGTCGGCTGCCGACTCGGCCGTAAACGGATGTTCCTGTAACTGCAGGTCGAGGTAGCTGGTCGGCGCAGGATTGCACCATTCGGCCTTCATGCCGGAAAACCACTGGCATTGGAACGACGTGGAGAAAATCAGCCCCAGTTTGGGAATCTGGGTGTCGAGCAGGAAATTGGTGTTGCATACTTCGTGAAACGTGTTGTCGTCCTGATCGTAAAGCCCGATGTAAGGATAGGGCGTCCCTTCTGCGAGCTGTACGGTCGTCAGGACGTACTGGGGTTCGCTGTTCTCATAGCGGGTTTTGAAATAGGCGCCCGAGACGATGAGTTTCGTGGCCAGCGCCCGGATGCGCCGCGTGGAGAGCGAGAATTCGATGCCCTGCTTGAATGTGCGGCTTCCGTTGGTCTTGACGCCGACGGTCTGGAATACCGTTTTGTCCTTGTAGGGAAGCCATTCGAGCTGCGGCGGTCCGGTGAACTCCATATCCTTGAGCGGTCCGGTGTCGTATTCGCGGTAGGTCCGGGTGAGTACGTCGGTCGAGGTGCGGAATCCCGAGGTCATATTCTCCCGGAAATAGGTTACCGACAATCCGTATCCGTTCCACTCCGCATTGCCGCGCACCTCCCATTTGAAGTTCCGCGCCGCCTTCAGGTCGTAATTGGTGGGGTCGTGCTTGAAGACTTCCACATTGACACGGCGTTTCGATTCGTCGTCCGCCGGGAAATAGTTGAGCCGCGTGTAATAGGAGTAGTCCGGTTCGGGGAAGAGCTGGTCGAGCGTAGGCGTTTTGGTGTGCCATCCCGCGCCGCCCGCGAATGTGATGCGCATCGGGTCGCCTGCCATGTCGAACGCCGGAAGCGTCACCGAGAGGTTGGCACGCGGATCGAAATGGAATTTGCCCTGCAGGGTGTAACGGCTTCCGAGATTGGCCATGGCCGTCGTACGCAGTCCGGCCATTATCTCGATCCGCCACTCGCCGGCCGTAATCGTCGTATTGTCCTCCAGAAACGCCGAGAGCCGGTGCAGCGCCGGCAGGGCGTCGTAACGCCGCGGATGGGAACTCATCAGGTCGGTAAATGGGCGCGTCACGTCGTAAAGCAGACCGCCGCCGTAATTTTTCGACATGTTCCATTCGGCTCCGATGCGGATCGTGTTGCGGCTCAGCGGGGTGTCGGCTCCCAGCAGGGCTACCGCCTTGGCGTTGGCGTAGAACGGTTTGTTGTCCACCTGCAGGGTCGCTTCATAGCGGACCGGCAGCACTTCCATATCGAAGACGCCCTCTTCGACTGCCGTGCGTATAGGGACGTTGCCGCTGTTCGCTCGGTAACGCCAGCGGTCGATCAGGTCGAATTCGGAAGAGACGGAAGCGGAAAAATCGAAGCTGCGGAAAAAATTCGCACCCTTGGATTCGGCGGTGAAATTCACCGCCGCGACGACGTTGTTGTAACTCGATTTGTAGCGTTCGAGGGGGATGCCCGCCGGGCCTTCGTCGATATCCCGGTCGCTTTTTTGGCGGTCGAAAGAGCCGGTGTAGTCGAGCGATCCGCCCAACGTGTAACGGTAGGCCGAGGTGCTTTCCCAGCGTTTCTTCATGCGCCACGATCCGGTCGCACGCTGGTAGTTCTGGCGCGTATTGCGCGGGTCGTCGTGGGAGTTGAGCCATGTCGCGCCGACGTTCATCGTCAGCAGGTCGGCCGGAGCGCCCCATTCGAATCCTTTGCCGACATAGAGCAGCTGGCTGCCCAGATCCGCTTTGAAGCGGGCTTCGAGGTTGCGGCCTCCCTCCTTGCGCTTGATCTTGATCAGTCCGCTGGTCAGATCGCCGTATTCGACCGACGGAATGCCCTGCTGAATCTCTACCGAAGCTATTTCATCGGTCGGCATCGTGCGCATGTCGACGCCTCTGTTCAATGAAATATTATTGCCGACGGTCGTTCCCGAATTGTATGTCATGCCCGCGTCGTTCGACATCGGAATTCCGTCCATGACGAACGAAACGCCGAGCGATGTAGTCTGGTAATCGCTGTTCGAGGTGCCGATCTCGCGCAGATGAATGTGGTTCGAGGAGGAAAACGAGGGGTCGGAGGCCCGTCCGCCGGGCAGCAGTTCGAGCAGGTCCCCGAAACTCGACGGCTGGATGTGGTTCATCGCGTCCCGGCCGATATGCACGCCCGAGACCGGTCTCCGCACTTGGGTCGCCGTGATTACGACCTCGCGGATCTGCGTGTCGCTTGTCCGGAGCCGGACGGTCCGCAGCATGTCGCTGCCGCTGACGGGCCGTACCTCCATCCGTTGGGAGACATATCCGATATATGAGATATCCGCATTGTAGGTATTCGCGGGCAGGGTGAAACGTGCCCGGCCCTCCTCATCGGTCGTCGTCGCGTAGGCCTTTCCCCCCCCCGACATAGGAGTCAGCACCACCGTAGCATACGCCAGCGGATTGTGCAGGGAATCGGTAACTTCGAACGTGATCCCGGCGTCGGGCCGGCCGGACTGCCCGTACGTGTACGCAGGCAGCAGGATAAATAGCAAATATTTCAGGAGTAGCCGCATAGTTCTGTTTTCACAGGACAAAAGTATAGCGCCCCGGCATATGCGGCAATCGCCATATCTTGGTAAATTGCATTGCAATCATCACCAATTAATAATGAGTTGCGTTCGTGCGGCATCCCATCATAATGCTATCCGGCCGCGCCAAAACCCCTAAAATCCGGTATTGACGATCCGGTGGGAATGCTGTTTCTTTGCCGTAAACCAAAAACGACGAAATTATGACTGGTATCTTTTTCGGCAGTACGATGGGCACGACCGAGGCCGTGGCTGCGGATATTGCCAAACAATTGGGCGTCGCGGACGCCGATGTACACAATGTGGCCGATACGCCGGCCGGCGAAGTGCAGAAATACGACCTGCTCGTGCTGGGTTCTTCGACGTGGGGCGCAGGCGAATTGCAGGACGACTGGTACGGCTTTTTGGATCAGCTGAAGGCGCAGGATCTGAGCGGTAAAAAGGTGGCGCTTTTCGGCTGCGGCGACAGCGGTTCCTATCCCGATACGTTCTGCGATGCCGTCGGGCTGATTTACGACGGCTTGCAGCAGAGCGGCTGCACGTTCGTCGGAGCCTATGCGCCCGAAGGGTATGACGAAACAGGTTCGCTGGTCTGCCGCGGCGGAAAGTTCGTGGGACTTGCCGTCGATGAAAGCGCGCCCGACAAGACCGACCGGCGGGTTGCCGCATGGTGCGAACAGATTAAAAACGAGTAACGATGAGCGCCGAGGAGTTCAGCCGTTACGATTCGATGAAGCTGTTCCTGCACCAGATTTACGAGTTCCAGAAAGGTGTACGGAGTCTGGTGCTCTGCACGATGTGCCGCACCTGCGCTTCTCTGCTCTCCGAGCGGCTGGAAAGGCTGGGTATCGCTTACCGGATTCAGTCGGTGACCGACAGCAAGGTGAATCTTTACTTCGGCAACCGCATGTGTCTGGAGACCGTGGCGACATTCATCCACAAGCCGCTCAACGAACTCTCCGCCGAGGAGGATTTCATGCTCGGCGCGATGCTCGGCTACGACATCGCCGGGCAGTGCGAACGTTATTGCAAACGAAAGTCTCCGGGTGTTTCATCAGAACAAGCGGCGGTCAACTGACCGCCGCCTATTCCTTCCTGATCTGCGCCGTGAACGAATCCCCCGCGCCGACACCGTCGGCCACTTCGACGTGCGGCGTGGCGACGTACGACATGCCGTCCGGAGTGAATACATGGCTTCCGACGGCGCCGCAGGTGAGTATCACGGTACGGAGTCCGTATTTTTCGAGCAGGTCGCGGCACTGCGCCTGTATGCCGAACATCCGGCTTACGACGGTCAACTCCTCGTCGTTTGTTTTCAGAATATTGCTGCGGCAGAGCGAGTCGTGGACCACCTCCGACGAATAGAAATGCTGCCGCAGGTTGATGTCGAAGATCTTATAATGTCCCGCTGCGCAAAAAACGGAACCGCGGAAAAGCCACAGTCCCGATTCTTTGCCGTTGCTCTCCGTTATTCTGTTTCGAAATCATGCGACAGCTTATGTCCGTTCTCATCGACACGCAACGATACCAGATGGAGATGCTCTCTGGAAATGTCATTATGCTTGAAAACAATATAAGGTTGATCTCCATATCCCATACGTTCCATATACTCCTTGGCGGTTTCCCGTAACTGTTCGCCTGTCAGTTTGTCTTCGGGCGAAGGATTCAGTAAAACATGGAATACCGTATTGGTCGTTCTGCGGTTGGCTTCGAGGTATGGCCGGAAACTATCCATACAAGCGTCGATATCCATTCGCCCGTGTTTATCGAACGGTTCGAGTATCTTCTGCCAGAGGAGCACTTCGGCTTCATCCTTATCCACTTTCTCCTTGTTATAATACAACGCTCCACTGGGCGAGGGGCGCGATCTTATATTCGCAACCATTCCTTAGCTTGTTTGGCAAGGTTCAGTATCTTGATACTAAAGGCTTTCAATTCCCTCATGCGCTGTTCCAATGCGGCGATCTGATGCGGGATTGCGACGTTGGAAAAGTGCGAATTGACGACCTTTACGACCTGATTATGCAGGCTAAGTACCCGGCGCCTTGTCTTATTTCCAAGATAGGTTTCCCAATACTCGCCTCCGAACCGGACGTACATCTTCCAGCGTATCCGGCTCTCCGCTAATATTGTCAGTCTAAAACGTTCCATGATGTATCTTTTGATGACAGCTTCCGCAAACGGCCATAGTCTTACGCCGTCTGGCAATCATCAGTTTTTCCCAATTCTCCTTGCCTTTCAGTTCTCCGAGTTTACGCACATGGTGCATAACCAGATTATCCGTAGCACCGCACAACTCACATTTCTGAGCTTTCAGCCTGTCTATAAGGCTTGTGGTGCTGACGCCGGGCATTGGATTCGGGCATCTGTCAACCGACCGATCATAGGAAGGTCTTTTTCTTTTGAACCCTTCATTGTATAGGCGACGTTCTTTTGCTTTGCCGTTTTTTACCGTATACCCGACTGTAAAGACTCCGTTGCGTTTGTATTTCCGGCAAATTCGTCTTACTGTGGTTCGGTATTTCCCGGCAAAGGTTTTGTACATACTGTACTGCATGATGTAGTGAAAAGTATTCAGTTCAGAAGCGTTGTTAGCTATCGAGTAATAGTTGTAAAACCCTCTGATCTCGGCATTGTAACTGTCAAGGATTTCAAGGTCGTCATTATTGATAAGTTCCGACCTATGTTTGGGAATCCATTGCTCGTGCCCGTTATGATAGCTGAATTTCAGCACACCGAGTTCCAACAATTTCTTCTTTATCACTTCGGTCGTCACCTTTAATCTGACCTTGTTTCCATACACACGGGACAGGCTTCCCCGTTTGTTCCGTTTTTGCAGGTTCGACCTGCGGACGGTAACTTCATATCCGAGGAATTTTGCAGGCTTTTCAGTATGAGTGATGAGCGTTTTCTCATCCGATAATTCCAATGCCAGTCTGTCTGCAAGGAAACGCTTTATATCGTCCTTGATCTTTACTTTACTTACGATAATTCCAATGAGGAAGTCGTCGGCATACCTCACATATTTAAGCCTCTTGAAGTTTCCGTCCATAGGGTCGAAGCACGGCATCGCGGATCGGGTTTTGTCTATCTCTTTGAGCCGTTTGACGAGCACTTTTCTTTCTACATTATTTGTCGCTGTTTTGAGTTCACGCATAACCAGCCTCTTTTGGTAAGTGAGAACTTCGTATTCCCGTTGCTGTCTTCCCCTATCTCCCTTGTCGAATTTGGAAGCATATTCTTTCATGTACTTATCCAGTTTGTCCAAATAGATATTGGCCAATATCGGACTGATAATTCCACCTTGCGGCATTCCGCTGTACGTTCCATGAAATCGCCATTGTTCCAAGTAACCCGCTTTCAGAAATTTTCTGATAAGTCGTATGAATCGTTCGTCGGAGATACGTTCCTTTAAGATGTCGATCAGAATATCATGATTGACATTGTCGAAGAAACCTTTTATATCTCCTTCGATGAACCACTTCTTACCCGTAAAAGTCTTCTGTACGGCATTCAATGCGGTGTGGCAGCTGCGATGCGGACGGAAGCCGTGCGAAGTATCTTCAAAGTGACCTTCGTAAATAGCTTCCAGTACCATTCGTACTACCTCCTGCACCAGTTTGTCGTCGAAAGAGGGTACGCCGAGAGGTCAAGTCTTTCCGTTTTTCTTCGGGATGTGCACTCTTCTCGATGGCTGGGGAGAGTAGCTTTCGTCTTTCAACGAAAGGATCAGTTTCTCAATGCGGGGAAGGCTCATACGATCGATGGTTTCTCCGTCTGCACCTTGTGTCATATTACCCGGCTTGGCATATATTCGCTGATAAGCCAGATAATACATTTCCTCATTGAAAAGAATACGATAAAGCCTTTCAAACCTGTATTCCGTGGTTTGACTATGCTTTGTCAGACTGTTTAATACTCTTGCGGGACTTCTCATAATGCCTCTCGCATTTTCCGTTAATCGTATTAATGAATATTAGCTGCCGCCCTTCGTCATGTGCGAGGCTTTCCCTCGCTCGGACTACTACGGCGACTCCGTTACCATACCGGATATTCATAGACCTTCGTCCAATAGCCTTACGGCATTCCGGTTTAGGTAATCCCCGTTTGCGATATAATAACTATGGCGCGACAGATTGTCGGATATGACGTCCGCCTTTTACTGCTTATTACAGTTGCGTCGTGATAAGTTCTTGCTCTCTGTACAACTACTACAATGAGTGTATCACGATATGACGAGTATAGTTACCTTAACGTCACAGTTTCGCTAGGTACCGCTCAGGCTGTCATTCAATCAATCCGGATTTTATCCTCATATCTGTCTTTCATCACCCCATTCAGTCGCAGTCCGGTAACTAACTGACTTATGGTTTACCCCGACATGCTACACTCCCTGTCCGGTTTCCCTTTCAGATAAGTCGGTTGATGATAGGTTATTTTCAAAGAACACTTACCTAATAGCTTGCCATCGCTATATTTATTATATCGCCTTGACGGGCACACAGTTATTCCCCAGCTTTTGAAATTGGAAATAAAAGTCATTCAGCCGGGCAATAAACTGCACTTTCGAAGGGTCTCGTCTGACGACAACGAACTCCTCCCCGAAGATTCTTTTGACGATAAACCGGCTGCGGTTATGCTCCGATCCTGCCTTACAAAGCATCTGCTTAAAGCGGATATTCTCTTCCGTGGTGAGTTTGAAATTATACCTGTGGACTCTGGGATCTGTCGTTGTCGGGCGTCCGATCCTCTTTTTTGTGGTTGTCATCAGTCTGGTAGTTTAAGTGGCGTGACTCGGGAACGCCACCCGGCCTCGCAGAGCGAGCACCTTTGTATGCCGAAAAACTTTTCGGCATACAAAGGTACAGCTCGCTCGCCTCAAGTGAGGCAAAAAATCCGCGGCGGAAAAATTTTCGAAAAATCTATGCCAAACCTCCGCTACGGCTTCCGAGGGTGGGTCGTTTCCCTCTGCAATATTACAACCATGCGGGCGCCAAAACAAACCCTCGGTACGGACTGGAGCGGTCTGGAGCGGACATCGGAACCGAGGTATTTCACCCAGTTGTATCTTGCAGCATGAAAGGTCGATTTTCTTATTGCGTTCATTATCCCGATATAAACTGCATGAAATAGAAAACGGTATTTTGAATGGTTTAACCCAATAAACCAGACATACATACTCTATGCTCGTATGGCTGACAATCAATCTCAAAAACGTTGCACCATGGATTCATTAAAGGAAAAAGACAACCCCGCACCCAATCCTGCTAAGCGTCCCCGTATCGAAGTCGACGAGGAACTGATGCGTCAGATGATCGCCGGACAAGCCCCTTTGGACTCGGAAGTCGTCCGCAGGATTCCCGAGCCGGAAGAGGAAGATACGAACGCTCTTGAGGAAAACACATCGGAAACGGTATCCGGAGCATCGGCACCGACTGCTGAGAAAACAGGCATAGACTCCACTGCGAGTACCGTAAAAGAACATTCCGGTTTCCGTCGGAAAAAGCTCACGCTACCGGATTTTGAACGCACGTTCTTCGCTCCGGTGGATTGCCGCAACCGCTCTGCGATCTATGTCAGTACCCGAACCAAGCACAAAGTATCGGAAATACTCCACCTGTTAGGGAATGAGAGTACAAGGCTTACGGCCTTGGTCGACAATATGCTGCGATTTGTCATGGACATTTACAGCGGTGAGCTGAATTATCTCCACGAGAAGAAGAACAACAGACGACCGTTTTGAACAGACAATGCGAATTATAACGGACAGCTGAACGAAACGTCGGGAGCGGTTGTTATGCCTATTGGGGTATATGACGTGCGTGTCGTGGATTATGGCTATTGGAGGGGCAGTCCGCAGGGTAGCGTCCGGGCCGCAGAAAGCCGCCTATTCCGACGGTAGAATTCTAAGATAAAACCAAATAAAAGCTGCAAAAAGTTTCATGCCCGGAAATTGTCATTTTTTGTCGTAGCGTTTAGCAAAATGATTCTGGCTATGGGATGCAAGGCCGCGAAGCGCTTGTATAGCCTTGCATCCCATAGTCAGAATCGTTAATTTGCGGAGTACGGAAATGACAATACATTAATTATGAGTAGGTTCGGCCCCAATTAGACGGACTGTTCCGACAATAAGATTTTGAGATTTTGAATGATCTCAAAATCTTATCGAATGGCAGATATGTATGCCGGATTATATCTGCAACGCTACATATGGTGTTCCACGCCTTACGACGGCAAAGCATCTGGCGGCGATTTTGGCCCTCACAGCATTCAGGACGCTGAATTTATGTTTACCTTCAGCCACTTTGCGTTCGTAATATGCCTTTAGTTGCGGATCACACCTGATGGCAATCAGTGCACTGCGGTTCAGTTGTACTTTAATGTCTCGATTCGCCATGCTCGATGTGTGGCATCCCCCGCGAACGCTTGTGCCGGAGCTATGTTCGAACGGAGCCAGCCCGCAATAGCAGGCAAACTTGCGGTGGTCTGTGATTTTGGTGAAATTAAGCGTCGAACAGAGCATCACAATGGCCGTGATCGGCCCTACACCTTTGATGCTGGTCAGCAGCTTGTAGTTCCGGCAAATGTTGCTGTCGGCGGCTATCAGTTCCTTCATTTCCCGTTCGATGGTTTTCATATGAGTTTCTGCATACGCGATCTCCTCCTGGAGCATGGAACGTTGAATAGATACATCCGCGAATTTCTCTTTGTAGTCTAATTTTTCGAGCAACACCAGTTTCGCTACACGTTGTTTTGCCAGATGAGCCCTTAAGATCAGCCATGTGCGCAACTGACACAGTTCCTTCTCTGCCGGCAGATAAAGGGCTATCTTCCGATAGTGAGTGATCGCATACTCGGCGATACGCCGGGCATCCACTCTGTCTGTTTTGCCACGGGCAATACCCATCGAATACTTGATTACCAACGGCGAGATCAGTGAAAAATTGAAATTCAGCGTCCTGTCGGAAGCACAAACCGCCATCTCGGATATGTAGCTCCCCATATCCTCGGCGCAGAAAATCACATCGTCGAGCCGAATACCATGCCGCTTCTCAACCCAGTGCAGACACGAGCAGATCCCTTTTCGGGAGTTGGCGAATTTGCGGTGAGCCATCTCGTTTGCATCCTCGAAGGCGACCAAAGACGCATCGAAAGTCTCTTTCGACACATCCAGACCCACATAATACAAATAGTGCATAACTTGTTAGTTTTGTGAGAGTCGTATGCTATCACATGTACCAGGTCTTCAAACCTACAATTCTAAACAGCCATTCTCTCTGGTTAATGGAGTCGCAGTCCAAATCTACCGCCAAGCCTCAAAGCTTACGACAAGCCCCGGTTCACTGCGACTCCATATCGAAATTACCTGTGATTACATCACGCTGCAAATCTACATGCGACCAGCAAAACGCCGGGGATGGAAATATGCAAGGCTCGCCCCTCGGGCGATTCGCATGGCCTTGCATATTTCCATCTCTGACGATAAATTCCCTGCCGGCGGGAAAACTTACATCGAAAATTACCCTGCTATTGACGAAGTAAGATCGGGAATCGAATTAGCTGTAAGATAGGAGGCCATTACCGTGCGACCTTGAAGACGCTGCTGAGTTTCTCGCTTAATGCCGCCATATCCTGTCCGATTTTATCATTGGTGATCTTAGCATAGATTTGGGTCGTGGTGATCCGCTTATGCCCCAGCATCTTGCTGACCGTTTCCAGAGGTACGCCCTGCGTGAGCGTAACCGTCGTGGCGAAGGTATGCCGCGCGAGGTGGATCGTGGGGTTGAACGACAGACCGGCGTGTCTGGCAACATGCCGCAAGGACATGTTCAGCGTATTATAAGTGCCTTTGAGCGGAAAGACCCGGTCGCCTGAGAGGTGCATATCCTTATAACGCTCGTAGAGCATTTCGGCAACGGGAAGAAGTTTGACACGGAACTGCGTACCTGTTTTCTGGCGCCTGTCGATAATCCAGCGCTCTCCGTTATCGTCCGTATGGATGTCCGCGTGGGTGAGTTTCACCACGTCCGCATGGCTCAGGCCCGTGAAAGCACAGAAGACGAAGGCATCCCGGTTGATACCCGTTCGGTAATTGGGGAGCCTGACATCTATCACGGCTTGTAACTCCGAAGCCGAAAGGTAACGGCGTTCTGAGTATTCCGGCCTCACGTAGAAACCTGCGAAAGGATCGGCGGCAATCCAGCCGTTCTTATACGCCGTGTAGGTCATCAGCTTCAATTTCTTGAGCGTAGAATGGATCGTCCCGGAGCGCATCCCTTGTACCGAGGAGAGGTAGACCACAAACTTTTCGATGAAATCCCGCTTCAGCTCTTTGAACGCAATGTCCTTGACGCGGTACTCGTATTCGAGGAAGGAGGCCAAACGCCGGCGGCGTTTGCAGTAGTCCTCATAACTGGAATAAGCGCGGTCTTTGCCCACGCGCTTGCGGAAATCTGCAAGGTATTCGTCGAAGGTCTGCAACAGCAGGCGGCAGTCGTCACCCATACCGAGGAAAGCGTTGCGGACCTTTTCGGCCGTAACGTATGAATCACGGTCGCAGAGACGTTGGTACTGCTTGCCGATATTGGTCTTGATGTTCTCCAACTTTTCATTGAGACGCTGGGCTTCAAGACTTCTGCCGGAGGCTTTGTTGGCTTTGGCATCCCAAAGGCTGGAACGAACGGAGAGTTTGCAGCTGAACTGCGACATCGTGCCATTGATGGTGATACGGCCCATAACGGGAACCTGACCGTGTTTTTCCGACTGCCTTTTTACATAGAAAAGGACTTTGAAAGTGCTGCGTTGCATAATAACTTGAACTTTGTGGATGGGTTAAACGTTAAGTCAAGTTATTTGTTATGCGGAAATCCGATGCAACAAACTGAAAACAAACGCCTTAATGCAAACAAAAGCATTTCGGGCAGGTAACGGATAAGTAACAAAACTCACCGTCGAACCTGCCCGATTCTGCTATTTTATTGCTTCGGGCACATGCGGAAAAGAGAATTAAATACTTATAAACAAGATATTTACTCTTTTCTGCATTTTCTCTTACCTACAAATACCGAACCCACAGAGGTTCTAATTGGTTTTTATGGATTGGTGTGCTTTCTATTTTTAATATCATATTGGGATTCATCGTTAATCTTCAATTCGTATTTGGATTAGGGGTAACACAGATTATACAAGGCATTGCAGTTGAGACTGGCACCGAAATATTAGGTATTATTACCGCCGTATTGATTTCGGGATTCTATATTTGGACATATTATCTGGCAGCCAAAAAAGAACGCTTATGGGCCTACTTTGCGGGATGGAGTATCTATTTACTCGATGCCCTAATATATCTTCTGATTTTACCCATAAACTTTGACGCATCAATTATTTGGCCTTTGTTTCTCCATGCAATATTATTAGTTGTACTATATTCTTCAACTCCGTTATTTGATGAAAATACTTGGCAGAATATAAAGACTTTTGATTGGACACATAGTAGAATTGCATATGTCATTTATGGTGGAATGATAACGCTTATACAGATTGGTTGTTTGGTATTAATTGGTATTACTATGATACAAAATTAGTTGTCAAAACTTATTACAGACAGCAAAGACCTGCATTGAGGCCCTTTTAAGGTGTCTCATGCAGGTTTTTATAGATACACCCCATTGCATAAGTCATAAATTTTTCGTATATTTACATCATAATCAAAGATTTAATCACAACATAAATTTTAGCTAAAATGAAAAGAAAAACACCAAGTATTAATTGAAAAACGGGGACAGAGACTATCGACAATATTCAAATATCGTATATCTCCAAAGGGGTATCTTATGATAATATTTACGGCGTCTGTCTGTTCGTAGGACGTAGAACCGATGACCCTACACCACGAGAATTTCACTATATCTTTGAACTCGACATCGACCCTGCAAAAGATATGACCATCTGTTTTCAAAAACGAGGTCGTTATATGGCAGGATTCTCCTATCTGCTAAATCCAAAAGCCGTAGAGGAGGGTTGTCTCGCCATTGTATTGCCCAACATAGTAGATATTCCCAAGTCCAATTGTATGCTCAATCTCTTTGAAGCCCATATAAAGAGTGATACGGTCGTATTCGACTATACGACAAAGGAGGGCAAACAGAACGTATTCAAATTTCCACTCACGGGTTTTAACGAGAAATATTTAGAGCAGTTCATATAGATACAAAAGCAACACAACATTCTTAAAAGGAGAGAGCATGGCAGGGGAAAATTTTCCCGCGCGTTTTTCTCAACAGTTACGAGGACAGACTTTGCAAAGGGGGCTTAAATATACCCCTATTGCAATGTTTGTCCTCTTTCATTCTCATTCCGTATAATTCTCTATTAATAAATCATTTAATCATTAACCTGCAAGCGATTGCGGGTAGCGATTGTTGGACACAATGTTGTACCCCAATACAAAAACCGCCTTTAGTTTCATCGCTATCTTCTAATTTTCAGCATGTTATACAAATAGCTCAGCGGTAGAGCACTTCACTCGTAATGAAGGGGTCCCGAGTTCAAATCTCGGTTTCGGCTCAGAAAGCCAGCGACTTACAGAAATGTAACTGCTGGCTTTTTTGTTTCTGCACAGCGAAAAAAGGGGTTGAAAAGCTGTTTGTGCTGTATTGTTGTACCCCGAATCTGCTACCCTCGATTGCTTGCACAACACGCAAGTAAATGAAAATCAAAGCCATTCAAAAAAGCTGACAGGACCTACAAAAATGGCCTGGATTCACAGATGAACCATACCTCAATCTTTTCGAAGCCCATATTAAAAGCGATACAGTTATATTCGGCGATACATCGTTAGAGGACAAGCAGAAAGAGTTTCGTTTCCCACCGGATGGCTCCAACGAGCAATATCCGAAACAATTCATAGAACGACCAACGAACAAACTTTGACAGAAGGCCTAAATTGACCTTTGGGGCTGATTCGTCTTATTTTATCACAGTAAAACAGCCTGTAATCGTAAAATTAGCTATCTTTGTCCATACGATATGCCAAAACTATATATCATAGCGGGCTGCAACGGTGCAGGAAAAACGACTGCGTCCTATACCGTACTACCCGAAATGCTCGGCTGCAAGGAGTTCGTCAATGCGGATGAAATAGCGAAAGGCCTGTCGCCGTTCAACCCGGAAAGCGTGGCGATCGAAGCAGGACGATTGATGCTTCAACGGATGGACGACCTGCTGTCCGAAGGGTCGGATTTTGCTTTTGAAACGACATTGTCCACGCGTTCTTATGTAAAGTTCATAGAACGGGCACAAGCAAAAGGTTACTTCGTGACGCTGCTCTATTTTTGGTTGCCGACCCCCGAACAGGCTATCGAACGCGTCGCGACCCGTGTGCGAGAGGGAGGCCACAATATTCCTTCGGATGTGATTCGTCGCCGCTATGCCAATGGGATAAAGAATTTGACCGCTCTTTATATTCCCCTTTGCAACTATTGGGCGATCTACGACAACAGTTCGGCTGACGAGCAGATCAGAATCATCGCATTGGGAGGAAAAGACATAACAACCCATATCGAAGATACGTTATCCTATAAAACGATTGCAGATTATGAGCGAAATTGAGATCAAGCAGATGCAGGAGAAAATCAACGCCGGAATTTTGCTTGCCCGTAAGCGTTTGATTGAAAAAGTCAAAAAAGAAGATGGCGAATTGGTCGTTGTCCGGGATGGAAAAATCGTCCGCCTCAAAGCCAAGGACCTCAAATAACACCGCTTACACTAAAGCAGCGATTATATCCTCGGCCATACGGTCGAGGATTTTTTACATGTATCCGGAATGCGAAAGAGCATCGCAACAGAAAAGCCGAGAATATCCCGGCTTTTCTGTTTTCTCTATATACAACCGCAACTATTCGACGGACTCATATTTATAATCGACTTTCCCGCCGACGGGACATACGGCCCCGTTATTGACAATAAAGGCAGCGTCCTCCTCTTCCTTGAACACGTAAATAACAAATTCGCAATTCTGAGAATCCCAGCCGTTATTCAGGGAGACCTCGAAATCGAAACTGCGCTCACCGGCTTCCGCAACGGCAGGAGCGATCGGATCACCTTCCATATTCGTAAGTGCCGCCCGCAGAACATGGTTGAAAACGGGTAGCGTTTCATTGTTAGTTTTCTGAATATCATTTTCGGTAAGCACACAGGCGATCTTATAATTACCGGCCTGTTGGAACCTTACCGTCGCCCGAATCTTTGCTGTCTGCCCGTCAAGTTCCGACTCGGCCTTCACACCGCAAACGGCCGGATACTCCTCCATAGCACTCTTGATCTGGTTACGGATCGACGTCGCCGTAATACCTCCCGTACCTACACTTTCAAAGACTGTTCTAAAATCATAATTCCAAGTCGGCACATACTGATACCCCAACTTCGCACCGAGTGCGCTCCCTACCGGGACAGTCAATCGGTCCCCTTGGTGTGCGGCGACAACCAGGAAACGTTCGGATTCTTCCGGTTTCAATTGCTCGAAATACCGTTGCGCCTGCGCACAAGGCCCGCACCATGTCGCCGTGAACTTCGTCAACAACACATGTCGGTAAAAAGCATCGGATTCCGAGTCAGATTCTACCTTCACCGAAACGACGTTCGACAACATGCCATCGTATGCGGCCTGGAACTCATAGGTACCTGCCACATTCGTCGTCCAAGTGGCATTCTGAACTTCAGAGCCAGAGGTTACATTCTTAATCACGGCCTCGGCGGTTACATCCCTGTCCTCAAAAGCCACCGTAAATGTCACGCTGCCTCCCCCCGCTAACGAAGAGGTACTCGCTGACAAGACAAGTTCCGGGCCGGATTCGGAATCGTCGTCGCTACAAGCCATAAAACCGGCAAGGGCAACAAAAGCCGCACACATGACAGCAAATCTAAAGAAATTAAAATGCCATTTCATAGTTATTATTGATTAAAGGTTAAAATTGGATGAAAAAATCAAAAGTAAAAATGTATAAGTTACTCATTATCTATTGAAAGATAATATTCTCTTACAATTCAACATTTTCAAAAAAAACTTCTAACAATAATTAAAGTTTTAACACATTGCAAGATATAAAAAAAATCCTTTACTGTTGCTAGCAAAGGATTTTTTTATACAAATTATATCCTACAACTCATATCTGTAATCCACAGAACCATCAACAGTACATTCAGCACCGTTATTGACAATATACTTGCCATTGGCCTCCTCTTTGAATACATAAACCACGAAGGCGCAGTTCTCGGCATTCCAGTCCTCCCCGATCGTCGCCTCGAAATTGAACGTACGCTCCTCCGGAGCAGTTACGGCCGGCGTAACGGCATCGCCCTCCATATCGGTCTGGGCCGCACGCAAAACATGGTTGAAAGTATTGTACGTCTCCTTGTTTTCAATATTATTCTCAACCAGCACGCAAGCGATCTTGTAATTACCGGCCTGCTGGAACTGAACGGTCGCCTCGATCTTAGCCGTCGAACCTTCGAGCGTGGAGGTCGCTTTCACACCGCAAACGGCCGGATAGGTTTTCTCCGCATGACTGATCTGCTGCCGGATCGAAGTTTTGGAAATGGCACCCGCTCCGATACCGACAACCAAATCCTCGAAATTATAAGACCAAGTAGAATACACACCTACTTTCATCTTACTCTTCAAACTAATCCCCTCCGAACACCAATAAGGATCCATTGGCATTCCTTCAGGCTGGTGGGCGGCAACGACCAGAAAATGGTCACGGTCCGCTTCATCCAGCGCATCGAAATATCCTTGTGCCGTAACACAATTCCCGCACGTCATATACGTAAACTTGAGCAGCAGTACGTAGCGATAGAACTCTTTGTCTTTGTTTTTGTCTATGGCGCTTACCGTAACGGGATCCGAAGTATAGCTGTCGTAAACAGCCTGGAACTTGTACTCGCCGATCTCTGTCGTGGTCCACGCAGCGTTTTCCACCGGTTCACCGGTCGTCACATTGGTAATCGCTGCTTGCGAGGTCACATCCTCCCCGTCATACGTCACCATGAAAGTCACGTTGCCTTCACCGGCGACAAAAGAAGAAGCGCTCGCCGTCAGCACCAATTTGCCGGACGGAGTCTCCGGATCATCGTCGCTGCACGCTGCGAAAGTCGCCAGAGAGAGCGTCGCAATGCAGGCGATGAAATAGTTGAAAATTTAGTTCGTCCTTTCATAATTTCAGTAATTTTGGTTGATTTTTCTCTTTCTTAGATTTTCAAACATACGGGAATTTTCGACGATCAGAATCTTCACGATCAGAAAGTCAGCGTCATCGCCAGATTACCGCCCGTATAAGCCGGCATCTCGCGGCAAACACCGCCCGAGCAGATATACCCTGCGCGGTTACGTCCGTAACTCAATGCGATGCGAATGAACGAGTGGGTGAAGCTGGCGCCCGCCGAGTAGTAGTTGATCTCCGAACCGCCGTGGTTGTACATATCCTGTACGAAGATACTCCACTTGGGGGCGAAGCTGGCTTCCAGCAATCCGGCCACCCAGTCACCATCCACCTCTTTGGAACCCTCCGCATGAGGCGCATAGAGATATTGAAGCTCGGCCCGCAACGAGAATTTCGGCGTAAACTTATAGGTCACGTCCGCAACGAAAACATTCTGGCGGATGACGTCTTCCCCACCGTGCATCGCATTCTTCTGCAACGACACGAAAAGAACCGTGCGCAGTTTGCTGTTCCAACTCTTATCGATGTCGAACGAGAAATCCCGGTAGTAGAAATTGGTTCCGGGTTTACTCATCGTCCCGTTGATGGAATAATAGCGGGCATAATTCGCATGGATCTTCAATCCGCGCTTGCCACCGATGGCCGTACCGCGCCTGAACGTGTAAAACGCGTCGATCTGACCGCCGATCTCTCCGTTTTGCTGGGGACTGTTAGGATCCAATCCGGCCAGCATATAGGTATGTTGCGGACTCAGGGCCGGAATGTAATTGATCGTATTGCCCGGCAGGAGGCCCAAACTGCCGCTTCCGCCGTCGGGCCGGTAAAGCTGGCTCTGCATGTAGTTCAGGCGGCGGAACTGCGCCATCACAGCATAATTGCTGCCGGTGTAACCGATTTCGAACAACTGTGCGTCACCGCGCTTGAACACCTCTTCACCGGTCATATTGTCCAGATAGACATCCTTGCTTTTGCCTACATACTCGAATTTGGCCGACAGTCCCCTGTACTCGTAATTGACACGCCCCGAATAACTGATTACGTTCTTCGAAAGGTCGAAATCATAATCGTCCCGATACTCGGTGTACCACGAAGGCAGGTTCTTGAAATGCCGGTTGACGATGCTGCCCTCGAGCGAAAGCCGGTGATCCAGCAAGCCGATGGCATTCGAAAGCGAGAATGAAAGGTCGCCACCGGCAATCTGGGTCGACAGGTATCCCAGGTTGAAACGCGGGAAGGCATACAGCACCTTACCTTCCACGATGTCCTTGATATTGAACGTGACCCGTGCACCGCCCAGCGAATTGTTGAAGCCCAAAGCCCGGTCTTCCCAAGCACGGAGGATCAACCCGCTGCCGAACTGTTCGTAAAAGTCGCCGACGGTCACCGAGTAGTTGCGGTCCGTCCACGAGATATACTTCTCAGTCAGGTTATTGATCGAGAAACCTTCCATCACATATTCATAACCCTGCATCGGAGTCCCGACCAGCGGATGGGGATAATACTCGAGCTGCACGCCGGCCGAAAAACGCCCCAACTGGTAGTCGAGCTTCAGGAAGTTGTTCGAACCGTAACTGTTGTGAGGAACGACCGCACCGGTCTTGCTGTCCTCCACATAGTAGATCGTATTGGTTTCGAAACTGCCGCTCAAATGACCCAAATTCCGCTTGCGTTTGGGCTCGTCGGATTTTTTATCCGATTTCGGGTCCTTCTTATCCGCCTCCGCTTCAACAGTTGCGGAAACCGTTTCTTTCTCTGCTGCGTCCATCGCCGGAGTTGCAGCATACCCCTTTTCGCCCCACCACAACAAGGTTACGGAGAACAGGACCGTGATTCGTAAAAGTCGCTTCATTCGTCGCTCAATTTGGAATTACAGGACTACTGCAGGGTCTTGATCTTCTGAATCAGCTCCATCTCACCGCCGGGCAGATAGCTCGTGTGCGAATACACCATCTTTCCGTCCTTGTCGAAGATGAACACGTGGGGAGTTACATTCACGTTCAATGCACGCTTGAAGTCCTGGTTCTTATCGTAGGCCACCATCAAATCGGTAGTCCAACCGCGGCTGGCCGCCAGAGCCTTGGCTCGGGAAATAGACCGGGAATCATCGACAGAAACAGCCACAACCCGGAAGTCTGCTTCGTCCAGCCAGTCGATCATCTGCTCGCTGATGGCGTCTAACTCCTTGATGCAGGGCTTGCAGGTGGTGGACCAGAAAGAGATGATGACCGGGGTCTTGCCGTCGATCAGGGTTTTGGTGTCGATCGTCTTGCCATCCTGGGTTTCGATCTGCACACTGGGAAACTGCTGTGCCGATGCAACGCCGAAAGTGCACAGGACAGCCAAAATCGTCAGACAAAAGATTTTTTTCATAGTTCAATAATTTTGAAATTTACATTAAAATGCCACGAACGGGTATTTTCTTCGTGACAACAGACCAATGGGACAAATATAGTATTTTTTTTAATAGGTCATCTAAAATCCGCTCCATTTTTACTGACGATCCGGCCGCAGAACCCGTTCCCTGCGTCCCGTCGCCCATTCGGTCCGGCGGAATCGGAAGCGATTTGCGAAAACCGGCATAGACTCCCGAAGCCGTTTCGACACACTGTTTTTAATAAAACGTCACAAGGAGTCGTTTTATGACACGAATTACCGATTTTTTTCACTACCTTTACCAAAATTAGGTTCGGACGGCGTGCGCTCCGGCATCGCGGATGGACAGAAGCCGGGCCCGTCCTCTCGAAGAACGAACCGTTTCGCCGGAAAATTATAAAAATATACGACTATGTTTGCAAAAGAAATCTACATCCGACGCCGCAGCGCCTTGTGCGGCAAGATGGGCAGCGGCCTGATCCTCATTCCGGGCAATATGCTCACACCCAACAACTACCTCAACAACGCCTATTATTTCCGCCAGGACTCCTCGTTCCTCTATTATTTCGGACTCAACACCCCGGCACTGGTCGGCCTGATCGATGCCGACTCCGGAGAGGTTGCGCTGTACGGCGACGACTTCACGGTCGAAGACATCATCTGGACGGGGCCGCAGCCTTCGCTGCGCGAACAAGGGGCCGAAGCAGGCGTTTCGAACACCTTCCCGCTGGCCGACCTGAAAACGCACCTGACCAAAGCCATCGTCCAGGGACGCCGCATCCACTACCTGCCCCCTTACCGAGGCGAAACCAAGCTGCTGCTCGCCGACCTGCTGGGACTCAAACCGGCCGCACTGCACGATCACAAGTCGGTCGAGTTGATGATGGCCGTAGCCGAGATGCGGGAAAAGAAAGGTCCCGAGGAGATCGAGGAGCTCGAAAAATCGTTCCACATCGGCTACGCCATGCACACTACGGCAATGAAGATGTGCCGTCCCGGCATCGTCGAGCGCGAAATCGCCGGCACGATCGAAGGCATTTCCAAAGCATTCGGACGGGGCGTGTCGTTCCCGCCGATCGTGTCGCAGCACGGCGAAACGCTGCATAACCTGCACAGCGACGGCGTACTGCAAAACGGCCGCCTGCTGCTGTGCGACGCCGGAGCCGAGGGATTGAGCTACTACTGTTCCGACCACACCCGTACTTACCCCGTAAGCGGCAAGTTCACCCAGAAACAAAAAGACATTTACAACATCGTGCTGGCGGCGCACGACCGGGTGGCCGCCATGATCGCCCCTCACATGCCGTACATGGATATCCACAACGCCTCGTACCGCATCCTGGCCGAAGGCCTCATCTCGCTGGGCCTGATGCGCGGCACGGCGGAAGATGCCGTCGCTGCCGGCGCCATGACCCTCTTCATGCCTCACGGACTGGGACACGGCATGGGCCTGGACGTGCACGACTGCGAAGCCATCGGGGAACGTAGCTTCGATTTCTCCGAAATCGCGGAGCAGGCCGCCAAGTCGGGCACCTGCATCCAGCGTTCGACCTGGCGCATCGAGCCGGGCACGGTGATGACCGACGAGCCGGGCATCTACTTCATCCCGGCGCTGATCGACAAATGCAAAGCCGAGGGCAAATACAAGGGAATCGTCGATTACGACGCCCTCGACGCCTACCGCGACTTCGGCGGCATCCGCATCGAGGACGACATCATCGTCACCGAAACGGGCAGTCGCATGATCGGAGGCGACAAGCGCATCCCCATCACGGTCGATGAGCTGGAAGCCGTCGTCGGTCGCTAATCCTCCTAATAAAATGCGAACGCTGATCCTCATCCCGACCGAAACGGAGGCGGCCCCGCTGCGGGCCGCATGTCCCGATGCGCCGGTCCGCATCGCGGGAGTCGGCATGGCGGCCGCAGCCGCAGCGACGGCCCGGATCATCGCGGAGGAACACCCCGACCGACTGATCCTGGCCGGCATCGCCGGAGCTTCCGACCGTTCGGTAGCCGTATGCGAAGTCGTCGCGGTCGCAGGGGAGCGAATCGCCGAACTGCCCGGGAAATACGCCGTCCGCTATGCGGCCGACTTCATTCCGGCAGGATTGCGGACCGTCGAAAGCAATACGACCAACCGCACGGGAGTCGCAGCGTCCGGCACGCAAATTGAAAATATGGAAGGAGCCGCTTTCCTGGCCGTCTGCCGGGCATTCGGAGTGCCCGGCGCCGAGGTGCGGGCCGTGTCGAACTATACCGACGACCCGCGTTCGGCCTGGCGCATCGAGGAAAGTGCAGAAAAATTAGCAAAAACAATCATTCGAATACTTTCGGATTATGAATAAAAAGTGGATTATTTACATCGTTCTGATCGTCGTGGCCTTCGTGCTGATCGTCGTCTTCTCGAAAAACATCTATTTCTGGCTCTCGAACCAGCTGTGGAAGATTCTGCTCCTCGCGGCCGTTTTCGGCGGCGGCTGGCTGCTGGGACGCTTCGGAGGCAAGAAAAACGGGACACAGCAAGGCAACGGCAATTAATCGATTCGATGTTTTGAAACGCACGATCCGCCTACATATTTCTCCGTGCCCGAACGATACCTTCATGTTCGACGCACTCGTGAACGGACGCATCGACTGCGGGGAGCTAACCTTCGAAGTCGCCTACTACGACATCGAAGAACTGAACCGCCGTGCCGAAGCAGGCGAAACCGACGTAAGCAAAATCAGCTACGCCCTGCTGCCGGAAATCCAGTCCCGCTACACCCTGCTGGACAGCGGTTCGGCTTTGGGACGCGGCAACGGACCGGTTTTCGTCGCACGGCAGGGAACACCTCCCGATTCGATCCGCCGGGTCGCGGTACCCGGGATGCACACCACGGCCAACGCCCTGATGAGCCGCCTCTACCCGTCGATCACGCAAAAAAAGCCGGTGCTCTTCTCGGAAATCGCACCCGCCGTGGCACGCGGGGAGTACGACGCCGGGGTGTTGATCCACGAAGGCCGTTTCGTCTATCGGAAACTGGGCCTGGAGCTGGTCGCCGACTTGGGAGAGTTGTGGGAATCCCGCACCGGATTGCCGCTTCCGCTGGGAGCCATCGTCGCCCGACGGACACTGCCGGAAGAGCTTCGCTGCGAAATAGAACGGTTGCTCCGCACGAGCATCGAATATGCTTTCGCACACCGGGAGGAATCCCGCACCTATATTAAGGAGCACGCCCGGGAGCTCGACGACCGGGTGATCGACCACCACATCGACTTCTTCGTCAATTCGTATTCGCTCTCCCTGGGCGACGAGGGGCGCCGGGCCGTCCGCGAACTGACCGGCGTCGAAGTATGATCCGCCGCCGACCGGAACACCCGGACAAACGCCCGCCGGGGGATTCAGGTTCGACATTTTTGAAAAATTAAAAAAATCGCCCCTCTTCGGGCGATTTTTTATGCCCGGAAATTTGGCCGATCGATTTTTTTCGTATATTTATAAGGCGAAGTTTGAAAATCACCGGCGGATTTTCCGCCAGGACGAATCGGTATCGCAAAAACCTTATAAAAAGATAACGAATATGAAAAACTATTCAGCGAAAGAAATCAAGAACATCGTTCTTATCGGCGCTCCCGGCACGGGAAAAACTACCCTTGCCGAAGCGATGGCTTTTGAGGGTAAGGTCATCGACCGCAGGGGTAGCATAGAGGCGAACAACACGCTCTCGGACAACACGGATATCGAGCACGAGTACAAGCGCTCGATCTATTCGACCATCCTCTTCACCGAATTCATGGAGCGCAAGCTCAACATCATAGACTGTCCGGGATCGGACGATTTCTGCGGAAGCCTCTTCTCGGCCTTCAAGGTGGCGGACGTGGGCGTCATGGTCTTCAACGCCCAGAACGGCTGGGAGGTAGGCAGCGAGATCCAGGCCCGTTACGCCCGTGTGCTGAACAAGCCGCTCATCGCTTTCGTCAATCAGCTCGATTCGGACAAGGCGTCGTTCGACGCTACGCTCGAATCCATCCGTGCGGCCTCGCGCGTGAAGCCCGTCGTAGTCCAGTATCCGGTCAATCCGGGCCCGGGATTCGATGCTTTCATCGACGTGCTGCTGATGAAAATGTACCGCTTCAAGGATGAGAACGGCACCCGCGAAGAGCTCGACATCCCGGCCGAAGAAGCGGAGAAGGCCCAGGCTCTGAACAAGGAGCTGGTCGAGGCAGCCGCCGAATACGACGACGCCCTGATGGAACTCTATTTCGAGAAGGGCACACTGACGCAGGACGACATCCGTTCGGGCCTGAAAATCGGCGTATCCCGTCGGGCGGTCATGCCCGTATTCTGCGGCAGTGCCAAGCGCGACATCGGCACCAAGCGCCTGATGGAGTTCATCATCAACGTAGCGCCCGGCCCGCTGAAGGCCCCCGCCTTCCTCTCGACCGAAGGAGAGGAGATCCGGGCCGACGAAGCGGCTCCGGCCGTAGCGTTCATCTTCAAAAGCCAGATCGAACAGCACATCGGCGAAATATCCTACCTGCGCGTCATCCGGGGCAAAATCACCGAAGGCATGGAACTCCTGAATACCCGCACGGGCAACAAGGAGAAGCTCTCGCAGCTCTTCGCCGTCGCGGGCAAGAATCGCATCAAGGTCACCGAACTGGCCGCCGGCGACATCGGCTGCACGGTGAAGCTCAAGGGCACGCGCACCAACGACACGCTCTCGGCGCCCGGAACGCCCGTCACGATCGACCCGATCGTCTTCCCCGAACCCCGCTACCGTGCGGCGATTAAGACCAAGGACCAGGCCGACGACGAAAAACTGGGCAAGCTCCTGAACGACGCCAAATACGAAGATCCGACTATCCTGGTGGACTACTCCAAGGAGCTCAAACAGACCATCATCCAGGGCCAGGGCGAACACCACCTGAACATCCTGCGCTCGCGCATCGCCTCGGAGAACAAGCTCCAGTACGATTACATCGCCCCGAAGATCCCCTACCGCGAAACCATCACCAAGGTAGCCCAGGCGGACTACCGCCACAAGAAACAGTCGGGAGGCGCGGGTCAGTTCGGCGAGGTGCACCTGTTGATCGAGCCTTACACCGAAGGCATGCCCGAACCCAAGAGCTACAAGATCCCCGGCAAGGGAGAACTGGCGGTAAACATCAAGGGCAAGGAAGAGTACGACCTGCCCTGGGGCGGCAAACTGCAGTTCTATACGGCGATCGTCGGAGGCGCGATCGACGCCCGCTTCATGCCGGCCATCCTGAAAGGCATCATGGAGAAGATGGACGAAGGTCCGCTGACGGGTTCCTACGCCCGCGACATCCGCGTCATCGTCTATGACGGCAAGATGCACCCGGTCGATTCGAACGAGATCTCGTTCAAGCTGGCGGCCCGCAACGCTTTCAAAGAGGCGTTCCGCAACGCGGGACCGAAGATCATGGAGCCGATCTACGACGTCGAAGTCCTCACGCCGAGCGACTACATGGGCGCCGTCATGAGCGACCTGCAAAACCGCCGGGCGATGATTATGGGCATGGAGTCCGACAAGGGCTTCGACCGCCTGAACGCCCGCGTACCGCTGGCCGAACTGTACCGTTACTCGACGACGCTCTCTTCGCTCAGTTCGGGTGCCGCGACCTACACGATGAAATTCGCCTCCTACGAACAGGTTCCGGCGGACGTGCAGGACAAGCTGCTGAAGGCCTATACCGACACCGACGAGGAGTAAATCGGCGGATTTTTACAAAAAAGGGTTGTCTATGTGCATTAGACAACCCTTTTTTATGTCGCTGTGTACGCCGAAATTGCCAAGAATCATAGTTTCGAAAGGTAATCATATGTCCCAAGATACCATTATCCGACGGTCGCCTATTCGCGGCTCATGGGCGCATTTGTAAATTCTACCCTTTCCCTGGCTCCCCTCCACGAAGGGAGCTTCGGGCCGCTACGCACCCAAAGAGGGCTACTAAAACCGCATTTCGGAAATGCAAAAGACGGATCGAACGGCACTTTTGGGATACCTTACCGCTCCGATTTCCGGTTCGGCCGCCGACGGCCCCTCTTTTTCATCTTCATCGCATGCGAATCACTTTTCGGCTGCCGGGTCGTATTCGCCCGTACGGACCATCTCCAGTGCTTTTTCCAGAATTTCATCGCATCCGGTATGCAGACCTTCGACCGTGGCATGTACCGGTATGTCGATCCGCACACCCGCATGCCGGGTGTGCGGATCGTCCGGATAATAAACTCCGAAACCGAAAGCACGTAAAAAAGACTCCATGTTAATTTAATGTTAACAATGACCGCCGCAACCGGTCCATCCGGATTTTTAATGTAAATTTGTCTGAAATTTTGTGTAAAAAATCCCGAACATGAGCGAAATCTACACCGTTATCGTCGTTATTCTGGGAATCCTGGCCGTTTCGGGCCTTTTCGTGGGCGTTTCCAACGACGCCGTCAATTTCCTCAACTCGGCCATCGGTTCGAAAGCCGCCCCCATGAAGACCATTCTGCTGGTCGCCTCGATCGGCATCCTGTTGGGTACGGTCACCTCAAGCGGCATGATGGAAGTGGCCCGCAACGGTATGTTCAACCCGGGGCTTTTCTCCTTCCACGAAGTAATGATGCTCTATATGGGCGTGATGTTCGCCAACGTCATCCTGCTGGACCTCTACAACTCGATGGGACTCCCGACTTCGACGACCGTATCGCTGATCTTCTGCCTGTTGGGTGCCGCCGTCGCCGTTTCGATCTACAAGATCTCCAACGACGAGGCCCTCGGCATGGGCGACCTGAACCATTTCATCAACACGGGCCGCGCGATGGGTATCGTTTCGGCGATTCTGCTCTCCGTAGTGATCGCTTTCACGTTCGGCACCCTAATCATGTATATCTCCCGTCTGATCTTCTCGTTCCGCTATACGGCGATGTTCCGCCGTTTCGGTGCCTTCTGGTGCGGAGCCTCCTTCACGGCGATCCTCTACTTCGCCGTCTTCAAAGGACTCAAAACCCCGCTCGCCGGAAGCGCCGCGATCGAATGGATCGACCAGCATATCCTGCTCTCCCTCTTTTTGTGCTGGGCCGTCGGCAGCCTGCTGCTCTTCTTCCTGCAACGGCTGAAAATCAACATTCTGCGACTTACGATCCTCTCGGGCACCTTCGCCCTGGCTCTGGCATTCGCAGGCAACGACCTGGTGAACTTCATCGGCGTCCCGGTAGCCGGATTCGACGCATACAGCATCGCCCGTCATGCCGGCGACAGCACGATTCTGATGGAAGGGCTGAACGCCAGCGTTCCGGCCAATTTCCTGGTGCTGATGACGGCAGGCGTCATCATGATCGTCACGCTCTGGACCTCGAAAAAGGCGATGCACGTCACCGAAACCGAAATTTCGCTTTCGACGCAGGGCGAGAGCGAGACGCAGTACGGCTCGTCGCTCTTCTCGCGCACCATCGTACGGGCCGCCCTGAATGCAAGCAACGCGATCGACCGCACGATCCCCAAAAGAATCCGGGACAAGATCAGCAGCCGCTTCCAGTACGAAGACATCGAGCACAGCGGCGCCCCCTACGACATGATCCGCGCCACGGTGAACCTCACGACCTCCGCCATGCTTATTTCGGTGGCCACGTCGCTCAAACTGCCGCTTTCGACCACCTACGTCTGCTTCATGGTAGCGATGGGATCGTCGCTCGCAGACAAGGCCTGGGGACGCGAAAGCGCCGTGTATCGCATCTCGGGCGTCATGACCGTCGTGGCCGGGTGGTTCATCACGGCCGTCGGCGGCTTCCTGATCGCCCTGGCGATGGGGCTCATACTGATCTACGGCGGCATCGCCGCTTTCGTCGTCACCACGCTGCTGTGCGGCTACATGCTCGTCAAGAGCAACTTCTTCAAGAAGAACAAAGCTGCCGAAACCGCCGCCGTGAAAGCTGCCGAAACCGGCTCCGACATCATCTATAACATCACGCAGGAGGTGTGCGCCACGATGGAGCGCACGACCCGCATCTACGACCGCACGCTGATCGCCGTCTTCAAAGAGAACCGCAAGGTGCTGCGCGAAATGGTGCGCGAATCCAACGAACTCTTCTACCAGTCGCGCGAACGCAAGTACTCCCTGCTGCCCACCCTGCGCAAACTGCAGAAAGGCGACATCGATACGGCCCATTACTACGTACAGGTGGTGGACTATCTGAACGAAATGACCAAGGCGCTGGCGCACATCACCCGTCCGGCGTTCGAACACATCGACAACAACCACGAGGGACTCTCGAAAGAGCAGACCGAGGACCTGATGCACATCAACGACGAAGTGGAGTCGATCTACCGCCACATCAACAACATGCTGCGTACGGGCGACTTCTCCGACCTGGACATGGTGCTCGAAATGCGCGACCGGCTTTTCGAGGCGATCGCCGACGCCATCAAGTCGGAGGTGACGCGTATCAACGAGAACCGCTCCAACACCAAGGCCAGCATCCTCTACCTGACGATCCTGAACGAAACCAAGAGCATGGTGCTTCAGTCGCGCAACCTGCTCAAATCGCAGCGCTACTTCCTCGAACACAAGGACGGGCCGCTGCAGTGGCTCAACAAAATCAAGTAACTCCGCCTCCCGCCGGGAAGCAAAACGAAATTCACCATGGACATCGCACTGGCCAAACGGCGGGAAAACATCGCCGAATACATTCTCTACCTCTGGCAGATCGAGGACCTGCTCCGGGCGCTCCAGTTCAGCCCCGAGGCCATCTACTCGCAGCTCATCGCTCCGCGCGGAATCGAAGAGGGACAACGCCACAACTACCTGCTCTGGTACATGGACATCGCCAACCTGCTGCGCGAAGAGGGCAAAGAGGAAAAGGGACACCTGGAGCATACGCTGCATCTGATAGGGGACCTGAACGACCTGCACCTGCAACTGATGAAGCTGCCGATCGGGGAGCACTACCGTCAGACTTTCGCCAAGCTCGAACCCGAACTGCCGCGTCTGCGGGCCGTGCTGGGGCGCGAAATGAGCGACATCGAACTCTGCTTCCGGGCGCTTTACGCCGCGATGCTCTACCGCATCAAGGGCGAAGGAGGCAAGAGCGCCGTGAGCGACACCATCGAATACGTTTCTCCCGTCATCGCCGAACTGGCCGACATGTACGGCAAGGTCGAACGGGGCGAGGCGGACCTCTTCAAAGACACGGCACCGGAACGGTAACCGATCGTAAGACACGGGACGAAAGCGGATTGTGCGGAGTCGCACCCGGAACGAAGAAGAAGAAAAATTTACGATATTTTTGGCAGATCAAGAAAAAGATTATACATTTGCACTCCGCATTGTACGCTAAAACAATAAAAACACGATAGATCTATGGCAATGAAAAGAACATTCCAGCCTTCGCGCCGGAAGAGAATCAACAAGCACGGATTCCGTCAGAGAATGGCTACGGCCAACGGACGCAAGGTTTTGGCTGCGCGCCGTGCGAAGGGTCGTAAGAAGCTGACCGTATCGGACGAATCGACGTTCAAGTACGCTTAATTCCTTCGGGATTCAAGCCATAGCAAGGGCGGTGCATTGATGCACCGCCCTTGCTGTTCAGTCGGTAGAAACGCTTCTTTCCGACCCAATCTTTTAAGCGGTGCGTCCCTACTTTTTTCCGGCGACAAAGTGAAAGTGCCCACAGCCTTTTTTCAAGAAGGCCGTAAAAGCTGCAAGGCAAAAATTACCGGTTCCCAGCATAGTTCACACGCCTTTTCTTTCGCAGAAAAGGGCAAAAGAGCCGCATCCGATCCTGGTTTACCGCCTCGCCGGGCGAACGCAACGCACTCGAAGACTTTGCGTCCTTCCGCTCCGAGTACCCCGGAGGTAAGTACGCCACCGATTTTCCGCAAACACACAATCCGCACTGCCTGTGACAACGAATCACCCGCCTCGAATCCCGTTACGGGACACATCTCCTGTACCTGTGGCAGCGGTTAATCCGGCAGCGAAAGAGGGCATATGACAGACTAAAAACACGGGCAATGAATCCGGCCGATGATATTTATCAATCCGATTCTAATTTTCAGTTTTCCCCTTTTCGATTTCCGACCTATTCCGTATATTTGTAGGAAAAGACAGAATGCGATTCGGGCAAGTTCGCATAAATGCGACTGCCGCTTCCTTTTACGCCCCTCGTTATGGAATAGAAAATACACCCCGACGGCCCGGACAAATTTGGCCCGCCGCACGGTTTTCACTATATTTGTAAAATAATGGGAGATATTCCGGGAAATCCGGAGCGGCGTTTGCCGCAAGGTTCGCCTCCCCCATTCGCTCAAAACAGATCGAACATGGCAATATTCAAAGTCGAAGGCGGCCGCCGGCTGCGCGGTGAAATCACGCCCCAGGGCGCCAAAAACGAGGCGCTTCAGATCCTCTGCGCCACGCTGCTCACGCAGGAAAAGGTAATCGTACACAACGTCCCGCAGATCCTGGACGTGATACAACTCATCGAATTACTGCAGGCGATGGGCGTCGAAGTGGAGCGCCTGTCCGAAGAGAGCTATTCGTTCCGAGCTGCCGACATCGACCCGGACTACCTACGCTCGGACGACTACTGCCGCCGGGCCAGCCGCCTCAGGGGTTCGGTGATGCTGCTGGGTCCGATGCTGGCGCGTTTCGGCGTGGGCTACATGCCCAAGCCGGGCGGCGACAAGATCGGCCGCCGCAGGCTCGACACCCACTTCATCGGCTTTCAGAAGCTGGGCGCCACGCTCGATTTCGACACTGCGGCCGCCTGCTCCGAAGTCCGCTGCAAGGAACTCAAGGGGTGCTACATGCTGCTCGACGAGGCTTCGGTGACCGGCACGGCCAATATCATCATGGCGGCTGTGATGGCCAAGGGTTTCACGACCATCTACAACGCCGCGTGCGAACCTTACATCCAGCAACTGTGCCTGATGCTCAACCGCATGGGCGCACGCATCTCGGGCATCGCCTCGAACCTGCTCACCATCGAGGGTGTCCGGGAGCTGCACGGCACCGAACACACGCTGCTGCCCGACATGATCGAGGTCGGCAGCTTCATCGGCCTGGCAGCCATGACCCGTTCGGAGCTGACGATCCGCAACGTTTCGTTCGAGAACCTGGGCATCATCCCCGCCCAGTTCGCCCGCCTGGGCATCCGCTTCGAACAGCACGGCGACGACATCTACATTCCCCAACAGGAGCACTACCGCATCGAGAACTTCATGGACGGCTCGATCATGACCATCGCCGACGCACCCTGGCCGGGCCTCACGCCCGACCTGCTGTCGGTATTCCTCGTGGTGGCCACCCAAGCCAAAGGCTCGGTGCTGATTCACCAGAAGATGTTCGAAAGCCGCCTGTTTTTCGTCGATAAGCTGATCGACATGGGGGCCCAAATCATCCTCTGCGACCCCCATCGCGCGACGGTGATCGGACATGACCACCAGATGCGGCTGCGGGCTACGCGCATGACTTCGCCCGACATCCGTGCGGGTGTGGCGCTGCTGATCGCGGCGATGAGCGCCGAAGGTACGAGCACGATCCAGAACATCGAACAGATCGACCGCGGTTACAAGGACATCGACGGACGCCTCAACGCCCTCGGAGCCCGGATCACCCGGGTCGAAGAGTAACGACCGGCCGGTGTCCGGAATAAGGAAACGAAGCAAAGTTGTAATAATATGTTTTTGGAAAATGCCAGCCAGAAAGGTTGGATCGAAGTGATATGCGGCTCGATGTTCTCGGGCAAAACCGAGGAGCTGATCCGCCGCCTGAAGCGGGCCGAATTCGCCCGCCTGCGGGTCGAAATCTTCAAACCCCGCATCGACGTGCGATACTCCGAAGAGGAGGTCGTTTCGCACGATGCCAGCGCGATCCGCTCCACGCCGGTAGATTCGGCACAGAATATCCTGCTGATGACCTCGGACGTCGATGTCGTGGGCATCGACGAGGCGCAGTTCTTCGACCAGGGACTGGTGGAGGTCTGCCGGCAACTGGCCGACAGCGGGGTGCGGGTAATCGTGGCGGGCCTCGACATGGACTTCACGGGCAAGCCCTTCGGACCGATGCCGGCGCTGATGGCTACGGCGGAGTACGTAACCAAAGTACACGCCATCTGCGTACGGTGCGGCAACCTGGCGCACCATTCGCACCGCCTGACCAACGACGAAAAACAGGTGATGCTCGGTGCGCAGGACTCCTACGAACCGATCTGCCGCCACTGTTTCGCCGAACTGCGGAAAAAAGAGCGGGAATAAAAGGCATCTGCCCGTTAAAAATCCGGACCTTTTCCGGACCGTACGCTTCCGAAGCATACAACTCGATACGTCAATCCCCTCCGCAAGAGGGGATTGTTCTTCGGATAAACGCAACCGAAAAATCAATATCCGGAATTTCCAAGCGACAGAAAAAACAGAGAATACTTCGCACGAGGCGCAGAATATACTCAACATCAGCCGACAGTGCATAACCCGATCGGCAGGTTATACGCCCGAATATACCGGAAAATTCACGATTTTCGCATCCGACCGCCGCATACCCACAGCCTTCGCCGCAGTGTCGCCTACACTCGTATTGCCGTCATATCCTCCGCAAAAACATATCAAAAAGGGACCGGCTCTGAATAGAGCCGGTCCCGCCATTCAATAAAGATTCGGAGCCTTTTCACCCGGCGATTTTCCGGTTATCTTCTTCCGCTCCTTCCCCCGCAGGAAGAAAACCTGAAACAATCGCCGTCCACGATGCGGTTATTTCGTCACATTCACAACGATCTGCGCCGTACGTTCGCCGAACGTATAGACATATTTCACCGGAATCGTTACGGTAATCTCCTTCATCAGTTCCAAATCACCGCCTTCGACTACCGTAAGAACATGACTCTCCGCATCGAACTTCACACGGCCGTCGGGGATGGAAACCACCGCCTCGCCATATTCGATGGTTGCGGCTACCGCCGTATTGGTATTCTGCGCATTTGTCGAACCATCGAATACATTCACGTCATTGACCGCCTTCAATGTAAGCAACGTAGCGACATCCAGCGTTACATCTTCATCGACTTTGGCGACGAGTTTTCCGGTTTCGACCGCAATCGTCGCGTCAGCGATCGGATCAGCGATCGATACGGTAAAGGTCTTCGGCTCGCCCAACGCCTTGCCACCATACATCACCTGGGCGGTAACCACGATCGACAATTCGTCGCAGGTACCCCAATCGAGTGTCGCATCCGTGATGACAGCCCCTTCTGCCTGGGTCGCATAAACGACCTTTGCTTCTGCCGGAGCATCTTTTGCGATGTACCAGGTTTTCGACAGGTCGAATGCATCGATCTGCAGCGTGCTGCCTTCGATCTTCATTACGGCCTGGGCACGATCGTCGTCCGAAAGCGACGATCCGCGCAGCAACTCGATTTCGGGAGCCGTAACAGTCACGTGCAGGACAGCTTCGAACGTAAGTACGGGATCGGCAGTCGTAAAGAGGTTCTTCACGGTGTAGGAAACATTCAGAGCCGCAGCTTTGCCGAAGACAAAGTTGATGTTCTTACCGCTCGCTCCGACCGTCGCATAGTTGCCGGCTTCATCCTTCACCATGTCGCTCGTCCAGGAGAGCTGCATGAACGTTTCCTCTCCGAATTGCGCCCGGGCCGTCTGATCCAGACTCTCCCAAAGGAGCGCACGGAATTCTTCGACGGCGATGTGATGGCCCGTCGAGGATGCCGCATTATACGGCAATTCGAGCGTTTGCTCCAGCATTGGAATTTCAGGAATACCCGTTACGGATACGGGGATCGTAATCGTTACGACGGTCTTATCGTCGTTGGTATAAACGGCTTTTACGACATATTCAGCACTCTGTGCCAGATCGCCGACCAATTTCAAATCGACCGTTTGCACATCCGTATCATAGGTCGGAGTAGCCGGCAATTCGATCGACGGGACGATCTCCGATACAAGCTCCGTACCCCGGTAAAGTTCGACAACCAGATTCTCATTATCCTTGAGCGCATTATACTGAACGGCAGAAAGCATACCCTTATCCGGAGTCAGCACAAGTCCTTTCGCCTCATACGTATCGTCGGAGGTAGCGGCAGCATACGTCCACATCACTTCGGATTTCGGCGTGGAAAGTTCGACACCGTCGGGTGCGATGGAGAATTTATTCACGGCACCGGCTTTCACTTCGAGCGAAAATCCCTCTTCGTCGAGCAATGCATAAGTCGCAGCAGCGGTTACTGTCTGTCCGATCAACGCAGTTTCCGACTCGGCAACAGCGAATGTAAGCGCCTTTCCATCGACGGCATACAACTCCTCGCTACCCGGATCACTGAAGGTAAATTCCGCCGACGCCGATACCAGCGCCGCCAGATCCACGGTCCAATTATTAGCTTCGGCAGCCTCTGCGAGCGGCAGGATCGTTTCACCGTCCTTATACATGACCGTATATCCGGCCAACACGCCATGAACCTCTTTGTCCGTATATTTTACTTCGGTAGTCACCTCGTCGGTATATTCGACGTATTCGCCCTCATTCTCGGCATCGGCCCGGGCCAACACGAAATTCGTCACAGGGATCTGAATACCCGCTTTGGCATAGGCGGTTCCGATAAAAGCCGACGTAAAGTCCGTTTCGAAATCGTTCGATTCGCCTTCGCTCAACGCCGAACCATCGACATGGAGAGCGACCATTTGCGTCTTGCCGGCCTTTTCTGCGGAAACATAATCGTAATCCGTCGTAGCGACAATGGTAAATTCGCCGGTCGTTTCATCGATGTCCTTGATCTCTTCGATCGTAAAACCGGCCGCCGCACGCGTTCCGACCTCTTCGGTTATGAGCGACATGGCCTCCGTATTGGCATATTTTTTCACAGCACGGGCCGGCGTCATACGGAATCGCAGAGTCGCGATCTGCTCGCCTTCCTCACTGGGACGCAAATAAAGATTCCGGTACTCGGTTTCGTGCGTAACTTCGTTCTCACGGGACAACACGATATACTGCTCCCCGTTGCCGAAATAGATCAGACCGTCCACATAATCCGGCAGGTAAACGATCGACTGGATACGACTACCGAGCAAACCGACATTGGCCTCCAACGTCGCCAGGTAATTCTGAAATTCCTGGTCGAGCTGGTCTTTGGAAATCACGAGCGAACCGTTGTTTTCCCGGATCAGTCCCTGGATCTTTTCAGTCAGCGCACTGGCCTCCTTGTCCAGTTCCTCCATAACCGATGCGATCGCCTGCGTGGAAACCTGCCCCAACAGGTTGTCGCCCAATGTCATCTGGTCCATATAAACTGCCAGTTCATCGCCCAGCCATTTATTGATCGAGCTGCCGGCCGTCTCGAGTTCGGCCTTGATAGCATCGGCGATCCACTGCGAGGCGGCGGTTTCGATCTGGCTCACCTGACTGTCGGTCAGCTCTCCACCGGCAGCCTCGAAACCATTGTCCGACAGGTAAGATTCGATGAGCTGCGTCACTTCGAGCGAAAAACCTGCGGCATCCTTTTTGAGTTCAATCATATTTTCCAGCGTTTCCTGAACGCTCTCCAGTGTTTCCTGGGTAGCGTAAATACCCGCTATTTCTTCCAGAATACCCGATTTCAGACTGTTCAGGTTCTCCTGCAAGGCCCCGTCGGCGAGTGAAGATTCGATCGCTGCGACGATCTTCGCAGCCAGATCGCTGTCTTTGACACATCCTTCGATCTGGGTTTGCAACGAAGAAATATCGCTCTTTTTCGCAAACCCGGAAAAATCGATCGCTTCGAAAGCGGCCTGGGTCCGTTCCAACGCCGCAATACGATTCTCGAAACCGTTGAGCTCGACAACCGCCCCCTTCAGATCTTCGACATCATTACGCAAGGCGTCGATGTCGTCATCGTAATCCTTACAACCTGCGGTAGTCAGCACGCTCCCGCACAGAAGTAAGAACAGAAACTTCACAAATAGTGTTTTTTTCATAATTGATAAGTGTTTTGAAATGAGTTCATATACTATATATATTTTATTATGAGCGTATTAACTCTCCGAAAGCGTATCATATATGATACGCACGGTGCAAATATATATATAAATATTTGTACGACAAAAATTTTCATTGAAAAAGTTAAAATGACAATCAGCTACCAGGAAGAGATAAAATTTATCTCGAATAAAATCAGAGAGTTAAGGAAAGAAAAACAAATGACTGTACAAGAACTCGCATACCGCTGCGACATGGAAAGATCCAATATGAGCCGCATCGAATCCGGACGCACCAACCTCACGGTAAAGACCATGTGTATCATATGCAATGCACTGAACGTCAATCTTCGTGACATTATCCGTTAAAGCGAATAAATACCTATATTTATTATATTTAGAACCGATCCAACACAGCCAACCACCAGAGGAGAACCGAGCGGCGCTGTTTCTTAAAATCTTTCACCAAATACATATCTTTACAAGTCCGACGCTCTATCAAAAAAATCGGTATTTTCGATTATACGCATTTTGTCCGTATCTTTACGGAAAATACCGTTCGAACAAGGACCGAAAACCGACGGTTGGAGCGGATAACGGGAACACTTGCAATCCCGGTCCCGCAGAAACAGAAAAACCGGAAATTAAGTTTTGGCGCTGCTCTCACCTTTCGCTATCTTTGCAGAAAATAGGATGCGCCTCGGAAAACCGGGAACAAGTTCCCGTTTTCTCCCGGCTTTCACTATCTTTGTAGAAGAAAAACGCGGCTCGGACCGACTTGCGAAAGTTGTCTGAAAACGGATCAAAGTACTTCCGAAAAGAATACCGGACCCTTCACCGGACAAAGGTAATATCGGCGAAGGCATGCGACCGGCATAAACGAAACGACACAAGCCAAATGAGCGTAATAGACCTGATCGTCGGACTCCTGATGCTGTGGGCCGTATTCAACGGCTGGCGGCAGGGGCTCATTCTGCAACTCTGCTCGCTCGCAGGCATCGTCCTGGGGGCATGGCTCGGCATCCGCTTCGGTACCGAAGCGGGCGCATTGCTGCATCTGGACGAAGAGTTCGCGACGGCAGGCGGTTTCCTGGCGGTCTTCGTGGTCGTACTGATCGCGGTGGCGATCGTGGGACGGCTGTTGCGCAAGGTGTTTCATTTCGCAGGCTTCGGCATCCCGGACCATCTGCTGGGTGTCGCGGTATCCGCAGCCAAGACGCTGCTGATCCTGGGGCTGCTCTTCTCGGCGTTCGAATCTCTGAACAAGGACCATACGCTGGCCGAGGAAAAGACGCTCGACCGGTCGGTATGCTACCGTCCGATGATCCGTCTGGCGGATTCGCTCTTCCCGCTGCTCGAATGGGCCAAAGAGCAGGTATCAATCGATGAACAAGAATTATGGAGCGACAATTCACCGGAACGGTAATCCGCACGACGGGCAGCTGGTACGACGTCCGCACGAACGCCGGGGAAACGGTTAAGTGCCGTATCCGGGGACGCCTGCGTCTGAAAGGCGTACGTTCGACCAACCCCGTAGTCGTGGGCGACCGGGTCGTCTGCGAACGGGACGAAGAGGACGCCGGAGTCATCTGCGAAGTAGTGCCGCGCCGCAACTACATCATTCGCAGGGCCTCGAACCTCTCCAAAGAGTCGCACATCATCGCCGCCAACCTCGACCGAGCGCTGCTGGTCGTGACGCTGTTCTCTCCCGTGACGGCTCCGGAGTTCATCGACCGCTTCCTGGTAACCTGCGAGGCCTACCGCGTACCCGTCACGATTCTGCTGGCCAAAGCCGACCTGGCGGCACAGGATCCCGAAGCCGTAGCCGCATTCAAAGCCACCTATGAAAGCGCCGGGTACTCCGTACTCGAAGTCTCGGCGCTCGACGGCACGGGTATCGAAGCCGTGCGGGAATTACTGAAGGGACACACCACGCTGCTGGCCGGCAACTCCGGAGTGGGAAAATCGACCCTGGCCGGAACCGTCGAGCCGGGGCTGGACATCCGCACGGGCGACATCTCCGAAAGCCATCACAAAGGGCGCCACACCACGACCTTCTCGACGATGTACCCCCTTTCGTCGGGCGGCTACCTGATCGACACGCCCGGCATCAAGGGCTTCGGACTGATCGACATCGCCGATGCCGAGCTGTGGCACTACTTCCCCGAGATGATGCGCCTGGCCCCCCAATGCCGCTTCTACAATTGCACCCATGTCCACGAACCGGGCTGCGCCGTGCGCGAAGCCGTAGAACGGGGCGAAATATCTTGGCAGCGCTACGAAAGTTACCTGAAAATGCTCGACGACGATGACAAATACCGCAAATAAACCCCTCGACTGGTACGCGGAACGTACGGCTTACCTCTCGGAATTCATGTCCGAAGAGCGGCGGCAGGTGTTGCAACGCACCCTCGACAGCCGCACGCGCTACATGACGATCCTCACCGAGAACACCTACCATGCCCAGAACGCCAGTGCGCTGGTGCGCCACTGCGAAGCCTTCGGCGTGCAGGATATACATACGATCGAAACCCGCTGCAAGTTCAACCCCAACGTCAATATCGTGCGGGGCACGGACAAATGGATCGACCTGCACCGCCACCGCACTACGGCCGAGGCGATCGCCGACCTGAAAGGGCGGGGTTATCGCATCGTGGCGACCACGCCTCACCGCGAAGACAAGACTCCCGAAACGTTCGATGTCGCGGCTTCCCCCTTCGTGCTGGTCTTCGGCACCGAGCACGCCGGCATCTCGGACGAGATCGTCGCTGCGGCCGACGAATTTCTCCGTATCCCGATGTGCGGCATGGTCGAGAGCCTCAATGTATCGGCTTCGGCGGCCATTCTGATCTACATGCTCTCGTCCCGGATGCGGGAAACGGTTCCCGACTGGCGTCTGACTGCCGGAAAACGGGCCGAAATCCTCTATCGCTGGACCTTCGCCTCGGTGCGGGACGCCGAAGCGATTCTCCGACGCAAATATCCCGAAGAATAAGGAAAACGATGAATACGATACTACGCAAACAGTTCCTGGCCCACGTCGGCCAAACCTCGCCCGAACCCATGATGATCGAGGTGGCGCGGGCAGAAGGCGTTTTTTTCTATACACCCGAAGGCAAACGCTACTACGATCTGGTGGCGGGGGTTTCGGTCAGCAACGTCGGCCATGCCAATCCCCGCGTGGTGGAAGCCGTGCAGCGGCAGGCGGCCGACTACATGCACATCATGGTCTATGGCGAGATGATCGAGCGGCCGCAGGTGCGGTACGCCGCACGCATCGCCGAGCTGCTGCCGGGAGAACTTTCGAGCGTCTATTTCGTCAATTCGGGCGCCGAAGCGATCGAAGGGGCCCTGAAGCTCGCCAAGCGATACACCCACCGCACGGAGCTGGTCTCGATGCGCCGGGCCTATCACGGTTCGACGCAGGGAGCCATGAGCCTGATGGGTGAGCCCGAAGGCGAGGAGTGGAAGGGCGCGTTCCGGCCTCTGCTGCCCGATGTGCGGGCGATCGACTTCAACGATTTCGACCAATTGCGACTCATCACCCGCCGCACGGCCTGCGTCGTGGTCGAACCCGTGCAGGGCGAAGCGGGCGTACGGCCCCCGGTTCCCGGATGGCTCGAAGCCCTGCGGCGACGTTGCGACGAGGTGGGTGCGCTGCTCGTCTTCGACGAAATTCAAACCGGGATGGGACGCACGGGCGAAATGTTCGCCATGTGCAAGTACGGCGTCACACCCGACATCGTCTGCCTGGCCAAAGCCTTCGGCGGCGGGATGCCTCTCGGAGCCTTCGTATCGCGCAAAGAGATCATGGACACGCTGCAAACCGCCCCTACCCTGGGGCACATCACCACCTTCGGCGGACATCCGGTCTGCTGCGCAACGGGACTGGCGGCCCTCGAATATCTGTTGGAAACCGGCACGGTGGAACACGTCGAAGGCAGAGGCGTCCTCTACGAATCGCTGCTGGCGGATCATCCGCAGGTCGTGGAAATCCGGCGCAGCGGCCTGCTGCTGGCCGTCGAACTGGGCTCGTCGGCCAAGATGTTCCGTATGATGGAGCTCTTCAAGGAGGCGGGCATCCTGAGCGACTGGTTCCTCTACTGCGATACGGCGTTCCGCATCTCGCCGCCGCTCACGATCACCGAGGAGGAAGTGCGCGACAGCGCCCGCCTGATCCGCGAATGCCTCGACCGAATCTGACGGCGAATTATCGGCAGCGCTCCAACGAAACAAGCAATATTCAACAGAAATCCCCGGCGCAGCGAATCTGCGCCGGGGATTTCGACTCGAAGGATTTCGCTGTTTCAGCAAAACGCTACTGCTCCGTCATCGGCCCGCGAGCTACGGCCGCATCGTAGTCGGCATTGGTGAAAGTGTAGGTCCAAACCCAATGGGACAAATCGTTTTCCACCGGCATATCCTCCCATACATACTCCTTCTCATTACACGGATTGTAAGGAGCCGCCGGATACTCCTTCGGTCTTGTGAAAACACCGCCGTAAGGCCCGTCGTCAAATACAATTTCAATCCCATGCATTACATACAAATCAGGTGATGGTGGAAGAGCAATAAATCCGATCATCGTTTTCGAAATACGCTCTCCGGGCAACATGATCTCATCTTCGAACTGACCGTTCACAGTCATCGTAATCCGATGATCGCTGGCATTCACCCAGACAAAGTGGCCGATTCCGGGCGGATCCACATCCTCTCCGTTGTCCTTATCACAACCACACAACCCGAAAAACAGGATCGCAAATAATAACAGTCGCTTTTTCATAATATGGCCTCGTTTTTAATAAGTATCTTCGTTATCGATCATAGTGTATATATTCCAAAAACGATTGATCGTTTCTGCGTTGTAACCGTGACGCCCCGCATATTGAATGATCCAGCCACCCGCTTCCCGGCTGTTTTTCGACCCGAAAGCTATTTCCTGAATCTCCCGCGCAGACGGAATACTGTTCCGGAACGCCTCCCCCTCTTCGAATGCCGGAAAATACCGTAAAAAGACCGCTAAAATATTTATGGCAGGCGGATTTATAAGTTCGAAGGAACGGGAAACACTCACACTCCTATCCAAAGATACTGAATACGCTTCTGATTTACAAACTTACGGATGGAAATTCGCACAAAAATTTCCGCCGAAACAGCCGTTTCGGCGGAAAGCGAATCGCAACCGTTCGACTATTCTTCCGAAAACCGTTTTAATTCCGCGATCTCCTCCGCCCAACGCGATTCGTCGGGGGTTTCGAGAATCAGCGGCATGTCGTCGAAGCGGGAGTCGCGGGCGATGTACCGGAAACACTCGATCCCCAACACACCCTCGCCCAGCGGAGCATGACGATCGACATGGCTGCCGAGCGTCTTCAACGTATCGTTCAGGTGCATCCCCCGCAGGTATTTCAGTCCGACGATCCGATCCAGCTCGGAGAATGTCGCATCGCAAGCCGCAGCGGTACGCAGGTCGTATCCGGCCGTAAACGCATGACAGGTATCAATGCAGATACCCACGCGCGACTTGTCCTCGACCTTGTCGATGATATACGCCAGGTGTTCGAACCTGAATCCCAGGTTGGAACCTTGTCCGGCCGTGTTCTCGATGACGGCCGTGACGCCCTGCGTGCGGTCGAGGGCGATATTGATCGACTCGGCGATGCGGTCCAGGCACTCCTCCGTCGAAATTCGGTTCAGGTGGCTGCCCGGATGGAAATTAAGACGATCGAGGCCGAGGGCCTGGCAGCGGCTCATTTCGTCGATGAAGGCCGTCCGGGACTTCTCGAGCCCTTCGCGCTCGGGATGTCCCAGGTTGATCAGGTAACTGTCGTGCGGCAGGATGCTCCGGGGCGCGTAACCCCCGGCCCGGCAATTCTCTCCGAAAGCCGCGATCTGGGCCGGCGTCAGGGGCGGTGCGCTCCACTGACGCTGGTTTTTGGTAAAAAGGGCGAAGCCCGTAGCTCCTATTTTATGTGCATTCAAAGGGGCGTTTTCAGGACCGCCCGCAGCACTTACGTGTGCTCCGAAATATTTCATACTGTTCGCTTTATCTTATTATTTATCGTTTTGCTAACAAATGTAGCGATTTTTGTAGAGAAATCCCTAAATTTGTTGTATCAATTAGTTGCTTATGAAACAATTTTACCTGCTTTCAACCCTCCTCTGCGCCCTGGCGATAAGCAATCCCGTGTCTGCACAGATCACGATCGACGAAGTCAAGACCGACCCCTCGGAAAGAATCCTCAAAAAAGAAGTCCGCCCCACGACGGTCGATGCACAGAGTTATTTCAGCCGCGCCCGCTACCGTGCCGAGCGTGCCGCGATCCGCAAGGAGCGCAATACCCTCGAATTCGGCGGCGGCATACTCGGATCGGTAGCCTCGTACAGCGATTCGTGGATCGAAACTTCGGGCGGCGATAACTCGATCGGTCTGGCCGCCACGCTTTTCCTGCATCACACCTTTACCAAACAGCGCTTTACCATCGAAACCAAGTTCGATGCCAAGTTCGGCTACAACCGGATGAATATCGAAGTCGCCGGCGACGGAGGCTCTACGACCAGCGAGGCCACCTGGTACAAGAACCAGGACGAATTTCAGATTTCGACCAATCCCGCCTACATCATCAACAAGAGTTGGCAGGTCGGCTCGATCATCAAATTCCGCAGCCAGTTCGCCAACGGTTACGTGTCGCGCTCGCAGCAGACGGCCGACGATCGGAAAAGTACCTTTATGTCGCCGGGTTACCTCGACATATCGGGCGGTTTCACCTACACCTGTCCCCTCGAGCGTTTTCCGATCAAGATCAACCTCTCGCCGATCGCCCTGAGCGCCGTATTCGTCGAAAGCGCCAAGGTCCGCAGCAACAGATGGGACGACAAACCGGGCTGGCAGGCTTACGGCCTTTCGAATGCGAACAAAACCTCGAAATACGAGGGCGGTTCCTCAATCCAGATCGACTTCGACCGGACGTTCGGCAAAAAGGGCATTTTCCGCTACCGCACCACGCTCTTCTCCTTCATGGGCTGGATGTCGAATTTGAACATGAAAAACAGATATACCAGCGTCAGCGCCTACGAAAAAGCTCTCCAGGCCTGGGATGATGCACAGGGAATCGGCGATAAACCGATGCTGCAAATCCATCCGACGGTACGCTGGGAAAATACCATCGACATCAAGGCAACAAAATACCTTTCCACGACGTTCAATTTCCAGCTCTACTACAACCGGGCGCAAAACTACGACATCCAGACCCAGTTGCTGTTGAGCGTAGGACTGACCTATACGTTCAAGAACAAATAAGCGGCGGCGATCGTCACGAACGCCCCATAAAACCGACGAAAACACGATGTACCGAAACTCCCGTCTTGCGATCCTGCTCCCGATCCTGCTCGCCGCAGCCGTTGTGCTGGGGCTGCTGTTAGGACGCTATCTGGGTCGCAACACTCCCGAAGCCCAACTGCGGAACCTGGTCGAACAACTGACCCATCCGACCAACAAACTGGCCTATACGCTCTCGCTGATCGAAACGGAATACGTCGATTCGGTGTCGATGGATTCGCTCTCCGAGCAAGTGATTCCCCTGCTGATGGAGGAACTCGACCCCCACTCGGTCTATATCCCCAAATCGGAAATGGAGGCGGTGAACGAGCCGTTGCAGGGTGAGTTCGACGGCATCGGCGTGGTCTTCAACATGGCGCCCGACACGGTCATCGTACTCAATGTCATCCCTTCGGGGCCGAGCGACAAGGCCGGAGTGAAGGCCGGCGACCGCATTATCCGGATCAACGATTCGCTGGTGGCAGGACAGAAGATACCCAACAACGAAATTGTCAAACGGCTACGGGGCAAACGCGGCACACAGGTCAAGTTATCGCTCGAACGGCAGGGAATCGCAGAACCAGTCGAGGTCGAAGTGACGCGCGGCGCCATTCCGATCAAAAGCCTCGAAGCGGCCTTCATGCTGCCCGACAGCATCGGCTACATCAAACTCTCCCAGTTCGCCATCACCTCGCACAACGAGCTCATCACCGCCTTGAACAACCTCAAGGCACAAGGTATGAAGCGATTGATCTTCGACCTGCGGGGCAATCCCGGCGGTTTCCTCGACCAGGCAATCCGCATCGCCAACGAATTCCTGCCGGCCGACAAGCTGATCGTCTATACCGAAGACCGAAACCACAACCGCACGGATGAAATGAGCGACGGAAACGGCACGATCCAAGAGCTGCCCCTGGCGGTGCTGATCGACGAATTCAGCGCCTCCTCCAGCGAAATTCTGGCCGGAGCGCTGCAAGACAACGACCGGGGTACGATCATCGGACGCCGCTCGTTCGGCAAAGGACTCGTACAACGGCAGATACCCTATCCCGACGGTTCGGCCCTGCGGCTCACCGTCGCACGCTACTATACTCCCACAGGTCGCTCGATCCAAAAACCCTACACCAACGGCGATGCGCTGGGGTATGAAGAAGATCTTTGGAACCGTTACCGGCACAACGAGTTTTTCTCGGCAGACAGCATTCACTTCAACGATTCTCTGCGCAAGGTAACGCCCGGCGGCAAAGTGGTTTACGGCGGAGGAGGCATCATGCCCGACCTGTTCGTGCCGGTCGATACGACCGACGTAACCCGCTATTTCCTCGAGGTGTCGGGACGCAACATCCTCTTCCGCTATACGCTCGAATACGCCGACCGTCACCGCGACGCCCTGAACGCCGTGAAGACCATTCCGGAACTCCAGGCCCTGCTCGATGCCGACAAGGAGCTGATGAACGACTTCATCCGATACGCAGCCCGCAACGGCGTACAGCCCGACTACAAGGACATCGCCCGCTCGCGCAAGCTGATCGAAGCCCAGTTACGGGCCTACATCGGACGGAACACCCCCCTGAACGAAGCGGGATTTTACGTGAATATCTACCCGATCGACCCCGTCATGCTGCGGGCGGTCGAAGTGCTTAAAACCCAAAACGACCATGACTAAACGAATCATCGGACTGATCCTGGCCATCGCCGCTATCGCGGTAATCGTCATCGCCGCCATCCGCCACAACACCTATACTTCGATGATCGGACCGGCTGCAACCGAAATGCCCGCACCCGAAAAAACGGGGCAAAAAAAACCGGCGCCGGAAACTCTGCGGCCCGATTCGCTCACTGCGGCCAAACCCGACACGGTACGGCAAACGGGCGGCCATGCAGGGCCGGAACAGTAATCGAAAACAATCTTACGATCGGAATATTCCCGTTCGGCGGCAACGGCCGAACGCACGGGTTCGGACATGCAATCCGACTTCTGCACATTCCACGCGAAAAAGCTTCGGTCAAATTCCCGGATAGAAATCCCCGGCACAGCGAATCTGTGCCGGGGATTTCGACTCGAAGGATTTCGCTGTTTCAGCAAAACGCTACTGCTCCGTCATCGGCCCGCGAGCTACGGCCGCATCGTAGTCGGCGTTAGTAAACGTATAAGTCCATTGTCGCTGAAGCATTCCGCTCTCCTTATATTCCTCTCCCATCTCATAATTATACTCGTCACACGGATTGTACGGCGCAGTCGGATACTCCGTCGGGATGGAGAAAACACCGCCATAAGACCCGTCATCGAAAGAAATTTTCATCCCCTCTATTGTATAAGAACGTGGTGATGGCGGAAAAATAAATCCGATCATCGTTTTCGAAATACGCTCTTTCGGGAGCAAAACTTCATTTTCAAATCTGCCTATTACGGTCAATGTTATGCGGTGATCGCTTTCGTTTTGCCAAACATAATGTCCGACACTCGCCATATCAACATTTTCATCATCCTTGTCACTGCAACCAGCCATCAAAAAAGCTATCGCTATCAGAAAAAACAATCGTTTCATTATCGGAACTTTTTTAATTATTAGTTTAGTAAGAATCCTCGTTAGCAACCATACTGTACACCCTCCAAAAACGATCGATCGTTTCTGCGTCGTAACCGTGACGCCCCGCATATTGAATGATCCAGCCACCCGCTTCCCGGCTGTTTTTCGACCCGAAAGCTATTTCCTGAATCTCCCGCGCAGACGGAATACTGTTCCGGAACGCCTCCCCCTCTTCGAATGCCGGAAAATACCGTAAAAAGACCGCTAAAATATTTATGGCAGGCGGATTTATAAGTTCGAAGGAACGGGAAACACTCACACTCCTATCCAAAGATACTGAATACGCTTCTGATTTACAAACTTACGGATGGAAATTCGCACAAAAATTTCCGCCGAAACAGCCGTTTCGGCGGAAAGCGAATCGCAACCGTTCGACTATTCTTCCGAAAACCGTTTTAATTCCGCGATCTCCTCCGCCCAACGCGATTCGTCGGGGGTTTCGAGAATCAGCGGCATATTCCGCAAAGAAGGAATTCATATTCTATATTTTTTGAAATATGCAGGGCTTTCGTTACTTTTGTCGCCAGAAATTAATGACTTCTATGGGGCGCAAATTCGCTGCGGTACTTTGCTCGACCCTCCTGCTCTCGCCGGGATGGCTCGGAGGAACGGGATTCACCCTCCTGTTCGGATTGGTGCCGCTGCTCTGGATCAGCGATTCGTACGACGCTTCCCGCCGCTCGTGGTGGAAAGTTTTCGGCTGGGCGCTCCTCACTTTCGTACTCTGGAATGTTTCTACGATCTGGTGGATCTGGCTGGCCACTCCCGTAGGCCCTTTCGCCGCGACGATCGCCTCGTCTTTCCTGAACATGGTCGCCTTCATGCTCTTCCATACGGTTTCGAAAAAGGGACCGAAGGCATTGGCCTACACGCTGCTCGTTTCGGGCTGGATCGCCACGGAGTACTGGTACACGACCGGCGACTTCTCCTGGCCCTGGCTGCTGCTGGGCAACGGATTCTCGCACGAAGTGTGGGCCGTGCAATGGTACGAATACACGGGCATCTTCGGCGGTACGCTCTGGGTGCTTCTCTCGAATATCCTGATTTACGAGGCCTGGCGCCGTCGGCGCGATGCAAAAGCCTGGACCTGGGCCGGAGCGGTCGTACTCCTTCCGATTCTCGTTTCGCTGGGCATTTTCTGGAGTTACGAAGCACCCGATGAAGGCTCGGTCACGGTATCCGTAGTGCAGCCCAACATCGACTGTTACGACAAATTCGCTGCGGGAACGGAGCAGATGCAGGAAAGGCTGCTGCTCTCAATGATCGAAGAGGCTCCCGCAGGCTCCGACTTCATCGTACTGCCCGAAACGGTCTGGCCCTACGCCTACGACGAGCGCTATCTGCCGCAGGCTCCGGTCGTTACGAAAATAAGAGAGATCCTGCGCGAAAAATCCTCCGGTGCGATGATCGTCACAGGAGCCGAAACCATCGTCTATTATCCGCCGGAGGAACAGACGGAAACCGCCCGTCAAAACGAACGGGGAGCTTTTTACGACAAATTCAATTCGACGCTCGGCATCGACACGACCGCCCGCCTCCCAATCCACCACAAGGGCCGGTTGGTAATCGGCGTCGAAAGCACTCCGACCTGGATCTTCAAGGCCCTCAAATTCCTGGTGATCGACCTGGGCGGCACGGTGGGGCAACTCGGCGTGGGTGAACCGGGTCCGGCATTCGTCCACAACGACGTGAGCGTGGGAACCCCGATCTGCTACGAAGGGCTCTACGGCAACTTCTACGGCGGATTCGTACGCGAGGGAGCCCGAGCCCTGCTGATCTCGTCGAACGACGGCTGGTGGGGCGACACGCCCGGTCACAAACACCTCTTCTCGATCGCTCGCCTGCGGGCCGTCGAACACCGCCGGGCCATCGCCCGCAGCGCCAACACCGGCACTTCGGGATTCATCGACACACGCGGGGACGTGCAGCAAAAGCTGGGCTGGGACCGTCGCGGCATCCTCACCGGAGAGGTCGAACTCAACAGCGAACTGACTTTTTACACCCGATACGGCGACTACCTGGGACGAATTTCGGAGCTCCTCATGGGACTCTGCATCCTCTATTACATCGCCTATCGAATCAAGAAGAAAAACCATCTGGTGAAGTAACCGGAACAGACATACGACCGCTAACAAGACCCGCATAAATCCGGAGGGGGCCGGAACTTTTGCATTATGAATTACAACCAAACGCTCGAATTCCTATTTTCATCGCTCGTTTCGTACCAGGAGAAGGGGCCCGAAGCCTATAAACCCGGACTGGAACGCATCACCGCATTCTGCAAGCACCTGGGCAATCCCCAGCGCAACTATTTCACGATCCACGTGGCCGGCACCAACGGCAAAGGCTCCGTGTCGCACATGCTCGCCTCGGTACTCCAACAGGCGGGCTACCGCACGGGGCTCTACACCTCGCCTCACCTGCGCGATTTCCGCGAACGGATCCTCGTGGACGGAGAGATGATCCCCAAGCAGAAAGTCGTGAACTTCGTGGACAAACACTACGACTGCATGAAGGCGCTCGGACTCTCGTTCTTCGAGATGTCCACGGCCCTCGCCTTCGACTACTTTGACCAGAGCGACGTCGAGGTCGCCGTCATCGAAACGGGACTGGGCGGACGGTTGGACGCCACCAACCTCATCATCCCGATCGTGAGCGTCATCACCAACATCGGACTCGACCACATGGCCCTGCTGGGCGACACGCTTCCCAAAATCGCAGCCGAGAAAGCGGGAATCATCAAAAAAAGCATCCCGGTCGTGATCGGCGAGAAGAGCGACGAATACAACCACGTCTTCGACCAGGCGGCGACGGCCATGATGTCCAAAATCGTCTATGCCGAAAACGATTTCGCGTGCATCAACCATTCGACGGAAGGGGATTTCCAGAAATTCAGCATCCAGCGCCACCGCGACAACAAAGTTTTCAACCTGGAACTGGACCTTACGGGTAATTACCAGGTCCACAACATACTGACGGCAATCGCCGTCATCGACCTGCTGCACCAGGAAACCCCGCTGACGATCAGCCTGCGCGCACTCACGGAAGGCATGCGCACCGTCGCTTCGGGCACGGCCCTGCAAGGCCGGTGGCAGAAGCTCGGCGACAAACCCCTCACGATCTGCGACACGGGACACAACGCCCACGGCATCCGCTACGTTGCGGAACAGTTGGCCGCAACCCCTCACCGCGACCTCTACTGCGTACTGGGATTCGTCAATGACAAAGACCTCTCGAGCGTGCTGCCTCTGTTTCCCAAAGAGGCCCGTTATATCTTCACGCAGCCCGGCAACGAACGGGCGCTTCCGGCCGGCAAGCTGGCAGAAAAAGCGGCTGCATACGGTCTTCGGGGCGAAGTGGCCGACACGGTGAGCGGAGCATTGGCCCGGGCGCGGGAGATGGCCTCGGAGGAGGATATGATCTTCATCGGCGGCAGCAATTTCGTCGTCGCCGAAGTGCTCGAATAAACCCTAAGTCACCTTTGGCGAAAGCCATTACCTAAAAGCCGGAAGGAAATGTTTCCTTCCGGCTTTTCAATCGTGGCCGACACTGCCGACCCGGCTGCAAAAACTCTCGCGGCATAGCTGTCGCGCCTTCGTCCGCCTCTTCCCGGCCGGCCTTCTCTTGTTTCACGGCTTCGGCAAAACAGTCGCCCGTCCCGCACCAGCCGACCGGAAATGCCGGACTTTAAGCCTCGCCGATCTTGGGACCACCGCCCAGCGGGAAATCGCCGGGAGAATGGCGCTGCGGAGCCGGTATTTCGATTTTCCCCACATTGCTTTCGTAGCGGGTAATGTTCTCCTGCAGGGAGAGCAACAGGCGCTTGGCATGTTCCGGGGTCAGGATCACACGACTCTTGACTTTGGCTTTCGGCACACCAGGAAGGACCGTCGCAAAGTCGATGATGAATTCCGAAACCGAATGTGCGATGATCGCCAGATTGATGTAATTGCCCTGGGCTACGTCCTCGCCCAGATCTATCTCCATTTTTTGGTTCTCTGCCATAGCATTGTCTTTTTTAGGTACACGGACAAATATATCCATTTTTCGAGCCCGCTCTTGTCCTTAAAAAACAAAGTTATAGAGAACTTATCAACATTATACCGGGACAAATCCCCTGCAACCCTCTTTTCATCCCTTTTTCCGAAACCGGGCCGAATTTTAAGTTAGTTTTCGTATCTTTGCGAAGAAAACCTGCAAGAAAGAGCATGTATCTGGAAATCATCGAGATTTTGCTGCGCGGATTCTGCGTCGGCGTCGCCGCGTCGATCACGGTAGGACCGGTGGCCGTTCTATGCATCCAGCGGACCCTCAGCAAAAGCCGCCGCTCGGGTATCGTGTCGGGGCTCGGCGTAGCCGCCGCCGATACGACGATGGCGATGATCGCCTATTTCTGCTACTCGATGCTTCAGGCCCAGATCGACCAGTACAACCAGTTGCTGCGCGTAATCGCCGGCATCTTCGTAGTCATCGTAGGCGTCTATATCTTCTTTCAAAACCCGGTACCGCAGATCCGCCGCAACCGGGCCGGCAAGACCAGCCTTACGCAGGACTTCGCCTCGATTTTCGGCCTTACGATCGCCAATTTCGTGCTGGTCATTCCCTACATCCTGACTTTTTTCGCCATTTTCAAAATTTCGACGATCGAAACCTTCGACATAGCCGGTCTGGGACGGGGATTCCTCGTTATCCTGGGATTCCTCGGCGGCGCCGTTCTCTGGTGGACGTCGCTGGCCTTCCTGATCAACCTTTTCCGACGCCGGTTCCGGCCCCGCCACATGCTCACGATCAACCATGTGGCCGGCATTATCATCGGAGTGCTCGGCGTCTATACGATTTTATCCACCTTCTTCAACCTCATCCCCCATGGAATGCTCCAAGCCTAAAAAGATCATCATAGCCATCGACGGATTCTCCTCGTGCGGCAAAAGCACCTTCGCCAAAACCATCGCAGCCAAGCTGGGATATATCTTCATCGACACGGGAGCCATGTACCGCGCCGTAACGCTCTACGCGCTCGAACACGGCGCCATCGTTTCGGGCATCGTGGACGAAGAGAAGGTGATCGCCCTGCTCGACGACATTTCGATCGACTTCCGCTTCAACCCCGAGCGGGGTGCGAGCGACATATACGTCAATGGCGACCGGGCGGAAGGACGCATCCGCACGATCGAAGTGAGCAACTGCGTGAGCCGCGTCAGCTCGATCCGCCAGGTACGCGAAAAACTCGTGGCCATGCAGCAGGCGATGGGTCGCCAGCGGGGCGTGGTCATGGACGGACGCGACATCGGCACGGTGGTATTCCCCAATGCCGAAATGAAAATCTTCATGACGGCCGATCCCGAAGTCAGGGCCCGGCGCCGCTACGACGAACTGCTGGCCAAAGGCGACTCCGTATCGCTCGAGGAGATCCGGGCCAACATCGTCGCACGCGACAAGGCCGACATGACACGCGCGATCTCGCCGCTGCGCCAGGCCGACGACGCCGTAGTGCTGGACAACAGCCACATGACCGTCGAAGAGCAAATGACCTGGTTCATGGAGCGTTTCGATAGGATAGCTTGCGGCCGATAACCGCATCGCATAAAATACAATAACGAACAACCTCGGCTATGAGAGTCGAAATCGACAGCCATTCCGGTTTTTGCTTCGGAGTCGTGAGAGCGATCTCCCGCGCGGAAGAGGCTCTGCAGGAGCAGGGCGAGGTCTTCTCGCTGGGGGACATCGTACACAACCGCGTCGAAGTGCAGCGGCTCGAACGGCTCGGCATGCACACGGTGACCCACGATCAGATGCCGGAACTGGGAGGACGGAGCCTCTTCATCCGGGCGCACGGCGAACCTCCTTCGACCTACCGGCTGGCGGAAGAGCTGGGCATCGAGCTGATCGACGCGACCTGCCCGGTCGTGGCCAAACTCCAACGGCGCGTCGTCGAAGCACACGAAAAGATGCGGCAGGTCGGAGGGCAGGTCGTGATACTCGGCAAGCGGGGACATGCCGAAGTGATCGGACTCACCGGGCAGGTCGAAGCTCCCACGCTGGTCGTCGAAACAGAGGAAGACCTCGACCAGATCGACTTCACACGTCCGATCTATTTCCTTTCGCAGACCACGCAAAGCATCTCCCTGTTCCAGCACCTGTGCGACCGGATGCGCAGCCGGGCCACCGACCCTGCGCAGGTCTTCGCCCACGACACGATCTGCCGCCAGGTATCCAATCGCGAAAGTCACCTCGAGGAGTTCGCAGGGCGATTCGACGTAATTATCTTCGTCTGCGGCCGCAAGTCGAGCAACGGCAGGGTCCTTTTCGAAGTGTGTCGCCGGGCCAATCCCCGCAGCTATAACGTCGAAGAGGCTTCGGAGCTGCGTCCCGAATGGTTCGAAGGAGCCGAATCCGTCGGTATCTGCGGTGCTACGTCCACCCCCAAGTGGCTGATGCAGGAAGTGGCCGATGCGGTCGCCGGGCAGGGGCGGTGAAACAAAAAATCCGAAATACGGACGCAAAGCGCCGGCACGTGCCTCCGTATCGGAAACAGACAAGAAATTCAACCTTATAAAAACGATAACGACCATGAAGTACCTGATCCGTTCCGTAAAATATTTTATCGCGCTCTGCGTTCTATATCTGATTATCATGGCGCTGATGCTGCTCACGAATACCTCGGTGCTGACCCCTTCGGAAACCTTCTCGGCCCTCGTCCACTCCACACGCGGACAGGTGCTGATCGTCGCGGTGGTGCTTCTTTCGGCCCTGTATCCCAAGTTCGGCTTCATCCGCCGGCAGGAGATCGGCAGCCTGCGCAAGAACCGCGAACAGATCCTCAATGCCTTCGTTTCGGAGGGCTTCAAGCCGGTCCGGGAATCCGAACACGAAATGGTGTTCCGGGCAGACTCCCTCTTCAAGCGGCTCACGCTCCTTTTCGAAGATGAAATCCGAGTCACCCAGACCGGGGAATGGATCACGATCGAAGGTATTCGCCGGGGTGTAGCCCGGGTTTATTACCGCCTGCAGTCCTATCTCGAAAGAACACGCAATGAAAATGAATAAGAAACGTCCCATACTTCGCCGCGCGGCGATTCCTGCGGTCCTCGCCCTGCTTTGCACGCTCTTCTGGTTCGGCAAGCCCAACGATTTCGGGCTGGGCCGAAACATGGAGCTACTGGTCAATATGATGCGGGAGCTTTCGCTCTTCTACGTCGATGAAGTCGATCCCGACCAACTAATGCAGGATGCCGCCGAAGGCATGACCCGCAACCTCGACCCCTACACCGAATTTCTGCCCGAAGAGCAGATGTCGAACTTCGACCTGCTCACCACGGGCAAGTACGGAGGCATCGGTTCGATGATCCGCAAGAAAGGCGATTACGTAATTTTCGCACAGCCCTACGAAGGCTCCCCGGCCGACCGGGCCGGCATCCGCATCGGCGACAAGATCCTCTCGATCGAAGGCGAGGACACCAAGGGTTGGGACCCCGCACAGATAAGTTCCGCCCTGAAAGGCACGCCCAACACCACCGTCCGAATCGTCATCGAACGGCTGATCGGCGGCGAGCACGACACTCTCACTCTGACGCGCGAACGGGTAGCCATTCCCAGCGTCCCCTACGCCGGGTTCGTCGCAAAAGGGATCGGATATATCCAGCACAGCGACTTCACCGAAGGATCGTACGAAGAGATGCGCACCGCGATCGAGAAACTCCGCACACAGGATACCCTGCGGGGATTGATCCTCGACTACCGGGGCAACGGAGGCGGCATTCTGCAGGAAGCCGTCAAGATCGTTTCTATGTTCGTTCCCAAAGGTACGGAGGTGGTCCGCACCAAGGGACGGGCCGCTACGCAGGAGAATGTCTTCCGCACCGCGAACGATCCGATCCTGCCCGATCTGCCGTTGGCCGTGCTGATCAACGGCAATTCGGCTTCGGCGGCCGAGATCGTCGCCGGCTCGCTCCAGGATCTCGACCGGGCCGTACTGATCGGACAGAAGAGCTTCGGAAAGGGCCTCGTGCAGACGACCCGTCCGCTGGGATACAATACCCTGCTGAAACTCACGACCGCCAAATACTACATTCCCTCGGGGCGCTGCATCCAGGCTATCGATTACTCCTCGCGCAAGCAGGACGGCACGGTCGGCAAGGTAGCCGATTCGCTCGTACGGGAATTTACGACCCGCGGCGGCCGCAAAGTCTATGACGGCGGCGGCATTTCGCCCGACATAGCCACCGAGCCTCAGTACATCAGCCGTTTCGCCGTTACTCTGCTGGCTATGGGATTCATCGAGGATTTCGTGGACGAATACATGCAGGAACACCACACCGACACGATCGACAACCGCACGTTCTCGATCACCGATGCGGACTACGACGCCTTCGTCAAATTTATGGAAGGCAAGGAAGTCCCCTACGAATCGGAAACCCGCCGGGTGCTCAAGGTCCTGAAGGAAGCGGCCGAAAACGACCTTTACAGCGACCTGGCCCAGGAAATCACAGCGATCGAGGGCGACCTGAAAGACGACACGCAGACCAATCTGCATACCTATCGGAAAGAGATCGCCGAAACGATCAACAACGACATCGTTCTGCGTCACAGCTATCAGGCCGGCGTGATCGAACATAACCTGGGTGACGACACCGAGGTTCTCCGGGCTACCGAAGTGTTGGAAAATCCGACGGAATACCAAGAAATCACGACCATGCAGACGTCCGAAAAGAAATAACCGGCTATGCTCAAACTGGGGCGCAAAATACTCTCGTTCCGCAAGCGGATCGTAGCCATCGTCGTCGGAGTGACGATGGTGACGCTGTCCCTGCTGTTCACCAACGACATGGCCCGCCGCCTGCGGGAGAAGGAACAGCACGAAGTGGCCCTCTGGGTACACGCCATGGAGCGCGTGATGAGCGACTCGAGTAACGACCCCTTCGTCCAAGACATCCTGAGTCAGCGCAACAACATCCCCTTCATCATCACCAATCAGAACCTGAAGGTATTGCACTCGCATCTCATTCCCGAAGAGATCATCAACCATCCCGACCGCCTGCGCAAGAAGATCAACCAGCTCACCGAAGAGAACACCCCGATCACGATCCAATACTACTGGGGCAAAGACCACAAACACATCATATTCTTCGGCCAGTCCCGGCTGCTCAAGACCCTCTACTGGTTCCCCTACATCCAGCTCTCCGTCATTGCGATCTTCATCCTGCTGGGTTTCATCGCTTTCCGCTCGACCAAGCAGGACGAGCAGAACCGCGTATGGATCGGACTGGCCAAAGAAACGGCGCACCAACTGGGCACCCCCACCTCCTCGCTGCTGGGATGGATCGAATACCTGCGCACGCAGCCCGTCGATCAGGGTGCCGTCGAAGAGATGAACAAGGACTTGAGCCACCTGATGAAGATCGTGGACCGCTTCTCGAAAATCGGTTCCGAAACTCCGCTCACCCCCGAGAATATCAACGAAATAGTAAGCGGATCGGTGATGTATTTCCGCACGCGGGCACCCCGCAACGTAGTGATCGACTATAACGGGCTGGCTATCGCGCCGGTCAAAGCCCAGATCAACACCGCGTTGTTCGAATGGGTCGTGGAGAACCTCATCAAAAACTCGCTCGACGCCTTGCAGGGTCACGGCCGGATCGACGTAGAGATCTCCTCCGACGACAAACACGTGATGATCGACATCAAAGATACGGGCAAAGGAATCCCCAAAAGCAACTGGAAACGGATCTTCGAACCGGGCTTCACGACCAAAACCCGGGGATGGGGCCTCGGACTCTCCCTTTCCCGCCGCGTGATCGAAGAGTATCACCAGGGCCGGATCGGCGTCGTTTACTCCGAACTGGGCAAAGGCACCGATATCCGCATTACCCTTAAACGCTACTTCGACTGATGGCCCTGCAACCCGAAATACGCACGGATTCGCTGGCAGGGCAACTGTCCGACAGCCTGCCGACAACCGAAACGGCCCTTCGGGAATCCATCTTCCGGCTGCGGGATTCGCTGGCGACGATTCCCCCCGACACCCTGCAGGCGACACCCCCCGTCACGGCCGAAGAGCTGTTCGGAGCCGGTTCGACACTCGCGATCGAACCGTTTCCGACGCAATCCGTCCGTCCCATATACGAATCGGCCCCTTTCCAAGGGATCGTACTGGCCCTGGTTTTCGCTTATCTGGTCATCATCTACCATAACCTGCGGGAAGTTTATATCCTCTGTCGGAAATTGAGTCTCGACCGGTCGAAGCCGGGACGCATGACCGACACGCAGGGCAGCACCTACACCCGGTTCCTGTGGGCGGCCATCGGAATAGGACTTCCCATGCTGGCTCTACTGACCTTGAGACTGACGGACCGTTGGTTCCCCATCCCCGAGGTCGTCCCCGAAGCCTGGATCCCGGTACTGGGACTGCTCGCTACGGTCGGCCTGGCCGTTCTCCTGCTTTTCCAGGTAGGACTGCTCCGGATCACGGGTTACGTCACCCTCTCCCGACCGATCACAGATCAGCTTGTAGCGCTAAAATTCAACTATTTAGCACTTTCTGTCGTCTTTCTGTGCCCGTTGATCCTACTCTTCCTGCTGGCTTCGCCCGACACCGGGCATATCCTCTCTTTCGGCATCCTCATCCTCGGCGGAGCACTGCTGTTGCTCTACCTGAAAGAGTCGCTCATGCTCTTTCTCTCGAAAAAAATTTCGATTTTGCATTGGTTTTTGTACCTTTGTGCCGTCGAAATTTTTCCCGTGAGCTTCGTGTGGCTCTCGCTGACAAGAATTTGATAACCCGATAAAACCGTTCTGAATTTGAAAGCCCATAGAGTATTGGTTTCACAGCCCCGTCCGGCCGTGGTCGAAAAATCTCCTTTCTACGAATTATCCCAGAAACACAAGGCTGAAATCGAATATATGCCGTTCATCCGCGTAGTAGGGGTATCGCTCAAGGAATTCCGAAGCCAGCGTGTTGAAATACTGGCTCATACGGCCGTCATCTTCACTTCGCGCACGACAGTCGATAGTTTTTTCCACATTTGCGAAGAGGCCCGGATTACGGTTCCCGAAACCATGAAATACATCTGCCAGACGGAAGCCGTAGCGCTCTACCTGCAAAAATACATCGTATATCGCAAACGCAAAATTTCTTTCGCCGACGGCAGTTTCACCAACTTCATCGAGCTGATAATAAAGCACAAGGAAGAAAAATTCATGCTGGCATTGAGCGAACCCCATAAACCCGAACTGCCGGAAACGCTCGCCAAGTTGAAATTACAGTTCTCTCCGGTGATTCTGGCCCGCACAGTCGCCGCCGACCTGAACGATTTGGACATCAAGAAATTCGATCTGCTGGCCCTCTATTCGCCATCGGACGTCAAGGCCATTCTCGAACGCTTCCCCGCCGAGGAGCTGCCCGCAGTCGCCACTTTCGGCGAAGGCACGCTGCGTGCTGCGGTCGATGTCGGCATCAAGGTCAAAGCCATGGCTCCGACCCCTACGGTCCCTTCGATGGCCAAAGCCGTCGATATTTACCTCACGAAACTGGCGAAAGGCGAACAGATCGAAGATGTCGCCGTCACGCACGACGCCGACAAAGAGGAGTTCATCCGAACCCAACAGCATAAGTTAGCCAAGAAAAGCCGTACCCGGCGCACGACTCCGGCGGAGAAGAAATAACGGAACGGCTCCGTGCGACCATCACCGGTTCAAAGTGCGATTCCGAAGGATTCCATCCGGCAAACAAGAAGCGGACGACGCTATTTCCGTCGCGATTTCGCCGACACCGACCGAAAACGGCATTAAAACCGCATACAGTTACCTGTTTCAGCTATGACAGACCGTTCGCTTCCCCGTCAGGAAAGGCTTCGTTCGTTCGGGGCCATCCGCCGCCTGTTCGAAAGCGGGGAGAGCGGATTCGTCTATCCGCTGCGCTACGTCTGGATCGCCGAAGCGGACGAAATTCCTTCGGTCGAAGTACTCTTTTCGGTTCCCAAGAAGTTTCAGAAACGGGCCAACAAGCGCAATCTGCAGCGTCGTCGTATGAAGGAGGCTTACCGGCTCAACAAAGAGATCTTCGACCGGGAGGGAAATCCCGTCGCACTGGATCTCGCCCTGATCTATTCATCCAAAGAGCTCACCCCCTACCGGGTCATAGAACATGCCGTACAGAAAATCATGGAACAAATTATGGCGAGGCTTTAGGCGGGTCTGCACGCTGCCGCTGATCGTGCTGGTAAAGTTCTATCAACGCTGCATATCGCCCTTCACTCCCGCTTCGTGCCGCTACACGCCGACCTGTTCCCAATACGCGCTCGAAGCGCTGCGCAAGTACGGTCCCCTGAAAGGAACGTGGCTTACGCTCAAAAGACTCTCGCGCTGTCATCCCTGGGGCGGCAGCGGATACGACCCCGTACCCTAATAAAGGTCGGCGGACTTTTTCGTATCCGACCCTGCATCCCGAAATCCGAGCGGATCGCAGGGTTCGTTATTCCGGTTATTTCCCGAAACCGGCCGTTCGTCGATAAAATTCCCCTCTTCGTCTATTTCAATTGCACGCACGGAAAGCCGTCGTTAGTTTTGCGTCAAAACCAAAACCATGAAACGACTCCTGCCGATACTGCTTTGCTCCCTTCTTCTGTCGGGGCTACGGAATGCAACCGCACAGGAAGCGTCCAAAACATGGACCTTGCAGGAGTGTCTGGACTACGCTTACCAGAACAACATCCAGGTACGGCAAAGCCGCAACAACCAACTTTCGGGCATCGAGGATACCAAACAGGCGAAAGCCGCCCTCTTTCCGTCGCTGGTGGCATCGACCACGCAAAGTTACACGAACTACCCTTCGTCCGAAGTCACGGACAACAACAGTTATACGGGGACCTACGGCATAACGGCGGGAATGACGATCTTCGAAGGTGGCAAGCTCCGTACGGAAGTCAAGAGGCAGAAAGTCCAGAATCAAATGGATGCTCTCTCGGTCGAGGAATCCGTGAACGACATCCGCATCGCCATCGTACAGGCTTACATGCAGTGCCTTTACGCCGCCGACGCCGTGCGAATCAACCGCAGCACGGCCGAAGCCTCGAAGGCCCAGCGCGACCGGGCCGAAGAGATGCTGCGCACGGGCTCGATCAGCCGCGTGGATTTCGCCCAGCTCCAAAGCCAATATTCGAGCGACGAATACCAGATAGTCGTAGCCGGCTCGACACTGGACAACTATAAACTGCAACTCAAGCAACTGCTTGAATTAGATATTATGGAAGAGATGAATCCGGCCGTGCCGGGGGTTAAAGAAGAGAACGTGCTGAAGGCTTTGCCGCCCAAAAACGAAGTGTATGAAACGGCTCTGAAAGTCATGCCTCAGATCCGTAGGGGAGAGTTGGGCATCGAGGCGGCGAAGCTGGAAGAAAAAAGCGCACGTGCCGGATTCTTCCCTTCCATATCCCTATCCGCCAGCGTGGGAACGGGACATATGTCGAACAACGACTTCGAAAGCGGCAGCCAGATATGGAACCGCTTCAACGAAAACGTAGGGCTCACGCTCAACATCCCGATTTTCTCGAACCGTAAGAACCGCACGGCCGTCAATAAGGCGAAAATCGCCCTCAACGACAGCTATCTGGAGTGGACATCGCTGCAAAAAGAGCTGTTACGGAACGTGGAATCGGCCTACCTGGACGCCGTATCGGCCCAGGCCCAGTATCTCTCGGCCCGCGAAAAGGAGAAATACGCCCGGGAGAGTTACGAGCTGACCAGCGAACAGTTCCGCGTCGGAGTGAAAAACACCGTCGAGCTGATCACGGCCCAAAACGAATATTCGGCAGCACAGCAACAGGTCCTGCAAGCCAAATATCTCACCCTGCTGAGTATCGAACTGCTCAACATCTATCAGGGGCTTCCTGCGAGCGACATTTACTAATCCGCACAAGCGGGTTCCGCCAAGCGGGGCCGCACCGGATAAATCGATAATCGAAGATATGAAAAAACGGAATCTGCTCATAGCGGCGGGCGTAGTAGCCGCAGGCGTCTGCATCTGGCTGATCGCACGCCCCTCGAAAGGGCCGAAAGTCCTGCTCGAAACCGCCCCCATAAGCCATATCACCATCCGCAACTCGGTGACGGCGACCGGAACGGTCGAGCCGGTTACGCAGGTCGAGGTCGGCACGCAGGTATCGGGCATCATCGACAAGCTCTATGCCGACTACAACGACCAGGTGAAAGCCGGACAACTGATCGCCGAAATGGACAAGGTGACCCTACAGGCCGAACTCGAATCGGCTCAGGCACAACTCGCCAGCAGCAAAACCGAATACGAATACCAGACCAAGAACTACGCCCGCACCAAGACCCTGCATGAAAAACAACTGGTGAGCGATGCAGAGTACGACCAGGCTTTTTACCTCTACGAAACGGCCCGCAACGCCTACGAGCAGAGCCAGGCGGCAATGGTCAAGGTAAAGCGCAACCTGGGTTATGCGACCATCACCTCGCCGATCGACGGCGTGGTCATCAGCCGTGCCGTCGAAGAGGGCCAGACGGTGGCTGCCGGATTCGAAACCCCGACGCTCTTCACCATCGCCAACGACTTGACACAGATGCAGGTCGTGGCCGATGTGGACGAAGCCGACATCGGCCAGGTCGCCGACGGCCAGCGGGTACAGTTCTCCGTAGATGCCTATCCGGACGACACGTTCGAGGGGACGGTCCTCCAGGTACGGCTCGAAGCCACGACCGAATCGAACGTGGTCACCTACGAAGTGGTCATCGACGCTCCGAATCCCGACCTGAAACTCAAACCGGGACTTACGGCCAACGTGACGATCTTCACGCTCGAAAAAGACGACGCAACAGCCGTCCCGACCAAAGCCCTGCGCTTCGTTCCCAATGCGGAACTGTTGGGAGAGATCGGATTGACCGCAGTCGAAACGGACAGTCAGGCGGCTCCGGGAAGCAGGGAACTGTGGGTGAAGGAGGGAACGACGCTCCGCCCCCGCCGGGTATATGCAGGCGCTGCCAGCGGCGACATGACCGAAATCACCGAAGGGCTCACGGGCAGCGAGGAGATCGTTACCGGACTGGTAACGGCCAAGCCCCGCGAGGAGACTGCCGCCATCGAGCGCAGCCCCTTCATGCCGGGACCTCCGGGAAGCAACGACAAGAAAAAATAGCGAACGACGATGAAAGAGGTCATCCGATTGGACAACATACGACGGGATTTCGTCGTCGGCGACGAGGTGGTGCACGCACTGCGCGGAATTTCGCTGACGATCACCGAAGGAGAGTTCGTGACGATCATGGGCACCTCGGGATCGGGAAAATCGACGCTGCTGAACACGCTCGGCTGCCTCGACACGCCTACCTCGGGCGAATACTACCTGGACGGAATCGCCGTGCGCTCGATGGACAAGAACGCCCGTGCCACACTGCGCAACCGCAAGATCGGTTTCGTCTTCCAGAACTACAATCTGCTGGCCAAAACTACGGCGCTGGAGAACGTCGAACTGCCGCTCATGTACAACTCGACCTACTCGGCCGCGCAGCGACGGGAACGAGCCGAACAGGCGCTTCGCAACGTCGGTCTGGGCGACCGCATGCTGCATAAGAGCAACCAGATGTCGGGCGGCCAGATGCAACGCGTGGCGATCGCGCGGGCACTGGTCAACGACCCCGCCGTCATCCTCGCGGACGAAGCGACGGGCAACCTCGACACCCGCACCAGCTTCGAAGTGCTGGTGCTCTTCCAGCAGCTCCACGCCCAGGGCCGCACGATCATCTTCGTAACGCACAACCCCGAAATCGCCCGTTACAGCAGCCGCAACGTAACCCTGCGCGACGGACACATCATAAGCGACGTCCGCAACGAAGAGATCCTGAGCGCTGCCGAAGCTCTGGCGAAACTGCCCGCAACCGACGACTAAAACAAACCATCCATCCGAACCCGAGCACGGAAACACGAGCAGACCATGAACCTCACGAATCTTTTCAAAATAGCCTTCAAAGCACTCAGCAACAACAAACTGCGCGGATTCCTCACCATGCTGGGCATCATCATCGGCGTGGGGTCGGTAATCACGATGCTGGCGATCGGACAGGGATCCAAACGGAGCATTCAGGCCCAGATCAGCGAAATGGGATCGAACATGATCATGATCCATCCCGGCGGCGACCGGCGGGGCGGTGTGCGGCTCGACGCGGCGGACATGGAGTCGCTCAAGCTCAAGGACTTGGAAGACATTCAGGCGCAGGCGCGCTATATCAGCTACATTTCGCCTTCGGTCAACAGTTCCGGGCAGGCCATCTTCGGTGCCAACAACACGCCGACGACCGTTTACGGTATCAGCCCCGAATACCTGGACATTCGGCGCTACAAAGTCGAGGACGGGGACATCTTCTCGGAACAGGACGTCAAGACCGCCGCCAAGGTATGTCTGGTGGGCAAATCGGTCGTGGACGAGCTTTTTCCGGACGGAGAAAGTCCTGTGGGCAAAGTGATCCGTTTCGGAAAGATTCCGCTACGCATCGTCGGCGTACTCGAGAGCAAGGGTTATAACAGTATGGGTATGGACCAGGACGACCTGATTCTGGCCCCCTACACCACAGTTCAGAAGCGAATCCTCGCCATCACCCACCTGCAATCGATCACCTGCTCGGCATTGAGCGAAGAATATACCGACCAGGCCATCGAGGAGATCACGCAAATCCTGCGGACCAACCACAAGCTCAAGGCGACCGACGAAGACGACTTCACGATCCGCTCCCAGCAGGAGCTTTCGTCGATGCTCACTTCGACGACCGACATGATGACCCTGCTGCTGGCGGCCGTGGCGGGCATTTCGCTGCTCGTGGGCGGCATCGGCATCATGAACATCATGTATGTCTCGGTGACCGAACGCACCCGGGAAATCGGCCTGCGCATGAGTATCGGAGCCAAAGGGCGCGATATTCTGGCGCAGTTCCTGATCGAATCGATCCTGATCAGCGTCACGGGCGGCGTGATCGGCATCCTCGTCGGCGTGGGCGCCGCCGTACTCGTCAATATCTTCGCGGCATTCCCGATCTATATCCAGCCCTGGAGCGTTTTCCTTTCGTTCGCCGTCTGCACCCTTACAGGCATCTTCTTCGGATGGTACCCGGCCCAGAAAGCCGCGATGCTCAACCCCATCGACGCACTGCGCTACGAATAACCGCTTTTCAGGATAAGATACCGACCCTATTTTTTCGGAAAACCGGCCGAATCCGAAACAGCCGTCGCCATACAGAAAAAGAAGCATGAAATACCCGGATAATTCCTATATTTGCAACAGGATGACATCCCTGCAATCCAGACATACGGGCTTCTGGCTCCACCTGGCGGCCTGGAGCGTGGTTTTCGGCCTTCCCCTCTTCGTACCGGGCGGCCGCGAACCCGTTATGAACATGCAGGAATACGTGCGGTTTCTGGTGGTTCCCCTCTCCTTCATGGCAGTATTTTACGTGAACTACCTCCTGCTGATCGACCGCTACCTTTTCACGCGGCATGTGGGGCGATTCCTGCTCGCTAATGCGCTGCTCGTGGCCGGAGTCATGCTACTCGTACACCTTTTCTTCCGCTTCGGAATACCGCCGCGCCCCCACCATCCGCCGATGGAGCGTCCGTGGCAGGATACGATGTTCTTCTTCCTGCGCAATGCCATGCTCTACCTGCTGGTAGTCGGAGTGAGCGTCGCCATCCGGATGACGGGACAGTGGTACCGGGCCGAAAACATCCGCAAGGACTTGGAGCGCAGCCGCTCCGAAGCGGAGCTGCAAAACCTCAAGAGCCAGCTCAACCCCCATTTCCTATTCAACACGCTCAACAACATCTATTCGCTCATCCAGCTCGATCCCGACCGGGCCCAGCAAACGGTGCACGACCTGAGCCGCCTGCTGCGGTACGTACTCTACGACAGCAGCCGGCCGACGGTACCTCTCAAGGCCGAAATGGACTTCCTGGGCAATTACATCGAGCTGATGCGCATCCGCCTGCCGCGCCATGTGCGGCTCGATGTTTCGCTGCCCGAAAATCCGTCGCATACCCTCGTGGCGCCGCTGCTCTTCATCTCGCTGGTCGAAAACGCTTTCAAGCACGGCGTAAGCAACGACCGCCCTTCGTTCATCGACATCGACATCCGGGAAGAGGAAGGAGTACTCGCCTGCCGGATCGAGAACAGCTTCTTCCCCAAATCGGAGGCCGACCGCAGCGGCTCGGGCATCGGGCTTGCGAACCTTTGCCGGCGGCTCGAAATGATCTATCCCGGGCGTTACGAAATGAAATACGGACAACACGGCGACACGTACGAAACCCTGCTCCGCATTAACCTGACCGACCGATGAAACTGACCTGCGCCATTATCGACGACGAGCCGCTGGCGGTCGAACTGCTCGAAAGCTACGTGCGGAAAACCCCCTTTCTGGAATTGAAGGGAGCTTACAACGGAGGCATCACGGCACTCGAGGCCCTGAAAACCGAACCGGTGGACCTGCTTTTCTGCGATATCCAGATGCCGGAACTCAGCGGCATGGAGCTCTCGCGGATGCTCCCGACCCGGACCCGGGTCGTCTTCACGACGGCTTTCGACCGATACGCCGTCGAAGGATTCCGCGTGGGTGCGGTGGACTACCTGCTCAAGCCGATCAGCTATGCCGACTTCCTGACGGCCGCCAACAAAGCCTTCGAATGGTTCGAACTCAAGCGCCGCAGCGTCGGCAAACCATCGCCTGCAGAAGCTGGGCCCGGAAGCATCTTCGTCAAGACCGAATACCGGCTTCGGCAGATCGAATTAGATAAAATCCTCTACATCGAAGGACTCAAGGACTACGTAAAGATTTACGTCGAAGACGAACCCCGCCCCGTGCTGTCGCTCATAAGCCTCAAGACGTTGGAAGAACAACTACCCGCCGAACGTTTCGTCCGGGTACACCGCTCCTACATCGTCCAACCCTCCAAAATCCGAATCATCGAGCGGGGCCGGATCGTCTTCGGCAAAACGTACATCCCCGTTTCAGACGGCTACAAGGAGGCTTTTTACGCATTTCTGGAAGCCCGCTCCCTAATGCCCAAAAGCGATAAATAAGCCTACCTCCACCCACGAAAAAAGGTCATCGTTTCCGCGATGACCTTTTCCGTACCGATCCCTTCGGATCAGCGCCGCCCGATATCTTCGTAAGTGGTCTGCAACATCGCCTTGCCCCACTCCAACCTTTCGGACTGCGGGCCGGTTTGAGAAAGCACCGTTTCGCCCGTATTGTCATAGACCGTTTCGCCGTCGGCGTCGATCACGCCGAACCCGTCGCTGAAACAGTAGTAACCAAACTTATGGGGCGGAGTCGCTCCGAAAATATTCTTGCTGTAATCGAATTCGTCGTGCGGAAGGCCCATCTGCGCCAGAAGCGTAGCGCAAATGTCGATTTGCGAGGCATACGTATCTACTGTTCGGGAGGCGGTCGCAAGTGCGCCTCCGAGCCAAATCATCGGAATCCGGTGTCGCAGCGGAGCGTTGTAGGCCAGATCGTACGGATAGGGGTAGCCGTGATCGGCGACCAGCACCACTAATAAATTGTCCCACACGGGCGACTCCCGCAGCCGGTCGATCAGACGTCCGATCTGTGCATCGGAGAAGGCCATGGCATTCAACAGCTTGTCATCGAATTTTGCGAACGGCACCTCGAACGGCTCATGGCTCGAAAGGGTCAGCAGACCCGCCAGAAACGGTTGTTCCTCTCTGCCCAGCGCTTCCACCTCGTCCCCGAAAAGATCGACCACCACGTCGTCGGCATAGCCCCATTTCGAAGTCGGGGCGTCGAGCTGCATATCCTTCTGCCAGATCAGCTCCTCCCAGCCGGTCGAATACATGAACGAAGCCTGGTTGGTGAAGTTCAGGTCGCCGCCGTACATGAATACCGAACGATAACCTTCCCGGCCGAGAGAACGGGCCAGCGAAGGCAACGTGGCGCTTTTTCGCGGCAGCTTCATGATCGACATGGTCGTTTGGGCCGGAAATCCGCACAGGACGGCCACCTGTCCCCGGTCGGTACGGAACGAATTGGCGAAGAAGTTTTCGAACCAGACACCCTCCCGCTTGAAACGCTGCATGTTGGGCATCACAGGCTCGCCGTTCACCGTTTCGTCCATGATCGTTCGGCCGAAGCTCTCCAGCAGGATCAGTACGACGTTCGGCCGGTCGCTGCGCAGCAGTCGGGGCGTACCGGCATCGGCCCCGGGACGGTTGCCCCGCAACTCTTCGAAAAGAGTCTTCCGCCGCTCCTCTTCGAAGAACGGATAAGCCTCGGCATAGTTCTCATTGTCCCCGACCGAGGAGAGAAACGAAAAAACGGGGTTCGTCGCAGCGTGGTTCAGGAACATGTTCGAGCTGAAATAGACCTTGCTGACATTCGCCGTGGCGACCGTCACGCCACCCCGGATCGCCAGAAAAGTCAAGCCGCCGATCAGCAGCGCCGCAACCGTCGGGACGACCCGGCCCCGCAGGGGAACGGGTTCGACCCGGAAAAGCCGTAAAATCCACCGGTAACTCCAGATCATCGCCCCGGCATAGACCAGCATGATTAAAATCTGCCGCAGAACTTCGCCCCAACTGGCACTCGCAAGCGCCTCCCCAGGATCGGAAAGGTAGATCAGCACCGAACCGTCGAGCCGAAAGCCCCAATAGCCGTACAGGTTGAGATCGACGGCGAAGATCGCGGCCGTCACCAGTGCGATCAGCGAAAAATAGACCGTCAGAATGATCCGCCACACCCGCTGCGAAAGGGGAATCCAAAACGATGCCAGCACGACGACGACCGGAAAAGCGGTGACGTAACCCGCCACCGTGCAGTCGAGCGAGAGTCCGTGCCAAAGAACTCCGAGCCACTCTCCGAAAGAGGCCTCTGCTGCCCGAGTGTGGTAGAAAAGCAGGAAAGCCGGCTTCTGCAACAGCATCCAACCTACTGTCGTACAGAAAACGGCTCCCAAAAACAACAGGCGTCGCACGTCAGATCTTCTCGCCATAAGCCAAATCGCCCGCATCGCCGATACCCGGCACGATATAAGCTCGCGAAGTCAATTCCTCGTCCACCGCAGCACACCAGATCGTGGTCGTACGCTTGGGCATATTCTTCTCCACATATTCGACCCCCTGTTCGCTGGCGATAACCGCCGCGACATGGGTATGCGCGGGCTGCCCGCCCCGTTCGCACAAAGCATTGTAAGCCAGCACGAGGGAAGAACCGGTAGCCAGCATGGGATCGACCAGCAGCAAAGTCTTGCCCTCCAGCTCGCCACACGAGATGTATTCGACCTTGACGGTAAACTTACCGTCCTTGGTACTCTTGCGATAAGCCGAAACGAAAGCGTTCTGCGCATCGTCGAAGTAGTTCAGGAATCCCTGATGAAAGGGAAGTCCCGCCCGGAGGATCGTAGCGATCACGACCTGGTCGGAGATCATCGCTACCGAAGCCTCGCCCAGCGGAGTTTCGACCACCTTCACCGCATACTCGAACGTTTTCGATATTTCATAGGCCATGACCTCTCCGATACGCTCCAGATTACGGCGGAAACGCATCGAATCCTTCTGAATAGACTTGTCGCGGATTTCGGCGACAAACTTGTTGAGAACGGTGTTCTGACTGTTGAGAATGTGCAACATAAGGTTGTATTTATTTAACTTTTGTTTCAGGTCAATAGAGGAAGTTGTTGAATGGATAGCGGCCCGAATGGATTTCACGGACCATGCCGTACAGATCCGAACGCAGCTTCTCGATATTGATCTTCTCGACCGCCGAAATAAAGATGCAGGGCGTATTGGCCCGGGCGATCCAGCTCTGTTTCAGGTCTTCGAGCGAACGATTTTCACGCGTGGAAGGCGTCAGGTCGTCAGGCTCCTTCTCCACATAAGTATAAGCGTCCACCTTGTTGAAAACCAGATAAACCGGTTTATCCCCGGCACCGATATCCTGTAACGTCTGCTTCACCACGGCGATCTGGTCCTCGAACTGCGGATGCGAAATATCGACCACGTGCAGCAACAGGTCGGCTTCACGCACCTCGTCGAGGGTCGATTTGAACGACTCGATCAGTTCGGTCGGCAACTTACGGATGAAACCCACGGTATCCGACAGCAGGAAAGGCAGGTTGTCGAAAACCACCTTTCGCACCGTCGTATCGAGCGTGGCGAAGAGTTTGTTTTCGGCGAACACCTCGCTTTTCGAAATCAGGTTCATCAGGGTCGATTTGCCGACGTTGGTATAACCCACCAGCGCCACACGCACCATCGAACCCCGGTTCGATCGCTGGACAGCCATCTGACGGTCGATCTTTTGCAGATCCTCCTTGAGTTTGCTGATCCGGTTGCGGATGATTCGACGGTCGGTTTCGATCTCGCGCTCGCCGGCACCGCCGCGCGTTCCCGTACCGCCCCGCTGCCGCTCCAAGTGCGTCCACATACCCGAAAGACGAGGCAGCATATACTGGTAATTAGCCAACTGCACCTGGGTCTTGGCGTAAGCCGTCTGTGCCCTCGACATGAAAATATCCAGAATCAGGCGTGTGCGGTCGAGGATGCGGCAGGGCATCGCCGCCTCGATGTTGCGCGTCTGCGACGGAGAGAGTTCGTCGTCGAAAATCGCCACGTCGATCTCCTCTTCCTTGCAATAGGCAGCGATCTCCTCCAATTTCCCCGGACCGACATAAATACGGGCCGACGGCTGCGGAAGGCGCTGCGTAAAACGACGGACACCTACGATACCGGCCGTTTCAGCCAAAAATTCCAATTCGGCGAGGTACTCTTCCGCCTGACGCGGATCCTGTTGATCCCGGATGACCGCAACCAGTACGGCCCGTTCGAACCCGGCCCCGGAAGCGGGTTGATCGTTCTTCGCTACAATCTCTTTATTCTTATTCTGTTCCAATCTGCCATACGATTTCTGCACGACTATGCGCCTTCGGCAAGACACATCTTCCTGCACGGTGAAAATAAGGGTATCCCGGCTTCACGCAGGATACCCTTATCAAATGTTTCAAACAAACCTTAATCCGAAATACGGAAATCGATCGGAATGACGAACTTCTGACGAACCGACTTGTTACGCTGCTTGGCGGCGGTCCATTTCGGAGAAGATTTGATAATACGTACCGCCTCGTCCGACAAGGTCCTGTCGGGGGTTCTCAACACCTCGATATTGGATACGGAACCGTCCGTATTCACCACGAACGAGATGGTTACCTTACCCTGGATGCCGTTTTCCTGAGCGATCGCGGGGTATTTCACACGCTGCTGCACCCAGTTGCGGAAAGTACCTTCGTCGCCGCCCATGAAAGACGCTTTCTCCTCCACGACGATGAAAATCTCCTCTTCGAAGACCTCCTCGGTCTGAACGGGAGCCACCTCGATCGCCTGGTTCACATCAAACTCCGCAAAATCGATCTCCGTTTCGATCTTGGTATCGTTGGTTACGACTTCCAGCATGTCGCTCACGACGGCCATATCGACTTTCTTGGGAGCTTCGGGCGGCTTCTGGTCCTCGCGGGTAACCTCGACAATTTCCACTTCGACGGGAGCATAGCCAAGATCGACTTTCTCGATACGATGTTCCTTCGGAGTCACGGCGAATGCACCAATAACAAGTACCAACGCCACGACCAAACCGATTTCAAGGAAAAGACCCCGTTTGTTCTCCAGGTCGGCTTTCGGTGATTTCTTAATTTCCATTATTGTTCCTGTTTATTGTTATCCTTTCAAGTGACCCGAAGGCACACTAACTACCGACAAATATAGGGATAAAAAATCAAAAACAGCGCTTTCGGTCTGAAAAATCTTTATTTTTGACTAATTTTGTTCCCGAAAACTCCCTCACGACCGCTTTCCATGCCCCGACACGAATATCTTTACGGACAAACCCTGCCCCAATTGGAAGCTCTCTGCAACCGGTTGGAGATGCCCCGTTTCGCGGCGAAACAGATCGCACGCTGGCTTTACGACAAGCACGCGACAACGATCGAGGCGATGAGCGATCTATCCGCCCGGCACCGGGCCCTGCTCGCCGAAACGTACGAAGTCGGACTCACCGCTCCCGAAAAAGTCAGCATTTCGACCGACGGCACGAAAAAATACCTCTATCGTACCTCGCAGAACCATTTCATCGAATCGGCCTACATCCCCGACGGTGACCGGGCGACGCTCTGCATCTCGTCGCAGGCGGGCTGCCGTATGGGCTGCCGTTTCTGCGCAACTGGACGACAGGGGCTCCAGCACTCCCTTTCGACGAACGAAATCCTCAACCAGATCGAGTCGCTGCCCGAACGGGAACGGCTCACCAACGTCGTTTTCATGGGCATGGGCGAACCGCTCGACAACCTGGACAGTCTGCTGCCGGCGCTCGAAGTCCTCACTTCGGCGTGGGGATTCGGCTGGTCGCCCACACGAATCACGGTTTCGACCGCCGGTGTAGCCTCCCGGCTCGAACGATTTCTGGAGGCGACCCAGGTGCATCTGGCCGTGAGCCTGCACAACCCCTTTCCGCACGAACGGGCCGAAATCATGCCCATAGAGAAGGCATGGCCGATCCGCGAAGTCGTGGAAATCCTGCGCCGATACGATTTCACGCACCAGCGGCGGGTATCGTTCGAATACATCGTCATGAGCGGCCTGAACGACTCTCCGCGTCACATCCGCGAGCTATGCCGCCTGCTGGACGGCATCAAGTGCCGGATCAACCTGATCCGTTTCCATAAAATTCCCGGATCGCCTTATTTCTCCCCCGACGACCGGGCCATGATCGCGTTCCGTGATGCTCTGACCGCCAAAGGCATACACACGACCATCCGCACCTCTCGCGGCGAAGATATCCAAGCGGCCTGCGGCCTGTTGAGTACGGCGCAGAACGAGGCGGCACAATTTTAGCAGCACCCGTTTCGTTATTCTTAATAAAATACGAAAATGAAAAAAATTCTTTTTACCCTTTTACTCGTGCTGGGCATCAGCGCCGCAGCCGACGCGCAGGTACGGTTCCTGGACTCTTCGACCGATGCGGTCCGCAAAGAGGCCATCGCTCAAGACAAATTGGTTTTCATCGATTTATACGCCACCTGGTGCGGCCCCTGCAAGGCGATGGAGCGCGACGTCTTCTCGAAAAAGGAGGTGGGCGACTTTATGGACGAATATTTCGTCGCGGCCAAGTACGACATCGACAAACCGACCGGGAAAGCCCTGGCAGGCAAACACGGCATACGGTCGATCCCGACCTACCTCGTATTCAATACCGAGGGCGACCTGCTGGGCAAGATAACAGGATCCATGCCGGCCGAAGAGTTTACCGCCGCCCTTCGGAAGATCATCGCCGAAACCGGGAAGAAATAGCGACCGGCGGATGTAATAAAGAACGGAAACGATTCCTGTATGAGGATCGTTTCCGTTCTCCTTTTCCTTCGTGCTCTGAATACGACTTGACATCAGATTATTCTGTTTCATGTCCCGAAATTTTGCTTGCAACGGACGTTGCGCCGCTGTTCCCGGCGACAGGTACAGTCAAGTTTCCTCGGAGATAATTTCCCCATACAGACAACCCCCGGCAGCAATTAATATTACCTGAAGTTACCTGTTCCCGCCGGTCCGATTGATCGGGCTACAGTATAAGGTCGGCTATAGTCCCGTTTTCGGCGGATAGTCGATCGAAGTCGATTTTGTACGTCCGTCGGTGGTGGTCATCGTGAGCGTCAATCGGTGATGTTGCTCCGACGCAGGCTCGGCAAGCGGTTCGATTTCGATCGGCCGCAAATTCTTCCGGCCGTCCCACGGATTCTTCGGATTGAAAGGGATCATCTGCAAATGTTCCGGCCCGATCCGATCCATCCTCTCGCGGCAAAGAAGCGGGGCCCCGTATTCATCCCTCTGTTTCCAACTCCGCACCGATACCCGGAACAGGTCGTCGAGCGGTTTGCCGGCCGGATGCTCCTCATCCCAGTCGGCATCGCTCGTGATATGCATCGAAGTGAAATTATCGGCAAGGGCAATCTGATCGCCGAAATACAGACCGGGAGGCGTGCCGCCCTCGTACGCACCGATTTCATCCCCGTTTCTTTTTGCGATTTCGAGATATTTCGCCTTGTTTTCGGGAGTCCAGAACTCTTGCCGGCCAAGATTGTATTTCTCCATATCCGGATTATAATACTCTTCGGTGTCGGCCCAGTCTATGTAAAGCGTATTCGATTTGCCGTCCGTCGCAGCGGTCCGGGGAATATAGTCCAGCTTCATATCTCCTTCCACGTAACGGGCTATCAAATAAGTAGGTCCGATGACAGGTCCTCCGATCGGCTCTTCCTTTTCCGAACATCCGCATAAAAACGGCAGCAACAATAGCAATAAACTCTTTTTCATGGCTCTTCTATCTTGTTAAATCGTACGTGACTGCACGCAGGTTATTCTTTCGCATTGACCTGCGGCCGGCAAGTGAGCGAGGCGGTCTTGACCTCCCCCTCGACGGTGGTCCATTCGACAGTGAGCGTGTGAATGGGATCAATGGTCGGGGTCTTTGTGAAATAGATAATCACATAGTCACGTATCATCTGCATATCGTCGGCTTTCAAATCCTCGACGAGCATCTGTACATTGTTGCCGCCCCCTGTTTCGTATCCGCTACGGATATAATCGGCGTAGGACCAAAATTCGGCCCACAGGATATCGTCCAGCAATGTCCCCGCCGGATGCTCTTCATCCCAGTCGGCATTGCTGGTAATATGCATTGTCTGAAAATTATCGGCAAAAGCAGAGGGGTACTCCCAAAACTCGAGCCAGCGGTTATAACCGACGTCCCCGTTGCGAATCGCCAGGCGTTCGAACTCCTGAGGGTCGCTTTCGGGGGAAATCCACTCGCAATCGGTCAATTCTATCCAAAAATTGCGTATGGGGGTTTGCGGGTCTGCCGGGATTTGCGGGGGGGGGCGGTCCGGACTTCGGGACAGCAATACCAAATCCCCCTGACAATAGTTTTGGATGTAGTTCTCGCAAAACCTCAACTCCGGACCTTCATGTTTGTTGCAGGAGTTCAGTGTCAGGAGTGAGAACAACAATAATATCAAGTTTTTTCGTGTCATAATCATACGTTTTTTAAGGACAATTGGTGTAAGTGACTATCAATTCCATATCGTAATACTTGTCGCTGGACGAACTCGTGTCCTCACCGTCATAACCGGCCTCCGGTCCGTTGCGCAGATCGAAAGCTCCGTAGTAATAATACCCGTTGGCTGTCCCTCCCCATCCGAAATTGCAATGGATCAAACGTTTGTCTAGAGCGTCTTTCTTGCGAAACAGGACTGGAGCGGCAAGAATTTTAGCCCGTATTGAAGTTCGACCTTATATTATGCTGTTCCTGTCGGCTATTTATTGCAACGCAGGATCGACCTCCGGCGTGCAGGTGACCGAGGCAGTCTTGACATCGCCCTCGACGGTCGTCCAGCGAAGTGTCAATGTATGCTCTTTTTCGAGCGTCGGGGCGCTGGTGAAAACAATCACGGGATATAATGTATCAGTGGAAAAATCGTTGACTTCACAACAGTAAATCATTTCCATATCCGCAGGCGTCAGCTCCGACATTAACTTTTTAATTACAGACAAATACTTCCTTTTGGATAGAAACGTATTGTCGTTTTTCCCGGGATATCCTTCGTGAATAAAATTGGCATAGGAATAAAGTCGCACAAGTAGAATATCATCCAGCAGACTACCGGCAGGATGCTCTTCGTCCCAATCGGCATTACTCACAACATGCAGCTCTCGGAAGTTATTAGCAAAAGCAGGGGTGCGAAGACAGAGATGGTCCGGAACCCATTGATTGAATGACGTATCATCGTTGCGTGTTGCTAATCGCAGAAACTCTTCCGGATCGGAGAACGAATCACACATGTTATTGTGTGAGTAATTCGGAGTTATGACAAATCCTGTTTGTAAATTTTGTGGCGGAACGGTAGGTTGTGTTCCAAAATACCCGGTTTGGAGCATTGGTAATTCTAAACCTCCGCTGTAATAAACTTCGATAAAGCATTGTCGAAATGAAGGGGCAGAAGATGTTTCGTGTTCGTTACATCCGCAGCACAACGGGATTATCAATAACAGGCAGATTATTTTTCCAATATTCATAATACTAACGTATAAGTAAATATACTTAAATCTTTGTAATATCTAGAAGCTGGAGTACCGGCATCCGAATCTTCCGGCATAACCGGACCTTTGCTCAAATCGAATATTCCATCGTAATAATATCCGTCTGCAACTCCTTCCCACCCGAAATTGCAATGGACAAGAGTTTGTCCGAAAGGTCCTCTTTGAGAAACAGTACCATTACGGTAATATGTTTTTATGTATCTTGTACGATAGAGCCATCCATCCAAATTCCAAAAATGTGCCTTTTTTTCGCCATTCTCTATATGAACTCCCCTCATAATGGTTGCTTTTTGTTGGTCATGTAACATATTTCGCACACAACTGTTCTTATATGTTTCGTAAGTGACATTTTTGGAGGGCATACGGATTAAAAAACCTTGTAAATCATAAGCATATGCCATGCTCTCTTCCAAGCCATATTCAGTGTCAATATCTATTCCCACAGCAGCGATTAGCATAGCCACTGCGTAACCTTCAGGACTTGGCATTCCATTTATTCCTGAAGATACAAGTTTTGGACTCAATATGGTTCGTCTTATCAAAGTCCAATCGATCGCAGTTTTTCCTATTGATTTCGGAGCGTATCCATAATTCCAATAATTCGATACCATTACTTGTGCGGCAGCAATGGCTCCGCAACCAGCAACAGGAGATTGTCCATGGACCAAAGGACAACAAACATTATACGGTGCCCCCTGCCCCCATTTTACCGGAATCAGCGGTCCTATCCTTTCTTGAACAACGAACGGAGTGTATTCCTCTCTTAAAACATTGCCTCCTAAATCCCCCGTGTGACGCCCGTCGTCGCTCATAGGTGCGACTCCTCCATCAGCATCTATATCGGCATTTTCGATTCCAATGATCGCGGCCTGTGCAACCATTTGCAGGGGGAATACCAATTCACCGTCCGCTTCGGCCTGCTCGGGAGTAACCGTTACGGCATACCGGAAATCTTCGGTCGTGAGGCTTCCTTCATCGACAACCGCATAGACCGGCTCCAACCGGTCGTCGGCCCCCAGAATGGCATAGCCCGCCTCGTTCTCGAAATTGACGATGTAGAGCAGATCCTCCACGTCGGCCGTGGCTTCGCTGCGGGTGACAGCGCCATCTTCCGCGGGAGTATCGATCTCTTCGAGGACGGATTGCAACTCTTCGAGAGCCTGTTCGACAGGGACTGCATGCGGATTTTCAGCAGTCGGAGGGTTTTCACCGAAAGGCCCCGGCTCCGCGCCCGGATCGGCCGTACAGCCAGCCACAGTCAGAACCCGAAAAATAGCGAAAAAAGTCCGAAATGTTTCATAACGGATTAATTTCAGGGTTTTCGGTCGAACCCTGTTCCGAGAGTTCTGAAAATTCCCGGAACAGGGCCGGAAGAAGTTTTCCTCCTGATCCGAAATTAAACATTTCTTTGTTGATTACCAAATAAAATACAATTTTATTTGCAATCAAATAAAACAAACCGCATTCGGGCTTCGTCGCGCACGTCGCGGTGGAAGATGCCCTTGACAGTCGCCGCCGTATCTTCCCGGCCCCGTTATTTCGCACTGCCGTAATGCCAGGTGACCGCCTGCCGGATGTCGGGATGGAGCGATTTGCCGACGGGACAGGTTTCGGCCGCGCCTTGCAGGATTTTCTTGTCTTTGTCGCTGTAATCGCCCGGCAGGTAGAAATCGAGCCGGATCTCGGCGATGCGGCGCGGTTCGGCGGCCATGACTTTCTGGATCTCCACACGCGTTCCCTTCAGGTCGATTTCGAGCCGACGAGCGGCTATCCCCATCAGGGTCAGCATACAACTTCCCAGAGCTGCAGCAACCATGTCCGTCGGAGAGATGTATTCGCCTTTGCCGTTGTTGTCGGTCGGAGCGTCAGTGATAACCCGGTTACCGGACTGGACGTGCGTGATTTCGGTCCGCAGATCGCCCAGATACAAAGTTTGAATCGTAGCCATTTCCTAAAATTTTTAAGTGAATGTTTCCTGATAAAGATAGTGAAATGTGAGGGCAATCGTGCGGACTTGCACCCAAAAGATTGCCAAACCGAATCCTATCTTCTGCAAAGATAGGGAAAGCCGAGAGAAAAATGGAAACTTGGGCCCAGTTTTCCGAGGCGCATCCTATCTAAGACTATGTCAAAGATGGGGAAAAGTGAGTGACAAGCCAAACTTGATCAGCATTTCTCCTCCTTGCGCGGCGAAATCCACGAGAGCCTTCTGCATCCGCTCCGATCGTCGGTCGGTCGAGCCAGCCCGAGCCGCATCTTGTAAAACCATCGTTTTTCGGAAAGTCCGGAAGACAGGTCCGCCATACCTGAAATTCCGTTCCGCCCGTTCCGCGTCCTCTCCGATCCGGGCAGCGACGGACAGCGGCACGCCCGGACCGGATATTTGCCCGGACCGGGAGACCGAAAGCGAAATAAATTTCGTACATTTGTCCTCCATAAGGACTTATGCTCGAAAAACTCGCAAAACAGACCGCCATATACGGCATCAGTACGATCGTCGTACGATTCCTGAACTACCTGCTGACACCCTATTTCACCCGGGTGTTCGACCCGGGCATTTACGGGATCACCGTGGACGTATATGCCCTGATTCCATTCGCTCTCGTGATCCTGACGATGGGAATGGAGTCGGGATACTTCCGTTTTGCAGCCAAAGCCGACGAAGCGGGCGGCGACGTGACGGCCGCCAAACGGCGATTGTTCGCTACCACATGGGGCATCACTTCCCTGGCAGCCCTGCTTTTTTTCGGGCTGGTAACCCTCTTCCGCACGACGGTTTCCGAGTGGATGGGAGCGGATTACGCCGCAAACCCCGACTTCGTAGTATGGGTCGCGGCGATCATTTTCCTCGACGTTTGCACGGCGATTCCCTTTGCACGCCTGCGGGAACAGGGACGGGCCCTGACCTATGTCGGGTTCAAGGCCTTCAGCGTCGTAATTACGGTAGTTTTGGCAGTGGCCTTCGGTCTTGCCGGCTTTTACGAAACATCGTTCGGCGTAGGCTGGGTCTTCGTGGGCAACCTGATCGCCAGCCTGCTCACCCTATTGGCAATTCTCACCACGACGAACCGCACTCTGCCCCGTATCGACGGCAAGTTGCTGCGGCGGGTGCTCGTCTATTCACTGCCGCTGATGGTCAGCGGCATCGCAGGCACGGCCAACGAATTCATATACCCCCAGATGATCAAGTACCTCGTACCGGAAGGTGCGATGGGCGAAGTGGGTATTTACGGAGCGATCGTCAAAATCGGTATGGTGCTCATGCTTTTCGTGCAGATGTACCGGTTGGCCGCCGAACCCTTCTTCCTGGCCGATTATAAAAAATCGGACTTTTTGCAGATGAATGCCGCAGCACTTAAATACTACGTGCTGGTGTCGATGTTCATATTCCTGGGAATCGCTTTTTTCCGGGATCTTTTCGGACTCATCGTCGGCAAGGATTTCCGCGAAGGAATCGGCATTTTACCGGTGGTGTTGGGTGCGAACGTCCTCAACGGCGTATGGCTCAATCTGTCGTTCTGGTACAAACGGGAGGAGCGAACCTCGCTGGCTATCGTGGTTACCTTTGTGGGCCTGATATTTACGATCGGATGCAGCCTCTCATTTATTCCCCGCTGGGGATACTACGGAGCAGCCTGGGCTCGTTTAGTCAGCGAAGCGGCGATGGTTGCGGTAAGTTTTTGGCTCAACCGCCGTTTTTATCCCATGCCTTACCAGACCGGACGGATTTTGGGATATGTGGCGTTGGCGCTGGTTCTATACGGCGTGAGTGTCGTCGTGGATGACCATGTCGCTCCGGCTGTACCCAGATATGCTTGCTACGCGGCCTTGTTGCTGCTCTACTTTTACTATGCCGTGCGGCGGGAGAAGATCGACCTTCGGGCACTGGTCCGTTCCGCAATGCACCGGGGCATAAATAACAACGAAAGATGAGTGAAAAATTGATTATATTGCTGCTCAGCGGCACGCTGCTCATGACCGGAGTCATGGCCCTTTCGTGGGAACCCGGCCGCGATCGCACGCTGACGCTGGGACTGGTTCTGGTGGCGATGCTATGCATCGCGGTCCGGCAGCGGCTCCGGCGGATGCAGCGGAACAGGGAGTAAAATGCGGTTTTCGGAGGTCATCGGTCAGCGGGAGTTGAAACGTCATCTGGTGCGCGGGGTCGATGCCGGACGGGTGAGCCACGCCCAGCTCTTCACGGGACGTCCCGGAGCCGGGGCTCTTCCGCTGGCATTGGCTTATGTACAGTACCTCAACTGTACGAACCGCCGCGACGGTGATTCGTGCGGCGAATGTCCCAACTGCCGGCAGATCGCCGGTCTGGCGCACCCCGACCTGCACTTCGTCTTCCCGGTCAATAAACAGGGTAAAAAATCGGGAGAAGCGGTTTTGAGCGACGACTTCATGCCGCTCTGGCGGCAGGTCGTCAGCGAGCGAAACGGTTATTTCTCGCCGCAGGAGTGGTACGACCGCCTCGACCTGGGCCGGACACTCAAAGGGGCGATTTCGGCCCGCGAAGCCGACGGTATCATCCGCAAGCTCTCGTTCAAGAGCTTTGCCGCCGAGTACAAGTGCGTGATCGTATGGCTTCCGGAAACGATGAACGAGGAGGCGGCCAACAAGATTCTGAAAATTCTCGAAGAGCCGTGGGAAAAGACGCTCTTCGTGCTGGTGAGCGAGCGTCCCGACTTGTTGCTGCCCACGATTCTGTCACGAACGCAGGAGGTGGTCGTACCCCGGCTGACCGATGAAGAGGTTCGTGCGGAGCTCGAACGCCGAGGGGAGCGCGATCCGGAGAAAATTCGTACCTTTACCCGGCTGGCTGCGGGCGACCTGATCGAACTGGAGCATCTGCTGCGCGGCGAAGGGAACGAACTCCGCAAAGACGATTTCGAATTTTTCTGTTCGCTCATGCGGTTGAGCTACAACGACAAGCACCTCGAACTGATGGCCTGGGCCGAAGAGGTGGCCCAACTTTCGCGGGAGCAGCAGCGGGCTTTCCTGACCGATGCGGTGCGTCTTTTGCGGGAGAGCTACCTGCTGCATGCGGGACTGGGCGAAATCTCCTGCCTGTGGGGTGAGGAGGCGAAGTTCTGCCGCAATTTCGCTCCGTTCATCGGAAACCAGAACATCGAATCGCTGGTCGCGGAGGCCGAATCGGCGATGGCCCAGATCCGGCAAAACGGGAACCCGACCATCGTGTTCACCCATTTCGCATTGAGCGTGAGTAAGATGATTAAAAAATTGTAATTATGGCAAGAGCGATCATACTGACCGGAGGAAACGTGGGCGACGTAAAGACCCGCCTGCAAAACGCACAGCGGCTGATCAACCAGCACGCCGGACCCGTCATGCGCTGTTCGCACCGTTACAAGAGCCGAGCATGGGGTTTCGATGCCGAAGAGGAGTTTTCCAACCAGGTCCTCGAGGTGGATACCGACCTGACGCCCGAACAGTTGCTCGACGCTTTACAGGCGATCGAGCGGGAACTGGGGCGCGACCGCGAGGCAGAACAGTCGCTCAAACAAAGGACCGGTGCCCGATATACGTCGCGCCCGATCGACATCGACATACTCTTCTACGACGACCGCGTGATTCGCACCGAGCGGCTGACCGTTCCCCATCCGTTGATCCAGGAGCGCGAATTCGTGCTCGTCCCCCTGTGCGAATGGATGCGCGACTACCGCCATCCGGTGTTGGGGAAAACGGTCGGAGAGCTGCTCGAAGAGCTGAAAAATCGGAATGAAACCCATGAAAAAGCATAAGTTCAAGATACTGACTTTCGTCGCGGTGGCCGCAGCCCTGGCGGGGACGGGATGTTTCAAGTCGATCGGTTACGAAACATTCTACGTGCTCCGGCCTTGGGCGCAGGAAGGTACCGTCAAGACCCCCATCCCCCGGGAAGATATGCTGGCCTATGCCTTCGACGCGGACACAACCGAATGGAGCGTGCTCTCTTACGAGGACGCCGTGGCCGGAATAATCACCTCCCGGAGAACCGGCGAGAAGCTGCGGCCGATCGCCCAGGGCGAGCCGTACGAGATCGACGGCAACGAAAACTGGCTGGCGATGCAGCTCAACGGCCCCCGGTTTCTCATCCTGGCCGTGGACCAGTCGAATCGGCTTTACGGATTCACCGAGCAGGCCATCGGGGAGAATCTTCCGCAGATGCACGTGAGCGTAACCTTTTACCCGAAAGAAAAAGGCAAACGTTTCCTGAAGGGCAAGTGGATCATGTGCAACGACTTTTATACGGAACCCGAGCCGGAACCGGATCCTGATCCTGAAAATCCCGACACGCCCGATAACCCGGACAATCCGAACAATCCGGGAACGGAAGACCCGAATCCCGACGATCCCGGTACGCCTGACGACCCGGATACCCCGGACACACCAGCTCCGGACGATCCCGATACGCCCGAAAATCCCGACACCCCGGAAAACCCGGATGTGCCCGATAATCCGAATCCGGACACTCCCGACGAACCGGCAGTTTCCGGCGCCCGCTCGTCCTTGTTTCGATAACAGAAAAACGATATGAAACGACAAAACCATAAAGCGATCGTCTGGCTTCGGGTCTGCGTCCTTGCGATGTTCTGCCCGGCGTTCCTGTGGCGCTGCGCGACCGTCATGAACCTCGAAGGCGGCCCGATCGACACCCTTCCCCCGGTGATCGTGTCGATGTTGCCGGACAACTTCACGACCAACTTCACCGCCAGGAAGATTTACGTCACTTTCGACGAATTCGTGCAGCTCAAGGACCAGCAAAAAGAGTTTTTCACGTCGCCCCAGATGAAGAAGAAACCCCAGCTTTCGATCCGGGGCCGGGGCATCCTGATCCAGATCAAGGATACGCTCAAGGAGAACACGACCTACGCGCTGAATTTCGGCAGTGCCGTGCGCGACAACAACGAGGGCAATCCGCTCTACTCGATGCGTTACGTCTTCTCGACCGGCCCGGAGGTGGATTCGATGGTCGTTTCGGGATATACGGCCGACAGCTACACGGCCGACAGCGTAGCCAAAAGTTTCATTTGCTTCTTTCCGGCCGATTCGGTGGAGGATGTTCCCGAATACGACTCGACGATGTTCAAATACCAGCCTGCGGTGATCGCCCGTGCGGAAACCAACGGTATTTTCATCGCCCAGAACCTCAAGCCGATTCCCTACCGGGTCTATGCCTTCGAAGATAAGAACAACAACCAGATTTACGAACCTTCGGTCGATCAGGTAGGCTTTCTCACGGGAACGTACAACCCCGCTGAGCTGCCCGACTTCGGCATCTGGTACGACTCGATCCGCCGCTACGTGACGGCCGACCCGCAGCTTTACTTCCGAATGTTTACCGACGAGGCTTTCGGTCGGCAATACCTGCGCGAATCGGAACGTCCGGTGCAGCACAAGGCGCTCCTCTATTTCAATGCGGGCCATCCCCGGATCGACAGCATCGTGTTCGACAGCATCCCTGCCGACCGCGTAATCATTGAGCCTCAATCACGCAACCGCGATACGATCGCGTTGTGGTTCGACGTTCCTTCGGCCAGTCTGCCCGATACCATCCGGGGAGAAATTACCTACATGAAGCACGACTCCCTCGACCGGCTGCTTCCCTCGACCGAGAAGTTGAAACTGGCCTGGCGGTATATCGAATCGAAAGAGGAGGCCAAAGAGCGAGAGCAGCTCGAAAAGGAGAAAGAGAAGACACTGGCTGCCGGCGAAGAGTGGGTCGAACCGGAGAAGCCGAGTACGTTTACCTACAAGTTTTCCACGACCGGTTCCGTTACCCCCGAAACCAAGCTGTACGTCGAATTCGACTACCCGCTGGTCCGGTTCGACTCGGCTGCCGTCGTGCTGACAGAACAGATGGAGAAGGAGGAACCGCGTCCGATCCGGATCCGATGGCAGCAGGATACGGCCAACATGCGGCGCTGGTGGCTGGATGTTCCCTGGCAATTGAAAAACAATTATGCCCTGACCATCCCCAAAGGAGCGTTGGCAGATGTGGCGGAGCAGCAAAACGATTCGATCGCAGTCAATTACACGGGTGTCGATCCCGAGAAATTCGCTACGTTCATCGTCAATGTGGTCGGTAAAAGCGACGAGGCGAGCTACATCGTGCAGTTGCTGAACGAATCGGGAAAACTCCTTCAGGAAAAAACCGGCGTGCACAGCGGAGTATGCCGTTTCAATTACGTACCGGCCGGCAACGTGAAGTTCCGCATCATCGAGGACATGAACGATAACGGTCGCTGGGACACGGGCAATCTGGTGGAACGGCGGCAGCCCGAGCGGGCCGAATACTATATGGACGATAAAAACATCGATACCTTCGCGGCGAAGGAGAACTGGGAAGTGGAGCTTACTATCGATATGAACAAGGTATTCGCGCCGGTAACGATGCAATCCCTCGCCGAGCTGCTCGAAAAACGCGAAGCCCTGCGCTTGCAAAAGGTGCTGGAAGAGCGGGCCAAGAATCCCAGGCGGAACACCAACAGCAATACCTCGAACACGACGAGCACCATGGGCGGAGGATTCAACAGCGGTATGAACACGATGATGAACGGATTGAGATGATGAGGCGTTTAGGAATGATATGCCTGTTCCTCGGAGCGGTGCTGTGCGGCGGCACAGCGGCGGCACAGCATACGCTGGGCGTAACGGGCGGTTACGGCTACGGCAATGCCCGGTTTTATCCCGACCAGGAAACCCGGGCGGTCTGGGGATGCTACACGGCGGGCGTAACGTGGCGCTATTACGGACCCCAGCGTTTCGTAGGCGGTTTCGGCATCGATTTCGAATATCTGCAACGGGGATTCTCGTTTCTTCAGAATCCGACCGAAGAGGACCCGGCCAAATACCAATGGTACACGCGCCGCGTCAAGTCGCTGATGCTGCCGATCGTCTGGCAGCCGCACATCTACCTGTTCAAAAACCGGATGCGCGTCTATCTCGATGCGGCGGTCTTTTTCTCCTACAACATCTCCTCGACATTCATCAACGAACAAGGTTCGACGGTATCTCCGGAGCAGTCCAAAGGTCCTTGGCGGGGAGAATATGATTTCAAAGTGGTCCGCGACAACCGGTGGGGGTACGGTCTGGCGGGCGGCGGCGGTGTCGCCGTACTGGTGAAGCAACTGGAGTTCAGCGTTCGGGTGCGTTACTACTTCGGCTATTCGGACCTGCTGCGCAATCACAACAAGTATGCGGGAAATACGACGGACGGCTACGAAAATCCATTCTATACTACCCCCCAGCGATCCCCGCTCGATAACCTGACCTTCAGCATCGGCGTCAGCTACCGTTTCAACAAGTCCGGTTTCACGGAGTGGAACAACCGTCCGCCCAAGCGGGACAAGAACAAGGAGGTTTTCAATTACAAAGGAGTCACAAAATAACCGAAATATGGAAACTACACGCCAGCAAAAGATCGCCAAACAGATTCAGCGCGACATGGCCGAAATCTTCCAGAAGGAGGGGGCCGAAATCGTACGGGGAGTGCTCGTGACGGTAACCGCCGTGCGGGTTTCGCCCGATTTTTCATACGCCAAGATCTACGTCAGCGTCTTTCCCTTCGAACAGAATGCCGCTGTCATGGCCACGCTGGAGCAGCACAATTGGTTCCTGCGCCGGGCATTGGGTCAGCGGATTCGGAACCAGCTCAAGACGGTCCCCGAAATCCAGTTCTTCCTGGACGATTCGCTGGAGTACATCGAGCAGATCGACCGGGCGATGCACCGCGAGGAGTAACCTGCGATCCGCCGAAGGCCGATGCTCACCCGATTCTTTGCCCGCCGCTATCTATTTTCACCGAAATCCCGTTCGGTGATCAACGTTATTGCGGGTGTGAGCGTTCTTTCGTTCGCCATGCCCGTTGCGGCGATGATCGTGCTGCTGTCCGTGCTGAACGGTTTCGGAGATTTCGCCAAGTCCATGTCTTCGGCCTTCGATGCCGATCTGACCGTTGCCCCCCGTGAAGGGCAGACCTTCGCATCTGCGGAAATCGACAGTCTGGCGCTGACCCGCGTGAAAGGGGTCGGGGTCGTTTCGTACCTGCTCGAACAGCAGGTTTTGCTCGAACGGGACGGTTTGCAGACGATGGCCACGTTGCGAGGCGTGGACGACCGTTATACAGAAGTGTTCCCGATCGAGGAAACGATCCCGCTGGGCAGTTGGAGCGTTCGCACGGGCGATCTCGACCGACTGGTGCTGGGACGCGACATGGCCCGCACGCTCGGAATCCGGTCTTTGGTCCGTGCCGAAGTCGCCGTCTATGCCCTGCGGCGCGGCAGTTTCTCGTCGTTGCTTCCCGTCGATGGATATTCGGTGCGGCGGCTCGACGTCGGAGGACTCTTCTTTCTCGATTTGGAAAGCGAGAATGAATACGCACTTACCTCCCTGCGTGCAGCCCAGGAACTTTTCGATCGTCCGGGACGCATATCGGCGATCTCGGTGCGCGTAGCCGACGGTGCGGACGCGGAAAAGGTCCGGCGTGAAATCGCCGGAATCGTCGGCGACGATTTCACGGTGCGCACCCGCGACGAGATGAACGCCCTCTTCTTCCGACTGGTTGCCTACGAGAAATGGGGCGTTTTCTTCATTTCGCTGCTGGTCCTGGTGCTCGCCTCGTTCTCGGTAGTCGGGACCCTCGTGATGCTGATGATCGAGAAACGGGACGATGTGGCCACGCTGCGTGCCCTGGGCGCCGATACGAAGCTCATTCGTTCGATCTTCGTCGGCGAAGGACTCCTGATCGGCGGTCTGGGGGCGTCGATAGGAGCCGTGCTGGGCGTAGGCTTCTGCCTGGCACAGCAACATTTCGGAATGATTCGCATCCCGGTCGATACGTTGTTGTTATACAGCTATCCCGTAGAGATGCGCTGGAGCGATTTGCTGATCGTTGCGGCGGCTTTCGGGGCGGTAATTCTGGCGATTTCGGAGCTGACCGTGCGGAGTGTGATGAAAAACAACAAACTATGATATGAAACGATTGATCCGTCTGTTTTGTCTGATCGCGGCGGCAACCGCCCTCGGTTCCTGCGCCCGGGACAAGGTGATCCCCGACGAGGAGCTGGCCCGGATTTTCCGGGATGCCTACCTCATCAACGCCTACGTTTCGGACCGGGGAGTGAAGCTCGACTCGCTCGAACTTTACGAACCGGTTTTCAGCCGTTACGGTTACACGGCCGAAGATGTCCGCTATACTATCGGCAACTTCTCACGGCGCAAAAGCGCCAAGCTGAGCGACGTGGTCGAACAATCCATCCGGCTGCTCGAAGAGGAGAGCGCCTACTACAAGTACGAAGTCGGCGTACTCGATACGATCGACAACGTGGCCCGTCGCCGTTTCACCCGCACGGTCTATTCCGACTCGCTGATCCGGGTCACCCGGATCAAGGACACCGCACGGCTTCGGGTTCGGATTCCCGACACACGTCCCGGCGAATACCGTGTGTCGTTCGACTACCTGATCGACTCGCTCGATGAGAACCTCGCGCCCCGTATGCGGGTATGGCTGGTGGAGGCCGACAGTTCCCGCAAGGGCGAATCCTCCTCGATCCTGCGGAAGTCGAGCCGGGAGCGTGTTTCCCGGATACTCCAGGCGGACAGTTCGGCCCGTTCGCTCGTACTCTCCCTGTACGGGACCCGCGAAAAGTTCAGGCGTCCCGACGTGACGATATACGACCTGAAAGTATCCTATACGCCCGAAACCGCAGAGGCCGTGGACAGCCTCTACATCGACCAGTTGGGTCTTAAAATCTTCGCCGATGAATTCTTCTCCGTCTTTTCGCCGGATAGCCTCCAACTACCTCTTCACGGGGAGGCATCTCGTTAAACACCCGCTGGTGACGGTTCGGGCCGACGGACGCATCGAATCCGTCGAAACGTGCGCCGCGCCGGACGGCAGACCCGGTGTCGAATTTTACGCGGGAGTCTTGGTTCCGGGACTTATCAATGTCCATTGCCACCTGGAACTCTCCTACCTGCGGGGCGCTATTGCCCAGGACGGCGGCTTCGCCGCTTTCGCCCGGTCGATGGGCCGGGTGCGGGGACAGTTCAGCGAACAGGAGCGGGCTGCGGCCATCGCTGCGGCCGACGCCCGGATGTGGGCGGAGGGGATGCAGGCCGTAGGCGATGTAGCCAACGGAGATTCGGCCTTTGCCGTAAAAGCCCGCAGCCGCCTGTCGTACCGTACTTTCGCCGAAGTCTTCGGGCTGCATACCGACTCGACGGACGAACAGCGGCGTCTGCTCCGCTATCCCGAAACTTCGCTGACCCCTCACTCGATCTACTCCGTGCAGGATGCCCTTTTCCGGGAGATCTGCGCGGAGGGCGACGAACCGCTTTCGATCCATTTCATGGAAACGCCGGCTGAAGCCGAACTCTTCGAACAGCGCGGCGAGTTGTGGGAGTGGTACCGAAAGGCGGGTTTTACGTGCGATTTCCTGCATTACGGCTCTCCGGCAAGGCGGATCGTGGAGAGCGTTCCGGCCGACCGGAGCGTTATTCTGATTCACAACTGCTGCGTGAATCAGCAAGATATCGATTTGATAATGAATCATTTCACGGCTCCGGTCTGGTGGTGCCTGTGTCCCGGCTCGAATCGTTACATTTCGCGGCTGGTTCCCCCGGTGGAATTGTTGCGCCGCAACGGGCTGAATATCTGCCTCGGAACCGATTCGCTGGCGTCCAATACGGCGCTTTCGCTGCTCGGCGAGATGCAGCATCTCGGGAAGATACCTCTTGCGGAACTCCTGACCTGGGCCGCACCGAACGGAGCGCGTGCACTGGGTTTTTCCGAGCTGGGCGAGGTCGCTGCGGGCAAACGGCCAGGGCTGGCGGTGCTGTCCGGACTGGATTACGACTCGATGACGCTCACGCCCGCATCGTGCATCGCACGGATTCTCTGATCGGGCGAATGCAGGCCTCTATTTCCGTCGGCAAACGCTCCGAATCAGACCGGGAAAAGGAGCGACTCCCGAAAAAAGACAATAACGATAAGGGACGGAATTCCTCCGTCCCTTATCGTTACTGTTCCCGTCGATTACAGCGGCAGGTACTTTTCGACCGTATCGCGCAGGTGATCGCCCTCGAGATGGGTGTAGATTTCGGTGGTCAGGATGCTCTCGTGCCCCAGCATCTCCTGCACCTGACGGATCGAAGCGCCCCCTTCGAGCAGATGCGTAGCGAACGAATGACGGAAGGTGTGGGGACTGATGTGCTTGTCGATTCCGGCCCGGTGAACGGCTTCGCGCAGGATCGTGAAGACCATCACACGGGTAAGCTGCGTCCCCCGGTTGTTGAGGAACACGACGTCCGATGCGGACGTTTTAGTCGCCCGATCGTCGAGGTAACGCTGAATCTTTTCACGAGCCGCCCCGCTGACCGGTACGAGGCGCTGTTTGTCGCCCTTGCCCGTCACGCGGATATACCCTTCTCCGAAGAAAAGGTCGCCCAACCGCAGCGAGGTGAGCTCCGAAACGCGCAGCCCGCACGAATAGAGGACTTCGAGCATCGCGCTGTCCCGCCGTCCCTTGACCGTAGAGGTATCTACGGCGGCAACGATGCGATCGATCTCTTCGACCGTAAGAATATCCGGAAGGTGACGGCCGAATTTGGGCGTATCGATGAACTGGGTCGGGGTAGAATCGATCACGTCGGTCAGCATCAGGTAATTGTAAAAGCTGCGGATACCGCTCAACGCCCGTGCCTGCGAGGTTTTCTCCCGTCCTTGATCGTACAAGAGGGCCAGGTAGCGCTCGATCATCGGAGCTTCGACCTTGCGGGGCGGCACGTCGTAGAACCGGAGGATGAAGTGGGCGAACTGACGCAGATCGCGCATGTAGGATTCGACGGTATTCTCCGAGAGCCGTTTTTCCAGTTTGATATAAACGCGGTAACTACGGCTGATTTCTTCCCATTTTTTGAGAGTTTCTGCCATTTTTATTTATCTTTGTAGAAGATAGGATACGCCTCGGAAAACTGCGAGCAAGCTCCCGTTTTCTTCTCGGCTTTCAAAGATAAGACGCAGCTCGGACAAGCTCGAACGACCGACGCCCGAAGCATACGCAGAGGACACTTGTGAACTCTGCCTGCAAGGAGGAGGGAAACAGAAAGTTAAGTTTGGCTTGCCGCTTGCCTATCATTATCTTTGCAGAAGATAAACTTCGCCCCGGCAAAGTCCGCATAAATTCGGCACTGCGCCCGGCCCAATTGTCTTCTCAGAGGCGAAGATACAAAAAAATTTTACATAATATTATTTCGAAAGACTTTTTGCCGGTTCTTTCGACCGAAAAACGATATACCGATATGGATTATGTGGAGTTGAACGTCCGGGTCACGGATCCCGAGTTGGCCGAAATTCTGACGGCCGAATTAGCCGAGCTGCCCTATGAGAGCTTCCAGACGGAGGGCGAGGTGCTGAAAGCCTACATCCCCCGCGAGCGGCTGGCGGACTGCATGCAGCAAACCGACGACCTGCTGGCCCGCTACGGCATCGCCGACCGGCGTTATATCGCCATCGAGTCCCAGAACTGGAACGCCTTGTGGGAACAGAATTTCACGCCGGTCGATGTCGATGGACGCATCCTGATCCGGGCGCCGTTCCACGCATCGCAACCCGGATACGAACTGGAAGTGGTCGTCATGCCCCGCATGGCTTTCGGCTCGGGACACCACGCAACGACCTGCCTGGTCGCGTCGGCGCTCTGCGATCTTTCGCTGACAGGAAAACGCGGACTCGACATGGGCTGCGGTACGGGCGTACTGGCCATCGTGGCCGCCAAACGGGGTGCCGCGACGGTCGATGCCGTCGATATCGACGAGTGGGCCGAGGCCAACTGCCGCGAAAACGCGGCGGCGAACGGACTGGCGGAGCGGATCGCTCCGATGCTGGGCGATGTAAGCCGCATCGCGGGCCGGAAGTACGATTTCATCGCGGCCAACATCAACCGCAATATCCTCACGATGGACATGCCGGCCTATGCCGAGGCGCTCGATACGGGCGGCGATCTGCTGATGAGCGGATTCCTGGAGGAGGATGTACCGGTCATCGAGGCTCGGGCTCGGGCCTGCGGGCTGGAGCCGGTCGAAGTGCGTAGGCGCGACGGCTGGGCGATGGTGCACGTAAAGAAAGCGTGAGGTGCCGGGAACGCTCAAGACATACAAGGCGCGGGGAATCGTGCTCAATTCGCTCAAGTACGGCGACAGCGCGATGGTCGTGCACCTGCTGACCGACGCGTTGGGGCGTCAGAGTTACATGGTGCAGGGTGTCCGCAGCAGTCGGGGACGGGGTTCGAAACTGGCGTTGTTCCAGCCGATGTTCGCCCTCGAATTCGAAGGGCTGACCTCTTCGCGGCAGCAGATGCACCGTTTTCGGGAGGTGCAGAGCGGAATCGTCCTGCAACGAATGCCTTTCGACGTGAGGCGCTCGACGATCGCCCTGTTCATGGCAGAGGTTTTGTACCGTCTTGTCAAGGAGAGCGAGCCTGACAGCCAGTTGTTCGATTTCGTGTGGGAGAGTATCGGGGCGCTGGACAGTATGGAAGAGGGCGTGGCCAATTTCCACCTCTGGTTTCTGGTGAATCTGAGCCGTTTCCTGGGATTTTATCCGGGAAACGAATATATGCCCGGCGCCTGGTTCGATGCCTGCGAAGGATCGTACACCGTGCAAAAGCCGCCGCATGCGACGGTAATGACCCCGGAGAACGCTCGTCTAATGAACGACTTCGTGGAGTGCGACGTACGTTGCCTGGCCGAAATAGGACTCAACCGTACACAGCGGAGCGCTTTTCTGGAGGCTTTGCTGGCCTACTACGGTTACCACCTGGACGCGATCCACGCCGTGCAGTCGGTCCGTATTCTGCAAGAGGTGTTCTGACCGGGAAACCGACATCAGAGGACAACGGACTTTTCCGGCAGGCGACGACGCAGAGCGCTTCTCCGGTGTACCGGGTGCGGAAGCAAAGGCGAACCGGAAGTTTTGCCGGGTACTGAAAAACGAAAGAAAACAGTTCAATGTTATGAAACGAATTTTCTACAGCCTGCTTTTCGCAGGCACCGTATGGACGGCTGCAAGTCAGAATCCGCCCGAAATCAAAACTCCGGACCGGAAAGCGGCCGAACGGATCGAGGAGTATTATCTGTCGAAGATGCTTCCGGATTCGATGTAGCTCAAAGCACCCTCCCTCTATCCGGCGGACTATTTCAGCCCTTCGACCACCATGACGCCGGTGATTTCGATGAGTTCGCTCATGGAGATCCGGACCAAATACGCGTTGCGCCGCATAGATATCGTTCCCTATAAAGTGCGCAGCGGCTGGTTCTCGATTTCCAACGGCCAGGCCCAGAACTGGAGTCCCTATCTGGACGGGCATCTCGACGCCCGGACCCTCTCGTTTCCCGTACCACGGTAACGACCCCGATCTTGCGTTGTGCGGCTGGTCATCGAGGACGACCGTACCGATTTTCAAACCGACATTCCGTTTCCCGGAGCGAATCTGCTCCGGGAAATTTTCGTTTCCAACTCCCGCATCCGCAAATTTGGGTATTTATGCGTAACGGATTCCGGCAAAAAAATCGCTTCTTTGCACACTTGTTAATGTGTAGTTTATGAAGAAAAGTTTGATTCGACAACTTAAAAGCGAAGACTGGGTGATCGTCGGGGCCGGCGCAGCGATTCTCCTGCTCGCCCTGCTGTTTCCCCGCTGGATGCCTGCGATGCCCAAAGACCTCTCCTCCGCCGGAAATTGGATGAGCGCCGGAGCGATGTTCCTCTTCCTGCTGGTTTTGACGGGTGTCTGTCAGCGGATATTGGGCCGTCCGCTGCGTCGTTTCGCCGTTTCGCTGCTCGCCATTTTCGGCGTGGCTCTGCTGTCGCAAGCCGTGGCTTCGATCCCCGCAATTAAACGACTGGGCTTCGAGGCGGTTTTCTTTTCGGTGATCTTCGGCCTGGTCATCAGTAACTTTTTCCGGGTGCCCGAGTGGTTGAAACCGGCGATCCAGAGCGAGTTTTACATCAAGATCGGTATCGTCTGCCTGGGTGCGACGATCCTCTTCGGCGAAGTGCTCCAATCGGGCGTTTACGCGCTGATCCAGGCTTTCATCGTCGTCTTTACGGTGTGGTACTTCGCCTTCTGGCTGGCCCGGCGGATGCGTGTGGACGAGGAAACCTCGACGATGCTCGCCAGCTCGGTCAGCATCTGCGGCGTTTCGGCCGCCATCGCCACCTGCGGCGTAATCCGGGGCGACAACAAGAAACTCTCCTACATCATTTCGCTGGTGCTGGTCTGCGCCGTGCCGATGATGTACGTGATGCCCTGGCTGGCCGGTCTGCTGCTGCCGACTGTGGTGGCGAACCCCGAAACCGTGCAGGAAGTCGCAGGCGCCTGGATGGGCGGAACGATCGATACGACGGGTGCGGTCGTAGCGTCGGGTGCTCTGCTGGGTGAAACGGCCGAACAGACGGCCATCATCGTCAAGTCGTCGCAGAACGTCCTGCTGGGTATCGCGGCGTTCGTCATTTCGCTGTATTGGTCTTACAAGGGACAGAAGAAACGTCAGCGCCCCAGCGTGCGGGTGATCTGGGAGCGCTTCCCGAAATTCGTGGTGGGTTTCGTCGCGGTATCGCTCCTCTTCAGCCTCTTCTTCGCCGGCAACGAAGCCGCGCCGGCCCGCACTTCGGCCAAGATGTTCAGCAATACGCTCTTCAACATCGCGTTCGTCTGCATCGGCCTCGAAACCCGTTTCCGGGATATTTTCTCGAAGGAAAACCGCCGCACGTTCTGGGCTTTCATGACGGCCCAGATGTTCAACATCGTAGTCACGCTGATCGTGGCCTACCTGTTGTTCGGCGTACTGAAACCCTATCTGAATTAGGATCGGGGAATCCGAAAGGTACAGCAATCGGCACTCTTTTGGGAGTGCCGATTTCGTTGCCGGGCTATCGTTTGCGGCGGAAGAAGTAGCTTTTCTGCCTGCGTTTCTCCTCCTGCGAGCGGGCGACATAGACCTTTTCGCCCGTATAGGGGTTTTCGCCCGTGTAGAACATCACCGACGAAAAGGTCATCGGTGTAGGGGTCAGATCCTGCACCTGCTCCAGGTCGAAGTGGAGTTTGCCCAACACCTTGTCCGCCAGCGAGCGCATGTCGCGCTCCGTGCATCCCGGGTGCGAGGAGATGAAATAGGGAATCAGCTGGTACGGCAGCCCTTCGCGGCGGCAGATCCGGTTGAAATCGGCGTTGAGCCGTTCGAACATCACGAACGGCGGCTTGCGCATCAGTTTCAGCACGGCATCCTCGGTATGTTCCGGCGCCACTTTGAGGCGGCCCGACGTATGATGACGGATGACCGTATCGAGGTAATCGCTGCCGTCGAACAGGTCGTAGCGGATACCGCTGCCGATAAAAGCCTTCTTGACCCCCTTGACCGCCCGCACTTTGGCATAGAGATCGAGCAACGGACGATGGTCGTTATCGAGGTTGGGGCACATCTTCGGATGCAGGCACGACGGACGGCGGCATTTGCTGCACAGCTCCCGGTCGCGGCCGCCCATGCGGTACATGTTGGCCGAAGGCGCTCCGATGTCCGAAAGGTAACCCCGGAAATCGGGCATGCGGGTCACCCGCTCTACTTCGCGAAGGATGGATTTTTCGCTGCGCGAAGTGATGAACTTGCCCTGGTGGGCCGATATGGTGCAGAAGGAGCAGCCGCCGAAACAACCCCGATGGATATTGACCGAGTGCTTGATCATCTCCCAGGCCGGAATGTCGCCACGACCCCGGTAGCGGGGGTGCGGCGCCCGCTCGTACGGCAGATCGAACGAATGATCCAGCTCCTCGGTCGTAAGCGTCGCGTTGGGCGGCGTGATGACCGCATAGCGGTCGCCGACACCTTCGACGAGCGTTTCGTCCGGTTCCATCAGGTTGCTCAAGGTTTCGATGCGGGTGAAGTTCTTCCCAAAGGCCCGCTTGTCGGCCACGCACTCCTCGTAGGAGTGCAGGCGGATCGTTCGGGTGGGATCGAGCCGCTCCACATAGCTGCGGTCGGCCATGAATCCCACCTGTCGGATATTTCGCAACAACTTGGCGTTGAATCCGTTGTTCATCGCCCGCGCCACCTGTTGAATCACCCGCTCGCCCATGCCGTAGATCAAAAGGTCGGCCCCGCTGTCGGCGAGGATCGAGGGATGGAGCGAATCGCTCCAGTAGTCGTAGTGGGTCAGGCGGCGCAATGAAGCCTCGATACCGCCGATGACCACCGGCGTACGCGGAAAGAGCCGCTTGAGAATCTGCGTATAGGTTTTGACCGCATAGTCGGGGCGGAATCCTGCTTTCCCGCCGGGCGTGTAGGCATCGTTGCTGCGCAACCGGATGTTGGCGGTATAGTGGTTCACCATCGAATCCATCGCCCCGGCCGTCACGCCGAAGAAGAGGCGCGGAGTGCCGAGCTTGGTGAAATCCCGCAGGTCGTCCCGCCAGTTGGGCTGGGGCACAATCGCCACACGATACCCTTCGGCTTCGAGCAGACGGCCCACGACGGCCGCGCCGAACGACGGGTGGTCGATGTAGGCATCGCCCGTGAAGAGGATCACGTCGAGTTGATCCCAGCCGCGTGCGCGGACTTCCTTGAGGGTAGTGGGCAGAAACATTTCAATCTCGATTTTTATTCTTCCGCAAGCCCCGCAGCGGCATAGGCGTCCCACTTAGCCAACACGGTACGGAAATCTTCCGGCAGTTCGCTTTCGAAATAGACCTGTTCGCCCGTAGTAGGATGCTGGAAGCCGAGGCTTTTGGCATGGAGTGCCTGCCGGGGCATCGCGGCGAAACAATTTTCGATAAACTGTTTGTATTTGTTGAAGGTCGTACCTTTGAGGATACGGTCGCCGCCGTACCGTTCGTCGCCGAACAGGGGGTGTCCCTTCCACTGCATGTGGACGCGGATCTGGTGTGTGCGGCCCGTTTCGAGGCGACATTCAATGAGGGTTACGTAACCGTAGCGCTTCAGCACCCGGTAGTGGGTCACGGCGTGCTTGCCGTCCGAGCCGTCTTCGAAGACCCACATCTTCTGCCGGTCTTTGGGGCTGCGGCCGATGTTGCCGGTAATGGTGCCTTCGTCCTCCTCGAAATTTCCCCACACCAGCGCCACATACCGCCGCGTGATCGTATGGTCGAAGAACTGTTTGGCGAGCCGAGCGTGCGCCCGCTCGTTTTTGGCGATCACCAGCAGCCCCGAGGTGTTCTTGTCGATGCGGTGCACCAGTCCGGCCCGCATATCGCCCTCCTGGAACAGGGGCAGATTCTGCAAATGGTATGTCAGGGCGTTCACGAGCGTTGCGGAGTAGTTGCCGTGACCGGGATGGACGACCATGCCCGCAGGCTTGTTGACCAGCAGCAGGTCGTCGTCCTCGTAGGGAATTTCGAGCGGGATGTTTTCGGGAATGATCTCGATTTCGCGCTTGGGATAGGGCATCACCAGCGAGATACGGTCGCCGGGTTTGACCTTGTAGCTCGACTTCGCGGGTTTGCCATTGACCAGGATATTGCCTGCGTCGGCAGCCGTCTGGATGCGGTTGCGCGAACAACGCTCCATGTGGATCGTCAGGAACTTGTCCAACCGCAGCGGGCTTTGCCCCCGGTCGGCCGTGATGCTGTAATGTTCGTACAGCTCGTCCTGCTCGCCGGCAGCGTCGTCCTCGAGTTCGTCCGGATCGGGTATGTATTGCGATTCGCTCATCGGACGTGTGCGTTATTGGAAAAATTCGTCTTCCGCTGTCTCTTCGTCCGGGAAAAGCCCGTCGTCGATGACCGGCTCCGCTTCGACGGGACGGTTGGCCAGACTGTCCAGACGAACACGGGCCAGCGAATCGGCCGTTTCAGCGTCGAGGCGGCGCAGCTCTTCGGCGGCTTTTATCATCTCCTTATCGGCCGCAGCGCTCTGGGCGGTGACTTTGGCAGCATCGAGGGTCAGCTTCAGATCGACCTTCGCACCCAGCCGGGCACGGCTGCCGGCCGAAGGCGTCTGCAGATAAACCCGGGCTTCCCGCTGGTTCAGCAGGTTGATTCCCTCGTCGAAGGAGATCTTGCCGATGTTGAGCCCCAGCTCCCACAAACGGCTTTTGGCCTGTTGGAGGTGAAGCCCCACGGTCTTCGGCACGAGTGTCGAAACGGAACCGCTCTCCCCGACGTAAAGGGTGACGCCGCTGCCCGCTTCGAGCTGTACGCGGCTTTTCTCCGAGATCCGCTTGCCGTCGGCGTACTCTTCGAGCACGTAATTGGTCGCCAGGTCGGGACGATAGACGATCTGTTCGATCCCCAGGCCGGCCACTTCGAGCATATTCTTGGCCTGGCGCAGCGAACGGCCGGCGACATAGGGCACCGTCACCATCTTCTGCCGGTAGGAGTTGATCGTGACATAGACCGTTCGTCCGGGTTTGACCCCGACGCCCTTTTCCGGGAGTTGGTCCAGTACTACACCCCCGTCGTAGGCAGGCACATACAGCGAGTCGTTGACGATGATTTCCAACCCCTGACGGCGGGCCTCCCCGAGAGCCTCCTCGAGCGGAATGCCTGTCAGGTCGGGGACCGTACGGTGCGCACTGTGGCGCGTGCCCAGCAACAGCAGCAGGTGAGTTGTGACGCCCAGCACGAGCAGCACGCAGACGATGATGAAAAGGTGTTTCAGGAAAGGATGCTCACTGACTTTCGCCCAATATTTTTTCAGTTGTTCCAGCATGGTATTGTTCTGTCGTTTATGTTCGGGGATCGGAACTGCCTGGCGGTGGTACGTACCGATCCGTTTCGTCTGTTTCAGGGTATCTCGTTATCCGATCTCGCGGTAAAAGGTGTCGCGTTCGACGGCCCGGTAGCCGGCTGCCGCGACGATGCGGCGCATCTCCTCCGTGGTCATCGCCGGGCGCTGGTCGTCGGCTCCGGCCATCGAGTAGATTTTGGTCGTATCGTCGATCGTGCCGTCGATGTCGTCCGCACCGAAAGCCAGAGCCAGCTCCGTAGTCGCTTTGCCGTACATCACCCAGTAAGCCTTGATGTGGGGAATATTATCCAGGTAGATACGGCTCATGGCCAGCATCCGCAGGTCCTCGGTCACGGAAACCTCGCCGATTTCCGACATGCGGTTGCCGAAATTGCGGTATTTGAGCGGGATGAAGGCGTTGAAGCCGCCCGTCAGATCCTGCTGGCTGCGCAGCCGATCGAGGTGGTCGATGCGGTGTTCGACGCACTCGATATGGCCGTAGAGGATCGTAGCGTTGGTCGGGATCCCCAGCCGGTGTGCGGCGGCATGCACCTCGAACCACTCCGCAGTCGAGCCCTTATCGGGACAGATGCGGGCACGCAGCTCCTCGTCGAAAATTTCGGCACCCCCGCCCGGTATCGCCTCCATCCCGGCGCTGCGGAGCAGACGCAACCCTTCGTCGATAGTCAGCCCCGCTTTGCGGATCATGTAGGAGAGCTCGATGGCAGTGAAGGCCTTGACGGTCGCTTCGGGCAGGATCGCCTTCACGCGGCGGATCATCTCGACGTAATAGTACAAATCGTGCTCGGGATGCACGCCTCCGACGATATGCACTTCGGTTACGCCCTGTCCGGCGTGGTCGCGGGCGATCCGTTCGACCTCTTCCAGGGAGTAATCCCACGCCTCGGGACTTCCCTTCGGACGGCGGTAGGAACAAAAATTACAGTTGAACACGCACAGGTTCGTGGGTTCGATGTGGAAATTGCGGTTGAAATAGACCTTGTCGCCGCTCACGCGCTCCTTGCTCCGGGCGGCCAGCTCGCCCAACAGCCAAAGCGGAGCTTCGTGCCAGAGCACGAGGGCTTCGGCAGGGGCGATCCGCTCGTCGGAGCGGACCTTGCGGACGATATCTTCGAGTTGCGGGGACATTATTTCGGTGCTTTGCGATAAAGATAAACAGCGATACAGAGGTAAAGTATGTTCGGTATCCAGACAGCGATCCAGGGCGGCAGCGTACCGCTCTTGGCAAACTCCTCGAAGAAGCGGATGAAGAGGATATACGAGAAGCAAAGGGCAATGCCGATGCCGATGTGGAGTCCCGTGCCGCCCCGCACCTTGCGCGAGGAGAGCGAAACACCGATGAGTGTCAGAATGAACGTACCGACAGGATAGGCGTAACGGGCGTGTTGTTCGACCTGAATGATGTTGATCGAGTCGGAACCCTTGCTTCGCTGCTGTTCGAGGAACTGGTTCAGTTCCACTATATTCATTGTTTTTATCAACTGGTCAGTGCGTCCCAATTCATTGACATCCAGATTAATGAGTGTGTCCAGATTGCGGTGTTGCGTGAAAGTTTCCACACCGAGCGAATCGAACGTGCGGGTGGTATATCGTCGGGCCGACCACCGCTTGGTTTCGGGATTGAACCTCACCTCTGCGGCTTCGAGCGATGCGGTCATCGCTCCCGATTCGTACTCTTCCAGGCTGAAGAACGAAGCCTGGTTCGATTCCTTGGAGTAGTTGCGGATATAGGCGAACGTACCGGGTTCGATCTGACGGTAGATATTTTTATCGTATTGGAAACGCGCCTTGCGCGGGATGTATTGGTTCTCGAAAGCCACGCAGCTGCGCTGCGACACCGGAATCAACCAGAGGTTCAACCCCAGAGAGAGCGAAGCGATGATGAGCGCCCCCAGGAAATAGGGCCACATCAGCCGCCGGAAACTCATGCCGCCCGAAAGCATAGCCACGATCTCGGTCTGATAGGCCATTTTCGAGGTGAAGAAAATGACGGCGATGAAGGTGAACAGTCCGCTGAACTGGTTGATGAAGAACGGGATGAAATTCAGGTAATAGTCGAAAATGATCGCCTTGAGCGGCGCTTTCGTTTCCGTAAAGTTGTCGATCTTCTCCACGTAGTCGAAGATCACCACGACCACGATGATCATCGCGATAGCGAAGAAGTAGGTGCTCAAGAACTTGCCGAGGATATACCGGTCGAGGATCTTGAATCCGGGGAAGCGGAAATGCGGGAGCTTTCGTTTCATCGTGGTTCGAGTGTTACAGCCTGCGGCCGAGTTTGGCGACCATCTGCTCCTTCCAGGGTGTGAAATCCCCGGCCCCGATGTGTCGGCGGGCCTCGGTGACCAGCCGCAGGTAGAATGCGATGTTGTGCAGCGAAGCGATCTGCGCACCGAGCATCTCCTGGCAGATCGTCAGATGATGCAGGTAGGCTTTCGTATAGACGTGATCGACGAAGGCGGTGCCTTCGGGATCGATCGGGGAGAAGTCGTCCTCCCATTTCTTGTTGCGGATATTGATCGTGCCTTCCGAAGTGAAAATCTGTCCGTTACGTCCGTTGCGCGTGGGCATCACGCAGTCGAACATATCGACACCCCGGGCGATTCCTTCGAGGATGTTGATCGGCGTGCCGACCCCCATTAGGTAGCGGGGGCGGTCTTCGGGCAGGATGGCATTCACCACCTCGATCATCTCGTACATCACGTCGGTCGGCTCGCCTACGGCAAGACCGCCGATGGCATAGCCGTCCGCGTCGTACTGTTTGACATTTTCGGCCGCCCGCGCCCGCAGGTCGGGATAGGTACAGCCCTGTACGATGGGGAACAGCGCTTGGTAATGGCCGTATTTTGGGGAAGTCTGGCGGTAACGGTTGAAACAACGGTCAAGCCAGCGCTCGGTCAGGGCGAGCGACTTGGCGGCATAATCACGCGGCGAGTCGCCCGGCGGGCACTCGTCGAAGGCCATCATGATATCGGCGCCGATCGTACGCTCCGTGTCGATCACGCTTTCGGGCGTGAACAGATGGCGCGAACCGTCGATGTGGGACTGGAAATGGCATCCTTCCTCCTTGAGCTTGCGGCAGCCCGCTAGCGAGAAGACCTGAAAGCCGCCGCTGTCGGTGAGCATCGGCCCGTCCCAGGTCGAGAAGCGGTGCACGCCGCCCGCCCGCTCGAGAATATCCATACCGGGACGCAGATAAAGGTGATAGGTGTTGGCCAGGATGATCTGGGCCCGGGCTTCGTCTCGCACGTCGCGGTGAAAGATGCCCTTGACGGTTGCCGCCGTACCTACGGGCATAAAGATCGGGGTCTTCACCACGCCGTGATCGGTCTGCAATTCGCCCGCCCGCGCCTGCGAAGAGGGGTCTTTATGTTGGAGCGTAAATTTCATAGATGTCTATATAACGTACAAAAGTACGTAAAACTATTTATAATTCATAAAAAATGGTCGCAACAGTGTGCATCGCGGTCATGTCGCGGCCGGTCGGTGCGGCGGGAGGAAAGGATGGTGAAAAGTCGGCGCGAAATAACGGGGCCGGGAATATACGGCGGCGACTGTCAAGGGCATCTTTCACCGCGACGTGCGCGACGAAGCCCGAATGCGGTTTGTTTTATTTGATTGCAAATAAAAATTGTAATTTATTTGGCAATTAAGAAATAAATGTTTAATTTCGGATTAGGAGGAAAACTTCTTCCGGTCCTGTTCCGGGAATTTTCAGCAACTCCCGGAACAGGGTTCGACCGAAAACCCTGAAATTAATCCGTTATGAAACATTTCAGACTTTTTTCACTGTTCTTCGGTTGCTGGCTATTAGCTAGTTGTACGGCCGATCCGGGCACGGAGCCGGGGCCTTTCGGTGAAAACCCTCCGACTGCTGAAAAGCCGCATGCGGTCCCTGTCGAACAGGCTCTCGAAGAGTTGCAATCCGTCCTCGAAGAGATCGATATTCCCGCGGAAGATGGCGCTGTCACCCGCAGCGGCGGCATACGGCGTGTGAAAAACGTGACGACGGTTTCTCCCGAAGCGTTAAGTCCCGGCGGTACCCGCAGCGAAGCCACGGCCGACGTGGAGGATCTGCTCTACATCGTCAATTTCGAGAACGAGGCGGGCTATGCCATTCTGGGGGCCGACGACCGGTTGGAGCCGGTCTATGCGGTCGTCGATGAAGGAAGCCTCACGACCGAAGAGTTCCGGTATGCCGTAACCATAACCGATGAACAGGCACAAGCCGACGGAAAATTCGTTTTCCCGCTGCAATTGGTTGCACAGGCTGCGATCATCGGAATCGAAAACGCCGATACAGATGCTGATGGAGGAGTCGCACCTATGAGCGACGACGGACGTCACACGGGGGATTTAGGCGGCGATGTTTTAAGACGAGAATATGTTTATGTCACTCAAGAAAAAGTCGGACCACTGATCCCGGTGAAATGGGGACAAGGGTATCCTTTTAATGCAAGTGTCACACAAATCAATGGAAAATGTTGTTGGGCAGGATGTTCGGCTATTGCTGTGGCACAGGTTTTAGTATCAAATTATTGGCATTATGGTTCTGTAGTCGGGTCGATCAAAGGAACTCCGATCGATTGGACATTGATCAGACGTGCGATTCAGAATCCTAATCTTCTTATAGCCACAGAAGGAAAACCGTCCACTCTTACTCCTGAAGCCAAAGCTGTGTCTATGTTAATATACGCAATCGGCGTTGTCCTGAATATGGATTATGGTTTGGATGGAAGTTCTGCGAGTCTAAAAGATTCTCGAGATGGTTTGACTTATGTCCTTTATAAGGGAGTAAATGATCACACTTACCGTGATAGTTATGTACGTACGATGATGTTGGATCGAAAAAAAACAACTATAGTAAGAGGACATTCTAGTACTGGCAGAAAACTTAATCATCAGTGGAATATAGATGGTTGGTTATATCGAATGCGTTATATAAAAACTTATTATCGTAACGGTACTACATCAATCTCTTCAAAGGAGCAGGTTCCACAAACGCTTATTCATTGTAATTTCGGATGGAATGGACTATGTAACGGTTATTATTTTAGCGGTAGTTTTAACACGACGACAAAGCCTGTTGATCAGGAAAGTGGGATAGATAATGTAGAAGGTACCCAAGATGGAAATTACACTGACGATTTGCGAATGATTACTTATACGGAAATACCTTAAAATCTCCTATTATGAAACGAATCAAATATTTGGGCGTGCTGTTGTCGATCGTTACATTATGTGTCGCCTGCGAAAAATCGGAAAAGGATGGACTAGGTGGGTTCCATAAAAATTTTGTCGAATTGTATGTCGATGGGCAGATCATGTTGACTGAATTTCAAAACGAATGTTCGGGGGATGCACATAGGTTATCGAAAAAACAGATTGCGGGATTTGTCATATGCATACCATCTCCCAAAATGTATTTTTTTTACGGACCAGACATCGAAAAATTCAACCGATGGGCTGCAAGAAACAACGATATTGATTTTAATCAGGTATTAGCTAACGGTGCTTTACCTATGGTCGCCACTTTTGCCGATAATTTCAGTAAAATGGTCGTTACAAGCAATGCCGACTGGGATGAAGCACATCCCGCCGGGACATCGCTCGACGATGTTTTGCAGGTGCGCATCAACTCTTCCTCCGATTTCGTACACGACGGTTACGATATGGGAGAATATAAGTATGAATTTCTGCAAAATTACGATTATCTCAAAACCATCGAAAAGCGTCCGTCGGAGTTGACTGCTGCCGACATGAAAATGGTTTACTATTCATTGACAGATTTCAGTTCACAGACAAAATCCCCTGTAATCGTCTTCACCAGTGCCCCGACGCTCGAAAAAGAGCATACGCTGACGCTTCGCTGGACGACCGTCGAGGGCGATGTCAAGACTGCCTCGGTCACCTGCACGCCGGAGGTCGATCCTGCGTTGCAATAAATAGCCGACAGGAACAGCATAATATAAGGTCGAACTTCAATACGGGCTAAAATTCTTGCCGCTCCAGTCCTGTTTCGCAAGAAAGACGCTCTAGACAAACGTTTGATCCATTGCAATTTCGGATGGGGAGGGACAGCCAACGGGTATTATTACTACGGAGCTTTCGATCTGCGCAACGGACCGGAGGCCGGTCGGTGCGGCGGGAGGGAAGGATGGTGAAAAGTCGGCGCGAAAATGCGACGGAAGGCGGGACGCCCTTGCCCGGTCGGTTTTGTCGTATATATCCAAACCGACAAAAGATTTTTCGCTCGATTTCACATTGCAAAAGTTTGAATATTCAAAAATAATTGCACGATTTTTGTTTTTTTAATAAAAACATCTCTGAATTTGTCATTTTATTCGCTTTAACCCTAATTTGATATGAAAAACATGAAGTATTTGTCGCTACTGGCAATTTTAGGGTTGCTTGTCGGCTGTACCAGTGACTTGACCACAGAGGAAGTCCCCCAACCTCCGTCCGTCCCCGAGCAGAAAATCTCGCACGTCGTCCCCGTCGAACAAGCCCTTGAGGATTTGCAAGGCCTTCTCGAGGCGATCGACGCTCCGGCGGAAGACGGCGCTGTCACCCGCAGCGGCGGCATACGGCGTGTGAAAAACGTGACGACGGTTTCTCCCGAAGCGTTAAGTCCCGGCGGTACCCGCAGCGAAGCCACGGCCGACGTGGAGGATCTGCTCTACATCGTCAATTTCGAGAACGAGGCGGGCTATGCCATTCTGGGGGCCGACGACCGGTTGGAGCCGGTCTATGCGGTCGTCGATGAAGGAAGCCTCACGACCGAAGAGTTCCGGTATGCCGTAACGGTTACTCCCGAACAGGCCGAAGCGGACGGTGAGTTGGTATTCCCCCTGCAAATGGTTGCACAGGCCGCGATCGGAGGTGTCGATACCGGCGGTGGCGGAAACGGCATCGTCGGAGGCCCTATTACCGATATAGAACATTGGTGGCCGGAAGGACAACAACCTGTCGGTATTGACTATGAACCTTGGGAAACCAAAGAACAATCAGGCATTCTCCTCAAAACCCGATGGAACCAAACCAAACCATATAATTATTTATGCCCAATTGAAAATGGCAAAAACTGTTTTGCCGGATGTGTCCCGGTAGCAGTTGCACAAATTTTAGTTTTCAACGCTTTAAATTATAATAAAAAATTTTATCAAATAGGAGATCAGCTTTTGAATGAAGCCATGTGGCTTAATATCGAAGAAGCGGTAACACATCCCCAGTTAGTGAAACCTGTTGTAAGTGGGGAATCCATGAATGCCCAAACATGGGCTGTAGCCTATTTCATCAATAAAATGGGAGAGGCAGTTGGTGTGAAATACCACAGTGACGACGGAGGTTCTCCCGCCCCAACGAAAAACGTAGTGAAGTTACTCCAATATTTGGGTGACATAGGATTAGGCTATTCAAATATAGCTTTATCGCCTATAACTACCGACAAAGTTCGGGATATGATTTTCGTGAAAAAACTTCCATTTTATTATTCCGGGAAGAGCAGTACTAATAGTCACGCATGGGTATTGGACGGTTGGTTGCTCCGTGAAAGACGCGTGATAACCAGATATGCTTTTTTGCCTACTCAATACCACACAGAGTCGAAAGAATTTGTGCATGCCAATTTCGGCTGGGGAGGACAAAAAGACGGATACTATACATTCAATGCGTTCTATACAGACAGGGGACCTGTCAGCCCGCAGTCAATAGAAGACAGAGATTACGATCATGATTTTTCGGCCGTCACTTATAATTTGAGCAAATGAAAAAGTTATTGATTTATATTTTTTTGAGTAGTCTGGTTGGTTGCAACGAACCGGAGGAGTGGATTGGAAATGGATCCGGCTATTCGAAATATCTCGTTCAAAATTATGTGGACGGGAGCTATGTTTTATACGGCATGCTGGCTGAAAAACCATCGACGCTCTATTCCATGTCCGGATTTCAGGTACTTCTGGAGGATCCGGTGTACTATCAGACACCGGAACAGGAGGGGGCGCAGCATACCGACGATTTTCTTCGAATCGCAGAGCGCAATCACGATACGGAATACAACAATCTGAAGTCGCTTCCATGGTCGGATTTGACCGCATTCGCAGACAATTTCACCGGCATAAAAGTTACCAGCGACAAAGATTGGAGCGCCAAATACCCGGCAGGATCGCCGTTGAACGATAAAATGGGAGTTCGGTATGTAAGCTATGCCGAATACATAGAGAACGATTATCATTCTTATTCCGATCTTGGGAAAGAAATTCTATTTCTATACAACAAACCGTTGTCGGCTTTGCAACCCGACGATCTGCGGGTGGTCGAATACACTCTTTCCTCCTTGTCGATTTACTCGTTTATACTTTATTTTACGTCGGTTCCCGACAATCCGGGCGAAGTGCATACTTTTACGGTGGAGTTCACCACTTCGGATGGCACGGTCAAGACCGCCTCGATAACCTGCACGCCGGAGGTCGATCCTGCGTTGCAATAGCCGGCAGCACAAATTCGGGTAATTGTAAAATAGCCGATCCGCAGTGGATCGGCTATTTGTCTTGTCATATCCGTACTTTATTTCTCCCCGGTTTCGGGAACGACTTTCTGAAAAGGTAAAAAACACCCCGACCGACGAAAATGAAGCCGAAGTCGAAGCGGACTGTCTTTATAACCACTTCTTGAATCGGAAGAACCAGATCGTAAGCCCCGAACAGAGCAACATCAAGCCGATGGCAAACAGGTAGCCGTATTTCCAGTGCAGCTCGGGCATGATCGAAAAGTTCATGCCATAAATACTTGCGATCAACGTCGCGGGCATGAAAACCACAGCAGCCACCGAGAAGATCTTTACGATCTCGTTCTGCTCGATATTGATAAGACCCAGTGCCGCATCCTGGATATAGTCCAGACGCTGAAAACTGAAATCGGCATGGTTGATGAGCGAATTCACGTCCTTGATCATCAACTGCAAACGCGGGTAGATATCGTTCGGGAACCGTTCGCTGCGCAGAATGCCCGACAGCACGCGCTGGCGGTCGAAGATGTTCTCCCGCAGCAACATCGTACTCTCCTGCAAGGTATTGATGCGACGCAGCACCTCCTTGTCGATCGAATCCTCGCCATTGATATTGCGGCTCAACGACGACACCTGACGGGCGATCAGCTCGACCATGTCGGCATCGTAGTCGATCCGCACTTCGAGCAACGTGATAAAAATATGATAGCCCGTTGGATAGTTGCGGTAGTTGATCTGGAGCCGCTTCTCCGTCTCCTGAAACGTCCGCGACTCGGCCTGGCGCACCGAAACCAGCACACCTTCGTTCGAAATGATGAACGACACGGGTTCGATGACGAAACTCTCGCCCGTCGGCACGAAAAAGTTGGCGTTCGAAATGATCGCATTCTCGGTTTCGGAATATTTCGAGGTCGATTCGATCTCTTCGACCTGCTGCTTGGTCTGGAGGTTGATCTCCATGAAATTCTCGACCGCTTTCTGCTCCTTGATCGTGGGTTGCAGCATATCGATCCACAAGATATCGTCGTAACCCAACTCCTCGAAGAGCCCGGTATCGGCGTTTCGGATGATCTTGTTGTATTGCTTGAGGTAAATCGTAATCATAAAGCACCCTGTATTAATCCGGTTCCCCGGGTTGCTTTCTGCGTGAACTGGTCAAGACAGGGGGCCGCCCGGCGGCATGAGCCCTGCCTACTCCCTTCAGCCGGGATTTACACGGGGCGACACCTTGAGTCCCGAATCCCAGAACTTCTGAAGGGCCCGGCGCTTTTGATTATCGAAGATATAGTCGATATTACGCGTCAAATATTCATAGGCATCGTACGGCTTTTTGTCGAATCCCGCTTCGAGGATCGCTTCGTAGGTATGTTCCAAACCGAACGTGAGGGCATGCTGCAACGATTCGATGACTTCGTAGGGCGTTCCCTTGCGAGCCACCCAGACAGCAAAGGCGAAGGGCAGTTTGGTCGCGGCCTGCCATTCGGCAGCCAAATCGTATTTATAGCGGAACTTCTCCTCGTGATCGAACACCTTGTCCCCGATCAACAGGAAAGCGTCCCCCTCCTGCGCATGACGAAGCTGTTCGTAGTCATCCAGAGAGTACCATTCGGGAGCGATTTTCCAACGATGGGCGGCCAGATAACCGACCAGTTGCACGGAGGTCTGGGAGTGGGGATCGAGAAAGACGCGCCGAACCTCGGAAACCGGGCCGTCGCTCAACAGCACGACGGTTCGCACGGGGCCGACGGCTCCGATGCAATATTCGGTAATCACATCCGTCGATTTGAGCGAGGGAACGGCGGCAGCCGGAAGCAGCGCCAGATCGGCACGCCCTTCGACGTAGTTTTTCGTACACTCGGAAGGAGGGGACAACAACAGATCGGCACGAAAGTTACCTTCGTGGCGGATACCGTAGATGAATGGTATCGTATTGAGATACGACACTGCCGCTATGCTTGGAACCGACACCATCATCCATATCGTTGAATTTTTCGTTGAACTTCGCTCTTCGCCGCCGTGGAAGATACGGATATTTTCCACTTTTCGGCCGGAAGACTCCGGCTTCACGAAGATATTACGGAGCAAAAGTAGCTATTATATTTCAAATATCCAATTTTCAAGGCCAAATTAGACCGCTGCGACCGTCACCGCAACAGATTGAACCCCAGTCCGAACAAATTATCCACCGACTTTATTTGCCGCAGATCGAAATTATTCCGGGTCGAATCTCTTGACAAGGGGTATTCGGATTGTTTATATTTGTCCCGACAAATCCGCTTTTCAACAGACGGCCTCAGGATATTTCCGACCTTTTCAACAATCGCAACAATTCTGTTGTCAGGAAATTATCCAGACTTTTCAATATCTGTAAACATTTTATCAAAACTTTTTCAACATGAACCGCACCTATCTCACCCGTGCGATCCGGGAGCTCGCAGGCGTGTATGGCTACACGATCCACACCGATACCGACGACCGCACCCCGCGCGAGATCGTCCTGCTGCCCGCAGCCTGGCTTCCACCCATCCGGCTCAAGGAGGTCGAAGGCCGTCTGCACGGACGTGCGACCTACAGCGTCGAACTGCGGCTGCTGCACCCCGGGGCAAAGCTCTCGTCCGAACGGCGCAACGAGGTATGGAGCCAAACGGAACTGCAACTCTTCGATCTCTTCACCCAGTTAAGCACCGACCCGAAGGTCATAGCCGTCGAAAACCTCACCGTCCAACCCGGATCGGGAGCCTACACCCCGCACGGAGAAATCTCCCAAACGGCCAAAGCCGACGTCATCATCTGTTTTTAGGCACCCGGACACCCCGCACAGCAGCCATCGGCCTTTCCGATGCCGCCTCCGCATCTTTCGAAAAAAACGAAGGGCACGACTCCGCCCACAGCCCCGACACCGGCGACCGCACGGTATCTCGGACCGCACACAATCATCCACTTCCAAACCCGTTTTCACATGACATTCACCTCTCTGCCGGAGATGTTTTCCTCCGTATTCGGCCCGCTCGCCTACACGTTCTCCAACGCGGCGGAAACGGAACTGTTTCTGGAAATACTCAGCACCAGGGACGGCTCCAGGATCGGCTCCAAACGGTTTTACAACACCCCGACCGGCACCCTGAACATCGCCCCGATGGTCCGGAAAAACATTCGCTTCGTCCCCTCGTCCGGCATGACCGGATTCTGCAATTCGGAAAGCCGGAGCGCTTCGGTGCAACTGGCCGTCGGAACGACCTACTCCGAAGTCCGGACCTTCGTCGCGGCACACGACTCCGTGAAACCGTCCCGGATTCTGACGACGATGCCTTCGCACCGCATCATCGCCTACGGCGAAAGCGACGAAATCACCTGCTGCATCCCGGGCCAGCACACCGTAACGGTCACGAGCGACATTACGGCAGAAGCTCTTACGTACAATGCGATCGGAGGGGAGGAGCTGACCCTCTTCCGGCTCAACACCCGAAGTTTTCTGCCCTCGGTCGGCACGATCACCGTCCGGATCGCCACCGCCGGGCAGACCGTAGCGGAAATCGGCTACACGGTCGTTCCGAAATGCGACGAAGGATGCCGTATCGCCTGGCGAAGCCGTGCAGGTTCGATCGAACACTACACTTTTCCGGTGGTGAAAAGCGTCGTCCAGAAAATCCGCAAGGAACAGGTACTCACCGACGACGCGGGCTACGAAGATATCAGTATCCGCGACGAACGGACGACGACCCTCGCCTCGGCCTTCGAACCCGCCGCCGTTATCGAAGCGCTGGCCGAAATCGCCGCATCGCCCCAAGTCTGGAAGATCGACGGCGACAAATACGAAGAGGTGGACATCCTGACCCGGGAGCAGACGATCGGCCGGCACGGCTCCCTGGGCTGTATCGAAATCAGCCTGCGTCCCCGACAAGAAACCCGCTGCCTATGAAACTCACTATCGACCAAATTCCCTGCGACCTCGACCCGTCGCAGCGCATCGCCCTCGACTACGATGCCCAGGATCTCGCCGACGTGCGAAGCGGAAACAAAGGGCACGCCCTCCGACTGCGGCTGCCGGCAACCCGGACCAACGACCGCATTTTCGGATTCGCCGCCGAGCCTTACACGGGCCAGCGCTTCAATGCCGCGCAGCACACGGCCGTTTTGAGCGACGGAGAGGCCAAACTGCTGCAAGGCTCCGTCCGGCTGCTCTCGGCAGCGTACGACTCCGACCCGGAGGGGTATCTGATAGAGATCCGCAGCGGCACCTCCGAATGGGCCCGGCAAGCCGCTGCGGAGATGTTCAACACCCTCGGCATCTCCTTCTCGGGACGGCTCACGCCCACGATGATCCGCCAGACCTGGACCAACAACACCCCGGTCAAATTCTTCCCGGTATGCCGCGACGAATACACCCCCGAACTGTCGTCGGTCGAACTGATTCCCGTAGAACGATTCCTCTCCGTGGACGACTACCACCCGTTCATTTCGGCTGCAACCGTCGTGCAGACACTCTTTTCCGAAGCGGGCTACACCCTTGAAAGCGATTTTCTGAACGGCGAATTTTTCCGCTCGCTCTACCTGAGCGGCGCCTATTCCTCGCGCGACACGAACGCCCTGCGGAACCACATGGATTTCCTGGCCCGGCGTACGACGACGGCGGCGACGACGGCGAACAGCGACGGCCGTGTGTACGCCAACCCCTACAAGTCGATCAACTCGGTAGGCAATTTCGTCGAAACGGTCAATCCGAACGACCAAAACGATCTGGGAGAAACCCTCACCGATGTCTTTTCGAACAACCACTGCTTCACCGTCGAAGACGGGGAGATCGTCTTCAGGCCCATGACCTCGGTGACGGTAGCCTTCGAATACCACATCCGCTACATCACCGACCACCGCATCCTCGACCGCAACCGCCTCAAAGGAATCGACTCCTTCTACCTGGGCGACGGCACCGAGGTACAGGGCGCCCTCGCAAACCGCTACGCCGACCGCAGAAACTCGACCAAACCCGCCTTCCAGTACCGTGCCATCGTGTTCAACCACACCGAAGGAAACTCCTACCGCCTCACCTGCACCGTCAACGGCACGGCCGGGCACGCAATCGGAGAGTTCGATTCGCGGTCGGCTCTGGTCACGACCCCTTCCGGCTCGACCGTCACGGCCCCGGTACTGCTCTGCAAAGCCGCCGGAAGCACGACCTACACGACCTACACCGGAGATTGGGCACTCTACGACGGCTACATCGGAGAAACCGGACAGACCGAAGTGGAAATGACCGTCCGTACCAACCCGGTAACTGTCACGCCGACCTCGCCCAAAACCTTCTCGACCATCTATTTCTACGGTGCGGAACCGGGGATGAAATTCTCCCTGAGCCGCCAATGCACCCTGCGCCCCGACTTCACCGGCGCACCCGGTCTGAACACCCCGATCTCTTTCGAGGACGTCGCCCGGCACCGCGTCCGCAAATGGGTCGTACTCGACGCCCTGCGGCACCTGTTCAATCTGCGCTTTTACACCGACGAGGAAACCCGCACGGTTTACGTCGAACCGGCCGACGACTTCTACCGCCTCGGCCAGACCTTCGACTGGAGCTCCCGGATCGACCGCTCGCAGCCGATCCTGCTGGGCGATGCGGCACAGGATGCGGAACGTGTCCGCATCTACAAGTACCGGGAGGCGGACGGTGCGGTGACCCGGCTGAACGCGACCCTGGAAGAGCCCTTCGGCCAGTGGCGTCTGGTCAATGACTCGGCGGCGGCGATCGACCGGGAAAGAAACCTCGCCAACCCCTTCTTCTCGCCGACGGTCAGCGAAACGGAATGTTATGCGGATGCACCTTCGGCCCTCGTCCTGCGGGTCGGCGACCGCGACGCCCCGGACACCACCGACCGGAACAGTTTCACGCCCCGCATCGTCCGCTACTGCGGCATGCAGCCCCTGCCCGCCGGCGAGCGCTGGGGCTATCCTTCCACCGGAGACAGCTACCCCCTGGCCGCATTCCACCGTAACGATCCCGACAACGGGTTCACGCTCTGCTTCGAAGACCGGGACGGACAACAGGGACTGCACCGCTTCTACGACACCCAGGCCGAACAGGAGAAACTCTGCCAGCACCTCACGCTCCACCTGCGGCTCGAACCGTGCGACATCGAACGGCTCTTTCAGATACAGCGCCTCGCCCCCTGCATCGCCTCGACGTTCCTGTTCCGCATCGGCGGCGAAGAGATCCGCTGCACGCTCCGCCGCATCGAGGGTTACGACCCCTCGGCCGCCTCGACCCGCTGCACCTTCACCCGTCTGCCCAACGGATAGCCCTTCGACCGTCCTTCATCCGCGCGGACCGCAGCCGTACGACTCCCCGCACTCTCACGGGATGCACTCCTCGAAAATCCGCCCAACCCTCCTGCCGGAGCGGGGACGCCGCGAAACCGCAACGATCCCGCCCACAGCCAACCCCATTCCGAACGCCGGCGAGCGAGCCGGCAAAAAACAACTTTCCATGCAATCCGACATTCAAATCACCAACCGCAACGACACCTGCTTCGTGGACATCGAAGGGGTGATCGGCGTCCCCGAGGAGTGGCAGTTCGACCAACCCTCGTCGCGCGTAGCCACCTACGAAAAATTCCGGGACAGCCTCGACCGGCTGCGCGAAATCGACGCCCCGGAAATCGTCGTCAATATCCGCTCGACGGGCGGCGACGTAAACGACGCCCTGCTGATCTACGAGGCCCTCTCGTCGCTCGACGGACACATCGTCACCCGCTGCTACGGCTATACGGCTTCGGCGGCCACAGTCATCGCACAGGCCGCATCGGAGGGATGCCGCGAAATATCGGCCCACGCCCTCTACCTGATCCACAATTCGATCTGCACCGCCGAAGGCAATGCCGAAGAGCTTGCGACCCGCATCGACCTGCTCCGCAAAACCGACGCACGCCTGGCGGAGGTCTATGCCGCCCGTTCTGGCCGCACTCCGGAGGAGTTCACCCTCCTGATGGCCGAAAACAACGGCTCCGGCCGCTGGCTCTCTCCGCAGGAGGCACTCGCCGCCGGACTCGTCGATCGGATCATCGAACCCGCCGCTACGGAAAAAACGCCTGCGGCACAGGCGACGCCGGCCGGACAATGGCGCAAGCTGCTCGGCAAGCTGGGACTCGTCCGTCCGGCAGACGCCCTTCCCCCCGACCGCAACATCCTCCATTTCGGCGACCCGGAAAAAGGGTCCGGCCCCCGCACTTCGGAACTCGCCCTGCACGAAGGCCAGCAATTCGCGGCTCCGACCCGCACGCTCCCCCGCGAAGATCCGTCGATCGGAGAAACGACTCCCTCGGCCAACCAGCGAGCCTATGCCGAAGATGCAAAGCAACTGATCCGGTAAAACCCGCCCGCTGAGGATCCGGCGCCCCGCCTTCGGACACCCTCCGCAAAACTGCTACACCCGAACCGATTCCATTCGTTCGAACAACCCATTCAATCACCAAAAATCAAATTATCTTATGAGCGCACTCGAAAATGCCAAAACCTACACCGGCAAAAACCTCGAAACGATCTTTTTCCGCCCGATGCTGAGCGGTCCTTCGGCCATCGACCTGGGCGTCCGCGTCCTTTACAACATGCCCGTACCGACGACGGTGCAGATGTGGGAGCCCAAAACCGACATCCTGCAAAAATTCACCGCAGCAGGCTGGAGCGGCGGCGCCGGCTCGAAAAAACTCCAGAAAACCATCCCTCTCAACCGCGTGAAAGCCGAACTGGGCTACTCGGCCGCAGACTACTTCTCGCTGGTCTATGAGCTGATTACCAACCGTCCCGAGGTCAATATGGAGGATCTCACGGGCACCGAACTCGAAGAGGCCGAAACCACGCTCTTCAAACAGGCCATCGCCGAAAGCATCCGCTCGACGATGTGGGTGGGCGACACGTCGGCCGAAAGCGGCGCGAACACCTTCGACGGCTTTCTCAAAACCATCGCCACCTACTCGAACAACAACAAGGTCTATACCTACAATTACGAAACGGACGCCATGAACACACCGGCCAACTCGGTCGCCATGTTCGACGATCTCTGGAAAAATGCGGACGAACGCCTGAAAGACCTTAAAGCCGAGGGGCAACTGGCCTTCTTCGTTTCGTCGGACGTTTACAGCGCCTACGAGAAGCACCTCGACAGCATGAGCACGGACGGTGCCTACACCGACTATATCAACGGCCGTCAAAACCTGCTGTATCACGGCATTCCCGTCGTGGATCTGCGCATCTCGTCCTACCTGGCCAAACTGAGTTCTTCGTCGCCCGTACCCAAGTCGTTCTGCATCCTGACCGACCGCCGCAACCTGGTGCTGGCCGTCAATACGGCCGACTTCCCCGGCAACGAAATCCGCATGTGGTACAACCCCGACGAAATGGAGAACCGCCAGCGCGCCGTCTTCATGGCCGGCTGCGACGTGCTCGACGAAGGACTGGTCGCATTCGCATCGCGCATCTGACCATGTCCGGAACCACTCCCTACGCCCGGCCCCTAAAGCCTGCGGGAGGCATCGAAGCCGTCTGGCTGATCCCGGCCTCCGACATCGTATCGGCCACCTACGGCGACGGCTGCTGCACAGGGCTGACGCTGCGAGCGGGGGCATCGGCCGATCAATGGCTGATCCTGGAACAGTCCTCGTCGTTCCGGGAAGAGAACCTGAATCCGGACGGACCTCCGCGCTTCCGCCATACGCTCACGCTGGTCGCCGATCCCGAAGAAATCCGGGACCGCCTCGGCGAACGACAGCTCGCACGGCTCGCGACCGAAGGCACGGTCGCCCGCATCGAAACCGCATCGGGCGTCTTCCTGCTGGCGGGAAGGTCGGAAAAATTCGGAGCCGAGCAACCCCTGCGGCTCACGGAGATCCGGTACGAATCCCAAACGAAATTCGCCGCACGTCCCGTCCTCGTCCTGACGCTGGCCGGCGAGGATACGGCCCCGGCACCGCCCATCCGGGAACAATAACCGACAGAGGCTGTCCGGCAACCCGTCCGGCAGCCTCTGTTTTTCAAACCAATACCCATGAACACGAAACAGAAACTCAAGAAAACGGCGCTGGTGAAGGCCGTCCGCCGCGACGACCCCTACCTCACGCTCGGCGCCGCACGGGTCGAAAGCGACAAATTCTGGCGCTGGGGCGACGACAATCTCTTCCCCGCAGCCCTGGCCCTTATGTCGCGCCGCTCGACCACGCACCGCCGCATCATCAACGACAAGGCCGACTACATCTCCGGCAAAGGCTTCACGTTCGATCCGGAAGTCCCCCTGCTGGGCGCCTTCGTCGCGCAAGTCAATGGATCGGGCGAATCCCTGCGGCAGGTATGCAGCAAGCTGTCCTTCGACAAGTCGCTCTTCGGCAACGCCTTCCTGGAAGTCGTCACCGACGAAAAGCACTCGTTCCTGGCCCTCTACCATCAGGACGCCTCGCGCTGCCGCGTAGCCAAAGACTCACGGCACATCCTGCTCCACCACGACTGGTCCCGTTTCTCGGCTGCGGACGCCCGCACGCTGCCCCTCTACCCGCTTTTCGAACGGCAGGACGACGGCACGCTCCGCGCGATCGTCCACTACAAGGACTACGAACCGATGTTCGAGCACTACGGCGTACCGCCCTACATCGCCGGGTTCGGTGTGTCGGCCATCGCCTACAAGACCGACCGCTGGAATATCTCGCGGCTCGACAACTCGTTCCAACTCTCGGGCGTGATGATGCTCGACAGCACGATGGACGACGAGGCGCAGGCCGAACGGATCATGCGCACGGCCGAGGAGAAATTCGCCGGCAACCCCGGGCAGGTGATGTTCGTACTGCGCGAAGGGGCCGCAGAGGACCACTCGCGCTTCATCCCCATCGCCTCGCAGAACGAAGGCGACTGGCGGTCGCTGCACGAACAGGCCACTTCGGACATCGTGGTCGCCCATTCGTGGTTCCGGACCCTGAGCGGACTGGACTACGCCTCGGGCTTCAGCGCCGAACGCATCCTGCACGAATACGAAATCGCCCTCAACACGGTCATCCTGGGCGAACAGGCCGAGCTGCTGGAGCCGATCCGCGAAATCATCGGACGCATCCTCGGCGCCGACCCCTCGTCGCTCGAAATCGTCAATCGTCCGCCGACCCGCTCCAAACCCCTTTATATGAAAGTCTGGGAGGCCCGCAAAGCCGACGGCCTGGACTACGACCCCGAAGACGAACGCCAGCAACATTTCCTGGCCGAAATCACCAAGTACAACCTCCGAAGCATCGACTGACCATGACCACCCTCGTAACCCCGCGCGAGGTCATCGACCTCGCTTTCGCCGACGGCGGCTACCTGCCGCCCGAAGCGATCGGCACCGTCGATATCGCGGCGGCGGAAGCCCGCTATCTCCTCCCCGTGACCGGCCCGGCACTCTGGCAGAAACTCGCCGAAGGAGAGTACCCGACCCTGCGCGAAGAGTTCGCAGCGCCGGCTGCCGCCTGC